>Ga0315910_10000402_pt1 | contig 43400 bp, 42 predicted proteins | sample EdamamesoilMG_FD_204470 | JGI IMG/M metagenome (GOLD analysis project Ga0315910, IMG submission 204470) | Garden soil microbial communities collected in Santa Monica, California, United States - Edamame soil | ecosystem: Environmental > Terrestrial > Soil > Garden | place: USA: California...
TGGTCTCGGAGCTTGACTGGATTGAAGCCCGGGCCGTTTATTCCGGGGCCCTCGACGCACTGGCCAGGTTGCAGGTCGAGGATCGTGAATTGATGGTGCGCACGCTGCAGGAGATTGCTTCGGCGATCGGTTTTCGCCTACGCATCCGTGATCCCGATTGGGATATTCCCAGTCTGGATATATGGGGAGAAACCAAGGAGATAGGGCCTCCAATGTTCTCGATCAGGCCGACGGAGCTCGATCAAGCGCGGCGAACATTGAACCGGATGGAGAGTCCCGATCCAGTCCTGCGGGCGTTGGTGCTCCGCGACTGGGCGGACTGGGATTTGAACCTTAACAGTATCTCCGAGGCGCGACGAACGTACCGTGAGGTGCTGGAGCTGCTCGAAGAGGTCGAAGGCGGCGAGGAGCTCGCACGCGAATGGTTCGACGGGCCGGTACTTCTCCAGCAGCCCCCGCTTCTACCCTGCCTCCTCGCCCTGTTTCCCGTCGCTCCGAGTGCGCCGCGCGGACAGGTAGAGCTCACGGTTTCCGTCACCCGGACCGGATGGGCGGATGATGTCCGCGTGGTGAGAGCGGACCCCGAGTGGATGGCCGTCCCTGCGGTAAGCCTGGTCTCCGGCTCGCGCTTCCGGCCGCTTATCGTGAACGGCGAGCCGGCCAGCGCCAAGGTTCACCTGACCTGGGCCTTTCCTTACGACCCTATGATCCGTGACGACCCCTTGATCGCCGAGTACCTGGGATTGATCGGAAGCGACGCGACCGGAATTGATGAGCCTGGCATCCCCGCAAGATGCCGCTAGGCTCCGCGAGCCATCAGCCGGTCATAGTCCGACACGAGACGAAACGCCCGCGTCAGATTCGCGACGAACGTCGAATTGCCGATCAATGACGGGCGCGGGCGGTTGACGATCCGGTTGTTGACCATGCCGAAAACCATGTGGATCGCGAAGCGGATGTTCTCGCACTCCGCCTCCGTCAGCACTCGGCCGGCATCGGCCTGAATCCGTTCCGTGACCAGCCCGACGAATTCCTGCGCGGTGCGATGGATCGGCGCCCAGAACGTCGGGTCGCGGACGCATCGCATCAGCGCCGCGCGCCAGAACTGGCGACGCCGCCAGTAGGAATCGACGAGCTGCTCGATGAGCCGCGGCACGAGCTCATCGCGCGGCGCCGACTCGAGCAAGGTGACGCGCGAGGCGCGGCGCTCTTCGATGTGGTGCGCGATCATTGCCTCGAAGAATTCGTCCTTGCTCTTGAAACGCGCGTAGAACGCGCCGACCGAATAGCCGGCCACGCGGGACACGTCGATGATGGTGATCGACTCGAACTCGCGCTTTTCGAGCAGCTTGAAGCCGGCCGCGATCAGCGCCTGGTAGGTTCTGCGGCCGCGCTCCTGCTTGATGGCCAGGCCCGGGCCCGGCGGCTTCTCAACGCCTTTCTTCTTCTTGGTGGGGGTCACGGTCCTTGTCTCGCAACGGCTATTCCGGAGAAACCGGCGTGTATTGTCAATTCTTTGCGGCGTCGCAACAAGAAAACGAATGGCGGATATTCGGGTTACTGCTTGACTATTAAAACCGAACCAGTATTCTCCTTTGGTTTTTAGCCAACCGGTTGACGCGTCGGCACGACAACTACGCAGACGCGACGGGCAGAAGTCTGGGGACGTTTCGATTCGTTCAGGGGGATTCAAGGTGGATAGAAAGCACGCCATGCGTTTCGTTCCGGGCCGCGTATCGGTCCTGTCGGCCGCGATCATCGCAGCGCTCGGCGGCACTGCGCCCGCATTTGCGCAGGACCCGGTCGCCGACAGCGGCCCCATCGACGTCATCGTCACCACGGGCTCGCGGCTTCGCGATACCGGCATGGATCTGCCGAGCCCCGTCACCGTCATCACCAAAGAGGAAATGACCGTGATCGCCCCGACCAACATGATCGAGGGCGTGTCGGAGCTGCCCCAGTTTTACGGCTCGGCCACGACGCAGGCGCCGAGTGCCTTCTTCACGTCAACCGGAGCCGGATCGTTGAACCTGCGCGGCCTGCAGAGCAAGCGAACCCTCCAGTTACTCGATGGGCGCCGCGTCGTCCCGTCGACGATCTTTGGCGGACCCGACGTTAACCTCTTCCCCGAGAACGTCGTGCGTTCCGTCGAGACCGTCACGGGCGGCGCGAGCGCCGCTTACGGCACCGACGCCGTAGCCGGCGCGGTGAACTTCATCCTGGATACGAACTTCGAGGGCATCCGCGCGAACGTTTCTACCGGAGCGAACGAGAAGGGCCATGGAGAGCATTACGAGGCGTCGTTCGCCGCAGGATTTGCGCTCGGCGAGAACGACAATACCCATCTGCTCTTCTCCGTCGAGAAGGCGGCACAGGACCCGATCTGGGGCAACGACATCCTCGAGTACGACTGGTACCGGGCACGCCATCTGATCGAGAACCCCGATCTCGTCGGTCGCGGCACGTCGCAGCAGAACCCGCAATTCCTGCTGGTGGACCAGGTCCGCAGCATGAACTACTCGCTGGACGGCATCTTCCACCTGCCGGCCGGCGCGGCGGGCGGCGCGCAGATTCTCGATGCCAGCGGCAACACGTCTCCGTACGTTCCAGGCAACCCCTGCAACACGCATGGATGCTCGACTGTGGGCGGCGGCTCGTTCCAGAACGACGACAGCGGCATTCCCAGCCAGTGGATCAGCCCGGACTCGAGCCGGGACAACCTGTTCGCATATGTCGAGCAGGAGCTCGGCAGCAACCTCAGGGTCTACGGCCAGGCGATCTCGAGCGAGGCGGAATTCACGACCGCGAACTTCGGCGGCCTCTTCGGGAATCCGCCGGCGGCGAACAACGATCGGGCGTTCACGATCTTCAGCGGAAATCCCTTCCTGCCTGCCAACATCCAGCAGGCGATGACCAGCAACGCACTACCCTCGGTGCAGTTCAGCCGCATCGGCGCCTACGAAGACCTCGCCTTCGACGCCTTCGTCCAGCAGGTGACCGAGACCAAGTCCCTGACGGGCGGTTTCGAGTACGACCTCGACGGCGACGGCCTCTTCGGCGGCTGGCAGCTCCGGGGCTACTACCAGGTGGGCGAAACCGACGTCAATGCGATCCAGCGCGGCGGCATCCGGCTCGACCGCATCTACCTCGCGATGGACGTGGTGCCGGATCCCCTGAACGGCAATGCGCCGGCCTGTAACGTCACGGTGACCACGCGCGGCACGGCCAATCCGATCTATCAGGACTGCGTGCCCCTGAACCTGTTCGGTCGCGGGCGGGCCTCGCCTGCCGCGGTCGACTGGGTCACCGGCTTCGAGGCGGGCGTGCCGATGCATGCCGATGGCTTCCTGTCGGCAACGGAGACCATGCCGCACGACTATATTTCCGGCCCGGACAAGCAGCGGGTCATCCATATCGAGCAGGACGTCTGGGAGTTCTCCGCCGACGGTCAGCTTGCCGAGGGCTGGGCAGGTCCCATCACCATGGCCTTCGGTGCCGGCTTCCGCGAGGAGTCATTCACCCAGGTGCTCGAGGTCGGCCCGGGCGGCAATGTCAACGGCAGCCCGCTGTTCCGCCCGGTCATGGCCAACAACGCCGCGCTCGGTATCCGGGGCGTGCCCGGCGGCGCCTTGGCATCCGGCAACTCCGTCGAAATCCAGTTCTCGAACGTGCCGTTTGCGCGCGGCGAGCAGGATGTCACGGAGGTCTTCACGGAGTTCCTCATACCGCTCGTCTCCGACCGGACAGCGGTTGAGCAATTGAACTTCTCCGGCGCGACACGTTGGGCCGACTACTCGGGCGCCGGTCAGCAGCATTCCTGGAAGATGGGCCTCGACTGGGCCATCGTCGAGCCGTTACGCATGCGCGCCACGGTGTCGGAGGACGTGCGGGCCGCCACGATGGGCGAGAAGTTCGACCGCACGGGCGGCTTTTCCGCGCCCTTCTCGGACTATGGCATCACGCCGACGCCGTCCCCCTACACATCGACGCAGTTCTCCAACGGGTCGCCGAGCATCAAGCCGGAGCAGGCAAAGACGACGACGATTGGCTTTGTATACCAGCCCCTCACGGTCGACGGCTTGAGCATCTCGTTCGACCGTTACTCCGTCATCATCGAGGACAACATCCAGGCCGCCAACGCGCAGGCCGTCGTCAGCGGGTGCTATCTCCAGAACGATCCGACCATGTGCGCGCTGATCACTCGTGGCGGCACCCCGAGCATCGAGAATCCGGCGATCAACTACATCTCCCTGATCGGCGTGCCCTATTTCAACCAGGCGCGAACCGAGGCCAAGGGCATCGACTGGGAGGTCAACTACCGCCGGAGCGTCGACTTGTTCGGCGGCGGCGAGTTCATCGGCGTGCGCCTGCTCGCGAGCTTCCTCGCCGAGCGCGATGAAAAGAACGTCGCGGGCGTAAGGACCAATCTCGAGGGCACTTTCGGGACGTTCCCCGGGCCCGACACGGGCCTGCCCGAGCGAACTGCACTGCTCTCCGGCAACTACAGCCGCGGACCTTTGGCGCTGTCGATGACCGCGCGCTACACGAGCTCGATGATCATCCAGCGCACCTGGAACAACGGCCCGCCGGCGCCCGTCTGGGACGTCGCGGACAACGAGACCGATCCCGAGTATCTCGTCGATGCGCGATTCGACTACCGCTTCGACACGGCGAGCGGCGAGATCGGCATCTACTTCAACGTCAACAACCTGTTCGACGAGGACCCGCAGGACTTCTTCACCGCGGCATTCAGCTCGAACTTCTCGTCGGGAACCGGCCTCGGCACCTACGGCGAGCAGCGCGGGCGCCGCTACACGATCGGCGCGCGCATGGACTTCGGCGGCTTCGGCGGAGGCAACTGATATTGCGGCTCAGGCGATCGGCAGCACCACGCCGATCCTGACGCCGCTGCCGTCCGGCAGATTGTCGGCCTCCACACGGCCGCCGTGGAACTTGGCGATCAGGGTGACGATGTAGAGCCCGAGTCCCAGGTGCGGTCTGTCGCCGCCGCTCGCGCGCACGGAAACGAGCGAATCGAACAACCGGTAGCGCATGGCCTCGGGCAGCAGCGGCCCGCGATTGATGACGGCCAACGCCGCCTCGCCGCCGCCGGTCGAGAGGCTCACCTCGATGACGCTTCCTTCGACGGCGAAGCTCACGGCGTTGTCGACGAGCTTGTCGAGCAGCTGCTCGATCAGGTCGGGCGAGCCCAGGACCGGGACCGGCTCCGCGGACAGGCTGGCCTCGAAGCGCTGCCCGGACCAGGCATCGCCATAGGCGGCAACGCAGGCCGACACGACTTTCGCGAGATCGAAGCGCGCGACGGCCGTGCTCGTGACCGCCTGCTCGACGCGCGTTGCCGCCGTCATCGCCTGCAGGATCGACTCGAGCCGGCTCGTGCCGTGCCGGAGCCTCGCGAGATAGGCGCGCCCGGCGTCGGTGCTCGTCTCCTGCTCGAGATTGTCGAGCGAGGTCGCGACGATCGCGAGCGGAGTGCGGAGCTCATGGCTCAATTTGCTCTTCAGGCTCTGCAGATACTGCGTGTAGTCGCGGAGCCGGCCGAGCAGATCCTCGAAGCTCCGCGCGAGGACGCCGATCGCGTCGCGCGCGCGCGTGCCGGGCAGCGCGACGCGAATCTCGCCCTGCGGCCCGAGTGCCGATTCGGCTGCCTTGGCGAGGCGGCCGACGCGATACGACAGATAGCTCGCGTAACCGAGCAGAAGACCTGCGACGATGAGAGCGGCCACCACGGTGATCGACATGAGTCGCCGGGTCGCGTCGTTCTGCATCGACATGACGGGATCGCTCGCCTGCTCGAGCAGCACCGCCCCGAGCCGGGTGTCGCCTGTGGCGATCGGCGCCGTCGCGGTGACCACGGCGCTCGCCTCGTTACCGATGCCGAACCAGGCCGTGCCGCCCTCGCCCGCCATGGCGGCGAGCAGTGAGGGATCGCCGATCCGGCCCGGGCGGCTCTCGAGCGTCGAATAGGCCGGATCGTCGCGGCGCAGCAGGTAGCGGAAAAATCTCTCCGTTCGCGAAGCCGGATTCGCTTCGGCCGCGCGGATCGAGAGATCGAGCGGACCGGTATCCGCGAGCACCCAGCCTTCGCGGTCGATGACGCGGTAACGTTCGCCCCCGCCGGCGAAGGGGCCAAGGATGCGCACGAGCGCGGGCCATTCGCGGATGAGTGCGTTCGGCCTTGCGCCCTGGCCCCAGGTCGCGCCCGCAAGCCGCACGGAGCTCCCAGCTGCGTCCGTATCGACGATGCCGACGCCCATCGCGGTCTCGATCGGCAACCGCGCCTCTACCGTATAGCCCCTGCCGGTCCGCTGCCAGTTGGCGAGCACGTTGTCGTCGTACTCGCCCGTGGATTCATAGCCGTCGGGACCGATCGATTTCTGGGCGCGCAGATTCGCGGGAGCGACGCCCGGCGTCCTGACGCCGGCGGCCGGCAACAGCAGCGTGCGCGGCGCCCCGGCGTCGTCATCGGTCGGCAGCAGGACGACGACTCGATCGCCGTGCGGCGGACGTCCCGGCACGTTCTGATAGACGATTTCCTCGTCGACGACCTCGACGAACAGGTACAGGAACGGCGGAAATGCGCCGAGCCAGAAACGGCTGCCCTCGGCGAGATCGACGGCCATCGCGGCGTCGTCGGCTCCGGGCGCGACGCGCGCGAATTCCCAGTCGCCGCGAAAGCCGTCGAGGCCAGGCGCGTCGCGAAGCGTCTGTGCATACAGAGCCGGCGCAAAATCCGGTGCGACAGCGGCCGATGGCGCGAGATCGGCGCCGTCGCCGATCTGGATGACGATCCGGCCGGCCTGCTGGAGCAGCAGGCTCTCGTGATTCTCGCGGAGCGACGCCTCGGTCGCCTCCACGAACCGCAGGCCCGCCCAGGGCAGGAGCAGGAGCAGCGCTCCTCCGAGGGCCAGGAGCTGCAAGCGCAGTGACATCCTTTCTCCGGGACCGGTCGATTGTCGGGCGGCACCATTGTATGTTGCGACCAGAATGACCGCTAAGGCCGAGAGATCCGTGCCGCATCGGGGAGTCGAGGACCTGCTCGCCTTCTGGTTCGATTTCGACGTGGGCGATGCCGCCGCCGTCAACGACCGGATGCGTCGCTGGTTTTCGAGCACCCCCGCCGAGGATCGCGAGATCGAGGATCGCTTCGCCGCGCTCGCCCGCGATGCGGCTGACGGAGCACTCGATGCGCTCGCGGCCCTGCCACGCGGACGGCTCGGCCTGATCCTGCTGCTCGACCAGTTGCCGCGGAACCTGTATCGCCGCCGACCCGAAGCCTTTGCCGGTGACTCGCGCGCGCTCGCGCTCTGCACGGACGGCCTCGACCGCGGCATGGATACCGCGCTCGCCGCCATCGAGAGAATCTTCTTCTGCATGCCGCTGCAGCATGCCGAGGATCGCGCCATCCAGGCCCGCTCGGTGGCGGCGTTTGCTGCTCTCGCAACCCTGCCCGCGCCGGCGCCGCTGGCTGCTGCGCTCAGGAACTGCGCGGATTATGCTGTCGCCCACAGGGACTTGGTCGAGCGCTTCGGCCGCTTTCCGTACCGCAATCGCACGCTGGGCCGGCAATCGACGCCGGCGGAGCTCGAGTTTCTCGCGGCCGGTTCCGCGACTTTCGGACAATAGGAGAGACGTCTCGTGGAAGAGCTCAAATCGCAACGCGTCGCGATCATCGGCGGACAGCGGATTCCCTTCTGCCGCGCACATACCGACTACGCGAAGGCGTCGAACCACGAGATGATGTCCGCGGCGCTGCGGGCGCTCGTCGATCGCTTCGAGCTTCGCGGCCAGAAGCTCGGCGACGTCGTCCTCGGCGCGGTGCTGAAGCACTCGCGCGATTTCAATCTGGCGCGCGAAGCCGTGCTTTCCTCCGGGCTCGCCGCCGAGACGCCGGCGCTCGATGTGCAGCGTGCCTGCGGCACGAGCCTCTCGGCCGCGCTCGTCATCGGGAGCCGCATCGCGACCGGACAAATCGAGGCCGGCATTGCGGGCGGCACCGACACCATCAGCGACCTGCCGATCGTCTATCCCGACGCCTATCGCTCGATCCTGCTCGAGAGCGCCCGGGGGCGGAGCTTCGGGCAGAAGTTGAAGCCCTGGCTCAGGCTCCGGCCGCGGCATTTCAAGCCTTCGCTTCCCGCCGTCGTCGAGCCGCGCACCGGTCTCTCGATGGGCCAGAGCATGGAAGTCACGGCGAAGCAGTGGGGCATCACGCGGCAGGCGCAGGACGAGCTTACGCTCGCGAGCCACAGGAATGCCGAGCGGGCCTGGTCCGAAGGTTTCTATGACGACCTCGTCACGAGCTTTCGCGGCGTCGCGAAGGACAACAACATCCGCGCCGATACGAGCCTGGACAAGCTCGCAGCCCTGAAGCCCGTGTTCGATCGCGGCCCGAAGGGCACGCTCACGGCGGGCAACAGCACGCCACTGACCGACGGCGCTTCGGCCGTGCTGCTGGCATCGGAAAGCTGGGCTCGCGAGCGCGATCTCAAGGTGCAGGCCTGGCTGACTTACGGCCGCGAAGCGGCCGTCGACTTCGTGACCGAGGAAGGCCTGCTGATGGCGCCCGCCTACGCTGTCTCCGACCTGCTCGACGATGCGGGCCTCGAGCTCCAGGATTTCGACTTCTACGAGATCCACGAGGCTTTCGCCGCGCAGACGCTCGCGACGCTCGCGGCCTGGGAATCGGAGAAGTTCTGCGCCGAGAGGCTCTATCGCGGCGAGCCGATGGGCTCGATCGACCGCAAGAAGCTCAACGTCAACGGCGGCAGTGTCGCGATCGGCCATCCCTTCGCGGCCACGGGCGCGCGCCTGCTCGGGACACTCGCGAAGCAGCTTTCCATCAGCGGCGGCCGCGGCCTGATCTCGGTCTGCACGGCCGGGGGCATGGGGGTCACCGCCATCGTCGAAGGCGCCTGAAGCGGCCGGGAGCCGGGTCCCGGCCAGCTTCCTTGTCCAGCCTGGAGTCCGGGGTTAGCATCCCTGACTAAACGGGGTCATGCCGCAGGAAACGCCGTGGTATCGCAAACACTGTCCGCCCTGGTCGCGTTGATTCCGGCAGTTGCATTGGCGAGTGCAGACGCCGACGAGAACCCCGAAATTCAGCAGGCCGCGCTCGAGACTTGGACCGTCGAGCAGTTGTGCGGCGCGCGCACGAGCGCTGACGCGTTGGACGAGCTCGAGCGTCGCGACGTATTTGATCGCCGCGAACTCCGGGCGATCCGTCGGGCAAGAGTGCGGAATGACATCGGCGAGGAAGCGTTGCGCTGCATGAAGGGCGCGCCCATGACGACCCTTCCAGCCATTACGACCTTCGAGGGCGACCCCGTGGATGCTCTCGTCTATCCGCCGGGCACAACCAGTTCGCTCATCGTGTACATGAGACGAGCCGCCGATGTCTCGACAGTCGTCGCATTCACCGAGAGCGCGGATCCATACCTGTTCCCATCATTTGGTCAGAACGGCTCCTGTTCCGGAAATATGTTTCTCGCGCGGTGGCGGGATATCTGTACCCAAGACACCGCCGCCTACCGCCAGCACCGTCAAATGGTCCAGGCCATGACGCCCCAGGCGACGATCGATCCCGTGCCGCCACAAACCCTGCCGTCGCAATGAGCCGAGTTGCCGCACTGATTCCATTCACGGCGTTCGTCGGGATCGCGGTTTCGATGCCAGGCGCCGCGATCGCGGCCGATGAGCTCGAGACCTGGAGCGACGAGCAGTTGTGCAGAGCACGAGACATTCCGGAGGCACTGGACGAGCTCGAGCGCCGCGAAATCTTCGACGTATCCAGCGCAGACTTGGGATCGACGTCTTGACGGATCCTCTGCCTTCGCAGTGAGTCGTCTTGTCGCACTGACCGCGTGACAGCGCGTAAGTCCGCGACGGCCATTCGCCGGAACTGGGAACGCCTCGACGACTCGGCCCTGCTGCGGCTGCGCTTTCGCGACCTCGACCTCCGGTTTTCGGGCAGTCCCGTTCATCGGGATGCGCTCAGAGTTGGCGATGAGCTCGTACGCCGCGGGATCGGGCTCCGGCCGCACTTCTGGTTCTCCACCGACTGGTTCTCGCCCGACGGTGTGCCCGGGATCGCAGTGCCGTTTTTCCTCGCGCACCCGAGACTCCTGCGTCTCGAACGGCGCATGACGGGCGATGCCGAGGGCGGCAACCGGCGCTGGCGGCTGCGCCTGCTGCGCCACGAGCTCGGCCACGCCGTGGACACCGCTTTCGCCTTGCGGCGACGCCGGGACTGGCAGCGCGTCTTCGGCAGACCGGGCGCGCCCTACTCCCGCGACTACACGGCGCGGCCGCGGAGCCGCAATCACGTATTGCATCTCGAGCACTGGTACGCGCAGAGCCACCCGACCGAGGACTTCGCCGAGACTTTCGCCGTCTGGCTCGGGCCCAGGGCGCGCTGGCGCGCCGAGTACGCTGGCTGGCCCGCGCTCGCCAAGCTCGAGTTCGTCGACACGCTCATGGGGGAGATCGCCGGTCGCGCGCCGTCGCGCCGCGACCGCTCGGTCATTTCGCCGATCGCGGACAATAGCCGGACACTCGGAGAGCACTATCGCCGCCGCGCCGGCATCGCCGTCGGTAACGCCTCGCGCTACGACAGCCGGCTCCTTCGTATGTTCACGCCCCGACAGTCTGCGCACGCACTGTCGGCCGAGCGCTGGCTGCGCGAAATCAAACCGCGGCTGATGCAGTCGCTGCTGCGCCGCACGGGCGTGCATCCCTATCTCGCGCACCAGGTGCTGCGCGCGATACGCCAGCGCGCACGCGCGCTCGATCTCACGCTCAGCGGCCCGAAGGGCGAGACCGAGGCCCACGTGGCGCGCCTGCACGAGCGCGCCATCGCCGAGCTGCTGCGCCGCAACGAGGAGAGCTTCCGCCTGTGAAGAAACAGCGCATCCTGCTCATGGTCCACAAGTCCTTCGTGCCGCCCGACGACGTCGGCAGCATGACCGAGCTTGAGATCGACGAATTCCGGACGGAGTACGACGTCCTGCAGACTCTGAAGCGCCTGCGGGCCGAGGTCCGTGTCGTCGGCGTCGGCGACCAGCTCACCGGGCTGCGCGAGACGATCGACGAGTGGCGGCCCGATCTCGTCTTCAATCTGCTCGATGAGTTCTCCGGTATCGCGTCCTACGATCACTATGTCGTCGCCTACCTCGAGCTGATCCGGCAGCGCTACACGGGATGCAATCCGCGCGGCATGCTGCTGTCGCGCGACAAGGTGCTGACGAAGCGCGTGCTCGCGACGCACCGGGTGTCGACGCCCGCCTTCCGGCTCTTTCCCTTCGGGCAGCGCTTTCGCGAACCGCGCCGCCTCGAGTTCCCGCTGTTCGTGAAGTCGGCCACGGAAGACGCCTCGCTCGGCATCGCGCAGGCCTCGCTCGTCGACGACATGCAGGAGCTCCGCGAGCGCGTAGCTTTCATCCACGAGCAGGTGCAGAGCGACGCGCTCGTCGAGGAATTCGTCGACGGCCGCGAGATCTACGTCGGTGTGCTCGGCAACGCGCGATTGACGGCGCTGCCGCCCTGGGAGATGGACTTCGGCACGCTGTCACGCGCCGAGACGCGTATCGCAACGCGCAAGGTGAAGTGGGACCGGAAGTACCAGGCGAAGCACGGCATCCGCACAGGCAAGGCGCAGAACTTGGGCGACGAGCAGATCGAGCTTCTGAGCCGTCTCGCGAAACGGACCTACCGCGCGCTCTACATGAGCGGCTTCGCGCGCATGGACTTCCGCCTGCGCAACGATGGTCGTGTGTTCCTGATCGAAGCCAACGCCAACCCGAACCTCAGCAAGGGCGAGGATCTCGCCGACTCGGCAAAGGCCGTGGGCATGAGCTACACGGCACTCATCAAGCGCATCGTGCAGCTGGGTCTCGGCTACATGCCCGAGTGGCGCATGTACGAATAGCGTTCGCGGCGGTCTCTTTCTTCAACCGCCGTAAGGCCGATACGGCAGCACGAAGTGAATGCCGATCGCGACGGCGAGCAGCACGAGCGACAGGTACATGCCCGTGCGCCAGGAGCTCGATCCACGCTCCACGATCGCGAATTCCTCCACGAGTATCGTCTCGCAGGCGCCGTCGCCCGTGTCCTCGCGCGTCGTGCTCGTGCCGCGGAGCCCCCCGCCCTCGGCGCCATAGCGCGCGAGCCGACCCTTGACGCGGATCTGGTCGCCGATTCGCACATCGGCCACGCGATCGCGAATGCGCGGATCGGCCGAGATCAGGTGATTGTTCGCGAGCTCGTAGATGTCGAAGCTCGCCCATGCCTCGCTGTCCCGCGTCTGCACGTTGCAGGTGAAGATCCCGTTCCAGAACTTGAGCTTGCCCAGGTGCTCGCTCTCTGCCGAGTCGCCCCAGATGACGCAGACGTCGGCCATGTTGAGATGATCGTTCGACCAGCGGTGCATGAAGCTCTCGCCGTCGTGCTGCCGATACGAGACGACGAGGCCGTGGAGCTCGTACTCGTAGAGCGGCTCGACGCGATAATCGACGTCGGAGTAGCGCAGCGTCAGCGGCTGCTCGATGACCGGCCGCTGCCTTGGCTCGTCGGCGAGCCTGGCGTCGAGTTCGATCGATCCCGGAATGTCATTCCGGTTCCAGAAGCAGACGACGAGCGCCACCGCGCTCGCGGCCAGCAGCCAGTGATTGAGCCGTCGCAGCATCGCGGCAGCCTAGCGCGGCGGCGCAACCCCGACATCGAGCCGCGTCACGAAACCCCGGAGCAGTCCTGGCTGCCGCCCATGGACGCTCGAGCTCAGACGAGCTCCTGCAACCGCGAATACCCCGAGCGGCTGATCGGCAGGCGCGTGCCGTCCTTGAGAATCGCCTCGTAGCTGTCCTTGGCATAGAGCTCGATCCGTTCCAGCCGGTCGATGTTGAGCAGCGTCGACCGATGGATCCGGACGAAGCGGTTCGGATCGAGCCCCGCCTCGAGCGTGCCGAGAGTCTGGTGCTTCAGGTGCGACCGGCCGCCGACGACGATGCCGATGTAGTCGTCCTCGGCCTTCACGTAGTCGATCTGGTCGACGCCGATGACGTGCACCTTCGGCCCGTTCCGGATCAGTATGCGCTCGAGCTTCGCCGCCGGATCGCGCCGGATCGCGGCTGCCGCGGCGGGGCTCGCGGGAGGCCGCCGCAGCCGTTCGCGCGCCCGGGTGAGCGCTTCGGCGAAGCGCTCGGCGCTGAAAGGCTTCAGCAGGTAGTCGAGCGCATGGACGTCGAAGGCCCTGAGCGCGTACTCGTCGAAGGCTGTCACGAACAGCACCGTGACCTCGTTTCCGATCAGCTCGAGCACCTCGAATCCGTCGAGCTTCGGCATCTGGATGTCGAGAAACAGGAGGTCGGGCTTGAGATCGTTGACGGCGCGCACGGCCTCGAAGCCGTCCGCGCACTCCGCGACGATTTCGACATCGGCGTGATCCTCGAGGTATTCCCGGACGATTGATCGCGCGAGCGCCTCGTCGTCGACGATGACCGCGCGCATCACGTTCCTGCGGGTGTCGTTCACGTTGGGGTGGTGCCCGGCGCACCGTGACACGGCAGGTGCAGCTCGGCCCGAAAGAGCCCCTCGCCGGACGAGGTCCTGAGATCCGCGTGCTTGCCGTAGAGGGCGCGAATTCGCTGCTTCACGTTGGCGATGCCGACGCCGGCGCCGCGCTGGCGAACCGCTTCCGCGTCGAACGGGTTCTCGACGCGGAGGACGAGCGTCCGATCCTGGCAGCTCGCCCTGACCTCGACGTGCCCGCCTCCGGTGAGCGAGTGGATCCCGTGCCGCACCGCATTCTCGACGAGCGGCTGCAGGATCAGCGGCGGGACGAGGCAGGATCCGCAACCGGGCCCGACCTCGACCGTGGTCGAGAGCCTGGGCCCGCAGCGGATCTTCTCGATGTCGAGGTAGTTGCCGACCATCTCGAGCTCCTGCTCGAGGGCTACCTCGTCCTCGTTGCCGAGGCGGACGGAATTGCGGAAGAAGGCCGCGAGCAGCACGCACATCTCGCGGGCGCCGCGCGGATCCGTCGTCGTCAGGGCGCTGATCGAATTCAGGCTGTTGAAGAGGAAATGCGGATCGATCTGCGCCCGGAGCGCCTTGAGCTCGGCCTCGCGTGCCATGACCTCCAGACTGAAGCCGCGCGTGGCAGCAGCCTGCGAGGCCTCGGCCGCAATCAGCACGTAGTGAAACATCGCCGCCGACGCGTAGAGCAGCACGCCCGAGGAGACGACGAGCGGCAGCTGCGACCGGTAGTTCGCCACGGCCTGGTCGAAGGGGCCGAGGAAGGTATACGCCCAGCCTTCCCACGCCGGCAGCCAGAGCGCCGTGGCCACGCCGGACGCAAGCAACTGCGTGACGACGACCCTGCCGATGCCGGCGAGGCTGAGCGGTGTCGCCCGGCAGACGTACCACGCCGACAGGCAGATGAAACCGTAGATGACGACGAGCGGGACGGCAATCACAAGCGCCTCGGCGCCGGAAGCGGGACTGGCCGACGCATAGGCGACGGCCAGCAACAGTGCCACGAGCGTCCAGAAGCCCAGGTAGAAGGCGATGCGGGTCCGGGACGCGAGTATGGGATGCACGGCGCGCGCTCAGTTCCGGATGTTGAGCCCGCCCATGAACACCGAGCCGCGCAGCACGAGCCGCTTTGCGGTTGCGCTGTCCGGCGCCCGGGACTGGTCTTCGAGCCCCCCCATCACGATGCCCACCTCGTCCACGACCACCCAGTCGCGCGGAACGCGCAGCTCGATCCCGCCCATGACGACGAACACTTCGATCACTGCCTCGTCTCCGCTCATTGTCGAGTCGCTGAGGTCGAGATCCACGCCGCCGAGGAAGGCGGTCACATCGCCTCCGACGAAATTCTCGAAAGCGTTGTCGTGCTCCCTGCCGCCGAGTATGGCCGAGGTCCTGAACTGGTTGCCGTCGGCGATCTCTTCCGTCGGCGCGTAGGTCGATCGGCCAAGATACACAGCGCTGCCCACGATCGCAGTGGCCCCGAGCAATCCCCAAAAGAGATAGGGTCCTGGCTTCATGATGGTCTCCCCATTATTTCCTGCGCATTAGTCCTTGATCTCGATGCCGCCCATGAGAACGGAACCTTCGAGCACGAGAGTGCCTGCCGGCTCCGCGGGCGATCGCGACTTGTCCTCGACACCACCCATGAGCGCAGTGACGTTGGATTGCACTGCCCAGTCCTCGGGAATGCGCAGCACGACACCGCCCATCATGGCGAACACCTTGATGACGGCGCTGTCCCCTTGCATTCGTGCCCGGGTCAGGTCGATGTCCACGCCACCCATGAACGCCGAGGCCGATCCGCCACGAAAAGCCTGGGAACCGATCGAGCGTTTGACGCCGCCGAGGAATGCGAAATCGTCGAACTGCGACAGGTCCTCCGGCGCCTTGCCCTCGGCCTCGCTGCGACGGGAGGCGGCGCTGATCAGCATGTGCGCGCCGAACAGGATCAGGAACAGCGGCCAGAGCCCGATGATGCTGAAGTTGAAGACGTCCAGGGTATTCAGCAGCAGCAGCACACCGAAGGCGACCAGCAGCGTGCCGCGCATCGCGCGGGAGCCGTCGCTCGCGACGAACAGATCCCGAAGGCCGACGAAGATCAGGATGGTCGGCCACAGGCGCAGGATGTCACCGCTGTCGATCACCCCGAGATTGTCGAGGAGCAGGCTTGCGCCGATGACAATGATGGCGGCACCGATCAGGAACTGGCTGCTGAACCAGCGCCCCCGGTGCGCGGGCCGCGGCTCGGAAGGCGGGGGGTCTTCGGAATCGCCTCGTCGCCGCGGAAACTCGTTGCTGTCACTCATGCTGCGTACCTCTCGACACGTGAACAGATCACGGCGCCACGGTACGCGGGCGATTCCCTGGCCGCGAGAACTTTTCGGTGAGTGGCGGTTTCCTGTCGGTGAACGACCAGCCCGCGCGTGCTGCGACGTTGGGCCCGGCCTCGCCAAGGCGAAGCCGGGCCGCGTCAGAGGTACGTGGAGCGGCCTACTGCTGCGGCAGCGCGAAGCAGTAGAACAGGCCGTCGCCGCCCGTGCCGATCAGCGCCTGCTGGCTGCAACCGCGCGAGTCGTGCGTCGAGTTCCAGGCCGCGTAGTCGTGATGACCGACGCGCGCCTTGGCGCCGCCTTCGTCGCTCGAGCTCGTCCAGTTGTTGCAGGTCATGTCGGCGCCGGCCGCATAGGCAGTCCCGTCGGGCTGCGAGCCCGTCAGGATGTCGTGCCGGTTCGGCGAGAAGCCGCTGCCCGGAATCTGATTACCGCGCTCATCGAGCGCCGTGAATGCGGCGAGGCGGTTGGCCGAGCTGTGGAGTTGCTCGACGTTCGCCGCGATCTGCGCGCCGCGTGCATTGAACCAGGGCCCCGGGCCGATACGGTCGCGCGCATTGACGGCGTTCGGGCCCTGGGTGCTGAGATAGGCCCTCCAGGTGCGCGCTCCCTGCTGGGCAGCGGTCGCAAGGTCCTGGCAGATCCGGTCGGCGCCCTCGAGGCCGCCGAGATTGCCGCCGTTGCCGGAGCCCCGGCTCGTCAGGAAAAACGACATCGGACCCGTTGCCGGCTGGGCCAGCGCGAGCCCGCCACCCATGATCCCCGCCACTGCGGCTATTGCCATCAGAATATTTTTGGTCTTCATCATCAGGATCCCCCATCAGTCGACTAGGAACGCTTCGGACTCTACTGCATGCATCGAGCATCCCATAGACCGCCCGGCGTACGGCATTGTTCCCGCCACCGGCCAGGGGCGCCCTTGCTTCGGCAAAGCCAGTCCTGGGTGGCCTGGTTGCCTTGCCGGGGCCGACAGCGCGGCGCTAGCATCGGACCGACCAGGCGCAAGGCTACACCAGGAGTTCGTCATGATCTCGCGGTTGGTTCCCGGCCTCTTAATATTGATTCCAGTCTGCGCGCTCGCTCAATCCGGCGAGCGCGCCGATTCGGAAGCAGCCGCACTTCAATCCTGGAGTGTCGATGAGCTCTGCGGCGCGCGCGAGAATAGCGAGGCTTGGGACGAGCTGGAACGACGGGAGGTCTTTAAGTCCCGCGAGCTCAGAAGCATCAGGCAGGAAAAAATCAGCGAGGGCATGAGCGAAGCCGCCCTGCTCTGTATCAAGGGCTACCCGGAGAGCGTCATCCCCGTCGACGGTTGGTCGTCGTCCGTTACCTTCGACGTCTATATCTATCCCGCGGCAGCGGGCGAAGCGCTGGCCGTGTTCGTCGGCCATGACAAGGAAGGCACATCCGTCGTGCACGTCGCAGCCGGCGACCCGGAACTGGTAAGCCAGGCGGTCGCTTCGACGGCCCTCTCGTGCGGCTCTTCAGACTCCGCGAGGCACTGCTACGTCGTCGATCCGGCACAGGGCGCGCGACTCGACCCCTGCGGTTTTCCGGAATTCAGCGGCAACATTCCCGGAAGTGCAGCGAGCTCCATTGGCGGGGGCCCGGGCGCACGCTGCGGCAGCAACTAGCAAACCGCCGCCGATCGCCGGCGCCAGTCGTCGAGGCTCAGCCGAATCCCCCTCCGTATCCTCCGCTCGTGACGATCGGGATCATGGCGCCGAACCCGCCGAACGAATTCGGCCGCATCCCGGAAATCGCGAGCGAGCGGTAGAAGACCTGACGGAACCAGGGCGGCGGCTTGACGTCGAGTCGCGTCGGCGTCGGGCCCGTCGGATCCAGGATCGCGATGCCCGCCTCCTGCCAGCGGCGCAGGACATGCGCGAGATCGTCGGCGACCCGGTTCGGCTCGGCGAGAACGAGGCAACGCTTCACTCGCGCGGCCTGCAGCCTGCCGGCCGAGGGAAAGTCCTGCGGAAACGTGATCCAGCGGTTGTCGTAGCGGCCCGGCGCGGGCGTGCCTTCGAGCCGGCGCGAGTCGAGCAGAAACGCGGGCGAGGGATTGCGCGAGACGGCAAGCCTCGGCGCGAGCTCCGCGAGCGCGCGGATGATCAGCGAGTTGTCGACGACCGGATTCGTGGGCGGCGTCACGCCGTTCATGAGAACGACCGGTGCGAAGCCGCGCTCGGCCAGCAGGGCACCGACGGCAATCGAGTCGCTGCCGGCGAGATCGACGACGACGGCGTTCAGCCCGCCGTCTGCTCCGCGCGCGCTGAGCTCCGAATCGGCGTAGCGGGCCAGCATCGCGCGCGCCGCCGCGAGCAGCTCGTCGGCGCTGCGCCCGCCGCCCGTGTCGGCGGGCCCGAATGCGCCCGCGAAAAGGGTCGGTTTCGTCCAGTCGGACCACTCGTGGTCGCCGGCCCAGGCTTCGAAACACTCCCTACCGTCCTTCATCCCCGATCGCTCCTCAATTGACGACGAACACCGGGCTGTCGGTCGCGCGCATGTCGACGAATCGCTCGCCGGTCAGCCGCCCGTAGCCGCCGATGACCTTGCCGCCGACGCAATAGACGCCGACGCAGGCCCGGATCGGCTCGGCGGCCGAGCCGAGATTGAGACCCCGGAACGCCTCCTGCCGGACCCAGAGCCCGCGGCCGAGCAGGAGATCGAGCGCGATCCCGAGCTTGCTCCGGCCGTTGAGCTCGTTGATTGCCGCGATGTCCTCGCCGACGCGGCCGAAACAGGGCTTCGCGAGATCGCGTGAGCGGCCGAGGTCCGCGAGCGCCAGGCGGAACGTCCGCGGCAGGTAGCGCGCCCAGGTCGGCGTCTCGACACCGAGCGCCGCGCAGGCGACGGGAAAGAACTTGTTCTGGCTGTAGAGCGCGCCCAGCGGATTGCTCAGATTCGCGGGGTGCCGCTCGAACCAGGGCGCACCGGCGCTCGCGAACAGGAGCCAGTCGCCCGGGAAGAAGCGCAGCGCCGCATCGAGTGGACGGCCGGATTCGCAAATGCCGCCGGAACGGAGCTCGATGCCCGTGGGAGCGACGCCGATGGCGTCTACTCCAAAGTCCGCGAGCAACGCCTGGAACAGGGCCATCTGCTGCCAGTCATCGCTGTATGCCGTTGCGTGCACGAGCCCGACGCGCGCGCCCGCGTCGAGACCGAAGGCCTCGATCACGTGCCCGATGTAGGCGCGCGCGGGATCTCCCGTGACCTGCCAGCCCACGGTGGGCTCGGGCCAGAGGCGGTGAAAGCTCGAGGCCTCGTTGAGCCCGCCGGGAACGTCCGAGTTGACCTCCGAAAGGCGCCAGCCCTCCTCCGTCGGGTGAAAATCGAAGCGCATGAGCCGGGCCCGGCCGTCGAAGGCCGGCGGCGGCAGGGAACGCAGGCGTTTCCACGCGCGGCGGGGGAGATAACGGGCGCTGCCCTCGTTGCGGGCGAGCTCGTGCAGCCGACGCTCGACCTGCAGCGTCTCGGCATAGAGCAGAGTCACGGCCGACTCGAGCTCGAGCCAGTCCTCGCGCGCGAGCAGCAGTGCGCGATCCGCGATCGCGCTCCGATCGAAGATCTGCGCGTCCCATTTCCTGCCCTGAAAGATCGCGTCGAGGCGATAGCGGCGAAAGGCCGCCGGCGAGAGGCGCGCGCTGACGGCACAGCCGGGCACGCTACCAGCTCCCGTAGGCAGCGACATAGGCCGTGGCCGTGCCGATGAAGAGCGTCGCGAAAATCGCGCTGCGCAGAAAGCCGTCGCCGGCGTAGGTCGGCGGCGTCGCACGCTCATGAACGATGGCGGCCACGACGAACAGCAGCGCCGGCCAGGCGACCGCGACGAAGTCGCGCAGGGTTGCCTGCACGCTGATCCAGTCGCCGGCGGCGCCGCGACCCGCAATGATGCCGACGCCGATCGCAACCGCGCCGAGCCGCACGGCCGCGCCGACGTCGTGGTCGATCGTGATGCGCTCCTCGCCGTCCGAGGTCTGCGCGACGAGCCAGACCGCGGCATAGACCGCGAAAGTCGACAGCAGCGCGGCGAAGATCACGACGTAGAAACCCGGCCCGTCGCCGATGTTGCCGCCGGCATAGGCGATCGCATTGCCGATCAGCATGCCGCCGATGGCGACCGCGGCCGCGAAGTTGTTGCGCTCGCGCACGTCCTGCTGGAAGCGGATGTCGGTGAAGCGCGCAAGCAGGCCCGCCGCCAGCGTGATCCAGACGAGGCCGAGTGCCATGTAGCCGACGATGTAGAACGGCGCGTCGACGACGTCGAACGACGCCCACTGGCGCAGCACGAATACGATCACGCCGGCACTCACCGCCAGGGCAACGAGAATGGCGATGCGCCAGCGGTGCTGGCGGTAGACGTGGTGGGTCGGCGAAAACAGCTTGTGAAGCCAGATGCCGAGCAGGACGACCGCGGCGACGTCGAAGGCGATAAAGAACGGCGTGTCGGCCATGGCTTCCCCCCATTCCACCGGCAGGCGCGATCATGCGGCGCCTGTGCGCCGGTCGCAAGCCTGTCTTAAGCTCGGCTTTATCCGCCCCTGCGATGATCGGCCCACCAGAGCTCGCGAACCGGATATGCATCTGCTGCTCGTCGAGGACGACCTGAACCTCGGCAAGGCGCTGTCGAAGCGCCTCGCCGATCATGCGCGCGTGCACTGGGTGCGCACGCTCGAATCCGCGCGCAGCCATTTTGCAGCGGGTGAATACGATCTCGTGATGCTCGACCTCGGCCTGCCCGATGGCGACGGTGTCGCCTGGTTGCGCGAGATCCGGTCCGTCGGCGCGACGGTGCCGGTGCTGATCGTCACCGCGCGGGATGCCGTCGACGAACGCGTCCGCGGTCTCGACAGCGGCGCCGACGATTACCTCATCAAGCCCTTCGAAGCCGACGAGCTGCTCGCGCGCGTCCGCGCGCTCATGCGACGCGGCAGCGGCAGCGCCGGGCCCGGGATCAGCGTCGGCGATCTCCGCTACGAGCCGGCGGAGCACCGCTTCCATCTCGGCACGACGCCGCTGACGATGACGCCTTCGGAGCATTCGCTGCTCGTCATGCTGATCCGTGCCGGCACCCGGCCCGTGAGCCGCGAGCGCCTCGCGCGCGAGCTCTACGGCGATTCCGACCGTGTCGACTCGAACGCGCTCGAGGTGCACATCCACAATCTCAGGAAGCTGATCGGCCGCGAGCGCATCGAGACCATGCGCGGCTACGGCTACCGGCTCGCCGTCTCATGACGATTCGACTCTCGACGCTCGCGGGCCTGCTCGCCGCCGTGATCCTGCTCGTCACCGCCGGCGGCATCGTGGCGACCTGGCGCATCGCCGATCGCGAGTTCCGCGATGTGCTCGACGACGACCTCGAGCAGCAGGCGGAGCTCCTGGCGCAGCTCGTGCTCCAGGATCCCGCGCGTTTCGACGACAGCTCGTTCCGGGATGTCCTCACGGCGGCTTTCGAGGACGACGACGAGGAAACGGTCTGGGTATCCGTCTACGAGCTCGCGACCGGACGCGTGTTCAGCAATTTCGAGCACTCACTGCCGCTCGAATCGGAGGACGCCGACTCGGTGTCGCGCGAGTTTGGGGGCCATGCATGGCAGGGCGTACAGGAGCAGGTCGACGGCATCGTCGTGCAGCTCATGCGGCGCAGCGACCTCTTCGACGAGGTCCAGGACGAGATGCTCGAGCAGATCGTGATGCCGGCGGTGATTGGCGGCCTCGTGACGCTGCTGTTGCTGGCCGTGCTGATCGGCCTGACGCTCCGGCCCTTGTCGCGGCTGACGCGCGAGATCGAGTCGCGCGGCGCCGAATCACTCGACCTGCTGCGGACAGCGACCGCTGCGCGCGAGATCCGCGTGGTCCGCGACTCGATCAACGGCCTGATCTCCGGCATCGATCAGCTCCTGCGACGGGAACGGCAATTCGCGAGCGACGTCGCGCACGAGCTCCGGACACCGCTGACGACCATGAAGCTCGAGCTCGGCGGCACCGACCCCGACCTCCACGCCGTCCGCTCCGAGGTCGACCGGCTGGCACGGCTCGTCGAGCAGCTCCTGACTCTTGCCCGCCTCGAGCAGGGCCAGTGGCGGGGTCGCTTCGAATCGGTCGCCCTCGACGAGCTCTGCGCCGCGGTCGTCGACAGCATGGGCCCGCGCCTGGCCGCCGCGGGCATTGGGCTCGAAAGCCGGCTCGACAAGGCGAGCACCACGGGCGACGCGACCCTGCTCGAGATCCTGCTCCGCAATCTGCTGCAGAACGTCGCCGGGCATTGTCCGGCAGGCACCCGCGCAAGCGTCGGGCTCGACCGGGCAGACGGCAAGGTTCGCCTGCGCGTCGCCGACGACGGCCCCGGCATGCCCACCGTAACGCGCGAACGGGTTCGCGCGGGCTTCACGCGACTCGACAGCCGCGGCGAGGGACTTGGCCTCGGGCTTGCGATCTGCCAGCGCATCGTGGCCGCCCACGGCGGTGAGATCCGCTTCGACAGCGCCGGGGCCGACGGCACCGGGCTCGTCGTCGAGATCATCCTGCCGGCTTAATCGCACCTTAAGCTCGCCTCTCTAACCTGAGCTCCTGGATCACACAGGGAGCTCAGCTGTCATGAAGATCGCTCATTCCGTTGCCGTCCTGCTCTTCGCTCCGGTTGCCTTTGCGCAATCCGGCGGTTTCATCGGTGCCGACTCGAGCCCGGTCCTGACCGCGGTCACCGCGGCCAATCGTCCGAACGAGAGCAACGTCCGTCTCGTCGGCTTTCTCATCGAGAAGCTCGGCAGCGAGCGCTACCTGTTCCGCGACGACTCCGGAACGATCGTCGTCGAGATCGACGACGACGACTGGAACGGCATCGAGGCGTCGGCTGAAACCCGCGTCGAGATCGCCGGTGAAGTGGACCGCGAATGGAAGCTGCTGCAGCGCGAGACCGAGATCGACGTCGACTCGATCAGGCTGGCCAATTGAGGCCGCGCAGATGAGCGCCGCTGCCGGATTTCGCGCGCTGGCGGGCCTCGTGCTGGCGTCGGGTCTTGCGGTCGCAGGGAGCGCCGCGGCCGAAGTCTGCAGCCCGGCCGGCCCCGGCCGAAACCTGCCCGAGGTCGCGCGCGAGTCGAGCGGGCTTGCGCTCGGACGCGAGCGGCCTGGGCTGCTCTGGACGCATAACGATCGCGGCAACGGCGCCCTGCTCCATGCCGTGGACCAGGAAGGAAAGCTCGCGCAGACCGTAAGCCTCGCCGAACCCGCTGTCGACTGGGAGGACATCGAGATCGCGAGCTGCGCCGACGGCAGCTGCCTCTATGTCGGCGATATCGGCGACAACGATTCGATGCGCGATCACATCGCGATCCACAGGCTGCCGGAGCCCGGCGAAGGCGCGAGCGAAGCCGCTGACGTCGTCACGCTGCGCGCGCGTTATCCCGAGGGACCGCGCGACGCGGAATCGCTGTTCGTCCTGCCCTCGGGCGACATCTTCATCGTGACCAAGGGCAGGGATACCGGGGTCGCACTCTATCGCTTGCCGCCCCCTCACTCTTTCGATGAGATCGCCGTGCTGGAGCACGTGCGCGAGCTCTTTCCCATGCCCCTGAACAGCGACGATCGCATTTCCGCCGCAACCAGCTCGAGTGACGGAAGCCGCGTTGCCATTCGAACGTACCGGCAACTCTACATCTACGACGCCGCCCGCCTCGTCGGCGGCGCGCCCGTGGAGCCGACGGTGGTCGATCTCGCGTCGCTCGGCGAAGGCCAGGGCGAGGGCATCGCGCTCGGCGATGACGGCAGCATCTGGCTCTCGAGCGAAGCAGCCAATCGCCGGAGCTTTCCGGTGCTGAACCGGCTGCTTTGTTCCTTCTGAGCGAGCGGACGCGAATGGCGTCGCGACCGGCGACCGGGGCGCTAGACTGCCCCGCCATGCCAGTAAGCCTCGCCCCGGGAATCGTTGTCCGTCTCCTGTCCCTGATCGCCGTTACCCTGTGCACCGGCGAAGTTTCGGCGCAACCGCCTGCACAGGACGCCAGCCAGGCGCTCGACCGCGCTGCGCTCGCCGAAGCGCTCGCCGAAGCGCTCGCGCTCACGGCGGACAGCAGCGTGGTCATCGCCGCGGGCGACATCGCCCGGTGCGCGGCCCTCGAGGGAGCGACCGCGACGGCGGCGCTGGTCGAGGCCATCGTCGACATGGCGGGCGCCGCGATCGTCATCACCGCCGGCGACCACACGTACCCGAACGGTGCGCCCTCGGAGTTCGAACAGTGCTACGCGCCGACCTGGGGACGCTTCGAGTCGATCACCTATCCGATCCCCGGCAATCACGACTACCGGACCGGGAACGGGGCGCCGTTCTACGCGTACTTCAGCCACTTCGATCGCAATCCCGCAGCGCGAGCGCAGGGCTTCTACAGCTTCGATTTCGCCGGCTGGCACCTCGTGGCGCTCAACAGCATGATCTCCCTCGACGACGACGCTGCGCAGTCCGAATGGCTGCGGCAGGATCTGCAGGCCAGCGCCGCAGGCTGCCTGCTCGCCTACTGGCATCATCCGGCGTTCACCTCGGGCCTGCGACGCATTCTTCCCTGGAATCCGGGATACCGGACGCGCGACGCCTGGGAAACGCTCTACGAGGAGGATGCCGAGATCGTCGTCAACGGCCACGAGCATTTCTATGAACGCTTCCTGCCGATGAACGAGGACGGCGAGGCGGCCGACGACGGCATCCGGCAGTTCACGGCCGGCACGGGCGGCGGCGAGCTGCACACGCGCTCACTGGCACACGAAAACCGCGCGCGGCACTTGAGCGTCCACGGCGTGCTCGTGCTGATTCTCGCGCCAGACAGTTACGAGTTCCGCTTCGTCGGCATCGACGGCGTCGTCCACGACTCAAGCGAAGGGCCGACCCGTTGCCGGTGAACGGCATCGATGTCGGCTCAACCGCCCGCGCCGAGCACCCACGCCACGACGAACGGCAGCGTCACCATCGAGAAGATCGTCGACAGCAGCACGATCCCCGCGACATCGTCGGGCGCGCGATCGTAGCGCGCGGCGAACAGGTAGCTGAACACCGCGGCCGGCATCGCGCCCTGCAGGATCAGCACGCCGCGCGCCGTACCCTCGAGCCCGAGCGCGGCGACCACGCCGAGCGCCACGGCGAATCCGACGACGAGGCGCACGAAACCCCAGAGCGCCGCGAAGGGCAGCCGCTTCACCTTGAGCCCCGCGAGCGTGTGGCCGAGCGCGATCAGCATCAGCGGGATCATCAGGTTCCCGAGCAGCTCGACTGTGCTCGCGATCCACTCCGGCAAGGCGTAGCCGCCGACGAGCAGGGTCGCGCCGATCGCGGCGCCGTAGATCACCGGCGTCGTCACCAGCGTCCGCCACGGCGAGCCGCCGGATAGCAGGATCGGCGTCAGCGTGAACTGCCCGATCGAGTTCGCGACGAAGACCGCGACCGCGAGCCCGAGGCCTTCCTCGCCAAAGGCGAAGAAGCAGACCGACAGGCCGAGGTTGCCCGTGTTGCCGATCGCGAGCGCGGGCAGGAAGGTTCGAACCGGCATCCGCGCAAGCTTGAGGACCGCGAAGCAGGCCGCAAGCGTCGCGAGGAAGAGCGCCACGCCCGCGATGGCCATGTTGCCGACCGATGCGAGCGGCAATTCCAGGGACGACAGGCTGTCGACGATGAGGCAGGGCCCGCCGACATTGAGCACGAGCCGCATCACGAACTCGCGCTCGAACGGCACTCCGGATTTCCGCCAGCCGAAGCCGATACCTGCGAGCGCGAATACCGGCAGCAGCACGCCGGCGAGCTCGGCGATCATCAGGCCTTCTGCAAAGCGTCAGGCCGCCGCTTCGGCGGGCAGGTTCGAGCGAAGCCTCGCGTGCAGCGGGCTCTTGCGCGGGAAGTGCTGCAGCAGGTACTGCATCTGGTCGGCGAGTACGCGCCGGCCCTTGAGGTAGATGTACTCCGCGTAGGTCGGCGTGAACGGGACGGCGATGAGCTGCATCTCGGCATGCTCGGGCAGCCGCCCGCCCTTGTGGTTGTTGCAGCGGCGGCAGGCCGTGACGACATTGTTCCAGGTATCCGTTCCGCCCATGCTGATCGGCTGGATGTGATCCCGCGTGAGCTCGGATGTCGGGAATCGCACCGCGCAGTACATGCAGACATTGGCATCGCGCCTGAACAGCGTGCGGTTATTGAGCGGCGGCGTATACCGCTCGCTGTGGCGCTCCTGGGCATAGGTGTCGCCCGTCGTCGCTATGATCGAATTGACCTCGATCTCGCTGCGCAGCCCCGTCCGGGCGTTACAGCCGCCGTGGAGCGTGTAGATCGGGGAGCCGCAGCTGTAGGCGACTTGACCCGCGTGGTACAGCGACGCCGCGGATCGGTAGTCGACCCACTCGAGAGGCATGCCCGCGACATCGGTCCGCAGGACTTGCAGGGAAACGAGTTGAGCTGGAATCTCCACTGGTTTCAGGCGTAAGGCAATCAACGCGCCGCTGAGTGTCTCCGAGCGCGCGGCAATTTACAACGGTGGCTGTTGCCAAATAGTGACAGCCGTCAGGGTTGACGCCGTTCTCCGGCCGGGGCCGTACGCTGGTTCCGGAACCGATCGAGCAGGCCCGGCGACCGCTGCTGGCGGTACTGGTCCCGGATCCGCTCGCGCTCGGCGCTCGGCAGCAGGCTGAAATCCCGGTAGGTGTTGCGGAGCTCGGTCTGGTTGTCCGGAGACAGGTTCCGGTAGACCTCGTAGCGGTTCCTGGCTGTCGCGCGGCGCTCGGCGCTCATGTTCTGCCAGATCTCGAAACGTTCCTGCGCATCGCGACGCTCGGCGCGGTTCATCTCGAGCCAGCGGCTGGCGCCGAGCGCGATGCGCTCCTGACGATCGGGCGCGAGCTCGGCCCAGGTCGTCTCCCGGCCCGCGAGCAGCTCTTGCTGGGCGGGGCTCAGATCCTGCCAGCGCACGCCCTGGGCCGCGGCGGTGCCCGCGACCATGAGGAGCGCGAGCGCGCCAACGATGAGCCTAGCCTGCATCCGCTGCCGCGACCTCGTCCGTTCCATTGAATGTGTCATCCGCACCTTCGGTATCCTGTGGGTCGACCGCAACTTCTGCTGCATCGACCGCGACGTCTTCCTCATCCGTTTCTACGCCCGCGCTCTCCGGATCGAGCACGCTGTCGTCCACCTCGACCTCATACCCATCGTCGAGCAGCCCGTCGACGATGAACCACACGTCGTCCCCTTCGTCTCCCCAGCTGCCGAGGAACTCGAGCAGGCTCAATTCGGGAGCCTCGCTCTCCTGGGCCGCCAGGGCGCCGGCCATGCCGCAAGCGACGACCGCCGGAATCAGCTTCGCGCGCGCTGCCATCAGCCGTTATCGTCCCCGTCGGCGTCGGTTTCCAGGAGCTCCGGCTGCTCGAGCAGCCAGGCATAGAACTCGAGGTCCTCGAAGAAATCGAGATTTTCCCCTTCGAGCAGAAGATCGAGATCGTTGAGGACGACTGGCGTGGCCGACGCGACCGGCGCCTCGGGAGCCCGCACGGCCACCGCGAGAACGACCAGCGCGACCAGCCCGGCCGCGATGCCGCCCGGCAAGAGCGGCGAGAACGCGAGCCACGGCGAACCCGTGCGCCGGGGCGCGAACCAGGAGATGGCCCGGCGCTCGCCGGCCGCGGCGACGGCTGCCGCGCGTGCCTGCGACAGGCGCGAGCGCGTGTGGCCGTCGAGGCCCGCGACGCTCTCCGCGAACAGCTCGCGCGCCCGTTCCGGGATCTCGCGATCGCGCTTCGAATCCAGCTCGCTCATGTCCAGTGCTCTCCCAGAAGCTCGCGCAATCTCGAGACCGCGCGTGAGTAATGTGTCTTGACGCTGCCGTCCGAGACGCCCATGGCGATGGCTGTCTCCGCGACGTCGAGGCATTCGAAGGTCCGGAGCATGAACGCCTCGCGCTGTTTCGCCGACAACTCGCGAAGTGCCCGCTCGAGCGCCGCCATCGCGTCCTGATCGGCCACGACCTGCGCGGGATCGTCGCCGCGCGGACCGGGCGTCGCGACGATCGGATCGTCGTTCTCGCCGTCCTGGCCGCCGAAGAAGCTCAGGATGCGCCGACTCACCTTGCGCCGCCGTCCCCAGTCACGGATCCGGTTCTGCAGGATCCGGTAGAACAGCGGCCGCCACTCCGCGGGCGGCCGATGGGCGTAACTCGTGGCGAGACGCAGCATTGCGTCCTGCACGACGTCGAGCGCCTCGTCGCGGTCCCGCAGCGAGACGAGCGCGATCCGGAACGCGCTGGCCTCTACCTGCCGCAGAAACCCGTCAAGTTCTGCAGTTGGACTGACCGTCTTCTCCTCGATCGCGAGGCCCGGCTCGATGCAGAGCGAAAGCTTCATCGCCTTGACCCAAGATTTTGCCCGGAGCTGCCGGTACCAACGCCGACGCGGGGTAGCCGTTGACAGTCCGACAAGCCTATTACATAAGAGCCCATGACCCAAGACTGGAAGCGCCTCCGCGTCGCGGTGCCCGTGCCCGTCGCCGAGGGCTTCGACTATCGCTGGCAGGGGCCCGGGACCCCACCCCGGCCCGGCGCACGAGTCCGTGTGCCCTTCGGCCGTGGCGAGCGCATCGGCATCGTGATCGAGGCCCGGGGCGGACGGACGGTCGAGGACTCTGCGCTGAAGAGCGTACGGGAGGTCCTCGACGAGGAGCCCCTGATCGACGGCGAGCTCATGCGCTCGCTCGAGTGGGCTGCGAGTTACTACCACCATCCGCTCGGCGACGTCCTCGCGCAGGCGCTGCCCGGCCTCCTGCGCCAGGGGCGGCCGTCGAGCACGCCGCCCGAGCCGCGCTTCCAGCTGACGGACACCGGTCGCGCCGTCGATCGCGCCGCCCTGCGGGTCCGGTCCAGCCGGCAGAGTGCGGCACTCGACCTGCTGGCCGCGGCGCCCGCCCTGACCGGCGAGGCGCTGCGGACGGCCGGCGTGACGCGGGATACGCTGCGTCGCCTCGAGGGCAAGGGGTGGATCGAGGCGGCCGCGGCTGGCGCCGCCCCGGCCGCCGGGACCGCCGGGACCGCCGGGACCGGCACCGGGATCCCGCCGGCCCCGCCGGGAACGGGGCCGGCCGAAGCGGGACCTCGCGATTTCCCGCCGGTGCTGACGGCCGAGCAGCGTGTCGCCGTCGAGACGCTCCGCGCCACGCAAGGCTTTGTCACCGCGCTCCTCCACGGCGTCACCGGCAGCGGCAAGACCGAGGTGTTCCTGCAGCTGATCGGCGATGCGCTCGCGCGCGGACGGCAGTGTCTCTTGCTCGTGCCGGAGATCGGCCTGACGCCGCAGCTCGTGGGACGGCTCGAGCGGCGCTTCGGCGGCGCGCTCGCCGTGTTTCACTCCGGGCTCGCGGCGGGCGAGCGCCTGCGCAGCTGGCGCGAGGCGCGTGCCGGCACGGCCGGTCTCATTGTCGGCACGCGTTCGGCCGTGTTCGCGCCGCTGCCGCGCGCCGGGCTCATCGTCGTCGACGAGGAGCACGACCCTTCCTACAAGCAGCAATCGGGATTCCGCTATTCGGCGCGCGATCTCGCGATCATGCGCGCGCGCGCGCTCGACGTGCCGGTCATCCTCGCGTCGGCCACGCCCTCGCTCGAGAGCTTTCGCAATGCCGTCGAAGGCAAGTACACGACGCTCAGCCTCCCGGAGCGCATCGGCGCGGGCGGCGAGCCGAAGCTCCGCGTCATCGATCTCAATCGGCATGTCTCGCGCCGCGGCCTGTCGACGCCGCTGCTGGCCGCGATGGAGCAGCATCTCGGCCGCGGTCATCAGGTGTTGCTCTTCATCAACCGTCGTGGCTTCGCGCCGGTCCTGTTCTGCCCGGGCTGCGGCAAGGCCGCCGAATGCGATCGCTGCGACGCGCGCATGACCGTGCACGCGCGCGCGGGCAAGCTGCGCTGCCATCACTGCGGCCGCCAGGAGACCCTGCACTGGGCCTGCCCGGAATGCGGCGGCGAGCGGATCGCCGTCGGCGCCGGCACCGAGCGAGTCACCGCGGAGCTCGAGTCGCTCTATCCCGAGCTCAAGGTGGCGCGACTCGACCGCGACGTCGTCGTCGGCCGCGAGGCGCTGGGCCAGGCGCTCGACGAGATCGAATCGGGGCGCGCGCGGATCATCGTCGGCACGCAGCTCCTGACCAAGGGTCACGATTTTCCCGGCGTTACGCTGGTCGGCGTGCTCAACGCCGACCAGGGTCTCTTCGGCACCGACTTCCGGAGCGAGGAACGGCTCGCGCAGACGATCGTGCAGGTGGCCGGCCGCGCCGGCCGGCGCGAGCAGCAGGGCGAAGTGCTGATCCAGACGCATTACCCGCAACACCCGTTGCTCGCGAAGCTGCTGGCCGGCGATTACGCGAGCATTGCGGAACATGCGCTCGCCGAGCGACGCGCGACCGGCTGGCCGCCGTTCAGCCACCTCGCCCTGTTCCGCGCCGAGGATCGCAACCGCGACCGTGTCTTCGATCTGCTCACGCGCCTCAAGCGCCACTGCCGCGCCGACACGGAAGAGCTGCGCGTGCTCGGGCCGACGCCCGACTGGATGGAGCGCCGGGAGGGCCGCTATCGGGCACAGCTCCTGCTCCAGGCGACGCGCCGGCCGGCACTCCATGCGCTGCTCGATTCCTGCGTCACGGCGCTCGCGGGATGGCCCGAGGCGCGGCGGCTCCGCTGGTCTCTCGACGTCGACCCGGTCGAACTCTAGGGCCCGACAAGAGGTAGACTCGCGCCCATGGCTTCGAGGAAACGGGGTTCCCGCGACCAGGCTCCGGGCTGGGCCTGGATGCTCTTCGGATTGTCGATCGGCCTCGTCGTCGCGCTCGTCGTCTACCTGGTCAGCGGCGACCCGGCCACGCAGCTGAACGAAACCCCGACCGTCGCCGCGGCGGATCCGCCGGCGAACCGGCAGGCGACTTCCTCCGCGCCGCGCTCCAGGACAGCACCGGCAACCGAAGCAGAGTCCGAGGGGGAGTTTTCCTTCTTCAGCGTCCTGCCGGAGTCGGAGGTCGTGGTGCCCGGCAACGGCTCGCCGGCGAGGGCGGCGGCGGGCCCCGCGCAGGAGTACATCATCCAGGCCGGGTCCTACGCCGAGTGGGCCGAGGCCGACCGCGCGCAGGCGCGCCTCGCGCTGATTGGCATCGAATCGAAGGTGGAGCGCGCGATCGTCGGCAATGAGATCCGCCACCGCGTGATCATCGGGCCGCTCAGCGACCGCGGCGAGATCGAAAGCACCGTGCGCCGCCTCAACGCGGAGAACATCGATTCCATGCCGCCGCGGCCCGTCGGCAACTGAGGCCTGCGCTCAGTCGTCCTGGGCCGAGTGCCGGAAGTCGATGCCGAGCGCCCGCAACTTGCGATAGAGATGCGTGCGCTCCATGCCCACTCGCTTCGCGAGCTGCCCCACCTTGCCTCCGCATAGCTCGAGCTGTTGCTGCAGGTAGGAGCGCTCGAAATGCTCGCGCGCTTCGCGGAGCGGCATGGCAAGAAGGTCTTTCTTGATCAGCGCCTCGGATTCCGTCGACGGAGTGGCCAACTCCGCCTCGATCTCGGCGAGCTCGATCTCCTCGTCTCCGCCCTTGATCAGCATCTGGCGCACGAGCTGCTCGACCTCGCGCACATTGCCGGGCCAGGGATAGTTCCGCAGGCGGTTCTGGACCGCCGTGCCGAAGCGCCGGAACGGCAGCTGCTCCTGCTCGACGACGGCATCGGTGTAGTAGCGCAGCAGCTCGGGCACGTCCTCGGCATGCTCGCGCAGCGGCGGGACGCGGATGACCACGGCGCCGATCAGGCTCATGAGCTCGGAGCGGAAATCCGGATCGCGCTCGAAGCCCGGCGGCGCCGTCGCCAGAATCCTGAGCTCGCGCTGGCTTCCATCGGTCAGCGCCTCGAGGAGCGCCGACTGGGCAAGCGCCGACATGCGCTCGATGCCCGGAATGAAAAGAATGCCGCCCTGCGCCCGCTCGATGGCGCCGGGACCTGCGCTCCCGCCGTCGAGCAGGCCGCGCGCGGCCTCGGCCGTGAGCTCGGCGCCGGCGAGCGATTCGAACGGCCCGCTGGCGCGATGGCTCAGGCTCGCGAGGTAGCGCGCGGCGAGACTGCGGCCCGAGCCGGACTCGCCCGTCACGAGCACGTGCGTATCGTGTCGCGCGACGGCGGCGATCCGTTCCCGCAAGTCGCGCATGCGCTGACTCTTGCCGACGAGCTTGGGCGTCTTGCTGGCGGACGAGGCGCGCTTGCCGGGGGCCTTGGTCGCCAGCGCCTTGTTGACGGTGCGCAGCAGCTGCCCGAGCGAGACCGGCTTCTCGATGAAATCGAGCGCCCCGAGCCGCGTCGCCTCGACCGCGGTGTCGACGGTGGCGTGCCCGGACATCATGACGACCGGCCCGAGCGAGCCTGAGTCGGCCCATTCCTTGAGCAGCGAAATGCCGTCGGTCTCGGGCATCCAGATGTCGAGCAGCGTCAGGTCGAAGCTGTTCTTGCGCCGCGCTTCCCGTGCCCGGACCGCGTCCTCGGCCGTCGTGACCTCATAACCCTCTTCGCTCAGGATTTCCTGCAGCAGCTCGCGGATGTTCGCTTCGTCATCGACAACCAGGATTCTTGCGGGATTCACGCGCGCTTTCTCCTCTGCTGCGCCCGACGGGCCGAGCCGGCGCCCCGACCGGCACCTGTCACTGGCAAGAGTATACTGACCTCGGCTCCGCGTCTTTCCCGGTTGCCGGCGCGGATCTTTCCGCCGTGCTCCTCGACCAGCTTGCGGACGATCGCGAGCCCAAGCCCCGTGCCCTTGGCCTTGCTCGTGACATAGGGCAGGAAGGCCCGGTCGATGATGTCCGCGGCGAATCCCGGACCGTTGTCGCTCACCACGATCTCGACGTAGGGCCCGTCGGGCAGCTCGCGCACGGCGGTCGTCACGTGGATCTCGGCGTCGGCCTGGCCCTCGACAGCCTCGCTCGCGTTGCGGATGAGGTTGTGCATGACCTGCCGCAATCGGCCGATATCCGCATCGATCCGGGGCAGCGTCTGATCGAGCTCCATCCGGAAGGCGACCGGCAGGGCCTCGTGCCGGTAAAGCTCGGCAACCTCGCCGATCAGGGCGTTGAGATCGAGCGGGGCGATGTCGAGATCCGGGGCCCGGGCGTATTCGCTGAATGCATCGACCATCCCCTTCATGGAATCGACCTGCTGGATGATCGTGTGCGTCGCGCGATCGAGCAGATCGAGATCCTCGTTGCCGTCGACGAGAAACCGGCGTCGCATGCGCTCGGCCGACAGCTGAATGGGCGTCAGCGGATTCTTGATCTCGTGCGCGAGACGTCGCGCGACCTCGCCCCAGGCCGCCTCGCGCTGCGCCTGCATCAGGATCGTGATGTCATCGAAGACGATGACGTAGCCGACAATCCGCTCGTCCTCGCTCGGCAACTCCTTGCAGGCGCAGACGATCTCGCGGTTGCCGAGGTCGCCGCGCAGCGTGATCTGCTCGCGCCACTCGGTCGTGCCCTGCTCGAAGTGCCGCGCGCAGACGTCGAGGATCTGCTTCAACAGGGAGTTCCTCTCCGCGAGCGCGGTCAGCGAGCCGCCGACATGCGCCTCGAGATCGACACCGAGGATCTCGCCCGCGGCCTTGTTCGCCGTGCGGATCGTGAAATCGGGCGCGAAGGAGACGACGCCGGTCGTGAGCCCGGCGAGGATGACCTCGAGCTTGCTGCGCTCGCCCTCGAGGCGCTGCTCCGAGCGCAGGGCCTCCTGGCGCGCGAGGGCGAGCCGCTGGGTCATGTCGTTGAAGGAATTGACGAGGAAGCCGATCTCGTCGCGCTGCTTGAGCGGAACCTTCGTGTCGAAGTCGCCGCGCGCGACCGCACGCGTCGCCTGCATGAGTTGCTGCACCGGCGATATGAGCCGCTCCGCGACGATGAACGCCGCATAGGCCGCGGCGAGAATCGCGACCAGCAGAACCAGGGAGAGCGACAGCACGAAGGCGATCTCGAGCACCCGCTTCGTCACTTCGAGTTGCGACAAGTCGCCCTGCACGCCTTCCACGGCGAGAATGCGCTCGTTGATCGCCACGGGGACGGGAAAACGACCCCAGACGATCTGCTCGCTGCCATCCGCGCGGCGGACCCGGACCGCGGCCTGCACCTCGTGCGACTCGTCCGGCAGCGGATCCAGGTAGGCGTGGCCGCGCCCGGCGCTGGCGTCGACCTCGTCGAGCATGGTCCGCGTAAGCCGCGGCTGGGCGTGGACGGCGCCCCTGGCTCCCTGCGTCGCGATCAGCCGCCCATCGGCCGTGTAGATGGCAAGCTCGGCGGCCGTCGTCCCGGACCAGAGGTCGCCCTGCCCGTCGAATCCCGGCCCGGGGGCGAGGGCGAGGCGATCCGCGAGCTTCCTGATCTCGGCAAGGTCGTCCTCGACCCGGAGGTCGCGCACAGCCTCGCCGAGCTGTCGCGACTCGGCGAGCGCGCGGCTCACGTCGACGGGAAACCACTCGTCGATGCCCTTGGAGATGAAGACCAGCGCGAACACATAGAGGATGGCGAGCGGCGCCGCGGCAGCGACGACGACGAGGCTGACGACGCGGGCCTTGAGCCTCGATCCCGGAACGAATCTCCGGTACTCGCGAATCAGTCGCAGCAGCCGTTGCCCGATCAGCGCGATCAGCACGGCGACACCGATGGCATTGATGAGCACGATCGGCATGGCGTAGGTCGCGAAATCGTCGGTCGGCTCGGCGACCTGGCTGAAGAGCAGGAGGGCGATGACCCAGAGCGCGAGTCCGAGGACGACGACGAAAGCCAGCAGGAATCTGCTTACTCTTCGTCCAACCGCCACGACAGCCACTCACTGCTGATGGACCAGTCGGGGCGCCAGAACGCCAGCAGCCGCCAGGGACCGAGCAGCTCGTCCTGATCGAGCACGGCGCGGATGCGGATGTCGTAGCGCAGGTTCCGGTCGAGCTCCGACGCCTCGACCACGGGCAGGTTTTCGATCAGGCCGATGTAATCGAGCGCCGCGCGCAAGGTCGGGAAGGTTTGGCGCTTGTAGTCGGCCGTTGCGCCGTTCAGGATTTCCGCTTCGCCCTCTTCCGGCGGCTCGATCTCGACGACGTAGCGATCCGCGAGCGAGTTGTAGGTCAGGCGGTAGCGCACGATGCGCTCGAACTCGGCGTTGTCCCACCAGAACCAGAGCCGGTTCAGGAACTGCACCTCGACCCGGATCGTCAGCGGCACCGTCGACTGCAGGGCCTCGGCCGCATCGGACGGCAACCGCAGGTAAATGGTCCCGTTGACGCGATAGATCCCTTCGACGAGCTCGTCGTCCCCTTCGAGGCCTTCGAACTTGCCTTCATCGTCCGCCTGGGCAACGGCTTCGCCGCCCCACAGGAACGCGAGGGCGATCAGCGCCACCCACGCCCCGGCCAGCCTCCGCCCCTCGGCCATGCCTGCCTTGCCCCGCTCTGACACCTTGTTAATTATTGCGGTCTGCGCGCCTCTCAAGGCAAGCATAATAAAAGCCGTCCCCGTTCGCCTCCCCGGGCAGGAGCTGGAAATGCCGCGGCGACCCGAGCGGCGGCAAGTCCGCGTCGGGCCTGGCGGCGGCGAAAGCCGTGGCCACGGCCTGGTTCTCGGCCTTGAGCACGCTGCAGGTCGCATAGACCAGCCGGCCGCCCGGCTCGAGCAGCGGCCAGAGCGCCTCGAGCATCCGCCGCTGGCCGGCCGCGAGCTCCCCGACGTCCCCCGCCCGGCGCAAGAGCTTGATGTCGGGATGCCGCCGGATGACGCCCGTGGCGCTGCAGGGCGCATCGACGAGTATCCGGTCGAAGCGCCGGCCATCCCACCAGCCCTCGGGACGGGCGGCGTCGCCGGCGACGACGGTCGCCGCCAGACCCAGGCGCTCGAGATTCGCGGCCACAGGCTCGAGACGGCCGGGATCGGTGTCGACGGCGACGACTTCGCCGAGCCCCGGGCAGCGTTCGAGCATATGCGCGGTCTTGCCGCCCGGCGCCGCGCAGGCATCGAGCACGCGACAGCCGGGCACGAGGTCGAGCAGATCCGCGGCGCGCTGCGCGGCGACGTCCTGTACCGAGACCAGCCCCTCGGCGAAGCCCGGCAAGTCGTCGATCGGACAGGGCTCCGCGAGCAGCACGGCGTCGGCCGCGATGTCGTCAGGCGTCGCGGCCTTGCCGGCTTCCCTGAGACGTTCGAGATAGCTCGCGCGCTCGATGCGCCGGCGATTCACCCGGAGCCAGAGCGGCGGCAGCGCATTGCCCGCGTCGAGTATCTCGCGCCAGCGCTCCGGCCAGTCGCGCTCGAGCGCCTCGATGAGCCAGGCGGGGTGACTGAAGCGCGCGACCGGCTCGCCCTGACCGCGCCGCTCGAGCGCTTCGCGCTCGCGCAGGAATCGCCGGAGCACCGCATTGACGAGCCCGCTCGCGCGCTCGATGCCGAGCAGTCGGCTCGCGCTGACCGTCGCCGACACCGCGGCGTGATCGGGTATGCGCATGTCCTGGATCTGCGCGAGGCCGACGCGCAGCAGCGAGCCGAGCAGCACGTCCTCGCGCTTCAGCGGGCGCTCGAGCAGCAGGCCGAGCTGCCAGTCGAGCCGGTGATGCCAGCGGAGCGTGGCCATGAGGAGCGCCATGAGCAGGGGCCGGTCGCGCTCGGGGATCCCGGCGAGCGCCGCGTCGTCGAGCGCGGCGAGCGATTGTCCGCCGGCGACGACGCGCGCGTTCAGCCGCGCCGCGAGGGCGCGAACGCTCGCGCCCGCGGCGCCCCGCTCAGCCTGCCGCGACAAAGCGCATCCCGTCCGTCGAATGGGCGGCGAGCCAGGCCGCGGCCGGCATCACGCGCCCGCCCGGGGCCTGGAGGCTCGTGATCCGCAGGATGCCGTCCGCCGTTGCGACCTCGATGCCGTCGTCGCCGGCCGCGAGCACGGTGCCCGGCGCCGCGGCGGCCCGTCCCGCGCGCGCCGCGGCCCGCCAGATCCGGAGTCGCTCGCCGCTTGCCGTGCGGGCTTCCGCGACCGGCCAGGGATTGAAGGCACGCACGCGGCGCTCGAGCTCCTCCGCCGGGCGCGTCCAGTCGAGAAGACCATCGGCCTTGGCGATGCGCGGGGCGTAACTCGCGCGCGCCGCATCCTGCGGCTCCGCGGTGACGCTGCCCGCGAGTATGCCGGGCAGGGTTTCGACGAGCAGTGCCGCGCCGAGCCCCGCCAGCCGATCGTGCAGCTCGCCGGCCGTCTCGCCCGTGGCGATCGGCGTCGCGCGGCGGCTGAAGACCGGGCCCTCGTCGAGGCCGCGCGTCATGCGCATGATGCTGACGCCGGTGTCGGAGTCGCCCGCGAGGATCGACTGCTGGATCGGCGAGGCGCCGCGCCAGCGCGGCAGCAGCGACGCATGCACGTTGACCGCGGCGACCTCGGGCCAGTCGAGCAGCCACTGCGGCAGGATGAGCCCGTAAGCCGCCACGACGAGCAGCTTCGGACGCAAGCGCGGGATGGACTCGCCCACGCTGGCATCGAGCCGTTGCGGCTGCAGCACCGCAATGCCGTGCTCGAGCGCGAGCGCCTTGACGGGCGAAGCCGTGAGCTTGCGTCCGCGACCCGCGGGCCGGTCGGGCTGGGTGAGCACGCAGTCGACGCGCGCGCCGCCGTCGAGCAGGGCTCGCAGGCTCGCGGCGGCGAATTCGGGCGTGCCCGCGAAAGCGAGCGGCACATGAGCGAGCGCGTTCACCGATGACGACCGGCTCAGAGCCTGGGTATGGCGACCGGGTCGGCGGACGCTCCGGGACGGTCGCGTTTGGCCTTCTTGAGATACTTCTTCCGCAGCCGCTGCCGCTTCATCTCCGAGAGATAGTCGACGAAGAGCTTGCCTTCGAGATGATCCATCTCGTGCTGGATGCAGACGGCGAGCATGCCGTCGGCCTCGAGCTCGACGCTCTTCCCCTCGCGATCGAGGGCGCGCACGCGGATCCGCTCGGCGCGAGCGACCGAGTCGTAGTACTCGGGCACGGACAGGCAGCCTTCGCTGCTCGTCGCAGCGCCCACGGCCTCGACGATCTCGGGATTGATCAGGCAGCAGGGCTGGTTGCGGGCGTCGGAGACGTCGATCACGATGACCCGCAGGTGCCGGTCCACCTGCGTGGCGGCGAGCCCGATGCCGTCGGCGCCGTACATGGTCTCGAGCAGATCGTCGACCAGCTGCCGGATGCCGGCATCGACTTTTGTGACGGGTTCGGCACGAATCCGAAGGCGAGGATCGGGATACTCCAGTATTGCGAGTTTAGCCATTGTGAATCTGTCCGGGTTTCGGGTATAACGTCACCGATTTGGCTTAACTCTCTGACTTTACAGGGATAGTTTTGCCGGGTCCTGCGGCAAAACGGCTGCGATCCTTCGGGGATCCGCGCCGGGGCAGTATAGCAGCAGGCTCGCGGCACCCTCCCTGACCCTCGGAGAGTCCATCGGCAAAGGGAGCTTACGCCATGTCCTATGCGAAGATTCGGTCGACCGTGCTGGGCGCCGTCTATGCCCTCAGTCTCATCACCGCGTCGAGCAGTTTCGGCCAGCAGGCGGCCGGCGGGCCGGTGCTGAACCCGAGCCACCCCGAGTCCTACGTAGTCCAGTCCGGCGACACCCTCTGGGATATCGCGGCGATGTTCCTTCGCGATCCCTGGTATTGGCCCGAGATCTGGCAGATCAATCCGCAGGTCGAGAACCCGCACCTGATTTTCCCGGGCGACACGCTGTCGCTCTCCTTCCTCGACGACGGCCGCCCGGCGGTGACCGTCACTCGCGGCCCGGCCGGGCCGATCGAAGGCGGGCCCACCGATCGCCTCTCGCCGCAGATCCGCTCGCAGCCCATCGAGCAAGCCATTCCGACGATCCGCTACGACACGCTGCGTGCCTTCCTTTCGCGTCCGGTCGTGCTCGATGCGGAGCAGATGACGAGCCTGCCCTACCTGGTCGCGGTTCCCTCGGGAATCGTCGCGAGCGCGGGACGCGAGATCTATGTGCGCGGCACCGACGCACCCGTCGGCACGGTGTTCAACGTCGTGCATCCCGGCAACACGCTGGTCGATCCGGACGACGGCGAGATCATCGGCTACCAGGGCCTCTACGTCGGCCAGGGACGCGTGCGCGAGGCCGGCGATCCGGCGACGGTCTTCCTGACCGAGACCGTGCGCGAAGCCTCGGTCGGCGACCTCCTCGTCGACGAGGAGAGCATCGCGCCGGTCAACTACTTCCCGAGCGCGCCGCTCGAGCTCATCGACGGCCGCATCATGTCCGTGCTCGACGGCGTTTCCGTCGTCGGCCAGTACCAGGTCATCGTGATCAACCGCGGCGCGCGCGACGGGCTCGAGCCCGGCCATGTGCTCAGCGTCTATCAGGCGGGCGAAGTCGTGAACGACACCGTTCGCATAACCAGCTTTACTCCCGAGAAAGTGCAATTGCCCGACAGGCTCGCGGCCACGACGATGGTCTTCCGTGTTTTCGACCGGATGAGCTATGCCCTCGTCATGGAGGCCACGCGCGAAATCCGCGTGCTCGACTTCGTCAGGAATCCCGACCTCAGGTGATTCGCTCCGCCTGCTGGCCCTCGCGGCAGGCGGGAGTCAGGCGCCCGGCGTGCCGGACCGCTGGCGCGCATGGCTCGCAGAGGCCGGTCACGCGCTCGTCTTGCAGGGCTCGCCGCTCTACCCCGAGCGGCTGGCCGCGATCCCCGATCCGCCGCCGGCCCTCTGGGTCGACGGCCAGAACCCCGCCCTCCTCTCCGAGCCGCAGCTCGCGATCGTCGGCAGCCGCCACGCGAGCCGCAACGGCGAGATCACGGCCGAATCCTTCGCTCTCGAAATCGGCCGCCTCGGGCTCGTCATCACGAGCGGTCTCGCGGCCGGTATCGACGCGGCGGGACATCGCGGCGCCCTCGACGGCGGCGGCCACACCATTGCCGTCACGGGCTCGGGCATCGACTGCATCTATCCCAGCCGCAATCGCGCGCTCGCCGACGCGATCAGGGCGCGGGGCCTCGTCGTCTCGGAGTATCCGCCGGGCCATCCCGTGCGCGCGTTCCAGTTCCCGCTGCGTAATCGCATCATCGCGGGCCTGAGCCTCGGCACGCTCGTCGTCGAGGCGACGCGCCGCAGCGGCTCGCTGATCACGGCGCGGCTCGCCGCGGAGTACGGCCGCGAAGTCTTCGCGGTGCCGGGGTCGATCCACCACGCGCAGAGCAAGGGTTGTCATAAACTGCTGCGCGACGGCGCTAAGCTCGTCGAAAACATCGACGACATCCTGATCGAGATAGCGCCGCAACTCGCCATCGTCGCGGCGGGCGGGAACCGCGACCACCGCGGCGCGACGGCGACAAGCTTGCCGGCACCGCTTGCAAACGTCCTCGATTACTCGCCGATCGGATTCGACGCGCTCGTCGCGGCCACTGGATTGACGGCTGCGGAGCTTTCCTCCATGCTCCTGCACCTGGAAATTCAGGGAACGATAGAAGCATTGCCGGGCGGGCGATACTGTCGGCTAGCAGAGAGGGCCGGATGAAGGAAACCGTACTCGACGTACTCATGTACTTGTTCGAATCATTTGTCGACAGCGAAGACGAGCCCGAACCCAACCGCAACCAACTCCGAGACGAACTTGAACGCGCCGGCTTCGGCGACCGCGAAATCGACGGCGCGCTCGAATGGCTCGACGCGCTGAACGCGAGCGATGTCGCGCCCGAAGCTTCAGCGCCTTCCGCCGGGATGCGGATCTACGATACGGCCGAGCTCGATCGGCTCGACACCAAAACCCGCGGCTACCTGCTCCATCTCGAGCAGCTCGGAATCCTCCAGCCTTCGCAGCGGGAGCTCGCGATCGACCGGCTGCTTGCGCTCGACACCGAGGAGATCGACATCGAGCAGGTCAAATGGGTCGTCATGATGGTGCTGTTCAGCCGGCCCGGGCATGAGCAGGCCGATTCCCAGATGGAAGACCTGGTCTTTGCCGAAGAACCGGGCTGGATGCACTAGAGTCGCGATCCCTCATCGTGCGTGCCCATGGGCAAGAATCTCGTCATCGTCGAATCGCCCGCCAAGGCGCGGACTATAGAAAAATACCTGGGTGAGGATTTCCAGGTCCTGGCCTCCTATGGCCATGTCCGCGACCTGGTGCCCAAGGAAGGGGCTGTCGATACCGAGCGGGGCTTCAAGATGAAGTACCAGCTCATCGAGAAAAACGAAAAGCACGTCGAAAAGATCGCGAGCGCGGTCAAGAAGGCGACCGCCGTCTATCTCGCGACCGACCCCGATCGCGAGGGCGAGGCGATCTCCTGGCACGTATACGAAGTGCTGAAAGACCGGAAGCTCCTCGACGGCAAGAAGGTCCAGCGCGTCGTCTTCCACGAGATCACGAAGCGCGCCATCAACGAGGCCATCGAGCATCCGCGCGAGCTTTCGGACTCGCTCGTCAGCGCGCAGCAGGCGCGACGGGCACTCGATTACCTCGTTGGCTTCAACCTCTCGCCGCTGCTCTGGAAGAAGGTTCGCCGCGGGCTCTCGGCCGGGCGCGTGCAGAGCCCGGCGCTCAGGCTCATCGTCGAGCGCGACGACGAAATCAAGGCCTTCAAGGCGCGCGAATACTGGACGATCGAGGCCGACTGCGCCCACGGGGAGCAGCCCTTCCCGGCGCGACTCGCCATTTACGCGGGCCAGAAGGTCATTTACTCCGCCAGGGACGATGAGAATTTCACCTTTACCGACGAGGCCGGCACGCGCGCCGCCGAGCGGGCGATCTCGGATGCGGCGCAGGGCCGGCTCAGGGTCGCCACGGTCGACAAACGCCAGCGCAAGCGCAATCCCGCGGCGCCGTTCATCACCTCGACGCTGCAGCAGGAAGCCTCCCGAAAGCTCGGCTTCAGCGCCCAGAAGACAATGACGATCGCGCAGAAACTCTACGAAGGCATCGATACGGGCGAAGGCGCGACCGGACTCATTACTTATATGCGCACGGACTCGGTCACGCTCGCGAACGAGGCGCTCGTCGAGATCCGCGAGGTCATCGCCGCGCGCTTCGGCGCCGAGAACCTGCCGGAGTCGCCGCGCCAATACAAGACCAAGGCGCGCAACGCCCAGGAAGCCCATGAGGCGATCCGGCCGACGCTTGCCGCAAAGACACCCGACGACATCAAGAGCTTTCTCGACCAAGATCAGTTCCGCCTGTACGAGCTCATCTGGCGGCGCACGGTTGCGAGCCAAATGAACCCCGCGGTCTACGACACGGTCGCGCTCGATCTCGTGCCGCAGCACGGCAAACCCGACGACATCGTGCTGCGCGCGACGGGCTCGGTGCTCGTGAGCCCGGGCTTCATCGCCGTCTACCAGGAAGGCCAGGACGATTCGGTTACCGACGAGCAGGATCATGTGCTGCCGGCGCTTGCCGAAGGCGACATCGTCGCGCTCAAGGCCTTGCGCAGCGAGCAGCATTTCACCGAGCCGCCCCCGCGCTACTCGGAGGCGTCTCTCGTCAAGGCGCTCGAGGAACTGGGAATCGGCCGGCCTTCGACCTATGCCTCGATCATCTCCACGCTGCGCACACGCGAGTACGTCGAGGTCGACAACCGGCGTTTCACGCCGACCGACGTCGGCCGCGTCGTCAACCGTTTCCTGACCGAATTCTTTTCGCAGTACGTCGACTACGAGTTCACGGCGCGCATGGAAGATGCCCTCGACGAGATCTCGCGCGGCGAATCCGACGCCGTGCCGCTGCTCGAGAAATTCTGGAGGCCCTTCATCTCGCGGATCGAGGACATCGAGGCGAACGTTTCGCGCGAGCAGGCGTCGCAGGCGCGCGTGCTCGGCACCGATCCGAAATCGGGCCGCCCGGTCTCCGTCCGCATGGGCCGCTACGGCGCCTTCGTCCAGATCGGCACTCGCGAGGACGAGGACAAGCCCCTGTTCGCGGGCCTCCGGCCTGGCCAGAAGATGGACGAAATCGGCTACGACGAGGCGATGGCGCTCTTCCAGCTGCCGCGAGCGCTGGGACAAACGCCGGAAGGCGAGGACGTCTCGGCAAGCATCGGCCGCTTCGGTCCCTACGTGCGCTACGGGAGCAAGTTCGCCTCGCTGAAGGAAGACGACCCCTACACGATCACGCTCGAGCGGGCGCTCGAGGTCGTCGCCGCGAAGAAGCTCGCCGACGCCAATCGCCTCATTCTCGATTTCGCGGAGCAGGGAATTCAGGTGCTCAACGGCCGCTACGGCCCGTACATCACGAACAAGGCGAAGAACGCGAAGATTCCCAAGGACCGGGAGCCGAAAACGCTGACGCTCGCCGAGTGCGAGGCATTGCTCGCCGCCGCTCCCGAGCGCGGCGGCCGCGGTCGCGGTCGCGGGAAAGCGCCCGCGGCGAAGGCGCCCGCCGGCGAGGCCGGCGAGGCAGCCGCTGCGACGAAGGCCGCGCCGAAGCCCGCCGCGAAGAAAAAGGCCAAATAGAAGCCGGCGAAGAAGAAATCGGCGAAAAAGAA
>Ga0315910_10000403_pt1 | contig 43398 bp, 48 predicted proteins | sample EdamamesoilMG_FD_204470 | JGI IMG/M metagenome (GOLD analysis project Ga0315910, IMG submission 204470) | Garden soil microbial communities collected in Santa Monica, California, United States - Edamame soil | ecosystem: Environmental > Terrestrial > Soil > Garden | place: USA: California...
TCCCTGGCGGCGGGCTGGTGCGGCAGTGCATCCAGCCGGCTGATGGTTACTGCTTTCTGGAGCGGGACTACTCCGGCGTGGAGCTTTGCACGTTCGCCGCCGTCGCCGGGCGGTCCGTGGGCGACTGGTCGATGGCGAACACCATCAATGCCTCGGGCGACCCCGGCTTCATGCACGCCGTGTTGGGCGGCCACCTGCTGGGAATCTCGCCGCAAGAGCTTCTGAAGCGCCGCAAGGCCGGCGACGACCTGGCCGAGAACGCGCGCACCCGCGCGAAGAACGCCAACTTCGGTTTCATCGGGGGGTTGGGCTACCGTAAGTACGTGGATTACGTACGGATGTTGTCCAAGGGGAAAATCATCCTGACCCTGGAGGAGTCGAAGGCTCTGCGCGACGCCTGGGCCGAGGCCGTGCCAGCAGGCCCGGCGTACCTGAAATTCGTCGGGTCGACCGAGCGTTTCGACGGGACGTACGAGGCCTACATAGACGGCGTTGAAATCACCCGCCGCGGCCTCTGGTACGCCGCGGCCGCGAACTGCCGTTTCCAAGGCCTGGCCGCGGGGATTATGCACGAGGCAGGCTGGCGCCTGGCCAAAGCGCAGTACCTGCCAGGTGGCGCGCTGTACGGCGTGCGGACAGTCTCGTTCGTGCACGACGCTTTCATCCTGGAGGCGCGGGCGGATGATTCACTGCACGACGTCGACGTCGTGTTCGAGCGGATTCTGCGCGAGGCCGCGGCGGAGGTGATGCCTGAAGTCATCACGAAGTCTGAAGGCCACGCGGCCTACTCGCTGGCTAAGAAGGTCGACGGGCAGAAAGTATCCCGCGTCGAGAAAAACGGCCAGCTGGTTCCGTGGACGCCTAAGGCTACGTGAGCTACGTTAAGTGTGCGGTCGAAAAGGAGGCCGCTCGAATGGACCAAAACCAGAAGAAAGACGCCGGCAAACCCCGTTGGGACCTGTTCCCGTTCGCTGACGTTTCCGTCACCGACCAGGACTACCGCGTCCAAGACGTCTTCGACTCGTTGAAGCTCTGGTGGACCGGCCGTCCGTACGGCCTGGAGGTAGCCATCCCGGCCCGCCAGCTGCCGTACCTGGTGCGCGTGCTCTCGTTCGGCGCGGCGAAGTATTCGCCTCGCGGCTGGGAGGCAGGCATCCCCTTCAGCCGGGTGTTCGCGGCTGCGGCTCGCCACGCCTCGGCCCACCTCGCCGGCGAGTACCTCGACGAGGAGACCGGCCTGCCGCACGAGTCCCACCTCTGGTGCAACGTGCTGTTCCTGGTCGTCTTCTCCGCGCGCGGCCGAGAGGACCTGGACGACCGCCCGGAGCCATCGGCCGAGACGACGAAGGCGCTGGACCAAATGAAAGCGCTGATGGCTCAGCTTCAGGGCAAATTTCCCGTCGCCCGAGGCGAAGGCCTGGGCGACGGCGGCACGGGCGGCGGCGGGAAGGGAGCAAACTGAACCATGGAATACGTTATTGAAGCTCTCGGGACCGAAATCACCTACCGAACCGACGAAGTAGTCGACGTGCGCGTGGTCGACGCGACCACGGTGGTAGTCGACCTGCCGGACGGGTCTACAGACATCTGGCCTGACATGACCCGCTGGTTCCTTCGGGACCCCGAGGCCGGCGTGTGCGGCGTCCACCCAGACTACGGCGTGCTCCGGGCGCCCACGGCCGACTGCTCCGCGTGCCGCCAAGCCTGGGCGGAGAAGGTCGCGCTGCCGTGAGCACCCCCACCCACGACGGGAGCCTCCTCGGGGGCTCCCTCCCGGTGTACGCCTACCGCACGCACCGGGGGCACATGCTCTCGTTCGACGCGCCGGAGACGGCGACCATCGACGTCGAAGACATCGCCCACAACCTAGCCCGCGTGTGTCGCTTCGGCGGCGCGGTGGACGAATTCTACTCCGTCGCCAGCCACTGCGTCTACGTGTCGCGGTTCCTGGAGTCGCAAGGGCACTCGGATTACGTGTGCGCAGCCGGGCTGCTGCACGACGCGACCGAGGCCTACCTCGGTGACCTGGTCTCTGGGCTGAAGAGCCTCTTTCCGACGTACAAAGCCCTGGAGGACCGCTGGGAAGCACGCATCCAAGACCACTTCGACGTGCACTGGTCGGAGGGTCGAGTCAAGCAGGTCGTCAAGGATGCCGACCTGCGCGCGCGCCTCGCCGAGGCCGAAGACCTCTTCAAGGAGTACCCCTATCCGCGCGAGCTGCTCTTGGGCGGCGAGGGTAGCCGTCGGCGCGCGCCGGCGACGTGCGTGGCGCTCGCGCCGACGGACGCCGAGTGGGCGTGGCTGGCGCGCGCTCGCGAGCTGGGGCTGTTTTCGGAGGAGCCATGAGGGTTCTGTGCATCGACCCGGGCGAGAAGGCCGGTTTCGCCGCCTCGGATGGCCGAGGCGGTCTCCTCGTGACGCACGACGCGGCTCTCGTCCCGACCGCTGGTTGGGACGAAGTCGTGCACGAAGCCCAGCACTCCGCGGCCAGCCTCTACCGAGGCGGCCGGCGGGTGCGGATTTCGCGCAAGTCGCAGCAAACGCTCTCGTTCACAGCGGGCAGGCTGTACGAGAAATTCCCGGCGAGCCGGCGGTACCGCATCCTGCCCGACGACTGGCGCGCGCTGCTCTGGCCGGGCTCGCGCCGGCTTCCGAAGAAGGTCGTCCTGGCGCGTCTGGAGACGCTCCTGGGAGACCAGGTCCCGGCCTCGGTCCCCAAAGCACACCGCCCCGACGTGCTGGAGGCCCGCGGGATTCTGGAAGCGTGGGGCACCCTGACCCAGAAAGAGAAGGAGGCGTATCGTGTCGACTGAGTGTGGGGCGCGACCCGTGGACGGCGAAGTCGTGGACGTCGACGAGCTGAAGCGAAACGACCTACTGTTCTCGGCTAGGACGCCCGGCTTCCGCCCGTCGTGGAATCGCATCATCGCCACCGACGCCGACACGGTAACCTTCGTCAACGGCGCCCGGGTGACGAAGAAATGGCTCGGGTCGACCATTACGGTCTTCCGCCCGACGGTGGTGCCGACGTGAACCTCGAACACGCGCCGATTGCCGCCGGGTCGCCCGACCAACAGGCGCGGTTCTGGTCTCACGTGAAGAAGACAGAAGGCTGTTGGCTTTGGACGGGGTCCCGCCTGAAGGGCGGGACCTGGTATGGCCAAGCAAAGATGCTCCCGTGGCGCGGGCTTGTAGCACACCGCGTTTCCTGGGTTCTGCACAACGGGCCTATTGCGCCCGGGATGTTCGTGCTGCACACTTGTGACAATCCGGCATGCGTACGCCCGGACCGCCTCCGCCTCGGCACACAGTCCGAGAACATGAAAGAATCCTATGCCAAAAACCGCAAGCAGCCGTGGTCGCTCCGCTACACGCAAGATTGCGCTCATCCCAGATATACATGCGCCGAATCACGACAAGCGTGCGTGGCGGCTTGTCGTGAAAGCGCTGACCGCCTGGAAGCCAGACTTGATTATCCAGATGGGAGACCTGATAGACCTGGCCTCGGTGAGTACGTATGCGAAGCATCCGGCCAAGACCAAGTCGCTTGCGCAGGAAGTGGAGAGCGCTCGCGACATCGTGGACGACATCGCTGGAATTGGCGCGAAGGAAGTCGTTGTCACACTCGGAAATCACGATTCCAGAGCGTCCTCTTATCTGGTAGCGAACGCCCCAGACTTTCTACCGTTTTTCGATATCGACAAAGTCCTGGGCCTACACCGCCCGGGCTGGACGGTGGTGCCTTATAAAGAGACCTACGAAATCGGACAGTTGCGTGTGACACACGACGTCGGCCGCGCCGGCGTACAGGCCGCCCGCCAGTCTGTGGTTGACGTCGGCGATAATATCGTTTTTGGGCACACCCACAGGATGCAAGTGTCGTACCAAGGCACTCAAGCAGGTAAGCGCCATGTAGGCGCGACGCTCGGCTGGTTGGGGGACAGCGAGCACATCGACTACAGGCACAAGGACATGGTCAAGAGAGACTGGCAGTTGGGCTTTGGTGTGGCTCACATGACGCCGGACGGCGCATTTTGGCTTCAGGCTATCCCTATCGTCGACTACCGCTGTATCATCGACGGGGTGGTGTATGTGCAGCGTTAACGCCGCCCGCCGCGCCCTCGCCGATTCCGCTGGACGTCAGCCAGCCGCTTGCGAATCTCCTGCTCCGGAGTCAGTGTCGGCTCCCACGAAGTCTGGAGACTGAAGCCTTGGCCCTGTAGCGCATACTGGAGCGCGTCGGTGCACTCGTCGACGTAGCCCTCTCGATGGTCATCCCGTTCCAGGTTCCAGGGCAGGCCGCGCCATTCCTCCAGTACCTGGCCGCAAGCCCCAAGCGTTCCCGTCAACGTGCGCGAATCGAGCATGCTCCGAACCTGCTCGATGCGCATCCGACGGGAGCGCTTGTCTGCGGCTGTAGCAGGCAGGCCGTACTGAGCGGCCAAGGTCTCCATCAACGTCCGTCCGCCGCCGCCGGCTGTGTCGACGAAGATTTCGGAGACGTTGTGCTGCACGCGCATCCGCTCGGCGATGGCCGCGATTCGCGGTAGAGTCAGCTCTCGCTCTCGGTACGTTTCGACGATGTGGGCCCCGGGCTGGCCCTCGCGAGCACGCACCACGCAGAACCCGGCGCCGTCGTCCCACCCGATGTCGAGGCCCAGGGTGGTGTACTGCGTCGGCCGAGGCGTCGGCTCGTAGAACTGGTCGAGCGGCGGGATGCGGTAAATCAGCACGCCCTCGTCCCGCACGCGGTGGCCGAGGTACTCGCGTCGGTAGGTCAGGTTCGTCGCGTCGCCCGCGAACCGCTCGGCCAAGGCCTCGGCCAGCAGCTCCGCGCCGGGCCGCGCGAGGTGCGGGTTGTCCGCCATCGTGTCGGCGAAGTGGGCCCCGCGGGCCTCACATCGCGCCATCATGTCCTCGTAGAACCCGAGGCCGGTGTCGGACGGCGTGCCGGTCAAGGCCAGGTCGCCGTCGGTGTCCGCCAGCGCGGGCTCGATGACGTCGCGCACGGCGTACTCCAGCAGTGCGTCCGGAATCTGGCCACACTCGTCGAGCGCCACGCGGTGGATTTTCGGGATGCCGCGGATGTGGTTGACCTGGCGTCGGTCCTTCAGCCCGACCAGGTAGACGGTGAAGCCGTTCGGGAACGTCCACGCCGCGTCCAGGGTGTTGTAGGTCGCACCCCACTGCAGGGTGCGGTTCAGGTAGTCCAGCGCGTCCCAAATGATACGGACCGCGTGCTCGGTCGTGAGTGCACCGAAGATAGACGATTGTCCCGGGCGGTGGGCCCATTCTTCCGTCAGCCAGACGCCCACGGCGAAGGTCTTGCCCGTCCGGCGGCCCGAGCAATTCGTTCGGAACTTAGCGATTTTACTGACGAATCGAATCTGGTGTGGGGCGAGCAGTCGGCGCGCCGGCGGGATTTTCAGCAGCTTCGTGAGCGGGGCTAGCACAGAACTATCGTACGGCCGGCTTGACCGGCTGTCCAGTTCTGGTTATGCTGTTACCCGTGGGAGCCTACGCCACACCTCCGCCGCGCGCGGCCGGCTTCGACGCCGCGCCCTCCCACCCAGGCGTAGGCTCCCGCGTCTACTAAGATGGCGATTTTCTTCGATAAACCATGGTGGGAGCTTCCCGCCGCACAGGCCGCGTCGGCCATCCTGGAAATCGAAACGGAGTACGCCCGGTCGTCTTCGTGGCGTCGCCAGCTGGCCCGCAGGCTCGCGGGGATGTACCACGGCCGAAACCTCGACACGCCGTTCGCGCGCTCCGACACTTTTTCCTGGTACACCGACCCGAACAACCAGTCGGACGTCGACGCAGACCTCGACGAAGTCCGGTTGCTGCGGAACAAGTCGTTCGAGTACACGGAGACGGCGGTCGGCAAAATCGGCGCCGAGGACGCGCCGCAGCCGGCCCTGATGGTGACGGACGGCGACTGGGAGCTGAAGCGCAAGGTCACCCTCAACACGCGCCTACTGGAGGCCGAGTACGACCAGCGCCAGGGCCAATATGAAAACCTGCACGCCCTCACCCGCCAGGGCCTGCGCGTGGCGTTCTCGTCGACCGGCTCGGTCGCGGCCAAGATTTACCCATGGCCGCGCGAGGACCGCGTCGTTGTCGAGCTGCACGACACGCTCGATATGTTCCTCGACGACACCGAGCTGACCTACTCCAACCCGCGCACGTTCGGCGAGGTCACGTGGTGGCCGCCGGCCCGGCTGATTCAGAACTACCCGAAGCACGCGGCGGCCATCAAAACCTCCCTGGAGCCGCGCAAGGACCGCGGCGGGCTGGTCTACACCGGCGGCCCAGGCGCGCTGACAGAGCTGGTCCCGATATGGGAGGCTTGGGCCATCAAGGTCGGCGACGAGCCCGGTCGTCATATCGCGTGCCTGCGCAACGGGGCCGTGCTCGTGGACGAAGAGTGGGACGAGCCCGAACCGCCGTTCGCTTTCTTCCACTGCTCGCCGGCGCTGGCCGGTTTCTGGGCCACGGCGCCAATCGCCGTCGTCTACGACGAAATCATCAAAATCAACGAAATCGTCTCGACGGCTGACTTCGCGCACACGCACACAGCGAAGCAGGTCCACTACGTGCACGAGGGCTCGGTCGAAGACCTCGGCGACCTGGAGACCGTCGCGACCGTCAAGGTCGTCCGCACGAAGCTGGCCAACTACGCCCCGACCGTGGCCAACCCGGCGCCGTTCAACCGAATGGACCTCGACCTGCTGGCCAACCACGAGGCCGCCATTGCGCGGACTCTCGGGATTGATGAGATGCACTCCGGGGCCAAGGCCGAGCCCGGCCTCCCGTCCGCCGTCGCTCAGCGCGAGGCCGCGAGCCGGTTCGACGACCGGTACGCCAGCATGCACCGCGCTTTCGTCCACTGGGTCGCCGTCGACATCGGCCGCCACGTGCTGAAGGCGCAGCGCGAGCTGTACGCCAAGAATCGCGCGTTCAAGCGCCACTGGACCGGCGAGCTGTTCGAGAAAAGCATCTCGGCCAAGGACATCCTCGACCTGGACTTCGAAGCTCTCCAGGTCCGCGTCAAGCCCATTTCGGAAAAGAAGAACACGCCGGAGGAGCGGGTCCAGTACGCGCAGGAGCTGGCCGAACAGGGAGCCATCCCGTTCGAGGCCTACATGGCCGTCCTGGAGCACTACGACACGCCCGGCGAGACGCGCGTCATCAAAACGCAGCGGCGCTGGGTCGCGTGGCAAATCGACGAGTGGCTCATGACCAACCCGAACGAGCCTGTCAAGTACCAGTCGCCTCGTCCGTGGATGCGCAAGGGCGACGCGCTTATCCAGGTCATCGACGCCCTTATGGAGGCCGAGCTGAACGACGCGCCTCCGGAGCGCCTGCAATACTTCCTCGATTTCATTGCAGAACTCACCCAAATGATGTCCGCCGAAGTCGCCCCGCCGCAGGCCCCGCAGGCCCCGCTCGGCGCGCTGCCGCCCATGCAGGGCGCGGCCGGCATGAACGCAGGAGCCCAGGGCTTGATGGCCCCCGGGCTCGCGCCCGGCGCCGGCGTCCCCGGCCCAGCCCTACCCCCACCCGCAGGAGCCCTACCGTGAACGACGAGAACCCCGAGACCAAAACGCCCGCCGCGCCTGAGCGCAGCGACGCCGAAGCCGCCGCAGCCCGCGAAGCCTTTTTCGCGAAGGTGCCCGACCCGCCCGAGAAGGACGTGGTCGCGGCCCAGTCGGCCGACGGCGACGAGGAGGGCGACGAGGCCCCAAAAGGCCGCGCTGCCCGCGCGGAAGCGGATGCGTCGCCTGCCGCATCTTCAACGAAAAAGGAGAAGCCGTCAGACAACGACTCTGCATCCGTGGCTGACCGGGTCGTCGCCGCCCTCAAGGCCGGTGACCTCGACACGCTCGCCGACCTGACCGACCAGGACCCAGCCGCCTTCGACGAGAAGTCGACGAAGTGGGCCGCGCGGAACCGCAAGGACGCGAAGCGCAAGGAGGAAATCGAGAAGGTCCGCGCCGACGCCAAGGCCATAGTCGACCACTACGAACCTATCGACTCCCGGCTCGACGCCTTCCAAAAGACGAGGGATTACGCCATCGTGGCGGAGCTGGTGGAGCTGCTGACCGGCGAGGACTTCGACTCGGTCGGCATGAAGGTTTTCCGCGCGCGCAAGGGCGTCGACCCGCGCGTCCCGGAGCTGACCAAGAAGCTGCAGGAGCGCGAGGCCGAGGTGGCCGACCTGCGCACCACGAAGGAGAAGGCGGCCGACCGCGCGCTCCGCGAGGCGCTCCGGGACGACCTGCCGGAAGACCACGTCGTCCGGAAGCTCCCCGACTGGGAAGACCGGGTCGCGCGGACGTTGCGCGAATCGGTGGACGACACCGGCGAGCCTGCGCTAAGCTTCAAGCAGGCCGCCAACCGGGTGGTCCGCAAGGAGCGCGAGGAGTACGAGAAGCGCGCCGCGGTGTTCGGCGAAGCCCCCAAGCCGCCCAAGACCCGCGCCGAGACCCCCGAGCGCGCTCGGGCCGCCACCGGCGCCGGCCAGCGCAAAATCAGCCGAGACGAGTTTTTCGCGTCGTTCGGGAAGTAACGCACCCAAAGCCCCCAGAAAGCCCTGCCCGATGTCCAGAATTTACTGCAAGAACAACCACTTGGTCGTACGCGAGCCCGACGAGGCTCGCGACGCCGCACGCCACGAAAAGGTCTCGTTCCTCGGCGTGCGCGACGTCTCGGTCCCGCGCGGCCGCGTGGACGCCGCGTCCGGCCTGGTCCTGCTCAACACGGACGAGCTGGTCACCAGCCCGAACTCACACGAGGTCGTGGTCGTGGCCAGCTCGATGCGCGGCGTCTCGCCCGGCGAGCGCGTCATCGTGTTCCTCGGCGGCGACTCGCAAGGAGAGGTCTCGGCCAACGGTATCTCCGCTTTCGTGAAGGTCGAAGGAGAGGAGCGCTGGGTCGTCCACCAGGCCTTCGTCTGGGCCAAGGTCAAGGACGGCGAGGTCATCCCGCTCCACCACATCGTGCTCACGGAGCGCAACGACGAGGCCTTCAAGCGCCACGCGCTCGGCGCCGGCTCGGTGCTGTTCCCCCCGGAGCAGCAGCTGACCGGCGGGATGCGCGCCACCGGAGACGACGCGAACGAGCAAATCCTGGCCGCCGTGACGGCGCTGTACGAGACCGTCCAGCGCACCGGCTCGGACGTCAAGGACCTGTCCCGCGGCGAGACGTTGTGCTTCTCGCCCAGCTTCTCGGCCACTCGCCTGAAGCGCCGGGTCGGGAACGAGACGCGGTACTACCACCTGGTTGACTCGCGGGATGCCTTCTTCACTGTCGAGTGACGTAGAGCCGGCAGGCCCGCGCCTGACCCCGGAACTAGCCCGGAACCTGCTCGGCGGCGCGCAGACCGGGCTTTTCCGCGGAGCCGTCGCGGAGTCGGTCGGCCTGAACCCCGACGTGCTGGACACCTGGCTCACGATGGGTCTGTCGTCCGGCGCGGTGGAGCCCTACCGCTCGTTCGCGCTGGCTTACCGCGCGGCCGAGCAGAAGGCGCAATTGCCCTACATCGCAGCCCTCCAGGCCGCCGCAACGGTGGATTGGAAGGCTGCGCTCGCGTGGCTCGCGGCCCGGTATCCCGAACAATGGGGCGCCAAGGCCACGAAGAACACGCAGGCCGGGGCGCTGCTCCCCTCGGCTGGCGACGAGCAGGCCGACGAGGCCATGGTCGACCAGCTGCTAGAGACGATGCCGCCGGCCCTCCAGCGCGCCCTCGCGCGCCGGGGTATCAAGGTCCCGCCGGTCGGCGGTTAAGCCGTCCGGTACGGCGCCGGCGCCTGGACAGCCGCCGCGGTCTGGCTCACGCCGGGCCGCGGCCCGGCTCCCGCCTTCGGGGGGGCTGCCTCCGCGGCCTGCTGGAAGGCCAGGTTGGCCATCTGGACGGCCGTCGAAGAGAACGCCGGGTCGGCCAGGGCGCCGTCCCCATCGAACAGCCTGGCGTACGTGGTGCGCGCCTGGACGGTCGGGTGGGGCGTCTCGCGGATGGCCTGGTAGGCCTCGACCCGCACCTCGGCCAGCAGGTCGGGGTACAGCGTCTGGAGGGTCTCCAGCAGCTCGGGCGACAGGTACCCGACCTGCGCCGCCTCGCGCAGCGCGTCACGAGGGCGGAGGGCCGCCTGTTCGTATCGGGCATACTTGGCCGCAGCCTCGGACGACACCGGCGCGCCCGAGAGCCCGACGGGCGTCGGTTTGGAGGACTGCGGGAGCTTCTCGCGGAGGAAGGACGCCGCCGCGAACACGCCCTGGGCCGCCTTCGCGAAGGCCTCTGGCGGGGCTTCAGAGAGCCCTTCAGCCACCCGGTCGACCAGCTCCTGGGGGTTGGCCTGCCAAGCCTGGAACTCCTCCTGGCGCGCCGCGAGCTGCGACCGCGAGTAGGCCAGTCGGGCGACCGTCTTCAGCGTCGCCTCCGGCGCCGCCGCAAACAGCGCTCGCGCCACCGACTTGACCAGCCGGCCTCGGCCGGCCTTCAGCAGCGACGCCGCCGCAGCGAAACCACCCACCGGCGCGGCGGAGGCTGCGGCCGCGTCCGGCTCGGACCCGTCGGCCTGGGCCGCGCCGGTCGCTGCCGCGCCGACGCCGACCGCCGCCGGGATGGTCAGGTGGCCGTAGTCGCCAAACACGAGCTTGCGGTTGTTCGGTCCCTGCTCGAAAACGAACGTAAACCCGTCTTTTTCCGGGTCGTAATATTCGGCGACCTTGCGGAACTGCCCACCGGCCGGCAGCACCATCTCGTGCTCCCCGGGGTTGATTCCGTACAGCCCGCCCGCGCGGTCGACCTTGCGGAAAACGAGGCGGGTGTTCCCGAAATTCGGGTCGGGCTGGTAGCCGGTGCTGGACGGAGCGGACATCACATAGTCGTCACGCGAGAGCAGCTCAGCGATGGCGCGCTCGTCCAGGTCGATGTAGCGGAACAACGGCCCGTGCTCGGTAGGGTTTTTCACCTCCAGCGCTTTGAGGGCCTCCGGAAACAGGCGGGCTTTTTCGATTACACCTTGGTCGTCTATCCAGTGCGGGCCTACGCCAGTCTGCTCGACGGTGCGCGCAGTGTGCGACGACCCTATCCAATCCTGAACAGCTTCTTTCAGCTCGTCCGGAAGCTCCTCGTAGCGCTTGGCCGTATCCAGCCGGACCTGGTTCAAACCCTCCGGCAGACCGAACGGGTTGGCGTCTGACGTCAGGCCTTTAACCTTGTTCTGTAGCGGAGTCGACCCGCCGTACACGTCTACGTCCAGCTCGGGTGGAGGTGCCTCCAGCAGCTCCTTCGAATCGTCGACCAGGCGGTTGGCGACGTTAGGCTGGTTTTTGAACATAGCGCCGAGCTTGTAGCTCGCGCCCAGCTGGGTGCGCAGGTCTTGCGCGCGGCCCGTCGTCATCCTTCGATGGAAATCCTCCAGGAGGTCCAGGCGCTTGACCAGCAGGTCACCTAGCTCTGGTGGCGCCGTGGCCGCGATGTTTTCCAGCTGGCCGCGGTGCTCTAACAGCTGCTTCAGAGAGCCCAGCAGCCGCTCGGGGCCGTCGTAGCCGGCGCGCTTGAGCACCGCGGCGTAATTCGGATTCACCTTTCGGTCGAAAAACCCTGTGATTTCGGACAAGTCCCCCAAAACCTCGGCCGACTTCTGGTCACCCATCGCGCGGAACATCAGAGACGAGCCGTTGTCGACGCGCACAGGCCGACCGTTGCGGAAGATGACGTTGTCGAAGTCCTGGCCCAGAACGTCCCAATTCGCCAGCAGTACGTCCCCCCAGAAACCTCGGGCCAGCTCCTGGGCCTGGTCGGTGTACAAGTCTTCGGGCTGTAAGCCACGCTCCAGCTCGTCCTCGGGCAGCATCTTGGCCATGTGCAGCGCGCGGCCGTCGGGCATGTCCTTCACTACGGATTCGACCGCGGCGTCTTCGCCGAGGAAAGTGCGGTACACTTCATTCCCCACGGCCTCGGCTTGAGCCTGGCGAGGGTCGTCGTAGACCTTGGCGTACCAGTCCTCCCCCCCAGGCGAGCGGAACACTCCTCCTTCGTTCGAGCCTGCCTGCGGCCCGACGCGCTCCCAACCCTCCCCTAGGGCTTCTTCCACCGTAGCCGGGCCGGCGTCGGCCGGGCGCGGCTCGGGCGCGGCCGACGCCGGCGGAAGCTCCGTCGGCGACGACGCGCGCTCCGCTCGGTCCGCCGCCAGGGCCAGTTCGTCCTCGACCATCTGGTCCAGGTTCTCCTCCAGGTCGTCCGCGAAGCGCGTGGCCAGCTCGTCGTCCGGCGCGGCCGCGCGGATGGACTCCAGCACGCCTCGCGCCTGGGCCTCCAGCTCTGCGCGGAGCGCCTCCAGCTTCGGTGCCTGCGCGCGGTCGAACATTCCCGCCTCGGCCACCGGCTCGGTCTCCAGCAGTTCGGCCTGGCCTCGGCTGACCTCGCGTTCCCCGACGAAACGAGTGGGGCGCTCGGCCGGCGGGAGTGACCGCGACTCCGGGGCTACAGACGGACCCAGCTCGTCCACCCCGGTCGGGCGCGCGGGGGCGTCGGAGAAAATCCCGACGTCCAGCTCCTCCGGACCTTCCGACGGGCCGACGCTGGGGCGCGCGGTGCCTGGCGGGGCGGAGCCTGGGCCGACGTCGATTTGGCCTTGCGGCTTGATGGCGTACGCGCCGGCCGGGACGCGCGCGTTGTCCAGGCGCGTCGGGCCGACGCCCGGCAGCGCCTCCGGGCCGGGCGGCAGGTTCTCGCCCACCTCGCGGAACGGCAGCATTCCGACGCCGGGGGCCGGGGGCGGCACGGACGCCGGGCCGAACGGGCTACGTGGGGAGGGTGTGGTCAGGTCGTCCAGCAGCGACTGGACGGAGCGGTCGGCGCCGGCCGCGCCGGGCAGCTCGCCCTTCGCCAGCAGCTTGGCCATCGACTTGGCTTCGCCGGCGCCCCAGCCCAGCCGTTGGGCCGCGCGGAACACCCAGTCGCCGGCCCTAGCACCTCGCAGCGCGCCGAAGGCGGCCGCGCCGGCAAACGGACCCGCGGCCGCACCGGCCGCCACGCCGCCGGCCACCTCGGCGCCCAGCTCGACGGCCTTCGACCGCTCGCTGGTCCGACGGGCCGCCTGCGCGATGTACTCGGCGTTCGCGACGGCTTTCCGCAGCCGGCGGACCCTTTCGAGGGTGTCTCGCGCCGCTTTCGGGGCGTCGGCCTCGCCGGAGCGCGCGATGGCTTCGACGCCGTCCAGGTAGTCCCGGAACTGCTCGGCCAGGCGCGAACCATCGACATCGTTCACGTTTCGGGAGAAAAACGCCCGGACCTTGGCCGGGTCGCCCTGGAAAACGTCGAAGCCTCGCTCATTTTTGTACGGCGAGAACATCAGCTTTCCCTTGACCGTCTTCTCGGTCGGGAAATACTTCTCGTGGAACGGCGTGTTGTAGGCCGCCTGAGCCTCGGCCGCCGCACGGCCCCACGCATCCTCGCGCAGGAGCGCCTCGCGCGTCTGACGCTCGGCGGCGTCCACCGCGGCCAGACCGTCGCGCGACAGCCACGCCGCGCCGGGGTTGTTCTCATAGGCCTGGTGTAGGTCCTGCTGGAACTCCTGGAGGGCCTGGCGGTTTTCGTCCAGCGTCCGCCACAGCCGGCGACCCGTACGGTACGGGTCCTCCAGCTGCGCGATGCGGTCGTCGATTTGCTTCAGCAGCGACCGGGCCGCGCCCGACGGCGCGTCGCCGACTTCGGCCGACACGGCGTCGCGGAGCTGCTGTAGGCCTGCGTGCGCCTCGATGCGGATGGGTGCTTGCGTCTCGGGTGCGTCTTCGACCACCTTGGAGATACGCGCGCGCTTGCGGTCCTGGCGCGAGACCTCCTCGAAAGAGACCTGCAGGTCGTCCAGGTCGCGGGCCGCGAGGTCCGCCAGCTCGTTCTGGTACTGCTCCGCGTGGTGCGCGACACGGAAGTCGTTCAGCCACCCACCCTTCGTGAGGGCGTCGTCGACGTCGTCGGCAATCGCCTCGCGCTCTGCCTTGGCCAGGAGGTTGCGGGTCCCGCCGACCGCGCGCGAGACAGCCCAGCCGGCGCCTCGGCCGATGGCCTCGCCGGCCAGGCCGGCCACGGCGGCGTCCGTCCAGCTGAAGTCGTCCGCCGCGAGGCGCGTCTGCTCGGCCTCGGTCTGCGCGCCGCCGAGCGCGGACTGGGCCACGAAGTCCGCCGCGCGCACGCCCAGCTGGGCCGCGCGGCCGAGCTTCGCAGCCGCGCCGGCCGCCACAGCCGCCTCGCCGAGAGCGCCGCTCGCGACGGCCAGGGGGAGCTGGCCGGCCACTTCGTAGGCGAAGGCCTCGCCCGGGTGCTCCTCTTGGAAACGCAAACCGCGGGCGCGCGCCTCGGGGGAGTCCAGCCCGGGGAGCAGGCCGAACGTCGCCGCGGAATAGAGCTTCTCCTTCGCGGCCTCGGACTCGTAGCCCTCGGGCGCGGTCAACAGGCCCTGGGTGACGGCCTCCTGGTCACCGAGAGCGCCGATTTCGCCCTGCTGCACGGCCTGGCGACCCGCCTCGTCCACGGGCTGAAAGCCCTGGTCGAGCGCGAGCTGCTGCTGAGAGTCGTCGATGACGACGACTTCGCCGGTCTTTGGGTCTCGGACGTAAAGGTCTGCCATGGGTCAGGGCTGCTTTTTCTGCCAAGCGTCATAGCGCTTGTGCATGTTTCGGCCGTACTGGGCCTCGTCTGCGGTGTAGTAGCCCGCGGCTTTCAGCGCGCGGTTATAGGCGTCCAGGTCGCCCTGGTCGGCGACGTCCAGGAGGCCCTTGCGGTCCAGATACTCGATGTAGGTCTGTAGACCTTCGTCGAGCGTCTCGTGGGCCAAGAACGGCTCGCGGCGGTCGACGCGCTTTCCGTTCTCCATTTCCCACGTCTTCAGGGTCTGGTACTTGACCCCTTCGCGGTCGGGCGCTTTCATATTCCCGACGTTGTAGCCGTAGGAGTATTTCCCGTCGGCCGTCTCCAACGCGATTTGCGCGGCCAAGATGTCCGCCGCCGGGCCGTCGCCCAGCTTCTGCCGCAGCGTGGAGCGGACTTCGTCCATGTTCAGCGGGGTGCGCCGGGCTTCAACTCGCGTAGCCTTCGATAGGTCCCGCGTAGGGAGCCCGTCGTTGAGGTATCCGGCACCTGCCCCGCGGGGGACGTCGGAGCCGGGGGTAAAGGGCCCGGCGCGGCGCCTCCCGCACCTTCGGGGCCGGGCGCGGCGCCGGGAGCCGTCTGGCCGGTCCGGCGCTTGATTTGCAGCTGCTCTCCGCCGCGCGCGTCCTGGAGGTTCTGGTCGGAGCGCGCGTGCTGGCGGAGCAAGTCGAGGTAGCGCCTCGCGTTGCCGCCGGCCACGCCGGTCGCCGTCGTGACGGTTCGTTGCTCGGCCTCCTGGGCCTTCTGGGCCAGGGCCGCGAGCGTGGTGCTCGACTCGCCGGAGTCCATGATAGCGTTGAAGTTTTTGCCCTCGTTCTCCGAATCGATGGACTTGATGTTCACCGTCTGCTTGAACGCGAGCTTGGCCTCTTCGATGAGCTGCTTCGTGTTGACCTGCTCCTTCGCGTTCTGGATACCCAGCCGCGCAGCCACGCCGGCCAGGCCGAGGGATTCCCACGACGCCGGGGTCTTGGCTTGCAGCACGCCGCCGTTCCGCGCGGCGATGGTCTTCAACGCCTCGTTCACGGCCTTCAGACGCTCGGCGCCCACGACGACGTCGCCGAGCTTGTCCTCGGTCATGGCCTTGTCGTGGCGCTTGCGGTCGACGCCCAACGACTTCAGCGCAACGTCGAATCGCGTCTGCGGTCCGGTGCCGGGGGTAGCGCGCTCCTCTTCCTGGACGCGCCGAGAGACCTGCTCGGACACGCGCGAGCCGATGGCGTTCTGCCGCTCGGCGACTTGCATCGCCTGCTGCGCTTTGTAGGTCTCCAGGCCGGGCGGGGGCTGAAGGCCGGCGCGCTGGGCCTCCAGGTCTATTTTCTTGTTGACGATGCCGGACAGCTGTGCCCGGATGGTGTCCTCGGTGTTTTTGGCGTCGCCCATCAGGCGCTCGCGCGAGCGATACGTCGAATCGCGCTGGGCCTGCTGGATGCGGACGTAGCGGTCCTGGGCCTGGTTCAGCGCCTGGACCATCTGGTTCAGCGCTGGGTTTTGGCCCTTCGTGGCGCCCTGGAGGAAGCCCGAGAGCGCGAGCGCGACCCAGGCGCCGGCCGTGCGGCCCGGCGAGCTGGTCCAGAACTCGTCTTCGTCGAGCGGGGTCTTCTCCATTGCTTGGATGACCCGCTGGTGCTCCGCGCGCTCCAGCGCGGCCTGGCGCGCCTGGCGCTGCAGCTCGCGCTCTTGCGCGTCGCGTGCGTCCAGCTCGGTGTCGAGGACGTCCGCGCGGCCGCGGTACGCCATCGTGTCTTTCAGGTGCGCGGCCTGGGCCTCTTCGTCCTGGGCAGACGACAGCCGCGCTGCCATCACGTCCGGGTCGTCGACCGTCCGCGTCTGCGTGACGTCTTGCGACTCGGTTTGGGAGTACGGCGCGAAGCCGCCGGGCGCGCCCGGGGCCACCACCTCGCCGTAGTCGACCGTGGGCTGGCCGGTGGCCGTGCCGGGGAGCGCGCCAGGCACCAGCGCCGGCGGAGGCGCGACCGCGGCGGCCTGCTGCTCGGCCGCGAGCTGGTCAGGGGTCAGCGAAGCGTCCAGGCCGGAGCCCGAGACGTCGAAGCCTACCGGCTCGGCGCCGGGCGGCGGGGCGGGCGGGGCGACCGGAGGCCCGAACGCGGCGCCGGCGGCGTAGTTCGGTCCAGGCGCGGCTGGCGTCTGCGGTAGGGCCTCGGCCGTACCCTTCGGCAACGTCGACGTGCGTCCGTCCGAGAACGACACTTCGACCCAGCCGGGGTTGGCCGGGTCTTCGACCATCCCGTCGACGGTGGCGTCGGGCGGCAGGTCGGCATACAGCTCGTCTTCGGGACCCATGTGTGTTACTTCTTCCTCGAAATCCGCGCAGCGAGCCTCTCGACGCGCTGGGCCAGGTGTGTCAGGGCTGCGTGGTCGGCCAGGGCGAGCCGCGCAGAATCAACATACAGCCCGTCCTTGCCGTCCACAACGACCGTTCGGCCGATTTTCGTCTTGGCCAGGTCTTGGGCCATGGGGCCGAAGTTGTCGCCCGCGCGCTGGCCCGGCGCTTTCGGGTTGCGGTAGCGGTAGTGCGACCCAGGGGCCGCGGTCAAATACTCCTTCAGTTCCGACGTCTTGGCCGCGCGGAAGGAGTGCTTTTGCCGCCGGTCCGACGTGACGAGGCTGGAGGCCAAACCGGCACCCATGCCGAGAATCCCCATGAAAAACTCGTCGTCTGACAAATTCTCGCCGGCGGCAATCTGTTCGCGCGCAGCCTTCAGAGCATTGTCAGACTGGTACATAGCCGTCAAATTGTTGTTGACGTTCTCCCGGTAGCCGACGTCTGTCTTGTACCGCTCCATGTCAATTTGCGAGACCGCGGTGGCCAAGCGACGAAGCGAGTCTCGCTCCGCCTGGTCCAGCTCGCGCCCGCCGAGATACGCGCGTAGGTTTTGCTCGGCAACCTTCGTCGCCTGGTCGGCCAGGGCAATTTCGTTCGACGCCAGCTGTTGGGAGACGTCGCCGATGCCTTTCACCGTCTCGATTCGCATTCCGGCAGCCTGGACAGCGTCGCGACGACCTTGCTCGGCTACCTCTTGCGTGCCGCGCGCCGCCAGCTGCGCTTGGGTACCGGCCGCCTGGCGCTGGGCGCCAGCTATCGCCGCCGCGCCGCCGCGAGCCATCGCGGCCGTGCCGGCGGCTTGCGACACCGCGCGGTCGGTTGCTTTCTGGAGGAAGGCTTGGTTGCCGAACGGGTCGACGCCGGAGAGCCGCGTCAGCTGGTCGTAGAAATCAGACCGGGCCTGCTGTAGCCCGGCGGCCGCCGCGTCGTACTGCGTGCGGTCCAGCGTGGCCATTGGCGGCGGTCCCCCGACCGACGACGGAACGCCGGCGCCGGGGTCCTGCGTGACCTGCTGTGGTGGGGCTACGCCCGCTTCAGCGGGGGAAGCCGGCAGGCCTCGTGTACTACCAGCTCCGCGCCCAAAACCAGCCGCGGCCGCCGTTCCTGGCGCATTACCTTGGGCCTCGTCCCACGAGAAGTTGTCACGAACTTCGGGACGAACGCGCGCCGGGTCTGTTGCGGCCACCTGCGCGTTTTGAAGCTGGCGCAGCTTCAAAGCGTTGTTTGACAACCCGCCCGGGTTATTCGGATTCGGCTGGTCGTTAGGGTCGTACGGTTTCTGAACCGGAGGCGCTGCGGTCGCGGAGACCGTGACAGCCGGCGCCGGCGGTCGCGCACCAACAGGCGAAGGCGTGCGCGGACCCGGGCCGATGGCGGAGGACGGCTGCGCCGTCGGACGCTCTGCGCCAAACGTGTCGGTGTTGTTGGTAGGCGTCTGTGGTGCGCCGCCGGCGGCCTCGGCCTCGGCCTGCGTGGCGTACGCACCGCGGCCGTTGACCTGCCAAACGCCCAGATTTTGATTGTAGGAGACCATCTCGTGTCAGCGCCTCTTGGCGGAGTCCAGGCGCGTCGGCCCGGACCGTTGGGTGTAGAATAGCGAAAAACCGGCCAGCCGGCAACCCTCGGCGGTCGTCGACGATGGCGTCATGGTGAAACGCAGGCGGAATTTGCCGCCGCGCTGGATGGCGGGGTACCACTGGCGCTGGAAAGCCTGGCCGGCCGAGAGTCCTGTGACGGTGTGCGCCCCGAGAGACGTCCACGACTTGCCAGAATCGTAAGAAATCTCGCACGTTATCGACGCAGCGCTCTGGAATTCACCCAGCAGCTCGACGCCTGCGAAACGCCCCCAGCCCGCCACACCGCCGAAAGCCGCGACGTCCCCGGTCTCGGCGACCATCGAGACCGCCGTCGCGCCAGAGGCGTCGTCGCCGTACGCCGCGGCGGCCCGCTCCCACACTTCGCCGTCCGCGTCCACGGCATACATCCTGCCATCGTGGCCGACCAGCGCCGTGGGCGCGAACGGCAGGGCATCCAGGCTCCACTGTCCGCCGTTCAGGTCGCGAACCACGAGCACGGCGTCGGTTCCGTTGGCCACGGCCCAGGCCAACACGTGGTCCGTCACGTCTAGCGCGGCGCCCACGGTTTCGCCTGCGGCGAAGGCGTCCTCCACCGCCCCGCCGACGAAGACCGGGGAGCCTTGCCCGCGCGGCAGGGCGTAGAGCTTGTCGACGTCGCCAAGAAACCACAACCCGTCGCCGGATTCCACGACAGACCGCCAGTCGTAAATCCCGACCGACGACGGCAGCCGCGCCGGCGAAGGGAACTCGCCGACGCCGGCCAGGTTCGGCCCGCCAGACGCCGACACGACGTAGAGCTGGTTGGTCGTCGCTGCGACTATCGTGTCGTCGAGCGCGGCCAGCGCGGTAAGGTCCCCCTCGATGGAGTCTTGGTACACCAACGCCCCAGGGCCGGAGAGCCCGGGCTGGGTAAACGCCACCGGCTCGGCCGGCAGCACCAGCTGGGAATATTGCAGCTCCGGGCCAGCGCCGCCCAGCACCAGCCGGTCGCGGACCGCCACGACGTACGCAGACGGCGACGGCGGGGCTACGTCCAGGGCGCCAGACACCGCGCCGAACTCACCTTCGGTGTACAACCGGCGGTTGTCTACGATGGAGGCGTCGGGCAGGGTGTCGACTACCGAGACCTCGTCGTCTGTGGCGCCGACCGCCGCCGTGGCCACCAGGTAGAACAACTCCCCCGGCCCGGCTTCCGTGCGGTATAGCTCGACCTTCGGCGCGCCAAGCAGTTCGGCGTCCCGTCGAAGCGTCTTGGCCACGTGCACCAGGGCCGTGACGGTGTCGTCCGAACCCGAGATGACGTTCGCCACCGCGTCGGATACCGGGGAGCGGTGGATTCGCCCTCCGGCGTCGGTCCAGGTCACGACGCAGCGGTACTCGTACGTGCCGTTGGCGATGGTGCCTGAACTGTTTGACTCCGTGATTGACGCGAAAATCGGCTTCGACAGGCCGTTCTCCACCACTATGCCGTTCGTCACTGTGGCGACGGTGCCGCCGGCCAAATGCAGCACGCCGCCCAGCACGGCGCCTGGCCGACGCGCGGTCGAGTACACGGCGAGGGACGCAACAGCGGCCTGGCGCGTGACCAGAGTCGAACCCGACGTCGAAGCCGCTTTTCGCGTCGTGTTGCTGGTGTCAGAAAGCCGCATGTACGCGGTCAAGGACTGGCCGGCGAGATTCTGGCACGGCGCGTACGGCGCCGATACCCCAGCCGCGGCGAAGCCAGTACCGGTAGAGAACGCCAAGCAGGCCCACGGCTGGTCGACGTCGACCAGGAGCACATCGTTCAGCGCGGTCAGCGCCGTGTTGGCGCGCGCCACGACCACGGCAGCGGAATTCTCGGCGAACAGAAAACCACCCACCAGCGAAGAAGAGTCGTGGTCGGTTCGAACGTTCGACGAGTGTGTGGTGGCTATTTTGTTTACCACGCACGTCCGCGACCCGCTCAGGCCAGACGCCACGAAAATGCTGGACGAGCATCCTACAGCGAATTGGCCTGCCGTCACAGCCACGCCCGCGTTCACCGCCGTGGGCCCTGCTGACGTCGTGAACGACCCAGACGCTCCGAAGGTCAGCAGTTGAAGCTCCGACGAGCCGTTGTCGTACACGACGTGCACGTTCGTGTCGTCGGACGCGATGGCGCAGCGCGTGGCGGCGGAGGCCGCGACAGTCTTCGTGGTTCCAGTTTGCAAACCGGCCGACGTGAACTGCGCGTATTTCACCTCGCCGGCCTCGACGTACGCGACATGCACGCCGACCGGGGTGTTCGTGTCTTTGATGGCCGTGGCCGCGTCGAAGTCGGTGATGGTCGCGGTGACCAACGTGGTCAGGGACGTGACGCCCAACGCGGCGGGGTCTATCTTGCGCAGACGCAAAACTGTACCGGTGTTCTCCAACAGGCCGAACGTCGTGCCGAACGACACCAGCTTGCGCGGCGCGGAGTCGGCCGACGCGGAAAAAGAGTCGTAGAAAACGGTCTCGTCTGTGGCGACCCGGAAGACGCGAAGAACGCTGGTCGCAGAAGTCTGCTGCACTACGGCGCCCCACACGCCATCCGCCGTCACGCCGCACGAAACACGGCGCACGTCGGCCGGCAAGTCAGGCACGTTTCCGCGCACGCGAATGTTCGTGGCCGGTGACACAGGCATCCCTCGGCGCTGGGTCCAAGGCACGGTGGAGGTCTGCTCGGTAAACACGGCCACCGACAGCGGCGCGGTGTTCGAAATAGACCGGACCAGACCGACCAAAGAAGGACCGACGGAGTACAGGTCTTGGAAGGAGTAGTCACCGCCGATGAGCGTCCCGTCGTCCGCGATTACCGACGTGTCGACAGGGCGCCAGCCCGTGCGCAACGCCAGCTCTCCGGCTTTGTTGAATCGGGCGTTTTTCAACCGCGCCAGCACGCCGTCGGGAAGCAGCTTCGGGTCGATGCTCTCGTCCTGGCCCTGGACGAACGGGACGGTGACGGACCGAAGGCGGCTCACGGCGTGCCCTCCGCGCGCGCGACAGGCACGCCACGCAACTCGGCCTCGATGCGGTCAAGTCGCGCGGCCATCAGGCCTACCTGGACGCGCAGCTCGACGCCGCCGGCAAGAGCCGTCACCAGCGCGGCGACAGCGGCGATGGTTTTCGCGTCCCACGACGGGGAGGGCGGGGCGGGTTTGGCGCGCGGAGACACGGCTCAGTTTTCATCCTTCGTGGCGCCGAACAGGCGGAACGACATAGCGGGCGTCACGTCGGTGAATTGGACCTTTTCCACCGCGACACCCCATCGCTTGGCCGCGGTCGTCACGGCCGTCCTGACGCGCCGCAACACGGCACCGGAGTAGACCGCCTCGGCCGTCGCCTTCGCCACGGCGGAGCCCAGCGCGCCGGCGGCGACGTCCTGCACGTTGTTCGTGGCGTCGAAGACGTTCAGGACGAACTGCTCCGGGTCCGCTACGTGGTACGACACCATCAGGCGCAGCACCAGGTCGACGCCGTCCTTCGTGCGAAGGGACTGGGCCGGTAGGACGTCGGCCCACAACCGCATATCGACGTGGGTGGATGTTTCGATGGCGAACGGCCACACGAAATTCAAGCCTGGCTTTAGTTTCCTGACGGGAATGCCGAAACGACGCACGAAGCCTGCGTTCTCGGCCTTGCACACGGTCCAGAACTGGAACAGTTCCAGGATGGACGTCAGAAACTCGAAGAGTTTTTCAAACATGGGCTGGTTCCTCAAACCTAACACTCGGCCGGCCCGGACGCCAGGTCAGGCGTAAATCAGCGGTAAAATGTCATGATTATGCACGAATCCCCACCATCGCCACCAGCCCCTCCAGCGGCTGTTCCGGAGCCGCTGAAGGGGACTCGAGCCGCTCCGCCGCCGCCGCCGCCGCCGCCAGGAAACCCGCCCTTGCCGCCGGCGCCGCCCGTGGCGTTGACGTTGGTGGACGTGGTTCTGCCGAGCCCGCCGCCTGCCCCACCCCCGCCTGCGTAGTCGGCAGTCCCGGCAGAGCCGGCAGCTCCTGCTGCTCCGGTCTGCGCGCCTGTACCGTTCGCCGTGGCGCCGCCTGCGGCGCGCGACGAGACCCCGGGGATTCCGGACAGACCGCCTTCTCCACCGTCTCCCGACGTCTGCGTATTCGCCGCGCCGCCGCCGCCGCCGCCGCCGCCGCCGCCGCGAACAGCGTCTCCCCCCGTCCCGGCTGCGCCCGACCCGTTCCCGCGGCCGTTCCCGCCAGAGGCGCCGCCGAAAGCCGCCTGCAGGCCGGCTGCGGCCGTCCCCGTGACGGACCCAGCGCCGCCTAGCCCGGAGTTTCCCACGGCTGATACGCCGCCCGGACCCCCTCCGGTTCTTGCAGTTGTCGTGGTCGCAGAGCCGCCGCCTGCAGACGTCGCGCCGCCGCCGGCGCCGCCTGGCGCGCTAGTGGCGGTAGCCGTGGTGTTGCATCCCCCTCCGCCTGGGTAGGCAGCGAGCAGAGAACCGAACAGAGTAGGACCTGAAGCTGTGGCCCCTGGCGACCCGAGAAGGCTCGCGCCGCCCGCATTCACAGACGAACCAGCGCCGCCGGCCGGCGCCGCGGGGCACGTCATAGCTATTGGTAGCGCTACCACCAGCTCCGCACGGTCGAAAATACGTTCGTGCCAGGCGCCGCCACCAGCGCCGGAATTTCCGTTGTAGTTTCCAGCGCCGCCGTCTGCTCCGCCGCCGGCCCCAGAGCCGCCGCACCCAACGCAGACGACGTGTATTCGCCCGCCGCCACTCAGCGCCGCCGCATTCGCTATCGTTGTTGCTGCCTCGACGGTCACCCCTGCGAACGTTTGACCAACCATCGAGGACCCGGAATTGGCGAACACCCGGCGAGACAGGTAGCCGTCCTCAGACCCGGTCGCCGGCGGGTCCGACCCGCCCCCGCCCCCGCCCGACGACCCGCCGACCGCGGTGCCCCACCACTCGGTGCCGGTGGAGTACCACGTCATCGCGCCAAGCGTGGTCGTGGTGACCTCAGCCGCGTCGTTCACCGTGCTCGCCTCCGCGAGGACGCGGACCGGCTGGCCTTCGACCAGGACCACCACCGGGGCGCGGCCTTTGGCCGGCCGCGGGTGCGGCAGCACCACGACGTCGTTGGCCTGTGCGCGCACCACGTCGCCCGGGCGTGGGCGGATGGGCGCCGGCGACCTGCGGCGGTCCAGCACGCGGTCGGGCGCCCGCAGTTCCTCTATCGCGTTCTCCAGCTTGGAGACGATGGCGGACAGCGAGCGCGCTTGCGCGTCGGAGAAGCCGTCGAGCTTACCGGCCAAAACGCCTCCCCCGCCGTCGGGGGAGAATAGGCCCGGCGGACTGGACGCGGGATGCCGACGCTAGCACGCGCGCTTCGGCTTCGGCCTTTTTCTGTACCGCAATAGTATAGGTTTCGCGCTGGTCGTCGTCGCGCGCGGCCAGGTCGCACACGACGTGCCACACCACCCACGGCACACCACCGGGCAACGCCAGGAAGAGGTCGGCGTCGGCGCTCAGGTCGACCCAGTCCGGCAGGTACCAGATTTTGTACGCGCCGCCGGTGGCGGCGGGGAACAGGTCCAGGGCGCCGGCCAGGGCGGCGTCGAGGTCGGTGGGGTCCGTCGTCGGCACGCGCCGGATGGCGAAGAACCGCGGCGAGCCGCCGCCGCTCGCCCACCGCGGGTTGCGGCGGGCTTGCCAGGTGATGGGCTGGAGTGAGTACCAGTCGTCGGCGGTCGTCGACGACGCGACGTCCACGCCAACGATTTGGACCGCGCGCGGCGGCCCGGCGGGCCACGGGACCTCGGAGTACTGCTCCCCCGTCACAGCCGTCCCGGTCAGCGTAGCCGCGGTCGTGGCTTCGATGTAGTAGGGCAGGCCGTTCGCCGTCACCATCGCGCGATAGTCGCGGATGGCGGCGTTCAAACGGCGCGTCAGGTCGGCGTCGGGGTGACGCGCGACCAGACCTTCGACATCACCCAGGTACCGCACCTCGGCGCGGAGCTGGGCCAAGCTCCGGCTCTCCACGGCTCAGGTCCTCAGCAGTTCGACCGGGGCGGGCTCAGAGGGCGCCGGCGCCTGCGGGCCCTCGGCGTCACACGCCCGGAAGTCCTCCGCGGCCTGCAGGATTTCCTCGGGCGAGACCTCCATACGCAGGAGCACGGCCACGATGTAGTCGAAATCTTGGCGCAGCGCAGCCATCGCGAGGTCTTCGGCGACCGGCGCGGGGACTACGGCCTCGAAAGCCTCGACCTGGCACGCGAATTTCGCCGCCGCGGGGCTGTTGGGGTCGGCTACGCCGACGAGGTTGCACCCAGACGACAGTGCGCCGGCCACAGCAGCCAGAAGAAGGCGCAAAACCTCCTTGAACGCGGGGGACGACACGACTTTCTTGAGGAATTCCACGGAAAAAGGCCTTTGGTAGGGCTAAAAAGTGCGCGCGGGCTCCGAAGCCCTGCCGAAACCCGCGCGCGATGTGGTTACTTGCCGCCGACGGCCGACTTCGGGTACGAAATCGACCCCTTCGAAGAGGGCGGAGGGGCGCCGGCCGGGATTTTGGGCCCTGGGCCCTTGTCCACAGGGCCTGCCTTCGGGGCCAGACCCTTGATGGCCGACGTGGCGCAGCTGCCTGCGCCCTTCGTGGAGGCTCCGTAGCCTTTCACGACGCCGCCTTGAGGACGTAAATCATCGCGGTGATGTTGCCCTCCACGTCGACCGCCGACGGCGTCGCTGCGTCGAACGCCCGCAGCGACAGCACGCCGGTGGCGTAGTTGGTCGTGTCGGAGTCTACAGAGAACTCGACCGCGGCGGGCGTGCCCTGAGAAGGCGCGGCCACGACGGTCCAGCCGACGGCGCCCGTGCCGCCGGCCGGGAACCCGATTTCGTAGATACCGGCCGCGCCGTTTGCGACGGTGATGCCGCCAGACGACAACGCGTTGTTCACTGCCGGCGTCCCCGACGTCACCGTGATGGTGGCGATGAAGACCTCCAGCCGTGAAGGCAGGTTGACGTGGACGTTGGGGAACGGAGCGCGGTTTGCGGAGAAAGGTGCGTTGTCGGCCATGGGTCAGCCACCCTCAATCATGAAGAAGAGCCAGATTTCGTCACCGTTGGCCAGGATGGTCTCGGCGCCGTCGTTGTGATGCTGCAGCGCGAACGTGCCGGCTGCGGGGTCGTAGGTCGTGACGTCCGTGACCTGGACGCTGGCCGCCGTGGCGGTTTTGCCCTGGGTCCACAGCACGCCCCGGGCGCCCTTGGGGGCGGTCCCGGTGATGATGCCGTTGGCGCCGGTCGTCACGGTGAAGCCGGAGGCGGACTTCGCCGTGACGATGGACACCGTCGTGCCGTTGGACGTCAACACCACCGGGAGCACCACGCCGCGCTTGTACGGCGTGTTGACCCCTGGGTAGGGGGCGTTGATGATTGCGTATTCAGCCATGTCGTGTGTCTCCGGCGGCCGGGCTCACACCGCGAAGCGGCAGTGCAGCCAGGGCTCGCGGATGATGAGCTGCGGGAACGCGATGAGCCGGAACTCCAGGTCGTTCGACTCCGCCTGGCGCAGCATTTCCAGGCCGTCGGCGTTGGCGACGCCGGGGAGGCCGTCCAGGTGGTGGATTTTGATTTCCGGGAGGTCCAGGCCGTAGATGAAGCTCGGGTCCTGGTGCGGCTCGGCGATGATTTCGCACATGCCGTTCACGCCCATCACCTGCACCGACTTGCCGCCGGCGGTCAGCGTCGAACCGATGTCCGTGATGATGCCTTGGGCGTGGAGGGCGCGGACGATTTGGAACCAGACCTCGGACTGCGCGACGAAGGTCAACGGCCGACGACCGGCGAACCTCGACTGCATGAAGACGCTCGCGAAGCCGATTTTGTGCTCCGGCGGGAGGGCCGAAATCACGCTGGCCGGGACTCGGACGCCCGAGAGCGCGGAGTCCACCGTGCGGTCGACGGTCGCGAAGGTGTCGTTCGAAGAGAGGTACGACGGGGTAATCCAGTCGCTCAGCGTCTGACACAGCAGCTTGCTGCCCAGGCCAGAGCCCGGCAGGAGCGGCTTGAACTGGCCGACCGGGAACAGGAAGACGTTGTCGCCCTGCGAGCCCCAGCCCGCCGGAATCTCCGGAGTGGTGGAACCGCGCGTGTCCGAAATCGTCACCGTGCCGGCCTCGCGGTCGACCTGGACGACGTAGCCTCGGGCCGCGTTCACGTTCGCGGGCAGGAGGGTGTGGGACAGCGACGAGCCGTTGCCGGCCGACGCCACGAGGACCATGCCCTTGTGGTAGTTGGCCACGTCACTCGGGTTGACGAGGGTGAGCGTGCCGTTCGCCGTCGAGGTCAGGTCGGCCTCGCCGATGGTGTACCCGGAGCCGCCGAGGATGACCTGGGCGAAGCGCTCGCCGAAGGCCTCGCCGTGCTTGTCCGTGGCGTGGGTCAAGTTGCGCAAGTACGCGCCCTTGTTCGTCTTTCCGGCGACAAGGTCCTTGTACTTGATGGTCAAGGACGTTTCGATTTGGCCGGTGGGGACGAGCCACTCACCGTCGTGCGTCGCCGCACCGGGGGCCGTGCCTGCGCCCTGAGAGCCGGACTGGGAGGCGACTTCCTGGGCCGAGGCCAGGTCGCCGGCGATGCCCATGCCGCCCGCCAAGGTGAAGAATTCACCGGTATTGGCGCCTTCTACTGCGCTTTTGCGCAGCCTATCCATGAGTGGGGACGCGCGCCCGACCAGTGTGTGCAAAGGTTGCACATCGACGTAGTAGCTGTGTAGGGCGGCATCCGCCCAAGAACCGAGAGACATCTTCTAACGACCTACTGTGAGAGGAAAAACGAGAGCGTTTTTCGTCAGTTCAGTAGGCCGGCGACGCCATCGGATGGTTTAACGAGGCCCAGTCACCTCGGCGCTAACCCCCGCTCGCTGGGGGTACGCCTCTTTCGAAGCGTACCCCCTCAATTTAAACAGCCGGTTGGCCGATGTCAAGACCTTCTTTGAAACGGTGGTAGGCTGCGGCTTTTTCCAACAGGTCGGCGGAGTCTTTAAAAGCGCCGGAGGCCAGATTGCAGCTGTTACACAACCAGCCGCGGGGCTCGCCTTCACGAAGGCCTGTATGCCAGTGGTCCAGCTTCAGCGATTCGACGCTCTCTGCACAAATTTCGCACGGGCCGCTGCGCCTTTCGGCCGTGGCGTTTTTTATGCCGTGCCTGCGTCGAGAGCGAACCAGGTCATAGTCTTTTGTTTCCTGCTTCGCCCTTCTTTTTCGTTCATATGTTTTGAAATTATCCTTGTTTTTGCTATAATAAACGCGGCAGTCGTTTCTGTGTTTTTCTCGCCACGGAGCGTCCGAGTACCGCGCGCGGCGTTTGGCCAAGCGTACCTCGCGCTGCTCCGGGGTCTCAGCCGCGCGGCGCTTCCGCTCGGCCTCGGCCCTTTTTGCGCGGCGCTCAGCTGGCGTCACCCCGGTCCTCCTTCCAGTCCTTGTACACCTCGACGCCCAAACCGGGCGCGAGGGATTCCAGGTGGTTCTGGGCAGCGGCCGCCATGTCGCACGCCATGGCGTAGGCCTCGGCGTTCATCTCCAAGATGTGGGCCCGGAGGTCCAGCGCTCGGAGGTACTGGACGATGGCGTTGTCCAGGATGGGGTCTTCGGTCTCGGCGGTGTTTGCGGACTGGCCGTCCGCGGGCGTTGGGTTGGTCATGGCTCTATGATGGCCACGCCCAATCGAACGTCAACCCGTCACATCTGTCGCGGCATCCAGAAGACGGCCAGCCAGGTCACGTCCGTCGTGGTCTGGACGGTGGCCGGCGACATCCTGAACGTGTACACGCCGGCCGTGGCGAAGACCAGCGACACGGCCTCGCCGTCGTCGGTGTAGTCGAACTGGTCCCCGGCCTCGGCCTCCAGGACGATTTGGACCGGCCGCCCGCCGGCCTTGGCCGGGCCCGTCGTGGCCGAGACCGTCTGGCTGGGTGTTCGGTTCAGGTTCAGTTCAGTCGCGAACGACGTGAACAGCTTCGAAACCGAAGGCGGGTAGTGCAGGTCGGAGAGGGGAGCGGACATCTCGTACCACAGAATAGCAACGGCCCGGCCCGGTGTCAACCACCGGGCCGGGCCGCGCGCCGGTCCTTCAGACCGGGAGCTTCGCGAGGATGGCCGCGAGGAGCGAATCCGTCTTGGCCTGACGGCCCTCGGCCTTCGTCTCCGAGAGGTCGACACGGAGCTGCGCGATGGTGTTGGCGTCGAGCTTCGCGTTCAGCTCCGCGAGGCCTTTCGCCACCTCGGCGAAGCGGTCCGCGTTCCGGACCTCGGCGTCTTTGCCTTGGACGGCCAGGTCGTACTTGGCCTGGGCGGTCTCGCGCTTGCCGTCCTGGACGTCTCGGTGGACGAACTCCGACCGCAACGCCGCGAACTGCGAGTCCTGGTTGCGCTGGGTGGAGGCGTCGCCTTGCTGAATCAACGCGGCCTGGTACACGTCGGAGTCGCTGTCGCCGCCGGGCGAGATGTAGGTCGGGTAAGGGGTGGCGACGATGCTGGGGCTGCCGTTGGAGTCTGCCATGGGTGGGGGGTATGCACTTTCAGGTGCCGACCCGTTAAGATTAAGTTCCCCGGAGTCGTCCAGGGTCGGCGTGGTGGGCGGTCTCATCGGGGGTCCTGCCAAAGTAACCACCCCCGGGGGTGACGACGAGAGGAACGGGTGTCCTCATCAAAACCGCCCCGGCCGCGTGGTCAGTGTTGCGGGGCGCCACACCTGCCGCACAGCGACCCGGCCGGAGCGTAGACCAGACCGCCGCAGTTCCAGCACGCCCGCGGGCCGGGCGACGGTTTCTCTGCCCAGGCCTTAGCCGCTCGGGCCGCGGCGCGGTCGCGTCGGTACTCGAACCAGAGCTGAGCGACGGCCTGGCCGGCCAGGCGCAGCAGCGCGCTCACGACGTGGACTCCCGCAGCACCCGGGCCAGCTCGGCTCGCACTTCGTCGAGGTCCACCAACCGGCCGGGGCACGTCTTGGCCGTGGGGGCGGCGCGTAGTCGGGCGGGGGCTTCGCGGTGGCCGCAGACGTCCTCGGCGGAGAACCCGTAGCGTCGACAGACCTCCGCCAGGAGGCGCAGCCCGGTCCGCCACTGCGCCTGGGTCCAGGGTTGGGAATCCCCGTCGCCCGCGAACACCACTCCGACGGTATCGTTTGCTCCGCTGGTGTGTGCGCCGGCCTCGGCCTCGGCCCGGCCCTGGAAAACGTCGCCGTCGCGTTGCACGAGCCAGTGGTAGCCGATGTCGCGCCAGCCGTTCACCCGGACGTGGTAGTCGCGGACGGCTTCGACGGTGGCCTCGCCACGGACGGCGACGGTGTGTAGGACGATTCCGCGGGGTCTCATCGGGCCTGCTCTTTCGTTGGAGGCGGGGGCATGGCCGCGACTAAGGCGCCGACGAGGCGCGGGTCGTACGCCGCCGGGCCGTAGATTCGTTCCAGGGTCGCGAGGACCAGGGCGGCGGTGGCTTCCGTGACTGGGCGTGGTCGAGGGGAGGTCACGCCGGGCTCCTTTCGGCCAGGACCAAGGCCAAGGCCTCGTACCAGTCGTCCGCACGGAGGGCGCAGTGGTCGTCACACGGACACCCGGCGACTTCGTCTCGGACGGCCCCGGCGAAAGTCTCCTCGGCCGTCAGGACCACGAACCCGTCCTCGTCCAGCGTCACGACGGCTCGTCCTCGCCTCGGCCGCGGCGCGGCCGGCCGGACTCGTCAACCCAGTCGAGGGGGAACGGCTCGGCTCGCGTCCGGACGACGGGGACGACGGCCAGCCGGGTCTCTGGACCCGCGCCGGCCTCGGCCTCTTCCAGCGCGCGCTCCAACAGCCGGTCGTAGCGGAGCTGCAGCTCCGCGACCCGCCAGGGGTCTGCGGATGACGCACGGGCCCGGGCCAAGGATTCCCGGGCCCGTGCCAATTCGTCTTGGGTGGTGCGACGGCGGCTCACGGCGTCGGCTCGGGCGCGGCCGCGGCGAGGCCGGCCACGTCCGCCGCCAGGGCGAAAACGGAACGGCCGACGAGGCCCAGCCTCGCCGCGGAGACGTAGTCCGCCGACGGCCGCCAGGCTTCAGGGAGCCGGGCGGCGCCAGGGTAGCACCGGGCGACGGTGCGTGGGAGGCCGGAGGTGTGGGTGCGTAGCTTGGTCACGAGGGGTCTCTTTCGTCTGGGGCCGGCGCCGAGCCGGCGGCGTTCAGGAGTCGGAGCACCTCCTCCGGCTCGGCCGGAGCCGCGACCAGCCCCAGCCCGACCGGCTCGTCGGCCAGGAACCGTAGCCGGGCCCGTCGGGCCTGGAGCCGGGTCACCCGGGCCGCGAGCCGCGCCGCGTCGTCCTGGGCCCGGGCCAGCTGGGCCTGCGCGTCGGCCAGGGCCGCCTCGGCCTCGGCCCGGGCCTCGCCTAGGTCACGCACGACTAGGGACAGGTCAGCCACGGGCGCCGGCCTCCGCGTCAAACGTCACGAAGCCGGCCGCAGCCGCCGCGTGGGGGGAGACGCCCGGAGCGCCCGGCGCTCCGGCGCCGGCCTCGGCCCACGGCGCCAGGAGCGCCCGCGCTTCGTCAGAGGCGAGGCGGGCCACGGCCCCGACCGCGGCGAGGAGCGCCGCCCACCGCGCCCCGACCGCACGCAGCCGGGCCTCGCCGGGGGCCTTGGCTTCGAGGGCCACCCACCGCTGCAGCCCGTCCAACAGCCGGGCCTCGGCCGTGGCGTAGGGCAGGCGTTCGCGGGCGACGAGGAGCGCGTCGGCCAAGGCCCAGACGGCCGGGTCGACGCCTTTGGGGACGGGCCGGCCGGAGCCGACGGTAGGGCGGGTGGGGGCGGGACGGGACACACCCGCAGTATGCGCCCGGCCGGGCCGGGGCGCAAGCCCTCGCCGGCCGGAACGGCGACGGCCCCGCGCCGGGCCTAGGAGGGGCCTAGGAGGGGCCAGCGGGGGCCGTGGCGGGGTCGGGTCGTCCGGGGCTACAAAAGCCCGCGCCAGACGGTCTCAGGGGCCGGCGGGGCCTGGCGACGGCGGGCGTCTCGCTCACAGTCGGCCAGGGCCTCGTCTAGGGTACTACGGGCCTCGCACGTCGCGTCGTGGTGCATGGTAGCCGGCTCGTTCAGGACGTAGGCCCACCCGCCCCACCAAGCGCGGCGCTGTGGCAGGAAGTAGCCGACGTGTGTTTTCTGGACTCGGTATTCTCGCATGGTCGGGGTCTCCGGCCCGCGCCGTCGAGCGGCGCGGGGTTTTCTCGTTTTGGGTTGGGGGTTTAGGAGGCCCAGCCGGGGCCGGGGCCTCGGCGGGCTACGGCTAGGGCGCTCACCAGGCGGCGTCACTCCCGTAGCGCTCAGCGTCGGGGCCGGCCGCTTCCCACGCGGCGCGGCGGTTCGCATCCGCTCGGTCACGCAGCGCCGTCCACCCGCCCACGCGGGCCAAGGCCTCGGCCGGCACGTACCACTCGCGGTCGAGAGACCCGTCGTGGCGGTTTGCGAACGAACGCCGGCCGACGGGGAGCCCGAGCTGGGCGGCCGCGTACTCCAGTTCCGAGTACCAGTTACTCCACCGGTTGTGGGCGTGCATCGAGATGATGGTGTAGGGCGCTTGGGTTTTCCACTTGGTCACCCCACAAGCATAGCAAAAGGCCCGGACGCAGCAAGCGCCCGGGCCTCGTCTTAACTCACGCCTCCGGGCGTCAGTCGTCTAGCGCCACCGGTTTTTTCGGGCGAGGCGCGGCGGGGCGCGGCGCTCACCCCCAGACGCAGACGACGTCCGGAGACTTGGTGTACAGCGTCGCCGCCTGGTTTGTAGCGCCGGCGTAGCCGGCCAGCACGTGGCGGAGACGGTCCTCGGTGCCTTGGACGTACGGGGCCAAGACCAGGCACTCGACCACCGTCGTGGGCTCGGCCTCGCCGGCCCAGCGCCCCACGGCGTCGTAGACCGTCCCGCCGCCGCCCGGGAACGCCGCCAAGACTTGGTCGCGCCAAGCCTGAAGGGCGTACGGGCGAACGGGCGCGCCGTTTGCGTCGTGGTGCGCGAGAAACACGCGGAATAGGACTCGGGTCTCTTCGCGGGGCGTGCTCACGAGCCACCTCCGCCAGCCCAGACACCCAGGGACCAGAACGCTTGCGCGACCACGCTCAACACCGTCGCGAACACCATGGTCTGTAGGTACGTCCAGCGGAATTGCGCACCGGCCAAGCCGGCCGCGACTCCAGGCCCTACGCCACACACTAGCAATTGTAACAACACGTTTTCTCCTTGTTCGTTTCGTCGCGGCGCCGGGCGGCGCCCAAACCGCCGGGCCCTGGTCGGCCAGGGCCCTGGTACGTTTGGGCGGGGCGGGGGCTCAGCCGCCAAAGCCGTCAGGCGTCGGCCGGGCGTCGGAGGGGTCGACCGACACGAAGCCTGGGAAGGCATCGTCAGCGCGCTGGAAGAACGCGGGCCGGCCGGTCAGGGCCTCGAGAAGCCGGTCAAGCTGCGTGGTCGGCTTTTCGTACTCCGAGACGACCCGTTTGGCGAACGAGACGCCATACTCGTCGTCCTCGACTCCCTCACCCACCCACTGGACGACGCCGACGTCGTCGTGGGTGTGGTTCAGGAGGGAGACGACCAAGTGGCCGTCCTCGTCGCGGGTCACGCCGGCCGAGAAACGCTCCTGGGCGCCGTTGGGAAGCGAGGCGAGGATGCTCCAAGCGCGGCCCGCGTCGGCCGAGGCGGCGGGTGCTTCGCGGGACGAGTCGAAAGAATGAATGCACATGGCTGGTTGGTTCCTTGGTTGGGCCCGCCAAGCGCGGCGGGTGAGTAGAGAATAGCGCGGGTCGGGAAGCGTGCAAGCGGTTCCGTCACTTTTTTTTCCGGGGCCGGGGCGCCGGGGGCCGAGGGGCCCCGGCCCCCACACCCGCCCGGCGGCGACGAAGTGAAAACGAGAGTCGCCCCGTAGGGGTAGCCCGGACCCAGCACGAAAACCGCTGGGTCCGGTGTCTGGGTCCCGAAAACAGGACCCAGCACGAAAACCGCTGGGTCCCGCGTTGACGACGCCGGACCGAGCCAAAAACAAGAGAGCCACACTACGGACCTAGCTGTTTTCATGGTGCGCGTGAATATTCGAGGCTGTTTTACTGAGGCAACGCCGTAATTCCACTGAGGTACAATTCACGTGAGCGTTCGTCCCGATTAATTACGTTTTCCTCCACCAGCCTCGCCACGACCTGTTTCACATCGAACAGACGCTTCCCAAGCTCCTTGGCCAAGTCGGCCGTGCGGCCGCGCCACCCTGTAGCAAGAAGGGTCACTACTGAGGTGGCGAGTGCCTCGGCCTGCGCGTCGGCCTGCTCCTCTTGGCTGGCCCCCACGGCGAGCGAGTAGCCTCCGTCCGCGGCCGGCCCTCGGGGTTGAAACACCACCGTCACGGGCTCGTCAAGCGCGCGAGCCGGTGGTTCGTACCTGACTTTCCCCAGCTCCAACACCGGCGCCGTACGCGGGCTGAGGTCGGCCTTCTCGTACGTGATGTGTACGCTCACAGCGTCTGTGATGGCGCTCGACCCACGAGCCGAAGTCATCCGTTCCGCCCGGTCTTTCTTGGAGTGGTGAATGACCAAAAACACGGCCCCGGTGGCCTGCGAGACGCGCCCCAGGAAGTCGAGCGGCTCGCGCACGGCTGAGGCGTTCTCGTCCTCCAGGAACGCCGCGCAGCTGGCCAGGAGTGAGTCCACGACCACCAGGGCCCGGCCGGCGCACGCCCGCACGAAAGCCGCGCGAGCCTCCGGCGACACGTCCCCGAGGCTCCAACGCGGGAAGCTGACCAAGTCGAGGCGGGACTCCGCCGTGAGGCCGAGCCGGCGGTACCGGCGCAGCGTCAAGTCGGTCCCTTGTTCGTGGTCTACGTGGAGGACTGAGCCGTGACGCACGGGGAACTCGCCGAGCAGCCGCGCGCCCGGCGTCGCTACGGCCACGGCTAGGTGTTGCACGAAGGTCGTCTTGCCTGAGCCGCCGTAGCCGGTAATCAGCGCCGGAGCTCCCGGCGCTAGGCACAACTCCTCCGAGAGCCACGCGATAGGTGGCGGGTCCCACGCGGCTATCTCACGAGCCGTCCAAACCCGCGCGCCGAGTAGTTCCGCCGGGCCGTCGCCGTCCGCCACCGCGGCCCACAACCCGTCCGGGTCGTCCGGCGCCGGGCCGGCCCCCGGGGGCTCGGCCGAGACGGCCCGCAAGACTTCTTCCACGACGTCCTCCGCCCCGGCGAGCCGCTCGGCCTCGAACGGTTGGCCCAGCTCCTCGGCGAGCGTCGGGAAACCGACTATCCGGTCACCCGCCCGGCGCTTGCGCGCGCCACGCACGGCGTCGTCTGCGTGTTTGCGGACCTTCGGGTCGGCCTGTCCGAACCAAGCATCCACGTACCCACGCACGTCCTCGTCTGACCACCCCCACTCCGCGAGGCACGCGCCAAGCGCCCCGGCCAGGCGGTTCGTCCCTTCCGGCCGGCTCAGCCACCGGGTCACTAAGGCATTCGTGCTTTGGCGTGACGGCTTGGTTACGTGTGTGGGCGGGACCCAGCCGTCGTCACGGGGGGTCGCCGGGCCAGGTTCTTGGAACCAGTCGGCCAGGACCAAGGCCTGGCCTCTCAGAGACTCCTGCCACACCAGGTCGTCGCCTTGCGTTGGGATGTAGACCGGTTGGCTGATGGCCCGTAGGTGCGCTCCGGCCAGCTCTCGCGGGACAACAGCCCGGCCGACCTCCTCGGCCGAGTAGTCTCTATCCAGCAACACCCACACACGCCAGCGCGGCGACGTCTCCGTGTGCGAATCGGTCGTGTGTGCGAAATAGGGCCACGCCGCCAGCGCCGCCCAGTTGGGACCCGTGGGCGAGTCGTCGTAGTCGAGCGCTATCAAGCGTGTCGGCTGCGCCGCGGCGTTGCTGCGAGGACCGGGGACCGGCGCCGCCACCCAGTAGCCAGCAGCCCCTTTACTGCGTTGGTCAGTCGCTGCGTCTAGGATGTGCTCCCCGAGCGCGGCGAACGGCAACTCGACTAACTCACCTACAGCGCGCGGCCGCGTTACAGGCACCTCTGGGTAGTACGTGAACCGAACAACGGGGGTAGACACGCTCGACAACGTAGCACGCTGTGCACATCTTGCCAGGGCTGTGCCGCGAGACGAAGAAGCCAAACGCGCTTATATGCGCGAATACCGAAAGAAAAACAAAGAGGCGGGGCGGTTGTACGCCAAGGCTCGTCGCGAGCGTTTGCGCGAGCGTATCCGCGACGAGTCTCTGGTAAAAATGAGACGACATCGCGGCGTGTTAGCGGCCACGGCCGAACGCCGCGCCGGTGTTTGCCCGGTCTGCTTGAAGGACGGGCCGCTGGTCCTAGACCACGACCACGCGACCGGCGCCGTGCGTGGTTGGTTGTGCGGGCACTGCAACAGAGCCGTGGGAACGTTGGGCGACACGGCCGCTGGGCTGAAAAGAGCGTACGATTATCTTTTGGCTTGCGAGGCGCGCGAGGCGCGCCAAGATGAAGGCAACAACCAACCGACGCCCGACGCGGCGTCAAACCAGGAGCATTGTGATGTGCGGTGAGACGTTCAGCAGCAAATTCACCCCCGACCAGAAGGCCGCTGCGGCCAAGGCCCACCCGCTCGCGCGGCCCGGCCGATGGTCCGTCGTCTACTACGCAGGGTCGAACAAGGACGACCCACGACACTTCGACGAGCACGAGCGTGCCTACTTCGACCAGGAGCCCAGCCCCTACAACGCCACCAGCCCCTACAACCACAACGGCTACGCCACGAAGGCCGAGGCCGAGGCAGCCCTGGGCTACGAGAACGAAGACCACGACGGGTTCGTCCTCCCTCCGCTGGAAGAGTCCGGTGACCACCGCATCCGCGGCGCGGTCGAGGCCGGGGAGGTTTCGCAGGAGGACCTGCTCGCTTTCGTGGACGCGGTTCTGAATAACCGCCAGGCGCAATTCGAGCCGCTCCGCGAGCGCTTCGCGGCCGCGTCTCTCGTCTCTCCCCCGCCGGCGCCCCCGGCGCCCAAGCTCACCCGTGCCGAGGCTGCGCAAGCCCTCGTCTCGGTGCTGGTGCCGGGCGGCGCGGACTCCGCCGAGGCGTGGAACCGCGGCTACGGCTCGGGCCCAGGCAACGCCGTGACTTTCCACGACTTCTCGGACGAGGACGACCAGCAGGAAGGCGAGCCGGTGTTCGACTCGGACGGCGTCGAGACCGACCAGGTCTACTACGCCTTCGACCCCCACCACTCGCGCAAGATTCACGCAGCGGTCAAGGCCTACTTCGAGGCTGAGGAAGACGCGCCGGTGGCCCCCGCGGCCGAGCCACGCCTAGGCCAGGGCCGGCCGAAGAAGCCGCGCCCCGCTGAGGCGCCGTCCGGAGAGGCCGAGGAAGAGCGCTGGGGGTTGTTCGCCACTCCGGGCGACGGTCGTGAGCCTGGTAGCCTATTCCACGGCTGGGGAACGGTGATTCGCACGCGAGAGCAGGCCGAGAAGGAGCAGCGCAGGCACGGAGGCCGCGTGGCCCGAATCGTCCGCGGCCCCGGTGGAGACGGCTGGGTCGAGAAAAAGAGCTGACACCCACCCCTGCAGCCACCGCAGCCCCCGCCCCGCCGGCAAACCGGCGGCCGGGGGCTCGGGGCGTTGTGAAACGTCTCGACTATTCTATGTGTACCTGTGAGTTGTGCGGTGGCTCCGTCTCCTTCGAAGAGTCGCCGGACGGCGCCTACGTGTTTTATGACGAGGCCGCGGCCGAAGTCACCGCGGCGCTGGAGGCGGCGCAGGCCAGCCATCTGCGCCCGTGCGGCGAGCGTGAAGCGCGCCTGTTGGCAGCCGAATCCCGCGCCGAGGCCCTGCAAGCGCGCGTGGCGGAGTTGGAGCGCGAGGTCGAGAGCGCTGACGCGGGACGAGACTCTGCCTTCGACTTGATAGAGCAAAAGAACAATGAGCTGGACGCTGCGCACGAGGCGCTAGAGATAGCCGAGTCCGAGCTAGCGGACCTGCGCGGGCGGGTGAAGCGGGCGGAAGACGAGCTGGCCAAGTCGATTCATCCTGCGGCCCGGCGCGCACTGGAGGCCCTCCGTGGCCGCTGACACGAAGCGCGGGGCGGACTGGTGTGTGGTGGAACTACCACGCGCCGGCGCCGGCGGGCGGGCGCTGTACTCCGTTTCTCCTAGTCAAATCAAAGACTTCGACTTCTGCGAGCGCAGCTGGTACCTGGCGAGCGTCGCTCGGGCCCCCGACGACGGGAACGCGGGTGGGCTGTACCTCGCCCAAGGCGACCTGTTCGACGAAGCCGTCCAGCGCCACGCGGCGAAGATGGACCTACACGCCGAGGACTTGGTCGCCGCCGTCCGAGCCGACCCGCGGCGCGCACGCCCGAGCGTGCCGGAGGACAAATGGCCTGAGCTAGGCGCGCGCGCGGCTCGGATGCTCCGCGCTGTGGAGCGGAGCTTGCCCGCGCCAAAGACGGCCAGCATCCAGCGCCGGTACCGCGTGCTCGTGCCTGGGTACGAAGACCGAGGCGGCGTGGTCATCACCGGCAAGACCGACTTGCACCAGCGCGGTTTCATCGTTGACACGAAGTCGACGTCCGACCGAGGCCCTGGCCGAGGGAAGGACGCCCAGTCCGAGCCTAACGCGCTGACCGACGAGACCACCCCCGGCGGAAACATCAAACCCCTCCGAGACGACGTACAGGCCCGGGTGTACGCCTGGTGTGAATTCCACACCGACCCTTCGTTGACTGAGGTGAGGTGTCGTTGGGTGTACGCGAGCAAACCGTCCGGCGACGGGCGGCCGGTAGGGTGGCACGTCGAGGCAGTGTTCGAGCGCGCCGAGACGGACGCTTGGTTTGAGGCCTACGTGCGGCCGCGCCTCGACCGGATGGTCGAACTGCACGAGGCCTCGCTGATTGAGCTGGTGCCTTTCGAGGCGCGTGCTAATACAGATTCGTGCCTCCGGTGCTTCCGGAGGCTGCAGTGTGCCAACCCATTCGCCGGGGCCCAAGCGCCCTTGCAACCAGGAGCAGTGAGTCTAATGCCTACAGCAGCCGAAATCCGAGCCCGTCAAGCCGCCCGCGCCTCCGGCGCCGCGCCGGCCCTCCCCGCGCCTGCGGCGGCCCCCACGCTGGAGGACCAGCTGCGCGCCTCGCTGAGTCCGGCCGTCACCGGCGTGGGCCTAGCGCCGCAAGGCCTCGACCCGGCCAAGCCAAACGTCGTCGACTTCTCGACGGTGAACCGCCCCGTCGGCGTGGTGACGGCTACGCTCATTACCACCACCGGCGTGGACGTGACCGAGTCGCCGGCCGTCGCGCTCCGCGAGGCCATCGCAGCCGACGTGCCGGAGGCCGTCGCCGCCGACCCTTTAGACTTTCCGGGCCAGCCCTTCGACCGGCCTGCGGAGTCTGCGGCTGCCCCGTCGTCCTCCGCGACGAGCGAGGCGCCGCCTGCTGCTTCGTCCGAGCCGCGCCGAGGCCGAGGCCGGCCGCGTAAGCCGCGCCCGGCGGAGGCGTCCGAAGCCGCCGAGCCGGCGCCGTCGGACCTGGTTGTTCGCCTCGAAGCCATCGCCACCGCCCTGCAGACCGTCGCCGACTCGGCCGACTCGGCCGTCCAGGTCGTCAACGCGGAGCTGCGGAAGCTAGGGGTGAAGCTGTGAACTACCAGACAACCAACGGAAAAGCGTTGGCTCCTTTTCACCAGAAACCAGGCACGCCGGATGACGTAATCGACGCAACAGGCCTGATTGTCTGGGAAGTCGCCCCACACTCGATGCAGCGGGTCAGCTGGGCGAAGTACCAAGCCGAGCTGGCCCAGGCCGCCGCGAAAGCGGCCAGCTACGTCGCGGCGGGCGGTGGCTACGCCGGCCGAGGCTTCGTGACCGTCGACTTCGACGCGCCGCTGGCCGACACCGTCCGTCCGCCGGCGCGCGTCGCCGCCGAGCCGAAGTGCACGTGCGGGGCGAAAGCCGCCGGCCTCGGCGGACACTCGTCCTGGTGCGACTCGGCTGAGGCTCGCGTGCAGCACGGGGGTGAGTCGTGAGCCGTCCGAGCCGAGCCGCCCGCCGAGCCCGCCTCGACCGGCGAAACGAGTACCAACGAGCGTACCGGCTTCGGCCGGGCCGCCGCGAGGCCGACGCCCTGGCGTCGCGCAAGTCGTACTGGCTGAGGAGGCGGGCGTCTGGCACGAAGTGGCTGGCGGATTGCGAGTGCGATTTTTGCACCTCCCTCCGATACGGAGACTTCCGAGCCGAAGCGGTGAAGCCGTGATTGCGCTCCTCCGCACTATCGTGGGCGTGGTCTGCGTCGCCTGGGCGCTGTTCTGGGGCGCCACGTTCGTCGCGACGCAGGACCCGCTGCCTTTCGGCCTGGCCCTGGCCTGCGCAGGGCTGGCCTGGTGGCTGCTGGAGGACGGCTCGTGAGCTTCACACCCCACGCCTGGCAACTTCAGGCCGCCGAGGACTACCACGGGCCTCTCGGCGGGGTCTTCATCGGCCTAGACCCAGGCGCCGGCAAGACCTACGCGCTCGCCGCCATCGCCCGCCGAAGCCGGCGTCCCCTCGTGGTGGCGCCGGCTTCGGCCATTCCGCAGACCAGACGGCAATTCGAGTCGTACGGAGTGGCGTGCTACCACGCCAAAATAGGTGCCCCGCTGGGCCCCGGCTACGTCGCCTTCGCGTCCTACACCTGGCTGACGCGCGCTGAGCAGGAAGACTTCTTCGAGCGCTTCGCGCCGACGGACGTGCTCATGGACGAATTCCACGAGGCGCGCGGGCTGGGTAATTCCGCCCGCAAGCGCGTCGAGCGCTACCTGGTGGCCAACCCCGCCGTGCGCGTGGCGGTGTCGACGGCGAGCCCCATGAGTGGCCGAGTCCACGACTTCGCGTTCGGGCTGCGCTGGGCCCTCCGGGCTGGCGTGCGCGGGCTCGTGCCGAGCCTGACCTCCGGTCTCGACGCGCTCGACGCGCGCCTGGCTTCGTCGGCTGAGGCGCGGGCGGAATTCCGACGGCGCCTGGAGGAGACCCCCGGCGTGTACCTGGACGTCGGCGACGTGGGCCGCTACCAGGGCGAGGTGCTCCTCCGAGTTGTCCGTCGTGAGCCGACGCTGGTGCTGCCCGACACGTGGGAAACGCCGTCCGGGTTTCTGATTGAGTCGGCCGCGCACGCCGCTGAGGTGGAGCGCCAGCTGGCCTGGGGATACTATCACGACGTGTCGCCGCGTCCGTCGGACGCCTACGTCGAGGCGCGGCGGGCGTGGGGGGCGGTCGTGCGCCGAGTCGTCGGGCAGGGTCTGTGCGACACGGAGTACCAAGTACGGGCGCTGAGGCCTGAGGCGTACGCTCAGTGGGCCGCCGCCCAGGCGGCTGAGGGCCCGTTGGCCGAGCCTGAGGCGGTGTGGGGTGGTGTGCCGTCGTACGTCGCCGGCGAGAATTACGCCCGAGACGTGCACGGCCTGCTCGGGCGCCCCGCAGGGCCGGCGCTGGTCTGGGCACACCACCATGCCTTGCAAGAGCAGGTAGCGTACCAGCTCGACGCCCCGCTGTTCCGCGAACACGCACGCGCGTCCGACGGCACGTACCTAGGCGACTACCGCGGCCCGTCGGCCGTCGCGTCAAACTCGTCCTGCTACCAGTCGCTGAACCTTCAGCACTTCTCCCACAGCCTCTTTCTGGAGCCCGAGGCCGACCCAGAGTGGTGGAAGCAGGCCATCGGCCGCACGGCCCGCCAGGGCCAAACTGCGCCTCGGGTCACGGCCGACCTGGTTGTGTCGTGTCCGGCCGACGAAAGAGCCTTGCGCACGGCCATCGAGCGCGCTAGCTTAGTCTACGAGGCAACGGGCAAAAGAAACCCGCTGCTGCAATTGAAAGGAAAGGATTGGTAAATGTCAGACCTCAGCAAAGCACCCGCACAGACCACCGACCGCGACGCGCTGGCCATTCTCGGCTTCGCGGATTCTCTCGACGGGCGCCAGCTCGTTGCCGAGGGCGCGGGCGACCTGCTCCCCTATGAGGACGAGTTCGAAATCCTCGCCGAGCTGATTGAGGGTAAAGCCCAGAAGAATCACGATTCCCGTGGTTTCCGCGTCAAGCTCCGCGTCGTCGAGACCAACGCGCCGAACGTCGTCAAGCTGAACCGCGAGTACACGTTGTGGTTCTTCGACCAGCACAAGACCCTCCCCAACCAGGTCCTCGCTGAGATGGTGCAGCAACGCATCGTCTTCGCGGCGACCTACGCCGGCTACGACGGCGACCCGTTGGAGGAGCTGGCGGACGGCACGCCCAAGTTCAAAGCGGGGCCCACCCTGCTGGAGATGCACAAGGAGGTCGAGCCGCTCGGAATCAAGATGCGGTTCAAGAACACCTACCTTCGGACCACGCGGAACGGGAAGCGTCTGCACAAGCTCTCGTTCGAGATGGTGTGAGTCGTGGCGCGCCAACCAAGAGGGTTGGCCGAGAGTTTTCGGCCCCGGGTGGATTCATCCTCCGGGGCCGATGCTTGTTGGCCTTGGAAAGGGCCCGTCCACCTCGACGGCTACGGCGGCCTGAAAGTCGGCGGTCGTCGCGGCCGGTCCCTTCGAGCGCACCGCGTCGCATACGAGCTGGAGCACGGCCCCGTTCCGTCCGGACTGTCTGTGTTGCACACTTGCGATAACAGGCTATGCTGTAACCCGCGCCATCTAGTGGCAGGCACGCCGGCCGAGAATACGGCCGACATGGTTTCGAAAGGACGAGGCTGGTGGCAACAAGGCGCTACGTTGCGGTCGATTCAGAAACGGTGAGCTTCTCGCCCGGTGACATGGCGCCGCAGCTGGTCACCATCCAGTGGCAGTACCTCGACGAGAACCACACGGACGAGACGCGCCACATACTGACGCGCTCGGCCGGCGCCCTGGCTCAGGTGCGGCGGCTTTTGGTCGACCCGGAGACGGTCCTGGTACTCCACAACGGCGCATATGACGCTGTGGTATGGTGCCGCGAAGGCTTGACCGAGGAGGTCTTCCGTGCGTACGAAGAGGGCCGAATCCTCTGCACGATGGCTTTCGAGCGTTTGGGCGAAATCGCGGGCTACTCGACACGAAAGAAGCTCGACCTGGCCACGTGTTGCAAGGCACACGGCGTACCCCCGCCGCCGCTGAAGGATGACGGCCTGGCGACCGGCTTCGGTCAGTTCTTCGCCGCGCAAGAAATACCCGAGCCACATCGCGCTTACGCGCTGGACGATTGCGTCGTCGGCAAGCTGTTCCAGCGCCAGTACCGGCGGTTTCAGGACGTGAAGCTGACGTCACTGCAACGCTTCAGCCGCACGCTGTTCTGGCTGCAGCTGACCTCGGTGTGGGGCCTGCGGACGAATGCCGACCTGGTCGCGGCGTTCAAGGCCGACGTGGCCGCGCAGCTGGCCGCGCTCCGCCCCGCCGCGCAGGAACTAGGCTACCTGCGCGCCAACGGGACGCGGAACATGACGGCCATCCGCGAGGCCGTCGAGCTGGCGTACGGCGCGGCCACACCGCGCACGCCGACCGGCAAGGCCCAGACGAGCGGGCTAGTGCTGGCGGAGTCGGGCGACCCCGGCCTGGAGGCCTTCGCGAAGTACGGCGAGCTGGCCAAAGCCGAGTCCGCCGACGTGCCGATGTTAGAGCGCGGCTGGTTGCACCCGCGCTACGGCTTCGCTGACACCGGCCGCACGACGTGCTCGAAGCCGAACGTACAGAACTTCCCTGGCGGCGGGCTGGTGCGGCAGTGCATCCAGCCGGCTGATGGTTACTGCTTTCTGGAGCGGGACTACTCCGGCGTGGAGCTTTGCACGTTCGCCGCCGTCGCCGGGCGGTCCGTGGGCGACTG
>Ga0315910_10000404_pt1 | contig 43373 bp, 37 predicted proteins | sample EdamamesoilMG_FD_204470 | JGI IMG/M metagenome (GOLD analysis project Ga0315910, IMG submission 204470) | Garden soil microbial communities collected in Santa Monica, California, United States - Edamame soil | ecosystem: Environmental > Terrestrial > Soil > Garden | place: USA: California...
GGAGCGAACCCAGCGCCTCTTAACGGACTCGCCGTAGAGGCGCACGCCCTCCCGGCACTGCTCCGGATCGCCGTGGTCGAAGGGCTCCTCCGAGCGGATCGGCGCCCAGATCCAGTCTCAGTACGCTCCCATCATGGCCAGGCGCTCGTGCTCGAAGTCGGCGGGCTCCATGTCGCAGCCGTGGGCGAGGGGGCCACGAGCCGCCCGGCTGCCGAGTGGCGGGACTGGATCGTGCCGGCCCAGCCGCGCTCAGCCCCCCCGGCCCGGCCGGTCCGCAGGGGTCGTGCGCTTGGAGCGCCTGTCCCCGAGCGCGTCCCTCGCTCCCCTACGGCAGCGTCACGGTCCGCGTCTCCCCAGCCAGGAGCTCGAGCTCCGCGAGGAGCTCGCCGGGCCCGAGTCCCCCGACCTCCGGCGCAGGGTCACGCGGCCCGCGGGTACGAAGAGCGGTCCAAAGCGACCGTCCTCGCCGGGCGTCCAGCTGGCGTGGACCCTCACATCGCGGCACTCGATGTCGCAGCTCAGGCCCCGCGCGAAGGGCTCCGGGCCTCCGGCTTCGGGGCGATCCTCCCCTCGAGGCGTCCCATGGGCAGGTCGGCGGACCAATCGTTGTGGCCGGACACGATCACGGACTTCGCCGTCACGAGGAGCTGCGCACCGCCGCGCGCAAGGTGCACGAGGAGCGTCGTCGCGAACTCCGGCTCGAGCGTCAGCTCGAAGCGTCCGCCGGGGTCGAACGGGGTCTCGTGGCGCATCCTCGCGATCGTCCGGCTGGAGCATGGTGCCGGCAAGGGCTCTCGTTGCCACGGCCCCCGATCCCGGCAGCCCTCGGCCTCCCTGCACGCCGAGACCCCCCTGAGCGAGCGGCTGGGATCTTCTCCCAGAGTCCGCGAAGCCCCACCAGGCGGCCGCCCAACCCTCACAAGGGCCGCCGGGGTCCTCGTGTCAGGCGCCTGGACCGCCTGTCCCCCGAGCGCGGGTGGGCACCCGCAATCCAGGGGAGGCGCGTTGCTAGTGGCGTCCGGCTTCGCCGGAGGCGGCGACCTCGCGCTGCAACCACAGGCGCGCGACCTGCCAGCTGCGCACCACGGTCGGCACGGAGGTCTCCAGCACGCGCGCGGTCTGCTCGATCGTCAGGCCGCCGAAGAAGCGCAGCTCGACCAGGCGCGCGAGCTCGCCGTCCATGGCCTCCAGGCGCCCGAGGGCCTCGTCGAGCGCCAGCAGGTCGGGCACGCGCTCCTCGAAGGCCGCCACGATGCCCTCGAGCGGCAGGCGCTCGCCGCCGCCGCCGCGCTTGGCGGCCTGCTTGCGGCGCGCGTGGTCGATGAGCACGCTGCGCATGGCCTTGGCCGCGACGCCCAGGAAGTGGCGGTGGCCCTCCCACTCCGGCGCGACCTCGGCCCCGACCAGGCGCAGGTAGGCCTCGTGCACGAGCGCCGTCGGCTGCAGCGTGTGGCGCGCGCGCTCGTCGCGCAGCAGGCCGGCCGCGAGCGAGCGCAGCTCGCCGTAGACGAGCGGCATGAGCTCGTTCGCGGCCTGCGCGTCGCCCGCCGACATGCGCCGGAGGAGCTGGGTGACCTCTGTCGGGTCCGAGCCGGGCACGGGAGACTCCCGCACGAGGATGGCGGGACGCCGCGCAGCGCGCAAGGAAGGGCCCGGAAAGCGGCGCGGCCGGCGGACGTGCGTCGTCCGCCGGCCACGCGCGGTGGGGATTGCGCGGCGAGCCAGGCGGCTCAGCGCATGCCGACCATCACCGGGATCTCGCCCTGCCCCTGGCTCCAGGGCGCGAGCGCCTTGCCGATCACCGTGCCCGTGCGCGGGTCGGGATCGGACATCGCGAAGCCGGGCTCGCTCGACGCGACCAGGAGGTCGCCGGCGTGGATGGGGCCGAAGCGCGCATCGACCTTGATGGCGCGGAAGGCGCCGAGCGTCACCACGTTGCCGTAGCCGCCCGGCAGGATCGCGCCCTCGACGCGCAGGACGCCGGGCGCCGAGGCGGGCTGCGTCGCCGAGAAGCGCGGACTCTGGTTCCCGCCCGGCGCGACGTGCTCCGACGGCGCCTCGAGCCGTGGCCCGAACTCGAGCGCATTCGAGATCGGCCCGAGCACCGCGCGCGGGTTGGCCGCGCTCGCCCGCCGCACGATCGCCACGGGGATGTCGCCCAGCACGGCCGGCTCGGAGCCCACGATCTCGACCAGGACGCCGGGCGCGAGCGGGACGCTGTCGCCGTTCCGGATCAGATCGACGACGTAGCCCGACTTGCTGCCGGTGACGATGAGGTCGCCAGAGACGAGCGTCGTTCCAAAGCTGACGAGACCGTAGGTTCCCTGACCGGTGACGCCCTGAGTGCCTATCCCCACGGCGCCGAACGTGCCGGAGGAGACGCCGTAGGTACCGTACAGGCCGCCCTCGCCGTAGACCCCCGTGCCGCCCGGCCAGATGCTCGCGCCGTGGACGCCGACACCACCGCCCACGTTGTCGCCCCACACCGCGACCCAGTTGCTGCGGCCGACCACGCCGAAGCCGGGGTAGTTCTCCCCGTAGACGCCCATGCCGTCGAAGTACGACGAGTAGCCCACGACGCCGTGCGTCGCGCCGGTCGAGACGACGCCGCTGCCGCCGGCACTGTTCGCCACGAACTCGCCGGCCATCGCCGTGCCGGTGATGTGCGAGTTGCCGTTCTGGGCGGCGCCGGGCGAGCCGGACTGCAGGCGCACGAAGGGGCCGATGGTCGTGAGCGCGCTGGTCGCGCCGCTGGCAGGGGCGGGCGCGGTCGCCGCCTGGCCTTGCGCCCAGGCAGGCGCGGAAAGGAGGAGGGGGAGCAGGCAGGAGAGCTTCATGGCCTTGGTTCCTTTGAAGGTGGGTCGTGGAGGACCCCAGGAGCACGCGGATCCTCCCGCCTTCTGATCAGGAATCCGGCCAGGAACTCGCGGCTCTGGCGCAGCGCTACCATGGCCTGGGATGGACTCTGAGCGCTGGAAGAGGGTGCGCGCGGTCCTGGAAGAGGCGCTGGCCCTGGAGCCGATCGCGCGGACCGGCTTCGTCGCCCGCGCCTGCGCCGGCGACGGCGAGCTCGAGCGCGAGGTCGGCGAGCTGCTGGCGGAGGAGGGACGCGAGGAGCGGCTCGAGCCGCCCGCGGCCGAGCGCGTGGCCGGAGCCCTGGGCGCGACGGCGCTCGGCCGGACCGTCGGCGGGTACGTGCTCGAGCGCGTGCTCGGCAGCGGCGGCATGGGCACGGTCTACCTGGCGCGGCGCGAGGTCGAGGGCTTCACGCAGCACGTCGCGCTCAAGCTCGTGCGCGGCGGGCTGGATTCGGCCGAGACGCTGCGGCGCTTCAAGACCGAGCGCAGCGTGCTGGCCTCGCTCCAGCACGAGCACATCGCGCGCTTCCACGACGGCGGCACGACGCCCGATGGCCAGCCGTGGTACGCGATGGAGTACGTCGACGGCCTGGCGATCGACCGCTGGTGCGACGAGCGCCGGCTCGGCACGCGCGCGCGCGTCGCGCTCTTCCTCGAGGTGTGCGCGGCGGTCCAGCACGCCCACGGCCGGCTGGTCGTGCACCGCGACCTGAAGCCCGCGAACATCCTCGTGACCGACGGGCACGTGAAGCTGCTCGACTTCGGCATCGCCAAACTGCTGGAGGCAGACGAGGCGCAGGCCACGCTCACCGGCCAGCGCGCGCTGACGCCGGCCTACGCCAGCCCGGAGCAGCTGCGCGGCGAGCCGATCGGGGTCGCGAGCGACGTCTACGCGCTCGGCGTCGTCCTGTACGAGCTGCTGGCGGGCGCGCGCCCGCACGCCTCGCCCTCGGCGGTCGTGGCACGCCGCGCCCCGGCGCGGCCCAGCACGGCCGTCTCCGCGCCCGCGGCCGCCACGCGCGGCGCCGTGCCGGAGCGCCTCGCGCGCGAGCTGCGCGGCGACCTCGACACGATCCTGCTCAAGGCCCTGCACGAGGAGCCGTCGCGCCGCTACGCGACCGTCGAGGCCCTGGCCGAGGACCTGCGCCGGCACCTCGCGGGGCGCACCGTGCTGGCGCGGCCCGACACGGCCGGTTATCGCCTGCGCACCTTCGTGCGTCGCAACCGGCTGGCGGTCGGCCTGGCGGCGGCGGTGCTCCTGGCGCTCGTGGGCGGCCTGGGCGGGACGCTCTCGATGTACCTCGAGGCCCGCGCGCAGACGACGCTGGCGACGGATCGCCTCGGCGAGGTCGAGAGCGCGCGCCTGGCCGAGGCCGACCAGCGCGAGCTGGCCGAGAGCCGCTTCCAGGACGTGCGCCGCCTGGCCGCTCAGTTCCTGTACGACTTCCACGACGCGATCGCCGACCTGCCGGGCGTCACCACGGCGCGCGAGCGGATCGTCGGCACCGGGCTCGCGTACCTCGATCGCCTGGCGGCCGAGCGCGGCGAGGACCGCGAGCTGCAGTTCGACGTCGCGCGCGGCTACCAGCAGGTCGCCCGGATCCAGCAGCCGCGCTTCCACAAGGCCGGCCTCGGGCAGCCGGAGGAGGCCCTGGCGACCCTCGAGCGCGCGCGCGAGCTGTTCGAGGAGCTCCTGGAGCGCGAGCCCGGCGACCGGGCTGCGCAACTTCGCATGGGCGAGCTGCTGTGCGATCGCTACTCGATCCTGACGACCCTGGGACGTGTCGAGGAGGCCGAGGCCGACCTGCAGCGTTCCGCCGAGCTCCTGCAGGGCCTCGCGGACGAGGACCTCGACGCGCGCGAGCTCGCCGTTCCGCTGGCGTCGACCCTGATGTACCGCGGCCGCGGCGCCATGAGGCGCGGCGCGCTCGAGCCGGCCCGCGCGGACCTGGACGCGGCCCTGGAGTGGGCGCGGCGTGCCGCCGGCGAGGACGACCCTGGGGGTCGCCGCGCCTACGCGGTGATCGCGATCCGCTCCTCGCTCGCGGATCTCACCTCCGCGGCGGGCCAGCGCGACGCGGCCATGGAGGAACGCCTCGCCCTGGCGGCGGAGATGGATCAGCTCGTGGTGGCGTACCCGCTGAGCCAGAGCTTCCGCCGCGCCTCCGCCGAGCTCGAGCAAGGCCTCGCCAGCGGGCTGATCCAGGGCAATCGAGCGGCCGAGGCCGTCGCGCACGCCGACCGGTGCGTGGCGCACCTGCGCCAGCTCGCCAGCTTCGACGCGGCGGACGCGAGCACCGGGAGGTCCCTCGCCGCCGCGCTCAACACGGCCGGCCAGGCGCGGCACGAGGCCGGACGCCCGGGCGAGGCCAGGGCCGACTTCGCCGCCGCGCGCGCGTGGCTCGAGGAGCAGCACGCGCGCCAGCCCGAGGACGCGATGGTCGCCGACCTGCTCGGCCACGTGCAGTGCCACGAGGGACTGGCCGACATCGCCGCGGGCGAGCTCGACGCCGGACGCGCCCATGCCGAGGCCGGCCTGGAGACGTTGACGCGGCTCGGCGCCTACGGCCTGCGCTCGCGCGCTGCCCAGCGCGCCAACCTCGGGAAGATGCTCCTGTGGGCCTCGCAGCAGACGGAGGCCTCCGACCGGCGGCTCCCGCTGCTCGAGGACGCGCTGGCCACGCTCGAGCAGGCGCTCGACGACTACGCCGAGCTCGGCCGCGGGGCTCCGCTGCGCGCGTCGGACCAGCAGACCGAGGAACGCTGCCGCAAGCTCGTCGCGCGCGCACAGGCCGAGCTGGAGCGACCGGCGCCGGGAGACTAGCCCGACCTATTCACCAGCCCTCGGCTGCAACGGCGCAACTGTCGGCATCTGCAGCGTTTCGCTCACTGCGAGTCCTCGACGACCTGTTCAAGGTCGCCTCCGGTCCTCTCGGTCGCGAACCGCTGCATCTGCCGCCATTCGCACCGTTTCGCTCGAGGCCTGATGAATAGGTCGGGCTAGGCCGGCGAGACGCGCTCAGGGTTGCTGGACCATGAGCGAGCGCACGGCCGCGAACGCGTCGACCCGCGGGGGCAGCGGGAAGCCGACGATGCAGTCCGAGGTCGTGGGCACGCCGGTCGAGACGATGCGCGGGGGGAAGATCGTCGGGCTCCAACCGGGGCGACGCTCGCCCATCAGGGCAAGCGTGGCCGTGATGTGCGGTGCAGCCTGGGACGAGCCGCCCATCTCCACCGTGCCGCCGTTCAGTCCGGTCGACAGGATCTGCGCCCCCGGAGCGGCCACGTCGAGGCAAGGAGAGACGTTGCTGTTGGCGAGCAGCTTGTCCGGCGCCCCCGTGATGCGCACGCCCGCCACCGCGAAGGCGCCCGTCACGCAGGCCGGCGAGGACATGCTGCTGCAGCTCGAGGCGGTCCCGGCCGACACCACGGTGACGATGTCGTTCGTGGCTGCCGCCTGGATCGCGGTCGCGAGCAGCTGATTGACCGGGTTCTGGTTGTCGCAGGGACACCCGGTGAACAGGGCACTGGACTGCAGGCTCATGTTGATCGCGACCAGGTGTGGATGGCTGGCGCGCACGCTGACGACGTGGTCGATGGCCGCGGCCCAGTCGCTCAGGAAGCCGACTCCGTTGGCCGGGTTGATCACCTGGATCGCCAGCACGTTCGCGTCCGGAGCCACGCCCACGGGCGCGATCGTCCCGTTCGAGGTGATGATCCCCGTGACGTTCGTGCCGTGTCCGGAGAAGTCCTCGGCCCCCGGGCCGTAGTCGCCCCCCTGCAGCAGGAAGTGCATCGCTCCGGGCCGCAGACTGTCCACCAGGTCCGGATGATCGCTGTCGACACCCGTGTCGAGCACGGCCACGGTCGTGCCCGCCCCCGTGATGCCGTACAGCGTGTGGACCCTGTCTGCACGGATGAAGGGCACGCTGAGATCGAGGGCCGGGCCCCCCTCGAGATCGAGACCGATGCTCGTCACGTCCGGGTGGCGGGCCAGAAGGTCCAGGCCCTCGATGCGCGCCCAGCCCGTCAAGGCCGGGAAGTTGCGATAGCGGTAGGCGACCTGGAACTCGTCCTCACGGAGGCCGGCCAGGACCAGCTGCTCACGCGCGGCGACCTCGAGGCGCGCACGCTCGGGATCGGCAGGCGTCGACTCCAGGGGACGCAGCAGGACCACCACGTGCACGCGCCCATCGCTGCTGCCGGCGAGCTCGGCCCAGACTTCTTGAGTGACGATCGGCCCGGGCGGCGTGCCGGTGGTGGCCTGGCCTCGCGGCGCTGCGAGAATCGTGGGAGAGAGGGCCAGGACGAGCGCGAGGGGGACGATCATGGGGCAGGGTGTGGATCGAGGACGAAGGGGTCGGTGCGAAGTCGAGCCAGCGCAACATCTCGTAGTAGTGGACCGGGGCAGCTCTCTCGTTGCGAAAAAGCGGCGGATCTCGGCGGTGACGCGAGGGTTGATGCGCACCGCGTTGCGGTGGCGACGCCCTGCTGGACGAAGGGGTCGCGCTGCAGGACCTCGGTCAGGGCTGCCTTGCTCGCGCTGCGCGCCGGGAGGACGCCACCGGTGCGCGGCACCTGCCGGCCCGACGCGATGAAGGTGCTCGCCGCGTACTGCTCGGCGAGGAAGCGCATGTGCGCGCGCAGGTGCCGGTCGACCTCCGGCAGCGGCTTCACGTAGGTCAGCAGGACGACGAACATCCGTCGGCGCGCACACTCGGGCCTGCTCTCCGTCCGGGATCCAGAAGAGGAGCTCGTTGCCGTCGGGATCGTCGATGCGGAGCACGTCGTAGCCCCACAGGCCTTCTGCCTCGGGTGCCCGCCGCCGGGCTACCTCAGCGGCTGCCAGACCCAGCAGGCCTGCACCACGGCCGGCACGGTGATGAGCCACTGCCACCTCTGCTCCGGCGGCCTCGCCGACATCACCACCTACTTCCACCCCGCCAACGTCGCCGACATGCGCAGCACCGCCGAGGCCGCGGGGTGCGTCGATCCGTACGTGCGCCGGCGGTGACCGCCGCGCGCGGACGTCAGGGCGCGACGCTCCCCGAGATCGACGGGAAGCGTCTGACGCACGCGCTCACCTGCCCCTGGTGCGGCACGCCTCGCCCGCTACCTCCTGCGGCCGCCGATCGCGAGCGAGTGCCTGTCGCTGGCGCCAGCGGCCGGCGCGTCGGGTCCGTACTCGCCGAGCACGAGATCCTGCGAGTTCGTGAGCGCGCTGGGGCGCCCGCCGACGAGCACGGCCTGGACGACGCGGCGGAAACCGAGGAGCCGCGCGTCGGCGGGGACGGCCACGTCCCAGCTCGCGAGCGGACCCGCGACCGGTGCGGCGTGCAGCGCCCAGCCCGCGTTCGCTCTCCGGTAGAGGTACGCCGCGTCGGCGCCCACTTCCTTCCGTCTCCGCAGGGTCGAGACCGCGCGCTCGTTCTCGCTCCTCGAGACCTACGTGCACCCGAAGGACCCGGGCCAGGCGGCGTCGCTGCCGGGAGGTCCGGCGGCGCGGAGCACGATCGACACGCGCGCGGACCTCCCAGGGAGTCCGGGGGCGGACGGGATCGGGGGCCGTGGCGACGGGAGCCCTTGCCAGCACCATCAGAGCCGAGCCCCCCGGTCTCGGGTCATCGGCCGGAAGGAGCGCTCCTATTGCGCTGGATCAGCCGGGGGAGCGGGACGGTCCGGGAGATAGCCGTCCCGCGGCTCGAACTGCCTGCGGATCCCGCGCGCCAGGGCCGGGAAGGTGGCGACGTGGGCCCGGGTCGTGTAGTGGCGGCTCGGGCTGAAGTATGCGCGCGCCGGGGTGCCGTTGAGGGCCATGTCCTCCCGCAGGGCGCGCTTCGAGGAGACGAAGGGGAGCTCGAGCTCGCGTAGGGTCGAGTAGAGGAACGGCTCCTGCCAGCCGTACGGCCCCCGCGCCGCCAGCCCACCGTCGGCGTGGAAGAGGAGCACGAAGTGACGCAGGCCGCGCTCCTCCAGCAGCCGCTTGGTCTCCACCAGGAGCCGGCGACACAGGGCCTGGTGCGCCTCCAGGTCCGGGCCGCGCACGCGCTGCACCAGTGCGTCGGGCACCAGCCCGGAGCCGTGCAGCGCGAAGCGCCACAGGTAGGAGCGGATGCCGAGCGGCTCGGAGGCCAGGAACTCGGCCGCCGAACGCGTCCGGGCCGGGTGCAGCACCAGCTCGGAAGCCACCAGCTCGAAGCGTGGCTTGGGGAAGTTCCGCAGCGCGAGCGCGCTGCGGTCGAGGCTGTCGTCCACCAGGATGGCGAGGATCACCAGCGGATTCCGCTCGACGTAGCGGTCGATGGTGGCCGCCAGCAGCAGGTGGATCTGGTCCAGGCCATAGCCGCCGACCCCGAAGTTGAGCAGGACGTGCGTTGCGCCGAGCTCCGAGCGCTCCAGCATCTTGCCCCAGGACTCGTCGGACTCGCGCGTGCCGCGGGCGAAGGAGTTGCCGTAGAGCAGCACGAGCTCGCGCCCGTCCTCGGCCGGCTCGCCGCGGTGACGGAGGGTGCCCGGCTCGATGTCCTCGTTCGTCCAGCCCAGGTGCTCGTCGCGGAAGAGGTGCGGCCCGCTCAGGGCCTTCCCCTCCCAGAGCGCGCGCAGCTTCCAGCAGTCGTCCTCCATGGACGAGGTGTAGCGCAGCTCGTTGCGGAAGCGCGCGGCGATCGGCGCCAGCACTCCGGGGTTCCCGAAGAGCAGCCAGCGCAGGCTGCCCTCCAGGGCCAGGCCGAAGAACACGAGCGCGAGCAGCCCGCGCACCAGGATCCGCCGCCGGGAGCGCCTGGCGCCGTCCTCCGCCGCGGCCGCCAGGACCGGCGCCGCCCCACCCGGTGAGGTGCTCGCGGCTCCCGGCGACATCCCCTCACTCTAGCCCGACCCACTCGCAAGGCCTCGAGCGAAGCGGTGCGAAGGGCCGCAGATGCAGCGGTTCGCGCGCGACGAAGACACAGCGGAAGCGGCTTTCCTGGAACCTGTGCATCGCTCGACGAGTTTGACGACCTCCCCCGGCTTCCCGATCGCGCCGTCCGCGTCAGGCGTTCGGACCGCCCATCCTCGAGCCGCTGACGATCAGGACCTCGGCGGGCAGGCTCAGCACGCCCTCGTCCGAGCCGATCAATGCGAGGAACCTGCGCTTGATCTCGCGCACCTGGTCCTTCGAGAGCTGAGCGAGCTTCGTGCGCAGCTTGTCCGACATCTCGCTGCGCACGCTCCAGAACACTTCGGGGGAGACCGGCGCCTCGATGTAGAACTCCAGGAGGCGTTCCCCGGCCTCGGCGAGGCCAGCTTCCCGCGCGAGGCGGAGCAGCTTGCCGGGCGGAGCGAAGCGGAACGCGTCCGGCGCATCCTCCACCGGCGGCGGCGAAGGGCTGTAGTGCTCGACGAGGTCGGCGAGCAGAAAGTGGAAGGGATTGTTCCGAGCGTGATGCCAGACGGCCAGGGCCAGCCGCCCGCCCGGCCTCAGGACCCGGAGCATCTCGCGCAGACCTGCCAGCGGCGAGGGGAAGAACATGACCCCGAAGCGGGAAACGACCGCGTCGAAGGACGCGTCGGCGAAGGGCAGCTCGTCCGCGTGCGCCACGCGGAAGCTCGCGTTGGTCAGGCCCCTCCGCCGGGCCTCGCGGGTCGAGGCTTCGATCATGGCGGGAATGATGTCCACGCCGATCACGCTGCCACGCTCTCCGACGAGCGCGGCGAGGCTCAGCGCCGGCTCCCCCGGTCCGGTGGCGACGTCGAGCACGGCTTGCCCCGGACCGATGCCCGCGTCCCGTGCGAGCGCCGCTGCGACCGGGGCGAACATCCATTCGATGAGGGCGCGGTGCTTCTCCCAGTACGGAGCTGTATCGCTCCACTGGCTGGCGACGTCCTTCTCCACCTCGGAGCAGCATAGCCGCGATCGGGCCCGCGCCGTCGCTCGCGGCGCTTCAGCGATGTGCGCGCGAGGATGGGTCGAGGCCGTAGCCCAGAACGTCGACAGGGCCGGAGCCGCGGACATCGGTGGCGATGAGCGTCCCGCTGACGGCTGGCGATGAGCCGCGCATGTCCTCGAGCGGCAACGGGGCCGACGGCGACGGGCGAACCACCCTCCCTTCTCGGCGGGCGGTGTGCCTCGTTTCCTCGCGTCACCAGAGGGGGCGACTCGCCGCCAGGATCGCGGTCGCGAGCTCGTGCGCGACATGCTCCGCGCTGGCGAGCATCGCGGCGCGATCCGAGCCGCGCACCGTGACGCCGACCGCGGCGATCGCCACGCCGGACGAGTCGATCACGGGAGCCGTGTGGTCGAGCAGCGCGCCCTCTTTCTTCGTGACCGCCCTCCTCGTCCTCATCGCCTCGAGGTCCTCCGGATCGGACCAGGCGCCGATCTTGGCCGCGAGGTTCGAAGCGATCACCCGGCTGCGCGTCTCCTGGCGCGGGACCGCGTGGATCGTGAGCCGCACGACGTCGGCGTGCCGCGCGGCGACGTCCGCGACGATCCTCTGCGCTTCCGGGTGCAGGCTCGACCTGGACCCGGGCGACGCGCACGCGGTGGCACCAAGGAGGAGGAGGGCCGTGAGGATCTTCATGCGAGCTCTCCCATTGTGGGCCCGGGTCGGGGTCGCCGGCGCGATCGGCATCAGGTTGCGCTGGCCGCTCTGGAGCGGCTCGGTCACGCGTCGACCCGGTGCAGCACGAGGTCGGCCAGGTCGCCGTCCTGGTTCAGATCCTGGCCCTGGCTGGACTCGAGGACCGTCACCAGGATCCGGCCGCCGCCGCCCTGGAGCGGCAGGCCCGCGGCCAGGCCGAGGTTCGTCAGGCGGCGCGTGGCGACGTGGTAGTCGTGGAGGATCCGGTCCAGCTCGTCCCCATCCTGGTTCAGGTCCGCGCCGAGGTCGCTCTCGCGCAGGGTGACGAGCGCGGTCTCCTCGTTCAGCCAGGTCGCGCTCGCGATCGCCAGCCCCGTGTTCGTCGTCCCGCGGCCCTCGCGCCAGGTGAACAGGACGACGTCGTCGCGGTCGCCGTCGCCGTTCCAGTCGCGCGCGCCCTCGCGCGCGCGCATCAGCAGCCCGCGCCCGGAGGGCTGCAGGGCGAAGGCGTCCAGGCCGAGGCTCTCGCTCCGGCCCGAGCGCAAGTCGTGGAGCACGGGCACGAAGCTGGTGAAGGCGCCGTCGCGGTCGAGGTCCTCGCCCTGCGCGTCCTCGGAGACCTCGATCGCGACGCGCTGCCCGGCGCGCGTGACGTTCACGCCCCGGAGTCCCGTGCTCGCGAGCTGGTCCGTGCGCTCGTCGTGGAGCCAAACGGTCGGATGGGAGGACCCCGGATCGAGCTCGAACAGGACGAGCTGCGCCAGACCCTGCAGCGGCGCGACCTGGAGCGGCCCGAGGATGCGCGTCCGCTCGGACTCGGGGTCGTGGACGATCGAGACCACGTCGAGCGCGTCCCCGTCGCCGTCGAGGTCGAGACCCTGGTCCTGCTCGCCCACCGAGAAGGCCCAGCGACCCTGGTGGACGAGCGGCGGGCTCGCCAGGCCGCCGATCGCACGCAGGAGCGCGAGCCCGGCCGGCTGCAGCGTGCGCGCGCTCGCGTCGTAGACCTCGAAGACGACGTCGGAGGAGTCGCCGTCGCCGTTGCGGTCGCCCAGCGTCGTCTCGTCCGCGGCCAGGGCGACGAAGCCCGGCTCGCCGCTGCCCTCGCCGCCCCTCACGCCCAGCACGCTGCGGCCGCGCAGGCCCGTGCTCCACGTCTCGCCGGTGCGCAGGTCGTGCACGAAGGGAACGCTGCCGGAGCCGAGCGTGCCGTCGCCGTCGAGGTCCTCGCCCTGGGCCTGCTCGGGCACGTCGAAGGCCAGGATGGGCTCGGCGAGGACCACGCGGCCCACCGCGAGCCCGAGGTTCACGACGCCGGAGCCGCGCACGCGAAGCGCCAGGACGAAATCCTCGGCATCCCCGTCCCCGTTGCGATCGAGCCCGCCGGTCAGGCTCTCGTCCACTCCGAAGGCGAGCGTCGAGCTCCCGGCGGCCGCGACCATCTCGGGGAGCACCTCGATCGAGCCCGGCCGCGTGACCGCGAGCACGAGCCCGGTGTTCTCGACGCTGGCCAGCGCGAGGTCGACCACGTGCACCACGCCGTAGGCGGCCGGACCGACGAAGCCGCCGTCGAGGAGGTCCCCGTCCCCGTCCAGGTCACGCCCCTGCTCGGCCTCGGGCACGACCACGAGCCGCAGCTCGCCGGCGCCCAGGATCGCGGAGGTGGCCAGGCCGAGGTTGCTCACGCTCGCGGGGCCTCCGCCGGGGCCGGCGACGAGGACCCGTCGTGACAGGCGCTTCCGGCGAGGACGAGGGACAGGACGGGAACGACGCGGGAAGGGCGGGCGAGCTGCATCGGGAGCCTCGGGGAGAGGGTCGGGGGCGCGCGGAAGAGCAAGGGACATGCCCAGCTGCCGTTGAATGCTCCTGCCACGGCTTCGCGCGCTTCGACGAGGCGTCGTCACGCTCGTCGAGCCGTCCTCGGCGGCCAGGAAGACCGCCTGCCGGGTCTCTCCGTCGTTCCTGGCCTCGTCAAGGCACGTCTTGCCTCGCGACGGGACCTTGCTCGACGGCCTGCTCGTGCGGCTCGAGCTCGAGCGCACGCCCCCTCGCCGAGAGGCCCGGCCTCGTCGAGGCGGTCGGTCCCGAGGCTGCCGCAGCGTGTCCAGGTTCGTAACCCTGGCGTCACGATAGCGCCGTGCCCGCAGTGCGTCCGCGCCACTTGGATCCGGTGGTAGCCTCTCGCTCCCCACGCCTCCGCCCGACCTCGAGGCGCTCATGCTCACGCCGCTCCCGCTCGCCTTGCTCGCGGTCCTCACGCTCCAGGAGTTCACGCCCCAGCTCCCCGTCCCGAGCGGGCCGCACGCGCTCGGCACCTCGGTCCACGTGCTCGAGGACCCGACGCGCACCTACGCCTTCGAGCCGCTGAAGGCGCGGCAACGCGAGCTCGTCTTCCAGCTCTGGTATCCCGCCGAGCCCTCCAAGGCGTCGCCGCGGGAATACCTGCCGGACCTGGCGCAGCTCGAGGCGCTCCAGCGGGCGCACTACCTGGAGCTCGGCGAGGAGGTGCTCGGCGCCTGGGCGGATCTCGTCACGCACGCGCGCGAGCGCGTGCCGCCGGCGGGTGGTGCGCGCTTCCCGCTGCTGCTCTTCCTGCCGGGCCTCGGGGTGGCGCGCGTGAGCTACACCGCCCTGTGCGAGGAGCTGGCGAGCCACGGCTGGATCGTGGCGGCGATCGATCCTCCCTACTTGGGCCTGAGCCTCTTCCCGGACGGGCGCGTGCTCACCAGCGACGCGGATCCGCGCGGACCGGAGGCGAGCGGCACGCGCGTGGACGAGCTGGCGCGCGACGCTTCGTGCGTGCTCGACCATCTCCTGGCCGGGGAGTGGGCCGAGCGCATCGATCGCGAGCGGCTCGGGGTCCTCGGCCACTCGCTGGGCGGCGCGGCGGCGCTCGAGGCCTGCCGCCTGGACGCGCGCCTGCGCGCCGCGGTGGACCTCGACGGCCATCCCTTCGGGGGCGCCGGCGAGCACGGGATCGCCGGCGCGAGCCTGGTGGTCCTGAACCAGCCCGAGCGCTCGAAGCGACCGCCGGCGCACATGGCGCGCGAGCGCCACGCGGTCTGGGAAGAGCTCGCGCGGAAGGGCTCCTCGCCGCTGCACCTCGTCACGATCGAGGACACCGACCACTTCACCTTCAGCGACGTCCCCTTCGTCGTCCCGCCGGCGATCCGGGCGCGCAGCGGGGCCGTGCTGGATCCCGGGCGAGGGCACGCGCTCCTCTCGCGGCTGTTGCGCGCGTACCTGGGCGCGGCCCTGGACGTCCCCGGCAGCGAGACGCTCGCCGCCGTCGCCCGCGACCACGCCGAGGTCACGCTCGAGACGCTGGGTGGCTAGGCCAGCAGCGCGCCGCGCACGGGCTCGGCACGGGGCGCGCGGTCAGGCGGGTGGAAGTCGGCTCCGGAGCCAGGCGAGGAACTCCGCGTGGCCGGACTCCTCGGCGCAGCGCATCGGCGTCTTGTGATCCCAGCCGAGCCAGTGCGGGTCGGCTCCGCGCTCGAGCAGGTACTCGGCGGTCGCGCGCTGCGCCGCCCGGCAGGCGTGCCAGAAGGCGCGCGTGATCTCGTCGCGCGTGGGCGGGGTCTGCTCGTCCCAGCGCGCGCGCACCCCCTCCAGCAGGCCGAGGGCCGCCGCCTGCCACCATTCCACCCGCGAGCCGCGCTCGACGAGCCGTCGCGCCGCCTCCCAGTTGGCGAAGATCACGGCGTCGGAGAGCGGACCACCGCCGGTGAAGATGGCGCCCGGGGCGTCGACGTCTGCGCCCGCGTCCAGCAGCGCGTCGATGGCCGCCACGTCGTTGCTGCTCGCCGCCTGGTGCAGCGGCGTCTCCCTGCAGCCCGCATCCTTCGGGTGCGGCGGGTAGTGCACGTCGACGTCCGCACCGGCCCTGGCGAGCGCCGCGATCGTCCGGGCCACGTCGGGAAAGTGCCCCGGCCAGTCGACCGCGATGAGGACCGCCGTCTGCGGCCCGCCCCCGGGCCTGTCGATCCACCGGTGCACGAGCCCGGGGTTGGAGTCGATCAGGCGCTCGAGCGCCGCCACGTCGCCGGAGTGGATGGCGGTCCGGAGGGCGACCGCGAGCGGGTCGTGGGCCGGGAGCGGGTCGGTGCGCGTCATCGGACCGGGCACGCAGCCTAAGCGAAAGGAGCCTGGCCGGCAGGGCGCGCCCTCGTCACGGGCGAGTCCCGAGGCTCGACGCGGGCTGACACCCGCAACCCTGGGGCGCTGGCGTCCGGCTTCGCCGGACACGGAGGTCTCCTACCGCTCGTGAGCCTCTTGCTCGACGGACCCGCGTTCGAGCGGGGACAGCTTCAGAGGAAGGTCACGTAGACGGCCCCGCGGTTCGAGCCCGAGTCGTCGTCCATGCGCGCGCCGATGACGAGGTCGAGGCGGCCGTCGCCGTTCAGGTCGCCCAGGGCGCCTAGGCCGGACCCGAACCAGTCGGAGTTGCGCAGGCGCAGCGGGTACGCGGGCGAGCCGAGCTTGGTGAGCTTGCCGAGGCTCCCGCCCGCGCCCAGGCCGATCAGGTACACCGCGCCGCGGTCCGGGCCGCCGTCGTCGTCCTTGGCGGCGCTGATGGCGAGCTCGCTGCGGCCGTCCCCGTCGAGGTCGCCGAGGGCGGCCACTCCGGTCCCGAACTGGTCGCCGGGCCCGAGCTGGCCCAGCAGCCCGATCGTCGTGCCGCCGAGCTTGCGCTGGGCGCGCACGCTCCCGTCGGCGCGCAGGTAGAGGATCCAGGCGGCCCCCGAGTTGAGCCCCGCGTCGTCGTCCCCGACCTCGCCGACGACCAGGTCGCCGAGGCCATCCCCGTCGAGGTCGCCCGGCGCCGCGAGCGAGAAGCCGAACAGGTCGCCGGCCACCAGCGGTCCGGCGAAGCCGCCGGAGAGGAGCGAGATCTCCGCCTGGGTCTTCACCGAGCCGTCGCGCCGCAGCGTCAGGAGGAAGATCGAGCCCACGTTGGTGCCGCCCGCATCGCGATACGGGGCCCCCACCACGAGGTCCTGGACCCCGTCGCCATCCAGGTCGCCCGGCGTGACGACGGCGCGGCCGAACTCGTCGCGGTTGCGCACGTCCCGGAGCCCGCCGGAGGTGCTCGAGATCTTCGCCTGGGCCTTCACGGTGCCGTTCCGGTTCAGGTACAGGATCCACACCGCGCCGCGGTTCGGGCCGCCGTCGTCGTCCTTGCCGGTCCCGGCCGCGAGGTCCGGGATGCCGTCCCCGTCGAGGTCGCCGAGGGGCGCCAGGGTCCGCCCGAGCTGGTCGCCGTCGTCCAGCGGCCCCGCGAAGCCGCCGGCCAGGGCGCTGATCTTCTGGGTGGCCTTCACGGTCCCGTCCCCGTTCAGCAGGATCACGTGCACGGCCCCGCGGTCGAGGCCCCCCTCGTCGTCGCCGTGGGCGCCGGCGGCGATGTCCTGGACCCCGTCGCCGTCCAGGTCCCCCAGACCAACCACCGCCCGGCCGAGCTGGTCGCCGTTGTGGAGGGGGGTCGGAAAGCCTCCGTAGCTGCCGGAGATCTTCTGAGCACCCGTGACGTCCTGGACGGGGGCAACGGCCGGGGCGAGGAGGAGGAACTGGGGGAGTAGGCCTGGGAGCATCGGAGCGGTCTGGGGTGAGGGGACGCACCGCCTAGGATCTCGCAAATTCGTCGGAGGGGGCCCACTCTCCGGAAAACTTTTCCCGGTCCAGGGTCCGTGGACAGCCGTGTGAGCGCTTCCGCTGGCCCCAGGACGAGGCGGTTGGGCGCGCCAGGTGGTCGTCAGCGCTTCCCGCGGCGCCGGGCTCCCGGCCGCGCCCGAGGACGCTTCGACGACGCGCGTCGACTGGATGTGGGCGTGATCTCGCGGTCCTCCAGCGCCGGCCCAGCCAGGCGTGCGATCACCTGCCGCAGGGCTCGCAGGCGCGCGAGGCGTTCGGAGCCGGGCTCCCTCGCGACGATCCGGTCCACCACGGACAGCGTGCGGTCCACGAAGCCCTTCTCGAGCTTGGCCGTGGAGGTCTCCTGCTCGACGCAGGGGGTGCGCTCGAACACCTGACGCTCGAGCGTGCGGCGCACGTAGGTCAGGAACGTCACCAGCACCTCGATGCAGTCGCCTGAGTCAGAGGTGAAGACCGGCGAGATCCGCGAGGCCTTGTTCGGGCGCTGGAAGAAGATCGCTCCCAGGAAGGTGTTGCTCCGCTCGTCGTAGGCCAGCGAGAGGTGGCGGTTGTGCTGCCACCAGGGCATCCACGCGCGGCAGACGTCGATTCCACGTTCCTTCCGGAGCTTCGCGAAGGCCTCGTCGAGGCTCGTGTCGATGAGCGGCTTGCGCTTCCAGTCCTTCTCGCTGGGGAGGGAGGCGTTGATCATCAAGAGGTGTCGCTGGTCCTTCCCGCTCCCGGGCAGGGCCTTCCGGAAGGCGGGGCGGGTGATCCACTCGCCCGTCTCGGCCACGGCGAAGAGATGCGTCCAGTCCGAGCACAGCACGTCCTCGGTGCGGCCCTCGAGGAGCGGGAAGCTGCCGAGCGGTTCGGCGTGGTCGAAGAGCCACTGGGTGCGCGGATCCCCGTTGCGCACGATCTCGATCTCCGGGCTGCCCTGGATGCGAGCCACGTGCTCCTCCAGGAAGTCCATGCCCTCGCGCGACACGAGCCGGATTCCCTTCTCCTGAGGGTCGAGCCTGGGCTCCAGGACGTCGCCCACGTTCAGGCTCAGGGTGGTGAAGAGCCCGGCGAACTCGCGCGCGTCCCGGGCCTCGGAGAAGAGCGTCTCCCGCACCTCGGGATAGGAGCCGGGCTTGAGCACGCGCTTGATGATGCGGTTGAAGGCCCGGGGCGCGACGCTCTTGCGGTAGCGCTGGATCCGGAGATCACGGGCCATCATGGAGGCGGTGACCATGCCCTGGCACTTGACCACGTGCAGGGCGATCTCGGCCGCGAAGCGCAGGTCCTCGCGGTGCTGGTTCACGGGCTGGGTGAGGACCAGCTCCCCGCCGTGGGTCACGCTGGGACCGAACAGGTGCCCCAGGATCAGGTGCCGGGCCGCGGGGGGAGGAGGCGGCACGATGCACTCCCGCAGCTCGTTCCACAGGGCCCACAGCAGCTGGTCGACGCTCAGGGCCGCGCTCTCGACCGCGAGGACGGCCGTCTCGATGATGCGAGGCTCCCAGGGCTTCTCCCGGATCCGGGGCGACAGGTGGTCCCGGTCGCGCACCACGATCGTCAGGGTGTCGATGCGCTCGGCCAGGGCGCCCAGCCAGTTGCACAGGTCCGGGTCGTTCCACGAGTACCCCAGGCTGACCACGTGCAGCGGACGATCGTCCGGGAACAACGTGTCGAGCAGGATGCGCTTCATCGGGTGCGTCAGCACATCCGTCGAGTCGACCGTGAAGCGCAGCGTCGATTCCGCGCGCACGGAACCGTGCAGCTGGATCACGCGCGGCAGCTCGGGGTCCGCGGGCGAGCCCGAGGGTCCCAGGGCGTGGTCCGAGGCCACCAGAACGAACTCGTCGGAGCCGACCTCGTTCCGGATCGCGGTGGTGAGCAGGTCGTCGAAGTTGAACGTCACGACGTGGTCCGCGAAGCCGTGCTTCAGCATGTGAGCCAGCATCTCGTAGCCCAGCTGCGGAGGCAGTCCCGCTCCCCCCGCGCAGGGACCGCTGAAGAGCTCCTGGAGCCGCTTCAGGACCCGCTCGCGGCACAGCTCGATGCCGCAGGCGACGGCGCACAGCTGGTCGGTGGAGGCGTGCTGAAGCAGGCGTTTGCGGCGCGTGGCATCGTCGACGTCACGGCAATCCGAGCCGAGCGTGGTCTCCAGGCGGATGCAGGCCTCCTTGAGGAAGTCGCTGAATCCGGCCAGGCCGGCGTTCAGGATGTCGCCCTTGACCTCGCGCCACAGGGGCATCAGCGACCACAGCGAGGTGCCCGCGCCGAGGATGAAGACCACCCGGGGTGGCCGCTTGCCCGTCGAGCGCTGGCTCTCGTAGCGCTCGCGCAGGATGTGAAGAAGGTGCTGGAACGAACTCCAGGACTCGGAACGGTTCGGCATCGCACGGCCCCTCCTAGACTTCTGGCCGGTGCCGCTCGGGCACCGTCGGCGGGAGTCTATTCCGAGGCGGCCGCGCCGTGGTGGCCCCGGCGGGATTCTCCCGTGAGGCCCGACCCTTGCTTCGTGGCCTCACGAAGAGGTCGGGCTAGAACGAGCGCACGACCGGCCAGGCCCGCGGCGAAGCCCTCGACGAGCTGAGCCACGTTCGGGTGGCCGGGACCGACGAGCAGGTGCTTGCGCAGCCCGAGGGTCGGGGACAGGAACAGGATCCGGAACACGCCGCTGGTGTTGAACGGATGGCCGGCGGTGATCTCGAAGAGCGTGCCCACGGCCGCTTCCGCCAGCCCGTCGCCGTCCAGATCGCCCACCGTCGCGAGCGCGTAGCCGAACAGCGTCGAGGTCGACGCGGTCCCGCCGAGGGCATGCGTCTCGGGCCCGATCTGGGCGTGCCACAGGGGGATCCCGGCGTCGTCAGCTCGCTCGCGTACAGCCGCCCGGTTCCGCGCACGGGCTGGCCGATCAGGAGCCGCCCGCCTCCAGGTGAGCGAGGCTGTAGCCGAAGCGCTGGAAGTCGTCGAAGGCATCGAAGGAGAAGAAACGCGTCTCCGCCTTCACGCTCCCGTCCGGGTTCAGGAAGAGAGGCTGAGCCGCCAGCGACTCTGAGCGGATCCTGCATCCGGGCGTCATCGGACAGCACGGCGCCTGTCGGCTCGTGCCGAGGCTCACAGATGCAGGTCGGGCCTGGCTAGTTGCAGGCCGAGCAGTAGGCCGTCGCCGAGGTGGTCATGCCCGCCATGGTGAACGTGAATTTCTTGCCATCTCCACAGGCGACGTTCGCGGCCAGGTGCATCTCGCCGTTGCCCTCGCCGCAACCGGTCGCGACCTTCTTGATCTTCTGCTGTCCGATCACCTGCGAGGTGAGCAGCCACGTGTGGCAGCCCTCCGGGACGATCGCCCAGTAGAGGCTGACCGTCGACTCGCAGGCCTGGCCGGAGCAACCCAGTCCGTCCCAGTCGCAATCGCCATCCTCGGTCTCGGTCACGATGGCGAGCGTGCCGTTGTGACCTCCGGTGCTCCCATCGGGACCATCGAAGCCCTCGCACCCCAGACAGAAGCCGAGCGGAGCGCTCGGCGCCGGAGCCGCAGCAGGCGGAGGCTGTCCGACACCGAACAGCACGAAGGCGGAGCACAATCCGATGACCGGCAACGACAACATCCTCATCTCGCTGTCTCCTTCCCGTGGACCCAGGAGTGCAATCGAGCCCGGAATGGGGCTCGGTGGAGATGATGCGTCCGGAGGGCATCGCCTGGTCCTGGGAATGCCTGCTTTCGTCCGGAACCGGTCAGGACCGAGCAGGCACCCGGCCCCGGCGGGAACGCGGCCGTGCCACCCCGCCCCGCGCGAGAAGCGGTTCACTGCCGCCTGCACTGGTTGGCTCGCGCAGGCGCCCCCGCTGCGGGCAGGCTTCGATTATTCTCGTCTCGTGCTTCCGTCCTGGCGCTGTTCCCTGACCATCGGGGCGGTCCTGCTGGCCGCGGGGGCCGGCGAGGCCCAGCGCGCGCGGGTTGGCGTCGGGACGCCCACGTTCCGGGGGCCGAGCGGGGCGGGCAACACGGCCGCCCTGGGGCCCGGGACGGTGGTCGACCGGCGCAAGATCAGCAGCACGGTGGGCGGCTTCCCGGCCGACACGCTCGATCCGGGTGATCTGTTCGGGAAGGCGGTGACGGGGCTCGGGGACGTGAACGGGGACGGCTTCCTCGACGTCGCGGTCGGGAGCGACGACCTGGCGATCAACGGAGGACTGTTCGACGGGTACTCACTCGCGGGCGCGGTGTACGTGCTCTTCCTGGACGCGAGCGGCGCGGGGATCGGGCACCAGAAGCTGTGGAACGGCGGGGGCGGCCTGGAGGGCGCGCTCGGGGCGGGCGATCGGCTCGGAACGGGGCTGGCGGGGATCGGGGACCTGGACGGGGACGGCGTGCCGGACCTCGCGGCGCTGGCGGAGAGCGACGGGATCTCGCGGGCGGCGGTCTGGATCCTGTTCCTGGAGGCCGACGGCTCGGTGAAGTCCTTCCGCAAGCACGGCGGCCTCGTCGGCAGCGCGCTTGCGAGCGTGGGCGACCTCGACGGCGATGGACTCGTGGAGCTCGTCCTCGGGCAGCCGGAGGATCCGCCCACCACGCGCGGCGCGGTGGAGGTGCTCTTCCTCGCGAGCGACGGGAGCCTGCGCGCGCGCCAGAAGATCGACGAGGCGAGCGGCGGCTTCCCGGGGCCGCTGCCGAACCGCGGCGAGTTCGGACGCGCGGTGGCGGGCCTCGGCGACCTGGGCAGCGACGGCGCGCGCGAGCTGGCGGTGGCGACCGGCGCGGGCGACATCTGGATCCTCTCGCTGGGAGCGAGCGGGACGGTGCTCGCGACGAGCTTCATCCCCAGCTTCGGCGCCGACCTGCGCTGGTCCCTGGCCGGACCGGGCGACCTGGACGGCGACGGCGTGCCCGACCTCGTGGCCGGCGCGCCGCTCGACGACGACGGCGGGACGGACCGCGGCGCGGCCTGGGTCCTGTTCCTGGCGAGCGACGGGAGCCTCGCCGGCACGCGGAAGATCAGCCAGACGCAGGGCGGCTTCGGTGGAGCCCTGAGCAACGGAGGGCGCTTCGGGTTCGCGCTCGGCGCGGCGGGCGATCTCGACGGGGACGGCACGCCGGATCTCGTCGCGGGCGCGCCGGACGACCTCGACAACGAGGCCGGGGCCGCCTGGGTGCTGCACCTCGGGCCGGACGGCGGCGTGCGCGGGCAGGGGAAGCTGAGCGACGTGCCGGGGGGCTTCCTCGCGGGCACGCTCGACCCCGAGGATCACTTCGGGCGCGCGCTGGCGACGCTCGGGGACCTGGATGGCGATGGCGTGCTCGACCTCGCCGTAGGAGCGAGCGGGGACGACGACGGCGGGCTCCAGCAGGGCGCGCTGTGGAACCTGCACCTGCGCGCCGACGGGAGCGTCGCGCACGCCACCAAGGTGGCCGAGGGCGCGGGCTCCTTCGCGGGGCTGCTCGACCCGGGCGACGAGCTCGGCGCGTGCCTGGCCGCGCTGGGCGACCTCGACGGCGACGGCACGCCCGACCTCGCGGCCGGCGCGCCGCGCGACGACGACGGCGGGCCGGAGCGCGGCGCGGTGTGGGTCCTCTTCCTGCGCCCGGACGGCGGCGTGCGCGCGCACCAGAAGCTCAGCTCCATCGAGGGCGGCCTGGTGGGCCCGCTGCGTGGCGGCGACCGGTTCGGCGCGGCCGTGGCGAGCCTGGGCGACCTCGACGGCGACGGCACGCGCGAGCTCGCCGTGGGCGCGAGCCACGACGGGGCGAGCGACGAGGGCGCGGTCTGGATCCTCTCCCTGGGGCCCGACGGACGCGTGATGGGCGAGCGCAAGCTCGGCCCGCCGAGCTTTCCGGGCACCTCGATCGGCCCGAACTTCGGCGCCTCCCTGGCCGCCCTCGGCGACCTGGATGGCGACGGCACGGCGGACCTCGCCGTCGGCGCGGTGCGCGACGAGCTCTTCTCCATCAACTCGGGCAAGGTGCGCATCCTCTTCCTGAACCCCGACGGCAGCGTGCGCGCCCACCAGGAGATCGGCGCCGGGACGGGCGGCTTCACGGGAATGCTGTCGGACCTCGATAACTTCGCCCGAGCCCTGGCGGCTCCCGGGGACCTCGACGGCGACGGCGTGACCGAGCTGGCGGTCGGCGCGCCCTACGACGAGCTCATCCCGAACGGCTTTCCCGCTCGGGGCGCGGTGTGGATCCTGTTCCTCGGCCGCGACGGTCTGGTGCAGCGCCACCAGAAGCTCAGCCGCTTCGAGGGCGGCCTCGGGATCGACCTGCAGCGCTTCGTCGATTTCGGGAGCGCCGTGGCGGCCCTGGGCGACCGCGACGGCGACGGCCTCGACGACCTGGCGGTCGGCTCGATGGGCGACTGGGACGGCGGCAACCACGGCGCCGTGTGGCTGCTGGGTCTCGACGGGATCGCGCGCGCCGGCTTCGAGCGCGGCGACGATCCCGCGCACGCGCCGCTCGAGAACGGGCGCTCGCTGGTCGCCCGGCCGGCCTTCACGCGCGCCTTCACGCTCGCGGCCTCCGGCGCGAACCTGGGGCCGGCCCTGTTCGACTCGACCCCCGTCGGGCCGAACGACCCGAGCCAGGATCGCGACCTCCTGGTCGCGAAGGGGCACGTGCTGATCCTGCAGAACTCCCAGGCGCCCACGCAGAGCCTGCCCGGGATCTTCGACCGGCCGAACGACGACCAGGACGGCGGGCGGATCGTGTTCCACTTCCCCGCGCCGGCGCGCGCCCTCGCGCTCGACCTGGTGGACGTCGACCTCGGCAGCCAGCAGCTCGTCCAGGTCGTGCTCGTCGACGCGGCCGGCCGCACGCGCTCCTACCACGTCCCGGGCGGCTTCACCGAGGACCTCCTGCTCCACGGCGCGCCCGCCTGGCGCACACTCGACCTGGAGACCCTCACGCCGCAGCCAGGCTTCGCGGCCACCGCCACGGCCGCCGAGGAGCCCGGCTTCGACGCGGCCGCCGTGCTGCGGATCGAGGTCGAGCTGGGCAGCTCGGGGGCGCTGGACGAGCTGCGCTGGGACCCGCATCCGGGCTCCTGAGCCGGAGGCGAAGCGCGCTGATCCTCGATGCGCGCCGGTGCTGCGCGGTGCGACCCACAGCGTCGTCTTCCTTGGCCTCCGTGCGAGCGAAGGGGTCGGGCCCCGGCAGCGGGAAGAGCGCCCTTGCGGCTCCGTGAGCCCGAGCGGGGAGCCCTCAACCGGCCGCGGTCTCGCACGAGAGATCCGAGCCGGTTGGCGGCTCCCGGAGCGATCGTCGTTCTCGTTGATCGAGGGAGCCCCGGTGGGAGGTACGCCCCCCAGGGCTCGTGATCTCGCATCGCAAACGGAACCCGACCCAGGAGCTCAGATGGCAGCCAGGAAGAAGAAGCGCGCCGCGCCCAAGGCCAAGGGGACCCGCGCCAGAGTCAAGGAACTGTCGCCCAAGATCGACTTCGAGGTGGTCCTCCGGCCCGAAGCCGAGGGAGCCTCGATCTTCGACGAGGACATGGTCGCCACGACGGCGAACCTCTCACGCTTCCGCCGTCCGCAGGAGAAATCCGTGCAGACGTCGCGCAAGCTGCAGCGCAACGGCGTCCTCGTCCACCACGTCGGCGACTACAGCATCTCGGCGACGTGCAGCATCTCCCACTTCGAGAGCCTGTTCGGGACCAAGACCTCCCTCCTCGAGACCGAGGAGAGTCCCGGCGGCCGGAGGATCCGCTTCCGGGCACCGGAGCGTGGCGCTCCCTGGAGACTGCCCAGCCAGGACGGTCTCGACCAGCTCATCGAGAGGGCCTACGTGCAGCGCCCTCCGATCCTGTTCGCCGGGGAGAGACCCGTTCCGCCCTTCTGGAGCGACAAGTTCCGGCTACGGGTCGGGACGGACATTGCCCAGCTCATGGGCGCTTCGGAGGTGCACCAGCGCGGTCTGACCGGCAAGGGAGTGCGGGTGGCCATGCCGGACACCGGGTTCTACCACCACCCCTACTTCCAGGAGCAGGGCTACAACTTCCTCGCCATCACGGCTCCGGACACGTCGGACCACACGAGCGATCTCCACGGCCACGGCACCGGCGAGTGCGCGAACCTCTTCGCGACGGCGCCCGGCATCAACTTCATCGGCGTGAAGATGGGAAGCCCGGTGCTGGCCTTCAAGACGGCCGTCGACCTCCGGCCCCGCGTGATGACCAACTCGTGGGGCTACCACGCCGACCTGCCGGGGACGAGCATGCCGAACTTCCTGAAGCCGTTGCACCTCGCGGTCCTGGACGCCGTCGCGCGCGGGATCGTGGTGTGCTTCTCGGCGGGCAATGGTCACTATGCCTTCCCCGGCAGCATGCCCGAGGTCATCAGCGTGGGCGGCGTGAACGTCGCCGCCGACCTGAGCCTGAGCGCGACGCCGTACGCGAGCGGCTTCGATTCCACGTGGTTCCCCGGACGCCGGACCCCGGACGTCTGCGGGCTGGTCGGCCTGCCGCCCACGGCGGATTCGATCATCCTGCCCGTGCAGGCTGGAGCGGTCCTGGAGAAGGCCAACGGTTGGGGTGCGTTCAGTGGAACGTCCGCGGCATCCCCGATGGTGGCCGGCGTCTGTGCTCTGCTCCTCGAGCGCGATCCCGAGCTGACCCCGCAGGCCGTCAAGAACCTGCTCTGCTACACCGCCCTCGACATCACGACCGGCTCCAACGCTCAGGGCAAGGCCGCGAATGCGGGCCCCGACGGAGCGACGGGCTTCGGGCTGGCGAGCGCCATGCGCGCGATGGAGGCGGTGGTCTAGCTCGGGTCATCCATGAGGGCTCGAAAGGTCGCGAATGCCTGCAGGTGCAGGGATTCGCGACCGAGAGCAGCGGAGACGACCTGAACAGGTCGTTGAGGCCTCGCAGGGAGCAAGGCGCCTGCATGAGCAGGCAGTTGCGACGCTGCAGCCGAGCTCATGGATGATCCGGCTTGGGCCGAGCGAAGGTAGCGGATCGCCGTCCGCGGAACGCCCGATTCTCCAGGCGGGCGCAGGCCCGCAGGGAGAATCGGGGCGCGCCCCGGTCGCCCCGACGCAAGTACCCTCAGATCGTGTCCGGCTCGATCTACCTCGACGTCCTCGTGCGGGCGCACGATTCGCCCGAACGGATCACCGTCGAGAACATCGGCCGGGCTCGTCCGGATCCCGATGTCGTCGAGCGCTGTCGCCGCTGGCTCGCCGCGCGCGGCCTGGAGTGCCATGCCACCGACTTCGGCGTCGTGTGCAAGGGTCACCGGGAGCAGGTCGCCCGGGTGTTCGGCTCCGCGACGGCTCCCCGGCCGCCGGCGGAGATCGCTCGGTTCGTGGAGCAGGTCTCGGTCACGCCACCGCCCGAGTTCTTCTGAGCCCCGAGTCCCGCCGGGGGCGGCTCCGATCAGGGAAGAAGCCCTCCCAAGGGCGTCGCGCACGGTCGATCCGGGGCGGGCAAGACGGGGATCGACTGGCGAGGCCGGGCGAGCCGAGACGAGCTACCCGGGGGCGCCGTCGTCGCGGGCCCGGGCGACCCGGCGTGCTCGTACGGCCCGGACGGGCCGCTGGACGATCACCTGCCCCCCTCGTCGACCGTCGCCAGGCACTCGATCTCCACCCGTCCGCCGAGGGCCAGGCCGTTGCAGCCGAAGGCGCTACGGGCCGGCAGGTGGTGCGGGAAGTAGCGCAGGTAGACGGCGTTCATGGCCGACCACTCGCTCATGTCGGCGAGCATCACGGTGACCTTGACGACCCGGTCCAGCGAGGAGCCGTGGCGCTCGAGCACCTTCTTGACGTTCTCCATGGCCTGGACCGTCTCGGCCTCGATACCGCCCGGGACCAGGGCCTTGCCGAGCGTGCCCATCTGCCCGGACAGGTAGAGCACCTCGCCCACGCGCACGGCGGCGGAGAAGGGCAGCCCGGAGTTGCCGGGGAGGGGGTGGTACTCGACCTGGGTCATGGGCTCTCTCCGTTGGGGATGGGAGGACGAGGGGGAGCGCACGGTACCGCCGCCGGCGGAGCAGGCGCCGCGCGTCGGGCGCCGGAGCCACCTCCTGCCCGGGCACGCCGAAGCGCGCTGCTCATTGATTCGCGCCGGTGCAGCGCGGTACGACTCACGCTTCATGCGTCGGCTCCTTCCGCTCCTCGTGGGCCTCCTCTCCGCCTGCGGCGGCTCCGGGAAGCGCTCCGAGCCCGTTCCGGAGGCCCCGGAGAGCGTCGGGACGCGCGGGGCGCCGATCGAGCTCCCCGTCGGGCCGGAATTCGAGGAGATCGCACGTCTCGAGGACGCGCGCTCGCTGGGGAACGGGCGCCTCACGGCGTACCTGGCCGAGGCCGAGGAGCCGCCGGTGCGCGCGCGCGCGGCGGTGGCGCTCGGGCGCTTCCCGTACCCCTGGTTCGGCGACGAGGTGACCGCGGCGCTCGTGCGCGCGCTGGAGGATCCGGCGGCGGAGGTGCGCGAGGCGGCGGGCTTCGCGCTCGGCATCCGCGGCGATCCGGCCAGCGCGGGGGCGCTGCTCGCCTACGCCAGCGAGGCCGAGCCGCGCCTGCGCGCGATCTTGATCGACGCGGCCAGCCGCCTGCCGGACGCGACCATCCACCTGCCGCTCGCGCTGGCGCTGCGCGACGCGGACCTCGGGGTGCGCATGGCGGCGGCGGTCGGCACGGGGCGCTGGGATCCGGCCGAGCCGGGCGCGGCCGAGATCGATCGCGCGCTGCTCGACGCGCTGCGGCCCTACCGCATCACGAAGGAGGCGGCGCCGAAGTCCGCCATCGAGGCCGAGCTCGTGTGGCGCATCCTGTGGGCCCTCGGGCGGCGCAAGGCCGAGCTCGGGCGCGGGCCGTTCCTCGAGTACGCGGCCTCGGAGGTGGCGCTCGAGCGCCTCTTCGCGCTGCGCGGGCTCGGGCAGCTCGCGCCGGACGCGGCGGCCGTGCGCGCCGCGGCGGCGGCCCTGGCCGGTCCGAGCGCGAGCAAGGACTGGCGCGTGAGCTTCGAGGCCGTCCAGGCCCTGGGCCGCTACGGCGCGGCGACGAGTGTCGACCAGGCGACGCGTGCGGCGCTCACCGGCGAGCTCCCGCTCGAGGCCCTGGAGGCCGCCACGCTCTCGTCGAGCCCGCACGTGCGCGCCGCGGCGATGGAGGCGGCGGCGAGCTTCGGCGACGTGCGTCCGGTGCGCGAGCTCCTGCAGCGCGGGCGCCTCGACCTCTCGGCCGGCGTGCGCGCGGCCACGCTGCGCGCGCGCGTGCGCCTGGGGCCGGCCGAGGACGCCCTCGAGGCCCTGCAGCGCGGCGCGCGCGACGAGGATCTGGTCCTGCGCGCGGCGGCGGCCGACGCGGCGGGCGCCTGGAGCGACCCGCGCGCGGCCGAGGTGCTGCTCGCCCTCGCCCGCGATCCGTCGCTGTTCGTGGCGACGCGCGCCCTGGAGCAGCTCGGCCAGCACCCGGGCGAGGCGACGCGCAAGGCCCTGCACGCGGCCCTCGCCCAGCCCGACAACGGCCTGCGCCTGGCGGCAGTGATGGGGCTGAAGGCCATGCCGGACCCGGCCGACGTCGAGCCGGTGCGGGCCGCGCTCACCTCGGCCACGGGCGACGGCAGTGCCGAGCTGGCCTTCACGGCGCTCGAGCTCCTGGCCGCGATCGGCGGATCCCCGGCCCAGACGGTGATCGAGCAGGCCCAGACGGATCCGCGCCCCCACGTGCGCACGGTGGCGAAGCGCCTCGTGCGCCGGCTCGGCTTCGTGCCCGCGAGCGACGAGCCGGCCTTCGTGCCCGACCGGGCCGTGCCGCTGCCCGGGGCCGACTACCCGGCCTGGCGCTTCAACCCGCTGGTCGAGCTGCGCACGACGCGCGGCACGCTGGCCTTCGAGCTCTTCCCGGCCGAGGCGCCGGTGCACGTGCACAACTTCCTGGCCCTGATCCGCGCGGGCCACTACGACAAGCTGACCTTCCACCGCGTCGTGCCGAGCTTCGTCGTGCAGGGCGGCGACTACCGCGGCGACGGGAACGGGGCGAAGCCCTGGGCGGGCGAGGCCCTGCGGGGCGAGTTCACGCCGCGCCGCAGCACGCGCGGCTCGCTCGGCATGCCGCGCAACGACGACCCGGACTCCGGCGGGAGCCAGTTCTTCGTCACGCACCTGCCGACGCCGCACCTCGACGGTCGCTACACCTTCTTCGGCGAGCTGCGCGCCGGCGGGGACGTGCTCGACCAGCTCGAAGTTGGAGATCGCATTCTCTCCGCGCGGGTCCTGGAGTAGCCCCGCCGGCGCCCGCGGCTCCCGCCGCCCGGGGCGGATCGCCGCCCGCAAGTTCTTGTCCCACGAGGGATTGTGGCCGTGAATCGCGCCCTCGGCAGAGTTCAGGGAGCCGCTCCGATTCCCCCGCCTCGGCTGGATTCGCGCTCTCCGCGGAGCCGAAAAGGGGCGCGCACGCGACCCCACGACGCCCGCGGCATGGACTCCCCCACCTCGCTCCACACCCCCCCCGCTCGTCCGCGCGCCGGCCTCACCGTCGCGCTCGCCCTGGGCGCGGCCCTGTCCCTGACGGCCGTCGTCCGCTCCCGCCTGACCGGCCTCGGGGACGCCCTCGAGCGCAGCGAGAACGAGCGCGAGCGCCAGGCGGCCGTGCTGCGCACGGCGCTCCTGGAGGTCAACCAGGAGCTCGACGGGATCAAGAGCGAGCTCGGCTCGGCCATGGCGAGCTCGGCCGAGACCGACGCCCTCTCCCGACGCCTGGCCAGCGCCGAGCAGAGCCTGGGCAACGTGCGCGCGGCGATCGAGGCCCAGACCTCGAGCCTGGAGGAGCTGGAGCAGGCCCAGGCGAGCTTCGTCCCCGAGCTCGAGCGCGAGCTGTCGGCCCGCGACGCGCGCCTGCAGCAGCGCTACGAGGCCCTGAGCGAGCTGGCCGAGGCCGCGCGGCGCAGCGCCAGCGACAGCGAGGCGCGCCTCGCACGCCTCGACCAGGCGCTCTCGACCCCGCCGGACCTGGCCACGATGTGGCGCGAGCTGGTCGGGCCGGTCGTGCAGCTCGCCGGCGACGCCAGCGTCGGCAGCGGCGTGCTGCTGCACTCCGACGCGCGCGTCGAGGGCGGCTTCCGCACGCCAATCCTGACCGCCTGGCACGTGGTGCGCGACATCCAGGGTGACCCGCCGGACCTCGCCCTGCCGGTGCCGGTGCAGATCTACCGCGAGGACGGCAGCATGCGCCACGAGAAGGCGAAGCTCCTCGCGCACGACCCGAAGCTCGACGCGGCGCTGCTCGAGATCGTGACGCCCGACGCGCTCGAGTTCGGGGCCAGCCTGGCGCCGCGCGCGCAGCTCGCCTCGACGCGCATCTTCGACGGCGTGGTGGCCGTCGGCTGCCCGCTCGGCAACGATCCGATCCCCACGCGCGGCGAGATCGCGACCTGCAGCCACCACGTCGACGGGCAGGTCTACTGGATGATCAACGCCCCGACCTACATCGGGAACTCCGGCGGCGGGATCTTCGACGCGGACACGCACGAGCTGCTGGGGCTGTTCTCGAAGATCTACACCCACGGCTCGCTGCGCCCGACGATCGTGCCGCACATGGGGCTCGTGACGCCGCTCGACCGCGTGTACGACTGGCTGGTGCAGGTCGGGCACGGCGAGCTGGTGCCGGACGAGACGCGCATCGAGGAAGCGCGCGCGGGGAAGTAGCCGGGAGCGCCCCCCCTGGGACCGCCGGGCTCCAGCCCGGCTCTTTTGCTTCGAGCCGGGAAAGAGAAGAGGCCAGGCTGGAGCCTGGCGGTCCCAGGGGGATCCCCCAGGAGCCTATCCGAGAATCCGCGCACCGGATCACCGGGCGGGCTCACGCCCGCCCGGAGAACCGGTGCGGTCACGCTGACGGCGCGAGCCGTAGGCGATCTTCGATCGCCTAGCTCACGAGCTCGCGCGCCTTGCGCTCGGCCTCGACGGCGTCCTGGGCGAGCGCGTCGGCGCCGATCGTGCGCCACAGCTCGGGGTCGAAGGCGAAGGCCGGCCCGCCGACCAGCACCGGCACGCGCGGTGAGAGCGCGTGCGCGCGGGCCACGATCGCCGCGGCGCCGCGCAGGTGCAGCCCGAGGGTGACCGACAGCGCGAGCACCTGCGGCGCCAGCTCTTGCAGCGAGAGCGCGAGGTCCGCCGGGGGCACGTTGGCCCCGAGGAAGCACACCTCCCAGCCCGCGCGCTCGAAGCGGTGGGCGACCATGCGCGCCCCGATCTCGTGCAGGTCGCCGGAGGTCGAGGCCACCACGACGCGCTTGCCGTTCGTGCGGCGCTCGCCCTGGGCCGCCAGGCGCGCCAGGATCTCCTCCGTCAGGCGCGAGCCGAGGTGCTCCTCGCCCACGTGGATCTCACCGCGCTGCCACAGGCGTCCGAGCTCGCGCTGCACCGCCACCAGCACTTCCTCGACGAACTCCTGCTCGCCGAGGCGCGCCGCCTGCTCGTGCGCCAGCGCGAGCGCGTCGGCCCGCCGGCCGCCGAGGATCGCCGCCAGGAGGCGCGTCGCCTCGGCTCCCTCCGGACCCTCGAGCGCGCTCGGCGGCTCGCTCCAGGGCGCGGCGAGCAGCCGGGCCTCGGCCGCCAGCAGCGGCTCGACCGGGCCCCAGGCGAGCGGCGGGAGATCGGCCCTCAGCACCGAGCCGAGGCATGCGTGGGTCGCGCGCAGGAGCTCCTCGCCCAGGCCGCGCGCGAGGTGCGCCCCGCGCAGCCACTCGACGTGCTGCAGGTAGATCGGCGCGTGCCCGAGCGCCAGGGCCTCGGAGAGGTACTGCAGGCGCACGCGCAGGTCGGCGGCGAGCTCCTCGAAGGTTCCGAGCTGGGCCAGCTTCTTCGGCCCCAGGCTCTCGCGCAGGCACAGGGCCACGCCGGCCGCCTGGGCCGAGAGCGTCGTGTCGAGCACGGAGGCGGCGAAGGCGGCGGGAGGGCTCATCGGGAGGGCTTGCGGGAGGAGTCGAGGAGGTGGGTGAGCTTCGCGCCCAGGTCCGCGGGTGGCGGGACGGGTTCTCGGCCCAGCAGGGCCAGCTCGGCGGCGGCCACGACGAGCTCCCACTCTTCCGGCGTGCGCAGGGCGTCGGATGCGGCCGAGCTCGGGCGCAGCCCGTGCAGCGCGCGCTCGAGGCCGCGCGGGAGGGTCGCGTCGCTGCGGCGCGTCATGGCCGGCCTCCGGGGCTCGGGGCCGGCTCGCCGTCGCCACGCCGCGCCAGGGCGCCGCGCACGCGCTCCAGGCCGCGGCGCACGTGGCTCTTGACGGTCCCGAGCGGCAGGGCGAGGTGCGCGGCGATCTCGACGTGCGTCAGGCCGTCGACGATGGCGAGGCGCAGGACCTCGCGCTGCTTCTTCGGGAGCCGCGCCAGGGCCGACTCGGCCGCGCGCGCCTCTTCGCCCAGGTCGACGTGCGCGAGGCCCGCATCGGGCTCGGCGCGCGGCTCGTCGGGCAGCTCCTCGACCGGCGCGCGCCCGAGCTTGCGGCGCTGGTCGATCACGCGCCGGCGCGCCACGGTGGCGACGAAGGCGGCCTCGGAGGAGAGCTCCGGGTCGTAGCGCTCCGCGTTCTTCCACAGGGCGAGGAAGACCTCCTGGACCACGTCCTCGGCGCACTGGGCCCCGAGCTGGCGGCGCGCGATGGCCCACACGACCGGGGTGTACTGCTCGACCAGGAGCGCGACGGCGTCGGCATCGCCGCGCGCGACGCGCTCGAGCAGGGTCAGCTCCCGGGAAGAGCCCATCTTCGGCGCGCGGAGGATACCCGGCCCGCCGACAGGGCGGGATCGTCGAGGGGCGAGTCCGAGCGCGCGCATGGGTGGTTCCGGGGCCGCGCGCCCGTGCGGACTCGAGCAACCGGAGGAGCGGCGTCCCTGCCGGGGGTCTTCGTCCCGGGCGCCCCGCCGGATGCCGAGAAAGGCCGGGCGCCGGAATCCGCGCGGCGGCGGGCGGCGAACGAGGAGGGGAATGGGTCTGCCGGCCACCACCGCGGTCGCCACGACCGCCGCGGCGGCCGTGGTGGTCTTCCTCCTGGCCTGGGCGCGCCAGCTCCGCACGCGCGACGCGACCTCGGTCGACGTGCTGTGGACCCTGGGTCTCGCCCTCGCGGCCGCCTTCCACGCGAGCGTGGCGGCGGAGGGCTGGCTCCCGCGCCGGATCCTGCTGGTCCTCTTGGTCGCGACCTGGGCCCTGCGCCTGGCGGCGCACCTCGCGCAGCGCGTGGGGCGGGGCGAGGACGGGCGCTACGCGGAGCTGCGGCGCCGGGCCGGCGCGCGGGCGCCGCTCGCGTTCCTGGCGGTGTACCTCGTGCAGGCGGCGCTGGTGGTCGGGCTCGGGCTCGCCTTCGTGCCGCTGGTGCGCGCGAGCGCCGCCGGCTGGCGCGCGAGCGACGCCCTGGCCGTGCTCGTCTTCGCGGTCGCCCTGGTGGGCGAGAGCGTGGCCGATCGCCAGCTCGCGCGCTGGCGCGCGGAGCCCGCGAACCGCGGGCGCACCTGCCGCGCCGGGCTCTGGGCCCTCTCGCGTCACCCCAACTACTTCTTCGAGTGGCTGCACTGGCTCGCCTACCCGCTGCTCGGGCTCGGACTCGGGCAGGGCGAGCTCCTGTGGCTGGCGCCGCTCGCGATGCTCCTCCTGATGCGCTTCGTCACCGGCGTGCCGCCGGCCGAGGCCCAGGCGCTGCGCAGCCGCGGCGAGGACTACCGCGCCTACCAGCGCGAGACGAACGCCTTCTTCCCGCTTCCCCGGCGCCTCCTGGGCGCCTGCACGACATGAAGAGCACGCTGACCCGATCCGTGGATCGGGCCGCCGCCGCAGCGCCGTCCGAGGGCGCGCGGCCCGTTCCCGCCGGCGACGACGCGCCGCGCAGCCTCGGCCTGGCCCTGGCGGAGCGCGGCTGGATCCCCGAGCCGCTGCTGCGCCTCGCGATCCGGCGCCTGCTGGCCCGGCGGCTGCACGAGGAGCGTGCGCGCCACGCGGACCGCCCGGCGCGCATGGCCGAGTGGGCCGCAGAGATGCGCCGCGCGCCGATCGCGCTCGTGCCCGAGAAGGCGAACGCGCAGCACTACGAGCTGCCGCCGGAGTTCTTCCGGCTGGTGCTCGGGCCGCGGCTCAAGTACAGCTCGGCCCACTACTCGGACCCGAGCCGCACGCTGGAGCAGGCCGAGGACGAGATGCTCGCCCTGACCGCGCTGCGCGCGGACCTGGTCGACGGGCAGGAGATCCTGGAGCTCGGCTGCGGCTGGGGCTCGCTCACGCTGTGGATGGCCGAGCACTTCCCGCGCAGCCGCGTGCTGGCCGTGTCGAACTCGGCCCCGCAGCGCGAGTTCGTGCTGACGCGCGCGCGCGAGCGCGGGCTCGCCAACCTCGAGGTCGTCACCTGCGACATGAACCGCTTCGAGGCCGGGCGGCGCTTCGACCGGATCGTCTCGGTCGAGATGTTCGAGCACATGCGCAACTGGGAGGCGCTGCTGGCGCGCGCGGCCGGGTGGCTGCGGCCCGAGGGGCGGCTCTTCCTGCACGTCTTCGCGCACCGCACGCTCGCCTACCCCTTCGAGGTGCGCGACGCGAGCGACTGGATGAGCGCGCACTTCTTCAGCGGCGGGATGATGCCGAGCGCCGACCTGATCGAGCACCTCGCGACGCCCTTCCGGCTGGAGGAGCGCTGGCTCGTGCCGGGCACGCACTACGCGCGCACGTCCGAGGACTGGCTGGCGAACCTGGAGCGCCGCCGGGACGAGGTCCTGCCGATCCTGGAGCGGGCCTACGGGGCCGACGCGCCGCGCTGGTACCAGCGCTGGCGCCTGTTCTTCCTGGCCTGCGCCGAGCTGTTCGCCCACGCGGGCGGCAGCCAGTGGCTGGTCGTGCACCAGCGCCTGCGCCTGGGAGAGCCCGCGCGGTGAGCACGGCCCTGACCAGCCTCGTGCGCTGGTTCGACTCGTGGGCCGGGGCCGAGCCGGTGCGCGCGGGCGACCGCTCGATCGACTGGCTGCGCGTCCTGCCGTTCGTGCTGCTGCACGCCAGCGTGGCGTTCGTGCTGGTCGTGGGCTGGAGCCCGGTCGCGCTCGCCGTGGCCACGGCCTGGTACGCGCTGCGCATGTTCGCGGTCACCGCCTTCTACCACCGCTACTTCTCGCATCGCGCCTTCCGCACCTCGCGCGCCGCGCAGTTCCTGTTCGCCCTGCTCGGGTCGGCCGCCGTGCAGCGCGGGCCCCTGTGGTGGGCCGCCCACCACCGCCGCCACCACCGCCACTCGGACGAGGCGCCGGACGCGCACTCGCCGGAGGTCGACGGCTTCTGGTGGAGCCACGTGGGCTGGCTCCTGGCGCGCGAGAACTACCGCACGCGCCTGGAGGAGGTGCGGGATCTCGCGCGCTTCCCCGAGCTGCGCTTCCTCGACCGCTTCGACGCGCTCGTGCCGCTCCTCTCGATCCCGGCCTTCTACGCCCTGGGGGCGGCGCTCGCGCGTCTCGCGCCCGGGCTCGGGACCAGCGGCCCGCAGATGCTCGTGTGGGGCTTCGTGGTCTCGACCGTGGCGCTCTACCACGGCACCTTCGCGATCAACTCGATCGCGCACCGCTTCGGCTCGCAGCCCTACGCGACGCGCGACCAGAGCCGCAACAACGCGCTGCTCTCGCTCCTGACCCTGGGCGAGGGCTGGCACAACAACCACCACCGCTATCCGGGCGCGGCGCGCCAGGGCTTCGAGTGGTGGGAGCTGGACGTCTCGTGGTACGGCCTGCGCCTCCTGGCGGCGCTCGGCCTGGTGTGGGACCTGCACCCGGTGCCGGCGCGCGTGCGCGCGGAGCGGCGATGAGGCTCGCGGTCGTCGGCACCGGCATCGCCGGCCTGGTGGCGGCGCGCGGGCTCCACCGGACCCACGAGGTCGACGTGTACGAGGCGGCCGCCTGGATCGGCGGGCACACGCACACCGTCGACGTGCCGCGCGGCGACGGGACCAGCGTGGCGGTCGACACGGGCTTCATCGTCTTCAACCGCGCGACCTACCCGCGCTTCTGCGCGCTCCTGGCGGAGCTCGGGCTCGACGCCCAGTCGAGCGACATGAGCTTCTCGGTGCACTGCGAGGCCAGCGGGATCGAGTACGAGGCCAGCGGCTGGAACGGGCTCCTCGCACGGCGCACGAACGCCCTGCGGCCGGCCTTCTGGCGCATGCTGCGCGACCTCGCGCGCTTCTACCGCGAGGCGCCGGCCACGCTGGAGGGGCCCGACGACGGCACGACGCTGGGCGAGTTCCTCGAGCGCGGCCGCTACTCGCGCGCCTTCGTCGAGCAGCACCTCGTCCCGATGGCCTCGGCCGTGTGGTCGGCGCGCCCGGACATCCTGCGCGACTTCCCGCTGCGCTTCCTGGTGCGCTTCTTCGCGAACCACGGGTTCCTGCAGCTCGACGGGCGCCCGCAGTGGCTGGTCGTGCCCGGCGGCTCGCGGCGCTACGTCGAGCGCCTGGTCGAGCCCTTCCGCGCGCGCATCCGGCTCGAGACGCCGGTCGTGCGGCTCGCGCGGCTCCCCGGGGGCGTGCTCCTCCGGACGCTGCAGGGCGAGCAGCAGGTCTACGAGCGCGTGATCGTGGCCACGCACTCCGACCAGGCCCTGCGCATGCTCTCCGACGCGACGCCGCGCGAGCGCGAGGTCCTGGGCGCCTTCGCCTACCAGCCGAACGACGTCGTGCTGCACACCGACGCGCGCCTGATGCCGGCGAAGCCCCGGGCCTGGGCGAGCTGGAACGTGCACCGCGCGCGCGTCCCGAGCGCGCTGCCGACCGTCACCTACTGGATGAACCGCCTGCAATCGCTGGCCGAGCCGCGCGACTACCTCGTGACGCTCAACCGCACGGCGGAGATCGACCCGGCCCGCGTCCTGGCGCGCTTCGCCTACCACCACCCGATCTACTCGCGCGCCGCCTTCGCCGCCCAGGCGCGCCACGCGGAGATCGACGGCGTCCGCGGGGTCCACTTCTGCGGCGCCTACTGGGGCTACGGCTTCCACGAGGACGGCGTGAAGAGCGCCGAGGCGGTCCTGGCGCGCATCCCGAGCGAGGTGCCGGCGTGAGGAGCGCGCTCTGCACGGGCTCGGTCGCCCACCAGCGCCTCGGGCCGCGACCGCACGCCTTCCGCTACCGCGTCGCCTACCTGGCGCTCGACCTCGACGAGCTCTCCACCGTGTTCCGCGGACGCTGGCTGTGGTCGCTCGAGCGTCCCAACGTCGCCAGCTTCCGCCGCGCCGACTACCTGGGGCCCGCCGCGCTGCCGCTCGCGGAGGCCGTGCGCGCGCGCGTCGCACAGGAGCTCGGGCGCCGCCCCGCCGGCCCGATCACGCTCGTGACCCAGGTGCGCGTCCTCGGCTACGTCTTCAACCCGGTCAGCTTCTACCTGTGCCACGACGAGCGCGGCGCGCTCGATGCGCTCGTGGCCGAGATCACCAACACGCCCTGGGGCGAGCGCCACGCCTACGTGCTCGACGCGCGCGGCGGCCAGCGGCGCTGGCGCTTCCCGAAGCGCTTCCACGTCTCGCCCTTCCTGCCGATGGAGCTCGAGCACGACTGGCGCCTCGCCGAGGACGAGCACGGCCTCGCGATCCACATGACCGACCTGGCCGGCGGCGAGGCCCTGTTCCACGCCGGCATGACGCTCCGGCGCCGCCCGCTCGGCGGCGCGGCCCTCGCGCGTCACCTGCTCGCCTATCCGCTGCTGCCGCTGCGCATCCACGCCGCCATCTACTGGCAGGCGTTCCGCCTCTGGCTGAAGCGCACGCCCTTCTTCGTGCACCCCGCCAAGGCCTCCGCCGCTTCCACGCCCTCGCCATGAAGACCGACGCCACCGCCCTGCCCCTCGCCCCGGCTCGCACGCAGCGCGCGCGCGCCGGCTTCCTCGAGCGCCAGCTCCGCGCGCGGCTCGAGCGGCTCGCCCACGGCGGCCTCGAGCTCGCGAGCCCCGCCGGACGTGCCCACCACGGCCGACGCGACGGCCTGCAGGCACGCATCGACGTGCACGACGAGCGCTTCTTCCGCGCCGCGGCCCTGCGCGGCAGCGTCGGCGCCGGCGAGGCCTGGGCGCGCGGCTGGTGGACGAGCCCCGATCCGGTGGCGGTGGTGCGACTCTTCGTGCGCGATCGCGCGACGCTGCAGGCCGTCGAGGGCGGCCTGGCGCGCCTCTCGCGCCCGCTGCTCGCCCTCGCCCACGCCCTGCGCCGCAACACGCGCGACGGCAGCCGCGCGAACATCGCCGCGCACTACGACCTCTCGAACGAGTTCTTCGCGCTCTTCCTGGACGAGACGATGACCTACTCGTGCGGGCTCTTCCCGCACCCGGGCGCGAGCCTGCGCGAGGCGTCGCTGGCCAAGATCGAGCGCCTGTGCGAGCGGCTCGAGCTCCGGCCCGACGACCACCTGCTGGAGATCGGCACCGGCTGGGGCGCCTTCGCGATCCACGCCGCGCGCCACCACGGCTGCCGCGTGACGACCACGACGATCTCCCAGCGCCAGCACGAGCTGGCCCGCGCGCGCGTGGCCGAGGCGGGGCTCGCGGGCCGCGTCGAGGTGCTGCTCCGCGACTACCGCGACCTCACCGGAACCTACGACAAGCTCGTCTCGGTCGAGATGATCGAGGCCGTCGGGCACGCCTACTACCCGACCTTCTTCCAGAAGTGCGCCGAGCTCCTCGCCCCGCGCGGGCGCATGGCGCTGCAGGCGATCACGATCGCCGACGGGCTCTACGACGAGGCGCGCCGCGCGGTCGACTTCATCCAGGCGCACGTCTTCCCCGGCTCCTGCATCCCCTCGGTCACGGCGCTCCTCTCGGCCGCGACGAAGGCCTCGGACCTGCGTCTCGAGCGCCTGGAGGAGATCGGCCCGCACTACGTGCCGACGCTCGCGGCCTGGCGCGCGAACCTGCGCGCGCGCTGGAGCGAGGCGCGCGCCCTGGGCCTCTCCGAGGAGACCCTGCGCGGCTGGGAGTTCTACTTCGCCTACTGCGAGGGCGGCTACGCCGAGGGCCAGCTCGGCGACGTGCACATGCTCTTCGCGCGGCCCGACGCGCGCATCCAGCCCGATCCGGCCTGAGGAGCGCGTGCGGAGCGTCGCCCAGTTCGCCGCCTTCCAGCTCTTCTGGTTCGCGGCCGTGCTCGGCGCCGCGCGCGGGCACGTGTGGCTCGGCGCGCTCGCGCTGCTCCCCTACCTGGCCTGGATGCTGGCGCGCGAGCGCGGGCGGGCACGGCTCGTGGCCCGCTGGCTCGTCGCGGGAGCGCTCGGGAGCCTGCTCGACGGCGCGCTGGCCGCGCTCGGCCTGCTGGTCTACCCGACCGCGCCCCCCGCCTGGCCCGCGTGGCTCGTGCCGCCCTTCATCGCCAGCCTGTGGATCGCCTTCGCGACCCTGCCGCACGTCTCGCTGGCCTGGCTCGCGCCGCGGCCGGCGCTGGCGGCGCTGCTCGGCGCGATCGGCGGGCCGCTCAGCTTCGCGGCCGGCGTGCGCACGGGCGCGGTGGCATACGGCGACTCGCCGCTGACCACGAGCGCGGTGCTGGCGCTCGAGTACGCCCTGGCGACGCCGCTGCTCCTGCGCTGGCTCGCGCCGCGCTTGCCGCACGCACGTCCATGATGTCGCTGCTCGTCGCGGCCCTCGTCGCCGCCTTCCAGGCGTCCCCCGCTCCCGATCCGACGCCGCGTCTCACGGCCGAGGAGGCGCGCGCCGACCTCGCCCTCCTGCGGCAGGCCCTGGAGGAGATCCACCCGGGCTACGGGCGCTACACCCCGGCCGTGGAGATGGAGCACGCCTTCGCGACCCTGGACGAGCGCCTGGCGCAGGGTGCGACCCTGGGCGAGCTCTACCTCGAGCTCTCGCTCTTCGCGGCCCGCCTGCGCTGCGGCCACACGCGCGTCGAGGCCCCGCCGGCGCTCGCGGAGCTGCGCGCGACGCGCCCGACGCACCTCCCCTTCGCCTTCCGCCTGCTGGAGGGGCGCATGGTCGTCACCGCCGTCGATGCGAGCGCCACGGGCCTCGCGCGCGGCGACGAGGTGCTGGCCCTCGACGGCGTGCCGGTCGCAAGCCTGGTCGAGCGCCTGGCGGCCACGGTGCCGATCGACGGTTTCACCGACCACGCGCGCGCCAGCCGCCTCGACACGCCCTACGAGTTCGACGACGCCGGCTTCGACCAGTACCTGCCCTACGTGCACGGCTTCCGCGAGCGCTTCGAGCTGATGCTGCGCGCGCCGCTGGAGTCGACTCCGCGCACCGTCGTCGTCCCGGCCGTGAGCGCGGCAGTGAACCGCGCCCTGCGCCCCGCCGCCGCCGCCGACTTCCCCGAGGGAGTGCGCGTGCGCGACCTCGACGCGACCACGGCCCTGCTCACGGTCGAGACCTTCGTCAACTACCGCCGACCCGTGACCCCGGAGTCGATCTACGCGCCGCTCTTCCGCGGCTTCCTCGAGCGCGGGATCGAGCACCTGATCGTCGACCTGCGCGCCAACGGCGGCGGCTCGGGCGACGCGGCCTGGGCCCTGGCACGCTTCCTCGCGCGCGAGCCCTTCCAGGACATGGCGCGCCCGCCGCGCGTGCGCCGCATCCGCTTCGGCGAGCTCGTCCCGCACCTCGAGACCTGGGTCCCGAACGCCTTCGAGATGCCGGAGGAGGCCTTCCGCAAGGTCGCGGACGGCACCTACGAGGTCCTGGCCGAGCAGCCAACGCGCCTCGCGCCGCACCCCGACGCCTTCCCGGGCCGCATCACGCTCCTGATCGGCCCCTACAACGCCTCGGGCACGACCCTGCTGCTCGCCGTCCTGCGCGAGCACGCCGAGGTGCGCTACGTCGGTGAGCCGACCGCCGGCAGCGCCGAGGGCCCGACCGCCGGCCTGATCTTCTTCCTCACCCTGCCCGCCAGCAGGATCCGCGTGAACGTGCCGGTCTTCTCGCAGCGCTCCGGCGCCGAGCGCTTCGAGCCCGGCCTCGGCGTCGCCCCGGACGTGCTCGTCCCCGAGACGATCGCCGACCTGCTCGCGGGCCGCGACGCGGCCCTGGAGGCGGCCCTGCGCTGATCCGGGCCCGGAGCATCCGCTCCAGCCCGGGACCGCCACGCTCCAGCGTGGCTTCCGGATCCCGAGGCCAGGCTGGAGCCTGACGGTCCCGGGGCCGCGCTGGAGCGCGGCGCTCCCGGGGGAGCCCGGCGGTCCCGGGCTGTCGGCAGACAAGTCGTCGCTGGCGTGCGGACCGCGCGTTCCCGATCCTCCGCCGATGGCTGCGCGCTGGCCCGCATGGGCGCTCTTCGCGGTGACGATCTGGGGCGGCTCCTTCGTCGCCACCAAGCACGCGCTCGGGCCCGAGGGGGCGCGCGTCTTCACGCCGGCGGGGCTGGTGGCGCTGCGCTTCCTGATGGGCGGCGGGGTGCTGCTGGCGGTGCTGGCCGCGCGTCGCCGACGGATCCTGCCGGAGCCGGCGGACCGCGGGCGCGTGGCGCTGCTCGGGCTGATCCTCGGGACGCACATCGGGCTGCAGACCTGGGGGCTCGCCTTCACGCTGGCCACGCACGCGGCCTGGATCGTGTGCTTCACCTCGGTGACGATCGCGCTCGGGGCGCAGCTCTTCCTCGGGCAGCGCCTGCGGCCGGTCGGGTGGCTCGGGGTGGCCGTGGCCGTGGCGGGCGTGCTCGGCGTGACGCGCCCGCACGCGACCAGCGCGGCGGTGACCTTCGGCGACGCGCTGCAGCTCACCGGCTGCTTCACCTGGGCCGCCTACACCCTGCTCGGCGCGCGGCCGGTGCGGAGCTCCGGGAGCCTGCGCGTCACGACCTGGGCGACGCTGCTCGCGGGGCTCCTGCTCTCGGCCTTCGCCCTGGCCAGCGGCTTCGGCGCGGCTCCCGGCGCGAGCGAGCTCGTGGCCCTGCTCTACCTCGGCCTGCTGTCCAGCGCCGCCGCCTTCCTGGCCTGGTACCACGCCCAGGCGACCCACGGCTCGCAGCGCACGGCGGCGACGCTCTACGTCGAACCCTTCGTGACCGCCGTCGTGGCGGCCTTCGTGGACGAGCCGCTGGTGCTCGCCACGGTGCTGGGCGGGATGGTCGTGCTCGCGGGCGTCGCCCTGGTCCAGCGGGGCGTCGAGCGGCCGGGTTCCTGAGCGCGTGGCTGGCGGAGCCGCGACCGGCGTCAGGTCACGACACCCTGGGGCGCGAGCGTGTGGCCCGGGAAGATCGGCGCGAGGTCCGTGACGCCCAGGCGCTCGACCAGGAGCTCGCCGAGGACGTCGCGGTAGTCGATCGTGATCGCCAGGTCGCCCTGGTCGAGGTCGGCGTCGGACAGGCCCGGCCAGGCGGCGAGCACGCGGCCCCCGGCGACGTCGCCCATCACGAACATGGCATTGCCGTGGCCGTGGTCGACGCCCAGGCTGTTGTTCTCGCGCGCGTGCCGCCCGAACTCGGACAGGCACACCAGCAGGTAGTCGTCGAGGTGTCCGAGCAGGTCCAGGTAGAAGGCCTCGAGCGCGCGCGTCAGGTCGTCCAGCAGGAGCGCCATCTTCCCGTCGATCGGCCCGAGCCGGGCGTGCAGATCCCAGCCGCCGTAGTCGAGCGTGACCACCTCGATGCCCGCCTCGGCCTTGATCAGGGCCGCGACGTTGCGCAGGCGCATCCCGAAGGGGCTGGCGGGATACTGCGCCCCGTTCGCAGGCTGGTAGGCGTCGTAGTCCACGCCCCCGAGCTGCAGCGCGGAGAGCGCGTTCAGGGCCGTGTCGTGGAGCGCCTGGGAGCGCGTGGCGTAGGCCTCGAGGAGCGCGTCTCGCCGCAGCATCGCGCTCGGCGCCGGCCCGGGGAAGCTGGCCGAGAACACCTGCACGGGCAGCGTGCGCGGCGCCTGCCGCAGGGTCAGCGGCAGGTTGTCGCCCACGGCGATCGCGCGCGGGTTGCCGGTGGCCGAGGCCGCGGTCGCGTGCAGGTAGCGCGCGGCCCAGCCGGAGGAGATCGCGCCGGTCGGCACGCTCGGATCGGCGTACTCCATGCGCTCGAAGGCCTCGAAGTGCGAGCGCGTGGGGTCGGGCGAGCCCGAGGCGTGCACGATCACGAGCCGCCCGTCGCCGAAGGGCGTCAGGAGCGGCGCGGCCGCGGGCGCCAGCCCGAAGAAGCCGTCCAGGTCCAGGGCCCCGTTCGTCTGCCCCGGTGGCCGGATGGCGAGGCGCGGTCGCAGCCGGTAGAGGTCCCCGTCGCCGTACGGGACGACGGTCGTCAGGCCGTCCATGCCGGTGCGCAGGAAGACCTGCACGAGCACGGGCCTGTCGGTCGCGCCGCGCGCGGCGTGGCCGGTCCCGGACAGGCCGGCCGCGGCCGCCAGCGAGGCCGAGCTGCCGAGCAGCGCGCGCCGGGTGAGCCCCGCGGGCCGGGGAGC
>Ga0315910_10000405_pt1 | contig 43288 bp, 40 predicted proteins | sample EdamamesoilMG_FD_204470 | JGI IMG/M metagenome (GOLD analysis project Ga0315910, IMG submission 204470) | Garden soil microbial communities collected in Santa Monica, California, United States - Edamame soil | ecosystem: Environmental > Terrestrial > Soil > Garden | place: USA: California...
CTTTTGCTGGTGTTCCAGTTCCCGAAGAATGCTGCGTGACTGGTCGGTGATGCGGCGTTTGTATTCTTCGCAATCGCTTCGCGGCTTGACCTCCTTCGCGCGCTTTCGAATTTCTGCAGCCACCGGCAACGCCAGTTCTACGTGCCCCCATTCATGCTTCATGAGCGCAGCGAAGTATCCTTTCCAGGCTTTCACCAATTCAGGCGAGGCATTTGTGGTCGCTGCCCAGGAAGGAAGCGTGATGACGATGGTGGTGCTGGTGGTGAACCCACTCAAGCGACACTCCCCGTTTGAACGTTCCACCAAACTCTTCCACTCGATGCGCCAGGTGGTCAGTGCGTCGCGGGGAATGGATTCGTTGCTTGGGCGCGATGAATTGATTGAACGTCGCAGTTCACGCGCAGTGTTGCCGCTGATGGTGTAATAGTTGGTCCGGATTTGAACCACATCGTGCGCGCAGCTGAGAAATGGTAACAGCAACCCCAACAGCGCGACCGCTTCGCGCCACCGAATTCCACTCCCGTTACGCCACGCACTCACATCGGGTCGCGATTCACGTCCTTGTAATAGATGTAGCTGGCGGGCGACTTGCCCATCGCCACGAACCATTGCGGGCAATACGAGCCCATCCAGATCACGTCGCCCGCGCGCACCGGGTAATGCTCCGCGTCCAGCCGATACACGCCCTGCCCCTTCAGCATCAGCAACCCGTGCTCCATGATATGGGTCTCCACAAACGGCAGCGTCGCGCCCGGTTGATACGTGAAGATGTTCACCGCCATGTCGAACTCCGGTTTGTCCGGCAGCAACACCTGCAACCGTGCGTCTTCGTTACCAAGGAACGGTTCGCCTTTGATCTCCTTTTGATTGCCCACGAACGACGCCGGCAGCGCCACACTCTTGCGCACCTCGTATGGCTTTTGGAAAATCAACAGTTTGAAATTCGTCCCACCGCTCTTGATCTGGATGTCCTTGCCGGGTGTCAGATAAACGTAACTGCCCGCCTCCAGCCGGTGACGTTTCTCCGCCAGACCGATGCTGCCCGCGCCCTCCAGCACGTAGATGAAATACTGGTTCGCGCCGGTGTTGCCTTCGCCTGTGCCGTCGGCGCCAAGCGTGACCTGCAACTGCGTGAAGCGCGGGCCGATCATCACCGGCGAGATGTTCACGTGCACGACGCAGTTCTTCCAGCCGGGCAGATTGCTCGGCACAAAACCGTCCGGCGTGATGAGCGCGTAACGCGATTTGACCACGGTGCGGGTGAAACCAAAAAGTTCAGCCATGCGAATTCAGGATTGTGGTTTGATGAATTGACTCATCGGCGGCGCGACGACCTTGCCGTCCTGGAAAATCGTCCGCCCGCGCAGGATGGTGCGAACCACGCGCCCTGTCAACGCACGGCCCACATACGGACTCTGCGAATGCCGGTAAAGCAAATCCTCTGCGCGCACCGTGAAGCGGGCGTTCAAATCAACCAGCGCAAAGTCCGCGTCCGCGCCAACGGCGATGCGACCTTTGGTGGTGGGAAGCTTGAAGCGTTCGGCGACGTTGAACGAAGTGAGCGCGGCGATGGCTTGGAGTGCGAAGTTGCGATCCTTCGATTCAGTCAGCAACAACGGTAAGGTGTGCTGCACACCGCTGATGCCGCCCCAGATCTTGAAAAAGTTCTGACCGCGTTTCATGGCTGGCGGCGACGGCGAATGATCCGAACCCATCGTCCGCACCTCGCCGCTCTCAACATAGCGCCACAAAACATCCTGCGCCGACTTTGAACGCAGCGGCGGTGCGCATTTGGCCACTGCGCCAAGTTGCTCCACGTCCTCTTCCCGCAACACGAGATAATGCGGGCATGTCTCACACGTGACATCCACACCCTGTTTGCGAGCGCTGGCCACCAGCGCCACACCGGCACCGGAACTGACGTGGACGATGTGCAACGCGCACTTGGTTTCTCCGGCGATCTGGATTGCGCGATGGATGGCATCGAGCTCGGCATAGATCGGACGCGAATCGAGATAATCGCGAATCGTTGTCCGTTTCTGGGCGAGAGCTAGTTGTGTCAATTCCTGCGTGATGGCGTCACTCTCGGCGTGGACAGCCACGAGCTTGCCCAGCTTGGCCGCGCGCTTCATGCCTTCCTTCAGCGTTACGTCGTCCACCGACGAGAAATCTTCGATACCGCTGTTCGACATGAAAGCTTTGAACCCGATGACACCGCGCTCCGCCAGGCTTTCGAGGCAATGAAGATTATTCGGTGTCAGCCCGCCCCAAAGCGCAAAATCCGTGAGTGAAGTCTCGCGCGCCACGGCGAGCTTCGCATCGAAGCTCGCCGCATCCAGCGTTGGCGGCGACGAATTGAGCGGCATGTCGAAGAACATCGTACCGCCACCCGCTGCCAATGCCTGCGAGCCAGTTTCAATCCCTTCCCACTCTGCGCGGCCGGGATCGTTGAAGTGAACGTGCGAATCAATCAGTCCAGGGAAAATGTGCAGACCATTTGCCTCGATCGTCTCTGCCGATCTGGAAGCGACTTCCGCGCTGACTTCCGCGATCTGTCCACCGGAAATACCAACGTCAGCGACCCTTTCACCTTCGTGGGTCACGAGCGTCCCACCGCAAATGATCAGGTCAAGCTTGCTCATCTGGTGCGATGCAAAACATCCGGCGGAATTGAAGTCCAAAGACGTCCTGCATCATTCTTGGTTTTCCGACACAGCCGGCGTTTGGTCATGGCGGCAAAAGATGAGTGCCATTTGAAGAACATGTCAATCCCGCGATTGCCACCGCGAACTTTGCGCCATGTGTTTGCAAGCGTGAATTGTCGGAGTCCACTGTGATTGACCCTTGGTTTTCAGGTTCATCATGGCTTGGCTGAGTCCGCAGCGACCTCAGCCATGATTTCACCCAGTGCGGCATCCCATCCGGCCATGACGGCCGCGGCTGTGTTCTCCTTCAGCGGAATCCGACGCGAATAATCCTTATGCAAACCAGCGTCCAGCCAGCAGACCCGCACTGAGAGCACAGCGGTGGGCTGGCCGGGTTGACGAAAGTCACCGTAAAGATCGGAAACTGCGATTTCCAGCGACTTACCCGGTTTTATCTGTTTACCGCGCTCGATCACGTCTTGAAAGCGGCCACTTCCAAGCAAATGAGCGCGGGCGGCGAGAGCGATGGCGGTTTCGGGCGCGACGAGAAACCTGGCATAGGCATCCGTCTCGTAAGCTTGATCACTCAGGCGGTAAACGAATGCCGGCTGGCTAAATGGGGCGGCCACCGTCACAGAGCGGATGGCGAGGACGGGGCCGTTCTTCGCAACCGCCGCACCTGGCGGCGGACTTTGAAACAGGAATGTCTGATGTTTGAGCGCGGGCTTGGAAAGACAACCGCCACCGGCGAAACCAAGGAAAAACAGCAGCAGCGCGCTGAGTAGGAGGCGCGCCGGAGCGCAAAGGTGGAATTCAGATGGCGTCATAATATGAGAGCTGGTTTTGGTTGGCAGACGATTTATTCCTTTGGTGATCTCACGCTCTTGGCCGGGAGTGGCGGCTCTCCGAAAATGAAACCAGAAGGATAGCGCTTCATCTCCAGCAGCACGTCATTAAGCGACTTGAGGGCCGCGCGCAGGTCGTCCACGGTCTGCTCCATCGGAACCGCGCTGACGTGATCGAGCACTGTCTGGAGTTTGGCATTCGATTGCTGAAGCCCGAGCACGAGCCCGTCAGCATCGCGGCTGAGGGTATCGAGGTTCAGGCTCTTGACAGTGGCATCGACGTTCACCGTCGTGGTCTTCAGTTGATCGAGCAGTGCATCGGCCTTGCCGACGGTCCGTTCCAGATCGAGCTGATTGACTTTTTCCAACAGCGCGGTTGCCCGCGCCAGCGTGTTGGAGACACCGGCCCCGATGGCGGGAAAATCTATCCGTTGGATGTTACGCAAGGATTGCTCGATGGATTCGAGCATCCGCGTGAACTGGCCCGGCGCCGAGGGCACGTACGGATGATCCGGCTTATAATCCAAGACCGGCGGTGGGTTTTCCCGGGGATCAAGATGTTCCAGCGCGACGACGCTGGTGCCCGTGACGCCCTGACTCTTGACCATCGCCCGCAATCCTTTCTCGATCTCGGCTTTCCTCCGCCGATCCTTCGCCTCGGCAGATTGATCGTGCGCGAAGATCTGCACATCGATCTGCACCTCGACCACAATCACGTCCGACGTGCTGGCCGGATACACATTGGGCGCAAAATCAATCTTGGATACCCGGCCGACGGGCACCCCGCGGTACATGACCATCGAGCCGACGGAAAGCCCTGCCACCTCGCCCTCGAACGCGGTTTCATAGGTGTCTTTCCTGGCGAAATAGCGGCGCGCGCCGAACGCCAGCAATCCGATGATGAACAGGGCAACGCCCACCAACACGAAGATACCGATGCGGATGTTGTTGATTTTTGCGCTCATAACAGCTGGTTCAGGTCCGGGCCGGAGATTCCTTCCGTGCTTCCGCTTCGCGATTAAAAAACTGTCGCACCCACGGATTGGGTGAATGATCCCGCAATTCCTCCGGATCACCCTCGCCGATGATGCCTCGCGTCTTGGCGTCGAGCATGATGACCCGGTCGGCAATGGTGTAAATGCTGGACAACTCGTGGGTCACCACAACAAACGTGATGCCCAAGTTACTCGCAAGGTCGTTGATCAAAGAATCCAAGCCGGCTGACGTGATGGGATCAAGTCCGGCCGACGGTTCATCCAGAAAAAGGATGCCCGGGTCCAAGGCCATGGCGCGGGCGATGGCGGCCCGCTTCTGCATCCCACCGCTGAGGTCCGCCGGCATCTTGCCCGCGGCCGGGTCCATCGCCACCAGCTTCAGCTTGGCCAGGGCCACGAGTTCCTTCGCCTGCATGGGCAAATCCGTGAATTCATCCAACGGCAGGCGCACATTCTCCAGCACGGTCATCGAACCGAACAACGCGCCGCTCTGATACATCACGCCGAACTTCCTCAGGATCCGCAACCGGTCATCGCCCTGCGCTGTGACTATGTTTTCCCGGCCAAAGCAGACCTGTCCCGCCATCGGCGGGTACAACCCGATCATGTGTTTGAGTAACGTGCTTTTGCCACAACCAGAGCCACCAAGGATCACGAAGACTTCGCCGCGTCTCACCTCGAAATTGAGGTTTTCCATCAGGACCTTGTCGCCGTAACCCAGCGTGAGGTCTTTGACGGTGATGACGATGTCTGCGGCTGGGCTCATAGGTGCAGAAAATAGAGGGCCACGGCCACGACCGCATCAGCGATGATGATCAGTAAGATACCGCTGACCACCGCGCGTGTGGTGGATTCACCGACGGCGCTCGGGCCTTTCTTGGTCTGCAATCCGCGCAAGCAACCAATGCCGGCGATGAGTGCGCCGAAGATGATTCCCTTGCCAACGCCGATGAGAATGTCCTGGACGCGCAGGGTCTGGGCCATCTGATTGTAGATGGTGATGAGCGGAAACCCCATCGCCATCATCACCAGCACCCCGCCGGCGATGGAAACAAAGATGGCATAGACCGTCAGCAACGGCGTGAGAAAGATTCCCGCCACGATCCGTTGCACGACCAGGAAACGCATCGGACTCAAACCCAGCGTCTCCAGCGCATTGAGCTCTTCGTTGACCTTCATCGTCCCAAGTTCCGCCGCGAAGGCCGAACCCGAACGACCCGCCAGGATGATCCCGGTCATCAACCCGGCCAGTTCGCGCGCCATGATGATGCCGAGCATGTTGGCGATGAAGATCTCCGCGCCGAACATCTGGAACGGTCCGGCGGCCTCAAAGGCGATGATCAATCCCACCAACAGGCTGATCAGCGAAATGATGGGAAGCGCGTTCACCCCGGCTTGCTCGAAGATACGCCACACTTCACCCCAACGCATCCGTTTGGGTTGCATGAGATTCGCGATCACGGCCACAGTCGCTTCGCCCACAAACGCGATCTCCTCCTTCCAGCTTTCATACGTCGCCACCGTCACGCTGCCCACGTGTTCAGCGATATTGACCGTCGGCGGCGGCGCTGGACGGTTCTTTTCATAATCCTCCACCGAGAATCTCTGGAAGAGATTCTGAAATTCGGGCCGCAGTCCTTTGATCGTCGCTTTGGTGGCCCGGGCCGACATGCCACCCATGCTGAGAAAATGCAGCAGCGCCAGGCCTGCACCATCGCAGTGCTTGATGCCTGTGGCGTCAACTTCAAGCGACCCGGCTGGGTACTGGCGCAGCGCCACGTCCAATTCCCGCCAAAGCCTGGCAGTTGATTGGGCATCCAACGTCCCATTCAGTACGACGGTAACGCCGCCGGCCTGGCTGGGGCTCAATTCAAAACTGGCGGCAGAGTTTGCGGCAACGGCAGACATGATTGGCTCGCAGTTCGGGATTTGCAGCAGCATGTTTCAGCCGCCGCTGCTAGTCACGAGGAAACGATCACCACGACCACCGGCCCTAGCTGATGAACAGGACATTGTTCAAGGCGTAGGTAACCGTAAAGCTGGGTGCGGGGACGGAACTCACTGATTCATCGTTGATCAGCGGCACACCTTTGCAAATCCTGTTTACGGCACTTTCACGGAAGACTTAGGGTCCGACGCCGCGAAAAAAGAACCACTTTCCAAATTCACCATCCCTCTGCCAGCCCATTCAAAAACTGGTTCACCACTTCAATCGTCACTCCGACATCCGACTCCATCACCGATTCCGCAGGATTGTGACTGATACCGCCTTTGCAGCGGACAAAAAGCATTGTCACCGGCGTGACAGCCGCCATGGCCGCGGCATCGTGCCCTGCCCCGCTGGGCAGCGAAAGCACTTCGCACTGTTGCTGCCGCACGGCCGATTCCATCACGGAAGTCAGCTGGCGATCGCAAAGCACGGCCGGGTTCTGGTGGACTGTTTCAAACATCAAGGTCATTCCACGCGCGCGGGCGATCTGTTCGGCGAGTGCTTTCAGCTCGGCACAGGCGCGAACGCGCACTGCATCTTCGGCGTGACGGACATCGAGGCTCAGTTGCACTTCGCCCGGGATCACGTTGCTGGCGCCCGGTAGTACAGTGAGCTTTCCAACGGTCGCCACCAGCCCGGCACAATCCTGCGCGTGCGATTCCACCTTGGAAACAAACGCCGCCGCCGCGCACAACGCGTCCCGCCGTAATCCCATTGGCACGGTGCCGGCATGCCCCGCCTCGCCCGCGAAAACGAGCTGGGCACGCGTTTGCCCCGCGATGGCACTGACAACGCCAATCGGAAGATTGTTTTGTTCAAGCACCGGCCCTTGCTCGATGTGAACCTCCACGTAACCCAACACCCGGTTCGGATCCAGCTTCGCGCTCATGATGTCGTCCGGATTGCCACCGAAGGCGCGGATCGCTTGCGCCATCGTCACACCGTGCGCATCGGTGCGTTTCAATTCCGCGGTGTCGAAAGTCCCGGCAAGCGCCCGGCTGCCGAGATACGTACTTTGAAAGCGCACGCCTTCTTCATCCCCAAAGCCGACAACCTCAATTGCAAACGGCAGGCGCTGGTTCTTTTCGTTGAGTTCTTGCACGCAAGCGATGGCAACCAGCACTCCGAGCGGGCCGTCGAATTTTCCGGCGTCGCGCACCGTGTCCAGATGCGACCCCAGCAAAAGCAGCTTCGCGTCAGGAGTCACACCGGCATAGTGACCGATGAGATTGCCGATGGCATCCACGCGCACCTCCATGCCGGCTTCGCGCATCCATAAACCGACGTTTTCGTTCGCCCGGCGCATGGCTGGCGATGCAAAAAAACGCGTCGTCTCACCGTCGGCCTCGCTGACCTGCGCGAGAGCATCCAGGCGCTGCATGACGAGTTGGGCCGGATTCATGCAGCCTCAACTTCCGCGATACGTCGAGTAACTCCACGGCGAGCAGAGCAGTGGCACGTGATACGCCGCACCCGCGTCCGCGATGCCGAAGCGTACCGGCACCTTATCGAGGAAATGGATCTTGGGCAGCGCGGTCGTTTTGCCGGCAAAATAATCGCCGACGTAGAAAACAATCTCGTATTGGCCAGGCTGCATTTCATCAGCGGCGAGCAACGGCTGGTCGGTGCGGCCATCAGCGTTGGTCTTGGCAGAAGTGACGAGTGTGCGCTCCTCACCTTCTAGCGACCAAAGCTCGATCTTCATTCCCTGCGCCGGGCAACCGTGCGCGGTGTCGAGGACGTGCGTGCTAAGTTTGGCGGGCATGTTACTTCATTTCACCTTGGCCAGTTCGCGTTCGATCACCTTGATCATCTTGCTGAACTCTTCTTCCTCATAGCCGATGGACTGAAACGCAATCCTCCCGTCCGCGCCGATGACGTAGCTGCGCGGAATAGTTTGGGTAGCATAACGGCTGTAGATCTTTCGCCCAGGATCGCCCGCAAGAGGAAACGTCAGCCGATGCTTCTTCTGAAATTCAATCAGGTCCTTGTTCTCATGTTCTCGACCTAGGGCGACCATCGCAAATTTCTCGCCCCTGAACTTCTGCCAGACCTTCTTTTCCAGATGCGGCATCTCGGCCACGCACGGGCCACACCACGTGGCGAAGAAGTTCACGACCACAACCTTGCCGCGCAAATCGGTTAGACTGATTTTTGCGCCGTCGAGCGTAGTGCATTCAAACGCGGGCGCTTCCTGCCCCACCCGTGTCAGTGTATTTGTGGACGATTCGTCCGCCCGGGTGATCGTTGTCGCCAGACCAAGGACCGTGGCGAGGAAGGTTCGAAGAATGGTTTTCATGCCGGTGGTTGAATGATGTCTTGCAGTCGCAGATAAGTGATTTTGCCGATCTCTTCAAGCGCCGTTTTGATCTCCTGCTCGGTGCTGTTGCCCAGTCGCGCTCGAAATCCGGCCAAAATGGCGTCCTTCTTGTTCAGCCGCGCACAGATGACAAACGGAAATCCGAACTTCTGCTGATACGCCGCGTTATTGGATTGAAACATCGCTATCTCCTCGGTGGTCAACTGATCAAGCCCGGCGCTGGCCTGCTCCTTGGTGGATTCATTTGTCAACGCGCCAGCCAAGGCGAGCCGCCCAACCAGATCCGGGTGCGCGCGAATCAGCGCTAGTTGCTTCTCAACGCCAGCGGCCTGAACGGTTTGGCACAGCGCGCGATGCAGCCCATCAATGCTCGCAAACGGTCGCTTTGCCCACGTCGCTTCGGCGATCCAGGGCGAATGTTCGAAGACCGGGCCGATGAGCCTGATAAAGTCGGTGCAAGAAAAGGAATTGAGTTCAGCAAGCGTGGTCATGTCAGCCAGGGTTTCAGCTCGCCCAATTGTCTCGGTTCGCCTAAATACGCCAAGTGAAATCCTCGCGCCTGAATCGAAGCTGGACGCGCGAATCCGATTCCGTTTCCCTCTGGCGCGTTCACCATGACTTGGGCGCAAAACTACGACCCGCTCCACAATGTCGCGCTCTCGACACTGGTTGCGGCGATTCCCGTCGTTGTGCTACTCGCGGCAATCGCCTGGCTGAGAATCAAGGTCCACATCGCGGCTGCCACCGGCCTGGCTGTGGCACTGCTCATCGCCGTGCTGGTTTACGGAATGCCGACCAAGGCCGCGGGCGCAACAGCGGTCTATGGCGCAGCGTTCGGATTGTTCCCCATCGGCTGGATCATTCTCAACGTCATCTTCCTCTACCGGTTGACGGTGGACCGCGGGTTGTTCGGCGTGCTGCGTGACAGCCTGGCGCGGGTCGCGCCCGATCCGCGGGTGCAACTCATCCTCATCGCGTTCTCGTTCGGCGCGTTCATCGAAGGTATGGCAGGTTTCGGCGCGCCCGTGGCGATCACTGGCGCGATCCTGATCCAACTCGGCTTCAAACCGCTGCAAGCTTCCGGGCTCGCACTCATCGCCAACACCGCGCCCGTGGCGTTCGGCTCGCTGGGCATTCCGATCACCACACTCGAACAAGTCGCCGGTCTCGATGCGAAGCTGGTCTCCGCGATGGTAGGCCGGCAACTCCCGTTCTTCTCGCTGCTGATTCCGTTCTGGATCGTCGCGGTGTTCGCCGGCTGGCGCGGGATGTGGGCCGTATGGCCGGTGGCGCTGACGGCGGGAGCGGCCTTCGCATTACCGCAATTCCTCGTGTCGAACTTTCACGGGCCATGGCTCGTGGACATCATCGCCGGTGCCTGCTCCATCGGCGCGACGGTGCTGTTATTGCGATTCTGGAAAACGAAGGACAAATGCAGTGTAGCGATGGAGAAAGTCGAAGTTTCCAACAGCTCCGAAGGCAAACCAACCAGCTCACCTCTGCAAGCCTGGATGCCATGGGCCATCCTCACCGCAATACTGCTCGTATGGGGAACACCGCAGATGAAAGCGGCGCTCGACAAACTCGCTGCGCCAAAACTTCCCGTGCCCGGCCTGCACAACCTCGTGCAACGCGTCTCGCCTGTCGCGCCACCAAGCGCCCCGCCTGAGAAAGCTGAGTTCCGACTCAATCTGTTTTCAGCCACGGGCACCGGTATCTTGATCGCAGCATTGATCGCTGGATTCGTCATGGGCTATTCGTCAAAACAGATGTTCTTACAATATGGAAGGACGCTCTGGCACGTGCGTTACTCGTTGCTGACCATCGCGGCAATGCTCGCGCTGGGTAACGTCACCAAGTATTCCGGCACCGATGCCACACTCGGTCTCGCGCTGGCGCAAACCGGCGGGCTGTATCCATTCTTCGGCACATTGCTCGGCTGGCTGGGCGTGGCACTGACAGGCTCGGACACGGCCTCGAACGTTTTGTTCGGCAGCCTGCAACGGATCACCGCCGAACAGACCGGCGTGAGCCCGATCCTGATGGGCGCGGCGAACAGCTCGGGCGGGGTGATGGGCAAGATGGTGGACGCGCAGAGCATCGTGGTGGCGAGCACGGCCACGAACTGGTTCGGTCACGAAGGCAGCATCCTGCGCTACGTTTTCTGGCACAGCCTTGCGCTGGCGGCGTTGATGGGAATCCTCGTCCTGCTCCAAGCCTACGTCGCGCCGTTCACGAGCATGGTGGTGAAGTGAACCGAACGTGCCTTACCACCCCGCGGCGTTTCCACCCGCGCGCGGGTCAGCCGCGCCGACGAAAAATTTACCATCACGACTCCGCGCCACAATCTGCGAAACCCCCAGCCCGCCCTGCTCTCTCAAGTTGTGACCGCGTTGGGTTAACGCTGACTGAAGCGCATCGGGCAAGCCGCGCTCCACGGAGAGTTCATCCGGCGACCATTGCTGATGAATGCGCGGTGCAGCCAGCGCTTCGGCGGGCGTCATGCCGAGATCAATCATCGCCACGAGTTCCTGCAAGACGGCGGTGATGATCTTCGGTCCACCCGCCGCACCGAGCGCGATGATCGGTTTGCGGCCGTCGAAAACAATCGTCGGACTCATGCTGGAGAGCGGGCGTTTGCCGGGGGCGACGGCGTTGGCTTCCGCGCCGATCAACTTGAAGGCATTCGGCACGCCGGGCTGCGCAGAAAAATCATCCATCTCGTTATTCATCACCACGCCCGTGCCTGGAATCGCCACCTTCGAACCGTAGCTGGTGTTGATGGTCGCGGTGCAGGCGACCCAGTTGCCTTCGGCATCGGCCACCGACCAATGCGTGGTGTGTTTCTTGAACACATCGCGCTCCCAATCCGGCGGCGTGCCGTGCGACGCAACTGTGGTTGCTTTGCCCAGATCAACTTGCTTTGCGAGGGACGCCGCGTATTTCTTGGAGATCAATCCGCGCGGTACTTTCGCAAAGTCTGGATCACCCAGCCAGTGAGCGCGGTCGGCGAACGCCAGCTTCATCGCCTCGGCTATGACGTGCAGCCGCGTGGCGTCGTTGAGCTGCTTGAGGTTGAAATGCTCGAGGATGTTCAACATCTGCAACACGTGCACCCCGCCTGAACTGGGCGGCGGAAAAGAAACGATCTTGTAGCCACGATACGTCGTCGTGACCGGCTCGCGCAGCTCGATGTGATAGTTCGCGAAGTCAGCGGCGGTCATGATGCCACCGTTGGCCTTCATCCATTTCTCGGTGGCCTGCGCGAACGGGCCGCGATAAAACCAACCGCTCCCCTGCTCGGCGATGGCGCGATATGTGGCCGCAAGGTCGGGCTGCTTTAGTGTATCGCCCGCCTTGATCGGTTTACCATCGCGGAAGAAGATCGCCCGGGTCGCTTCAAACTCGGCGAGCTCTTTCACCACCTCCTGCAACCGGCCATCGAACCCTCGGGTCACGGTGAAGCCGCCCTCGGCAATCTCTGCCGCCGGTAGTACCAACTCGCGCCACTTCTTCTTCCCAAACTTCCGGCTCGCATAATCGAACGCCGCCACTTCGCCCGGCACGCCGCTGGCCAGCGCCCCGGTCTGACTCAGCCTGGTGTCCGCTTTGCCGTCGCGGATGAACATGTCGCGGGTAGCGGCAGCAGGCGCCATTTCGCGTCCGTCAATCGCCACGATCTTTCCGTTCGCCCGCCGGATGAGCATGAAACATCCGCCGCCGATACCGGAGTTATGCGTGTCCACCACACCGAGCGTCAGACCGACGGCGATGGCGGCGTCAATGGCGTTCCCGCCGGCTTTGAGAATGTTCACGCCCACTTCGGTCGCGAGCGGGTGCACCGATGCCACCATACCGCGTTTGCATTCGGAATCCGCAGCAAAAGCGAGTTGGGTGGCGAACAGAACAGCGGCCAATAACCCGATCACTCGACGGATAATGGAAACTTGATTACGAGTTTTGCGATTCATTGCTTCAGAAGATTGAGAAACACCGTGATGTTCAACGAATTGATCAGGTCGATCAGAAAGCCGCCCACGATGGGCACGAGCAAAAATGCCCGCGGTGACGGACCGTAGCGCTCGACGATCGCTTTCATGTTGGCAACGGCATTCGGCGTCGCTCCAAGCCCGAAACCGATCTGCCCAGCGGACATGACCGCGGCGTCGTAATCCCGGCCCATCAACCAAAACGTCAATAACCACGCGAACAGCGCCATGAACACGACCTGCGCGGTGAGGATGATCAGCATAGGGCCCGCGGTGTTCTTTAGGTCGAGCAGATTAAGACTCATCATCGCGACCACCAGAAAAACGCCGAGCGAGATGGAGGCCAGCGTGTCCACGATTTCGGATTTGATCACCCCCGGTTTGAAGGCATCGGCAAGGTTGCGCACGACCACACCCAGCAGCAGCGCGCCCATGTAAACCGGAAAGACAAGACCCTGACGGACGAAACTGACATCAAAGCCCAGAGCCGACGTATTGGACGAAGCAAATACAGGCATGGGGATCTCTGTCTTCTGCAAGAAATAACTGACCCACACTCCGAGCTTGATGCACACCAGCAGCACGATGGCATGGACAATGAATCTACCACCGTAGCCGGTGAGCGAACGGAAGTCCTGAAGGATTCCTGCCTCACCCGTTTGACCAGATTCCAAGTGGGTCGTGGCGGCGGCTTCGGACTTGAGATTGTGTTTGCGAATCAGCCATCCCCCGAGTGGCCCGCCAATCAATCCGCCCGCCACCAACCCGAAGGTCGCAGCGGCCACACTCACCACGGCGGCGTTGGCCAGACCGGCTTTTTCCAACTCGGGCGCAAAGCCCAACGCCGTGCCAACTCCGCCGGTCAATGTCAGCGAACCGCAAACCAAACCGAGCAACGGCGATTGCCCCAGTAACTTTGCCAGCGGCACGCCCAGCAGGTTTTGCGCGACCGCCAGCACGCCCGAAAGCAGCAAAAACACCACCAAAGCTAGGCTGCCACGCTTCACCAGCGACCAGCTTGCGTTCAATCCGATGCAGGTGAAAAACGCCACCAGAAAAGGGCGATGCACGTCGAGCGCAGGCCTCTTGAGCCACTCCGGGCCGATCGAGATCAGCCACGTCCACCAAGCTGCGGCGGTCTTGGTGACAAACTTGAGTTCGCCACCCGAGAGATTGAACGCCAGCACGAGGAGTGAGATCAACAAGCCGCTCACGACCGGCGCGGGGATATTGAAGCGGGCGAGGACTTTGATCCGTTTGACGAGGAATTCGCCCAGCAGCAGGACTGGCAGCGCCAAGGCAAGAGTCAGCCAGGGAGAAATAGTCATGCGTGGTTGGAAACCAAGGACAACCTGAACAAAAGCAGCCACTGGCGTTGAGGTGACATGAGCGCGAAGTTTGGCTGAGGCTTCCATCCACGGCAAGAATTGTCGCGGCCTGCCAAACGAAAACGGGCGTCAACGTTAGGTTGACGCCCGCGATTCAATTTCCGACGCGATGCGCTTACGCTGCCACGGCCAGCGCATCCGCATCTTCGCGACGCGGCTGATCGCGATTGTCCATACGGACGCGGAGTTTCTTCAGTGCGAGTTCCTGGATTTGCCGGATACGTTCGCGCGTGAGTTCAAAATGCGCGCCGACCTCTTCCAGGGTTTTTTCACGTCCGCCATCCAGGCCGAAACGCAACGTGAGGATGGAGCGCTCACGGTCGTTCAGCGTGGACAATACTTCACGCACTAGTTCGGTGTCCGTCTCCTGGCGCAATCGGTCGAACGGCAATTCAGCATTCGGATCAGCAACGATTTCAGAGACTTTGCTCGAATCGTCGTCACCTACGGGTGCGTCCAGCGAGACAGTCGCCCGTGACGCATCGCGATACCGGCGCACCCGCTTCACATCCAGGTCCACCTCATGCGCCAATTCCTCATCGGTTGGCTCGCGGTCGAACACTTCACGCAAACGTGCTTCCGCCTTCCGCATCTCGGAAAGCCGCTCGACGACGTGTACGGGCAGGCGAATGGTCTTGCCCTGATTCGCCAGTGCCCGGCGGATTTGCTGTTTGATCCAGAGCGAGGCATACGTGGAGAGCTTCGCACCTTTCTTGGGATTAAAGCGTTCAACACCTTTGATCAGACCAATGTTGCCTTCGCTGATCAGGTCCAGCAACGGTACGCCCAAACCCTCGTAATCACGGGCGATCTTCACCACCAGACGGAGGTTAGCCTTGATCATGTGCTCCCGCGCCGCCTTGTCGCCGCGTTTGATGCGGCGGGCCAGGGCGATTTCTTCATCCGGCGTCAGTAACTTCACGCGCCCGATCTCGCGCAGGTAAAGCTGCAATGAGTCGCCGCGCGCCACGTCATCCGACTTCGGCGGTTCGCTTTCAATCTTGATTTCTTCCGCCGGCGCTTGTTCAGCGGCCTGCGAGACACGCTGTCGCCGAAATGGACGCGGCGAAATCAAACGTGGCCGCCGCACTGCCCTGCCGTTCCGGTATCCATTGCTTCGATTCGATTCACGTTTCATGACTCTTCACTTTCTTGGTTCGACGTTTCAAATCATTTTCAGTTCAATCAAACTTCCACCAACACCTCCGACTTCGGAAACCGCACTTTCTTCGCCGCAGCATATTTGTCGCCCGCCGCGCGATAACCAGCGGCCGCAGCCACCACCGTTGTCAGTCCCTGCTTTTCCAAGTCCAGGACTTCGTCATACTTGGCCGGCTCAATGCCTTCGAGCGGGCACGCATCAATTCCGAGCAACGCCGCGCTGGTCAGGAAGTTTCCCAGTGCGATGTAGGCCTGGTTGGAAGCCCACCCCTTGCGGGCGTTCGCGTCGCGACTTTTGATAAGACTGCCAACCATCATGTCGCGATAACCCGCAAGCGATTCAAGCGTGACACCCCGGACCTCGGTGATCCGATTCAAGTAAGCGTCAATGTCCGGCTCGTTCAGATCTCGCTTGATGGCAAACACTACGAGGTGCGACGCGTCAGCCACCTGTCGCTGCCCCCAAGAAGCAGCAACCAGCCGCTCACGCACCGTCGGATCAGTCACAACCAGGAATTTCCACGGCTGCAAACCAAAGGACGACGGCGTGAGCACCAGCGACTCTTCCAAAGCCGCCCATTCTTCCAGGCTGATCTTGCGCTGAGGATCAAATTGCTTGGTCGCATAACGCCAATTGAGTTGCGTCAAAAGTTGTTCGGGATGGATCGTTCTCATGTCATCACAGATGTTGTCGGCTTTGGAACCAGCATTCGCGCCCGGCTCAAGCGGACAAGGCCAGCGCCTCGAGTTTGTTGACGATGTTTCGCTTGCCAGTAATGCCGATCTGCTGATCGCGCAGTTGACCGCCCGCGAAATAAAGCAGCGTCGGGATAGATTGGATGCCGAATCGTGCGGCCAGGCGAGGATTCTCATCCACGTTTACCTTGGCCACCTTTGCGCGGCCGGCACTTTCGGTTGCGATTTCATCCAGGACCGGGGACAGCATCTTGCATGGCCCGCACCATTCGGCCCAAAAGTCCACCAGCACAGGCTGGCTTGATCCGAGGACCTCGGTGTCAAAGTTCGTTTCGTCGATTTCAATGGTCGGTTTCATGGTTCAGTTTTCAGTTGTATGTAAGTTTAACAGTTACATCATTACATAAAAAAAGAGAAAATCTTATCTAGTCTTGCTCCCGCTGCACGCGCCAGACGCTTTCACCGTCTCGATCAACCCCGCCAGAGTTGTGCGTTCCAGATCCCGTTCCAGCGCGGCGTGCGCCGAGACAAAAATCCTTTCGAGGGCCTCCCGCATGCAATATCCGACCGGACAATCCGTATTCGGCTTCTTGGTCGGCGTGGCAAATGGCTCACAATCCTCAACCGCACGATAGATTTCAGCTAGGTTGATGCGGCCCGGCGCCCGGCTGAGGCGTGAACCAGAACCCGCACCCTTGCTGGTTTCCACCAGTCTCGCGCTTTGCAAAGCGAGCAACAGCCGCCGGATGATCACCGGGTTTGTGTTAACGCTGCCGGCGAGAAATGACGATGTGACTCGATCACCCTCCTTGTAAGCGAGGACGGTCAGCACGTGAACCGCCATGGCAAATCGACAACTTGCTCTCATAACAATGGAGATTAAGTAACACTTGCAGTTACACATGTCAAGCGCTGGCCAATACAAAAAGGGTGATCAGCACCAACCGTCGGGAACCATCGAGGCATCAATTGTTTGGAACGAGCAAGACGAGAAAATCTGGCGCATCCATCAGGAGTTGAAACTAAACCTTCTGATCCACAGTTTGGAAAAGCACTTTCGCAATGTTTGAGGACTTCCATCAGAAAAAGGTCTCTGCAGCACAACTCCAAGCCTAATTGATTCTCGCTCGGATGCGATTTGCCTGTTGAGTATTAAGCATTGAGAGGAAAGCTAGCTTCCCACAGAGTCTCGAACTTTGCTGAGCGTGGTTAGGTTCAGTTTCTGGCAAGCGCTTGAGGCGGTGAACCATGGCCCGCATTTTCCGTCTCTCTTGCCGCGAGAGTCCGAGAACCGAGTTTACGACGACGCCGGTCACACTCTGACGACTGCCCTTCCCCATAAGTTTCGTCTTCTCATCATTCACGACGAAACCTTCATCACTAATGATTCGGGCGACAACCACCCGAAGCTTGTGGACGTCCTCGCGCGTAATTTCGCCGGAGAAGGTAAGGTCATCCGCATAACGCGTGTACGTGACGTTGCGGTGCTTCGCTAGTCCCGCGAGCCTGTGATCCAGCCGCAATACAAGCGCATTGCATAGCCCAGGACTGGTGGGTGCTCCTTGAACACAATGCCGTGTTCCGACCGGCACGAAAAAGACCTGATCGTCCACTGCGACCGGCTGACGTTCGGCTTCGGTCATCAAGACGGCTAGTGTGGTCGCAACCGGGAAACTGTAACCATACGCGATCAAGAGTCCGCGCACCCGGGCAAATGTGACACTGGGGAAGAAATCCTTGAGATCCAATTTGAGGACGAATTGTTTTCCTACGTGCGGCTCAGCGCCCGAACGAATGCTGCGTCCGCGTCGAAAGGCATGCGCGTTCTCGCTCACCGGAAGGTTCACCACCAATAACTCGAGCAGCTTTCGCTGGATCAACTTGAGTCGCCGTTTCGGCGCCATGATGAGCCGTTTGCCACCGGAGCGTTTGGGAATGGCGAATGTTACGTAATGTGGTTGCCGCTCCTTCTCCCGGTGAACGGCAAAAAACCAAAGTTCCTTCAGCGAAATCCCCAACGCCTTGGCTACGTCTTCCTCCGTATTCCAAACTGGCAGATTGTATCGCTTGAGTTGTTCTTCATCCGTCAGCAGGTCGCGCAGGTTGCGATTGCGCGTGCGCATCGTGCCGCCGAAAAGCCGCGCCGCTTCCTCGGGCGACATCACTTTCTTCTTCTTCGTCAGCCCGAGTTGTCGTGCGGGGGATTTGGTTTTCGGCAACAATCGTTTGTCCCGCAGCGCACGACGGCGATGATGTTCCTTCAATGGCCCGCCGGAAGTATCAATCCCCTCCTCGACTTCCGAAGCCGCATCAGCCCCCGGCGCGAGCCGAGAGATGTCGCGTTTTGGCGCGATACCGAAGAGCGATTTGATCCACGTGCCGAGACTCATGGCGCGCAGGCTTTCTCCTGAATGAAACCAGATAAGACCCGGCGACGGATTACTTTCGAGGCTCTGGACTCAGGGCCTCCCGTCGTTGCGAACGATGGGAACCCTGGCGATGTATGGCTAGCATTTCTCCTCCGCGGCGAAACACCGCGGCACTCATGGCTAATCCCCAGCCGCCGGGCCTTATCTGGCTTCATTGTTCTCATCCGACTCTGCTTCGTCAAAATCTTCCTTATCTTCCGCTTCGCCCTCATCTTGGCCATCGGCTCGCGGCGCAGGGGTTGGAGCAGCGCTCGCAGCGGTTGAGGTCGGCAAATCCTTCCTCCCCTCCGCACTGGCCTTGAACAACGCGATCATATGCTCGCACGGTCCTTTACCGAGGAGATGCTCTTGAAAAAACGCACAACTACACGCCCCGAAAATGATCCGCCCAGAATCACCGACGACGATTTCAGTCTTCTCGCTGGCCACGTTTCCCGTGATACGCCAGTCACGATAAACAATCTCGCGCATAACCGGACCGTCGGGTGTCTTGAGCCTTTTGGTTTTGCGGGTTTCCTGGGGCTCACATCGCGCGAAAGGGACGGCGTTCTTAGCAAGGAGTTCCTTTGCGCGCTCCAATCGCCCGTCCGGCGGAAACATTTTCGCTTCGTCCACTGGTTGCTCGAACAGTTCGCGCTGGCGGAAATCACGTGACTCCACATCGAATACCGCGCGCCCCTGCCGACACAATCGTTCGCACACGCGCCAGATGGATTCAGGCGGCCGACCGAGCGCGCCGGCGATTTCCTTTGGCGAGGCGTGAAAATTCTTCGCGAGATGCAGATGAACTTGGGTTATTAGTTCGTCGCTAATCGCAGGCCTATCGCTCAGCAGATCGAAGCTGCCGGTATCGGTCCACGATTGCCCCGTCCAGCCAGAAAGCCCGAGCACGAAGGTCATGTCCGGCAATTTCACCGCATAGAAACTCGGCAAGCCGCGGCCCTTGAGATAAATGTCCACACTCGTCGCGAACGGCAGCAACGGTTCGATGAGATTCAACCGACGCCGTCCCCATGTGCGGATAGAGCGCGGCTCGGTATAGTTGTGCTCCGCTCCGCGCAGACGCACGACCTGTTCCCAAGGTTCGAGCACTATGCGCGCGTCTTCGCCCGGCGCAAACTCGTAGCGCAGTGCGCGCGGTGAAACCTTTGCCTTCGTGTAGCGCAGGAAGCGGATCGCCGAAAGCAGATCAGCCGGTCGCACTGTGAGCCGCGTGCCAGGCATCGCCATCGCTCCGCTTACTTGGAGAAAGCCGCGCACCCAATTGTCCGGCAATTCAACTTTTTGTTCGAAGCGCCCGCCCGAGCCTTTGGTGCGAACCTCAAATCCCTCCGCACCGACGCGTAGCCAAGTGTCCCGGCTCGAGCGCAATTCATTCAACGCGCCCCAGAGCCACGCGGTGAAGTCCACGTTCGTTGTGCCCGTCACGACCTCGCCTTCCGTCACAAACATCTGTGGGTCCACGATGACCGTCGCGTAAACGCTCTGGTCCTGGCTGAAGGCTTCAAAGAAAATCCGGTCAGGATGCACGGTGATAACCGGATCGAGCACCCAGCTCATAAGCTCGCCCTGACTAACCCAAGTGTCATTGGACCAGATCGCCTCACCGAGCGCGCGCAATGTGAAGCGAAATAGCGGAACATTCCGCATGAGCCTGCCGTGAAAGCGCACGGGCCGCCGCTGATTCGCCGAGATGCCCAGCAACGCCCGATCGCGTTCGGATTCGAACACGCTAGGACTGGCGTAATCGAGGGCGAAGATCATTTCATTCCCATTCTTTGCCGCCTTGTTGTTGCACAATCTCTCCAACCAACGCGGCCGCCTCTTTGCTCCAGGACAGTTTGCGTGACCTCAGCATCCGCGACAGGCGCGAACACTTCTCCCGATCGTACCACAGCACCGCCAATCCCCATTGTCCCGAACCGTCGTTTAGCGGTTGGGTCACGACGCCAGCAAAGTCCTGAGTGTGTTCAGGATTGGAGACAACCCATGGACCGTCAGAATCATGTTTGAGTGCTCCGGAGGTTCTGCTGCCAGCGTCGATGATCACAAACTTCCCGGTCGGGACTGATTTCCACCATTCCCGGGCAATTTCTGGAGAGATGCGATAATCTGTTCGTTGGTTGTACCGCATAATCAGGCGGCTTTCTCGTAAACAACCGGCTGCTCCTTCGGCCCACGCAGACCCGGCCAGCGATGAATCAACTTCGCAATGAGTCCAAGCAACTGCTCTTTCGGATAGCGCACGTCAGGAAGATTCAACGCATCCTTGGCTCGTTCTAAAACTGTCCGAGCTGTCTCAATGGAATCCGCTGCGTTCGCGAGCGCACCGAAAGCAAGCGTACGCGTATCCTTTTGCATCGGCCGCAGCAACGTGCCGAGGAGCAGCGGCAAATGTCGCGACGCCTGCTCGCGAGCGCGAGGATCGTCCAATCCGAGCGCACGATACGCCAGTGCCATGACGTGAATCTCTGCGCCCTCGATCAGGTCTGCCAGGCTGCGTGGATCAGCGAGATACGAAGCCGCGGACCGCTCGAACAGCAGCCGGGCGAGACGGTTTTCGCGAATGAGCGGATTGTATTGCCAGATGGAATACGCCGGGATTCTACCGAGCACGCTCGCCGCACGGCGGGAGAAAGCAGTTTCATTCGATTTTAGCGCCGCGTAGTAGTCCGCAAGTTTTTCGGCATCGCCGAGCAGTTTTTGCGCGTTACCCCACCGCCCTGAGCGCGTAATGATGCGGCTGGCGAGATGGTCAATCATCTCTTCGTCGCCAGCAGCCATGAACCGGTTGAGAAGCTTCGAGTATGTCTGCCCCCAGATGTTCGCCTGCACATGCAACTTGAACGGGCCACGCACCAGTTCGGGGAAACGCTCGTAGAGCTTCAGGGCGGTGTCTTCTTCGAGTTGGTGCGACCACGAGATGCCAAGACCTGGCCAGTTCCATTCGCGCGATGCGCCCGCCAACGCGAGCAGCCGTTCGCTAACCGTGGCTTCTGGAATGGCGCGATCTTCGACGAGTTTGCGGACTTCCTTGTTGAACTCATTCTGGCCAGCACATATGCGAATAAGCGCCGACCACAAATCCCACCAGCCCTTGTCGCGCGCGTAATCGGCCATCTTGCCGTAGCTGCCACGACCAAACCAGCCACCCCAGACCTGCCGCAGATGGCGCATGAGGTATGGAAACACGTCGCGACCACGGCGCTGGACGATTTGGAAGAACCCATCGGCGAGATTGCCGCTTTCAGGATGACGCCGCTGCAATTCGCGCACAAGTTCGCCTGGGTCTTTGGTTCGGTCGCACAGGGCGAGGCAATCCTGCGTCCACTGCGCGAGTGGCACTTGACGACGATAGAGCTTCCAGTGGAAATCCTCATCCTTGCGCTGGCTGGCGAGTGCAATGAGCCGCGTCCACAGCACGCGTTTGTCGGCCATCAACCAACTGCTCGGCAAATGGCGCAAGATGAACTGGCCGCAGGCTTTTGGATCTAGTGAATAAAGGGCGCAAGCAGACTCTTCATCGAGTTGAAACCACAGATCGAACTTCCGCAACGCGATCTGCCGCTTGGCGGAAGTTCCCGCGCCACGACAACGGGCGAGCAATTCGCGGGCGATTTCCTCGGAGCGTTTATCACGCAACCGCCAGTTGTATTTCGCCTCCAGCTTCCACTCGAAGAGCTTTTTGAAAAGGTCCGCATCGTCATTGCGGTCCGCTTCTTCGAGCCAAGCGTCGAGAATCTCTGCCTTGTCGCCTTTCCAGTGAATTATCTCGCTGCGGAACTTCGGCAAAAGCATGTAAGTGCTGAAGCGCGAGAGAACGAATGGACGAAAGAGAATCCGATTGCGGCGATATAATTCCGGTCCGAACAGCCAAGTGAATCCAGCGAATGAAATCTCGACCGCCGCGAGCTTCTCGAACTGCTCCCGCAACGCCGCATCCGCCAACGGCTGTTTCAGCAGCGAACGGATGGTCTGCTCGAGTTCCTTCGGAGTCATGTGTACTCGCTTCGATATTGCCCCTCTGTCTCAACAAGTTTAGACAGTTAACTCCCAGCATCCAACCTTTCAATCACGACTTCGCTGAGTAGTTTCCGACGTGTGAGCGCTTTCTTTAGTAATTGGTTCACCGTTCCAAGATGACGCGTAGCAAAAACATGGATCTGAAAATCATACCCACCGGCGTCCATGTCAGGAATCTTACCAGCCTCAGAATGTTCCATGAGCAATTTGCCAAACACCTCTTCCTTAGCATCCAGAAAGTCTGTCGCAACAAACTCGCGCGACGCAGGATTTGAAAGCGATACACGGATGATTTTCATTTTCCTTCCTGCATCTCAAATTTGCGACCCAGATTGAGTTTCCACATACCCCTTTTTCACCTTCTCTGCGATCAAACCCTCGGCTTCGCGCTTGGCCTTCGCCTCATCGGCAAACGACTTCGTCTGCGATTGGCCGGGCGTGCCTATCCGGCCGAAGCGCACTGTGAACGAGTTCCCGGCCACGGTGATCTGCCAAAACTTGTTCGACGAGCCACCCACGAACTCAAAATGGCGCATAGCACCCGGAATCGGCGGTGGAATCGGCGGCACGGGCGGCGGAATGACGGGTGGCGGCTCACCAGACGCAGCAATTGGGACTGTCGCCTGCAACGTGGGCGGAGCTGAGCCACGCGTTGGCTGGGGTGGCGGCGGAGTTTCGACGATCTCCTCCTCTGGTTCAGGCTCGCCTGCCACTTCCTCCCCACGCAACAGCTTCTCCAACCGCACCAATACGTCATCGGGGTTGTGATACCAATCCTTGGTCAGCACCAACGCAAACCGCCAGCCGAACGCTTTCAGGATGCCGGGTTGCATCAGGTAGCGATCAAGCAGATTGGGATTCGCGTAGTGCCCGTCGGTATCCACCAGAACGCCGAGCTGGTAGAGGCTGTCAGCATTGCCTCGCACAGCCAGGTCACAGCGAAACTTGGACTGACCCACGTTCAGATCCACTGCATACCCGCGCTGGCGCAGCGCTGCCGCCAGTCCTTCCACCACCGCATCGCCCCTGCTCAAAGGCGCGAGCGCCTTGCGGCTGAGTGGATTCAGGTTTTCCAACACCCGACGCGCGGTGGCTTCATCGCCCCTCGAAACGGCTTCCGCGTAATGCAGGAAATTCTTCAAGCTGTTTGCGCCGTCGTTGTAATCGTTCGTGATGTCGTGGTGGCGGATCGAGCTCACGATAGCCATGTGATGCTTCGCGCGTGAGAAAATGACGTTCAACCGCTTCTCGCCGCCGCGCTGATTGATCGGACCGAAGTTCATCAACATGCGATCATTCGCGTCGTGTCCATAGCAGACACTCATGATAATAATGTCCCGCTCGTCGCCCTGAACGTTTTCAAGATTCTTCACGAACAGGCCGCAGAACACATCGTTCTCCTCGCGCACATATTCGTTCTCCAAACGGGCGGCAAAGTCCACATCCTCCTCCGCCAGTCGGCTCAGCGCGCTTTCGATCTCACCTTGCTGTGCTTCCGAGAATGCGACCAGGCCGATGCTGAGCTTTATGTCGCGTTTCAGAATTTCACGGACCATCTGAGCGATGTAAGCGGCTTCGTTCGGATTACGGCGGTCTTCGTAAAGGCCGTTCTCCATGACGTGGAAGCTGATACTGCGCGCGAGCAAGGCATCCACATTCGCACCGCCCTGTTCGTTGGCCGTGACGATCAACTCAGGTCGGTCCGCAATCGCGCGCTGGCGATCAGGGATGGTGTAAAGGTTGCCGCTGTAGAACGCCGCGTTGGAGAAACTGATGAGCGACTCGTAACGACTACGATAGTGCCACGCCAGCAATGTGGACGGCAGGTTTTGCGCGGACTGTGTAAGGAAGCTGTCTGAATCCAAGTCTACTTCGATACGCTCGCCTTCTTCCTCGACGATAACGCTTTCGTCCTCCGTGCGGGCGCTAGCGAAGAACGTTGTTGGGGGCAGTTGCATCTCATCGCCGACGACAATCGTCTGATGCGAGCGATAGATAGCCGGAATCGCCTCTTCCATTGGAATCTGGCTCGCTTCATCGAAGATGACGACATCGAACAACTCCGGATCGAGCGGCAGCGTATCGGAGACGCTGAGCGGACTCATGAGCCAGATCGGTTTCAAATCCTGAATGACCTGCCCCGTCTCGCCCCCGGCAAGATCGCGAATGGATTTGTAGCGCATCGTCTTGCCGAATTCGTGTTCCAAATCGCGCCGACCGGCGGCGTAGGATTTCTTGAACACCTTCTGCTCCTGATTGAGCTGCGCAGCAGGTAACGACGAGACACTGACGTGCTCTAGGAATTTCTGACGCACCGCCATCCTGATGCAGCGCGCATTCAGACTCAGCCATTCGCGATGGCGTTTCTCCAACTGTTCCATCTTGCGGTATAGGGTGCGTCCCTCGAAACGGTTCACCGCACGATCTTCACGATACAATTGATTGAGGCTCTTATGGCCGACCACGGCCTCGAACTCATTCAACGGCACAGGCGCATGGCGCAACGCATAGGTGAAGTTATCTGGTAGATCGACCAACTCGCTCAAAATGGGCGACAACTCTGCCAGCGCACCCGTCTGCTCACGTAATTTGCCGAGCACATCTGCGAGTTCCGGAAACTCGAACTGTTCATATTCCGCCAGAGTTTCAGCCAGCGTCTGGTCGAGCGCAGTGAAGCGGTCGTGGATGCCCGCCAGATTCTCCATCAGCCCGCCCGCTTCGTCTGCATTCGCCAACAACTTAAGCAACGCCTTGATGGACGGATGCGTGAGGCGGGCGTCACCCTTCATCTCCGCAACCTGAGTGCGAAAGGTGTCCGCATCATCCACGCGCCACTCGCTGGCGGCCTGTTGTTGAACCGCCTGCCATTCGGTGAAGGCCTTATGCTGCGCCGCGAGGTCGCCGAGAATCTTGCTCCATGCCGGAGCGACGGCGTGCTGAGAAAAATCGTAGCGCGCCTGCAGCGTCTTCTTCAAACGGTAGAACGCGGGCTGGAGAAATCGGAAGATGGACTTCTCAAACGCCTGCGCCTGGGCGAGCGCATTTTCGGTATCATCGGGCGACAACGGTTCGCGCCAAGAGCCCGTCTTTGCCTGCGCCTTTTGCAACGCCTTGGCTTTCTTGTCGAGTTCCGCTGCCACGGCGTTGAAAGCCTGTTCGGCCGAGCCATGCGTCAGCACGCCGATCAATCTCCGCTCGGCCAACGGACGAACGCGCACGGCGAACTCGAGGATGGTCTGAATCTCCTCGAAAGTGTCCCACAGCTCGTGGGGTAGCCCGGATAATTCCAACGCGCTCTCGATGGCGTCCAACAGGTCTTCCGCTTCGTCGAGATGCTTTGTCAGCGCCTCCAATGGCCGGTCCGCGTGCAACACACCTTTGCCGAGCCAGCGGAGCGGATGTTTCGCGAAACAACGTTCTTCGCCAACATCGGCGAGTGCCAGCTCCAAGCGGTCAACGACATCCCCGTGCTGTTGCCACAAAGGATATTCAGGCAGGAGATCTTCAATCTCGGGCGCAAGTTCAGTAGCCCGCCCGCGCAATTCCACCAAACGATGCAACAAAGAGCGGACCGCAACACCGGTGCGTGCGTGCGACTGGCGCATCACCTCCGAGAAACGCTGCAGCGTCGCCAAATCCTGCTCCATCGCCTTCAAGGCCTTCGCGCGGAGCGCCTCGGCTTCGGGATCAAGGTCCGCCTGACTCAGGAATTTTTCGTAGGTTTGCTTAAGATTCTGGATGAACGCCTTCTTGTCCGTCTGCGAATCGTGGATCAGGCAGCAGAGTTCATCCAAGCCTTGCTGGCGCAGCCGATGGAACACGACGTCGATCGCCGCGCGCTTCTCACAGACAAACAGCACACGCTTCCCGCGCGCCACATAATCAGCAATGAGGTTCGTGATGGTCTGTGATTTGCCCGTGCCGGGCGGGCCTTGGATGATGTAACTCGCGCCGGTTCGCGCGCGGGCGATGGCCGAGGCTTGGGTGGCATCACAGGAAATGACGAGGTGTTGATCTGGCAACTCCAGAGCCGGAGCGTGCGCCTCTTCGGGTGGCTTCGGTGTGAGTGAGAAGACTGTGTCGAACGCGCCGCTGGCCATGTCGGTTTCGATGAGCTTGGCGTAATCACGCACCAACGTCATCTTGCGATAGTTGAAATTGCCCAGAGTCAGGCTGCACAAATCGAAGTCCCACGAATAGGGGTTCTGGTTGTCGCCCTCGCGCAAGGCGAACATCTGGCGCTCGGTTTCCAGCACTTTGCCAGTCTCGGCGGACGCACTCGAATCAACGATGTGAGGCAACCGTGGCAACGGCGGAGCACCAGCCACATCGCGAAGCGGCAACGGCGTGGGACGCACCTTTGCCAAAAAGAGTTGCAGGCCCAGTGGCTTCAAATTTTCGCGGTCATAACTGTAGTCGGGCTTTACCGTTGCTCGGGCCTTGCGCGCCTGCAATTTCATCCGCCGACGATATTGATCCACGCGTTGGCGGGCCTTCTCGTGGATAAGTTCAATCTGCGGTCGGTCAATCTTGTTCAGCACCACGCCCGGCTCGCTCGCCTGAATCTGTGCCTTGAGCGCGTCGTAAAACTGATCGAGTGATGTTTCTTTCAGGTCCACAAACTCCGGCAAACTCAGGTTATAAAGTTCCTTAAGATGGTGGCGCAGCGCGGGATTCACCTCGGCTTCACTGGTCGTGGGATCGAGCACATAGTTGTCACGCACGCCTTTCTTCTTCGTCAATTCGCAGGGCAACAACAACAGCGGCGAGTGAATGCGCTCGTGTTTGTCCTCCTTGAGATTGTTCCACCGGAGGAAGCACAACACGAGGCGGAGTTGGGCGAAGCCATATTCTGCACGATCGCGGCGAGCCTCACTGATGATCTTGTCGAGCACGCCGGGGATATAGGGCGCGTCCTCGAAGCGGAGATACTTGCCGAGCGACATCGGTGCGCCCTCGGTCACCGTGCCAGCGAGTTCGGCATGCCAGACGAAGAGTTGCTCCAGCTTGATGTTGCGGTAGTCGAGCAGGATTGGGACAGAAGCGACGGTCAGGTTCAGCGTCTGGAGCGTCGGCTTGAAATAGATCAAGCGATTGCGCCGGGAGATTTCAAACAGACGATCACGTAGATGCGATTGAATCAACCGCCTTTTGCCGGTGACGGGCGACTCCTGAAATTCCTTACGCTTGAAAATATTCGTGTCGAAGTCCACCGACTGGTCGCGGTAGTTCTGCAGCCGCGAGATCATCTGGCCGAGGTCTTGCGCGCGCTTGTGGCGGTTCAACTCCGTCATCTGCACGATGGTGGAAGCCAGCACTGGGTTCACGCGTAGGCTGATGGCAAAGAGATTCGTGCGGTTGACGGTGAATAGCTCCAATTCGCCGACATCCGTGAAATCCAGCCCCAGCGCCACGCTGGCCAGCAACTGGCCTAGCGAGAAGATGTCGGTGAGTTCGTCGTGATGGCCAACGGCTTGTTCCCAGCAACGATAGCCGGGCAGATACACCGGCATCGTAACGCCAGCCTCCGCGTCGCCTACCCGTTGATCTGATACCGCCAACGTGGCTTGATCCACATCAGCAACGCGTCGGGATTCGGCGACCACCTCGACTGCGCTGCTCACGGACGCTTGCAGGCTCTCGACCTTGGCCGTGTTCTTTTCCGGTGAATTGACTTTTGCGGGCGCGAACATCAAGTGACCGGCCTCCGTGACGTTTAGATCCTTGATACCATCCAACGGCGCGACGAGGCCCGCTTCATGCGCGGCAAGCACTTGCTCCATCAACGGCAACACCGCCGCCAGCACGTCGTCCGTCTCGAACCCACCTTTGGCTACCCCGGCTTCGAGGAAGGTCAAAAAGGTTGGCTGCGTCGGCTCGCTCATTGAGCCACCTCCGTCTTGGCCAACATCTCCGCCGCCTGTTCCTTGAGTTTGCGCACATCGCGAACCTTCAACTTGAGTTCTTTAGCCGCAAGCTTCTCGAACTGCGCATCGCACTCCAACTGTCGGCTCAGCTCCAGCGCGGCTGCGAGCGGCATATCGTCCAGTTCGGGATCGGCGGTCACGAAATCGAGCAGCACATAGGAAAGATATTCGCGCAGCTTCGCATCACTGGATTTGAAGATTTCCAACGCGGTCAGGTCCTTGGTTGTCGCCGGTTGGAAATCATTGAAAAACAATTTCGCATGCCCCATCACCGCCGAAGTCTGAAACCACTTCGGCTGGAGAAAATATTCCAGCAGCCGGCGGGTGTGGGTCACCATCCGGGTCTGCCCGATCAAATCCAAGCTGTTGAGTGACTCTACACCCTCGATCATTTTGGTGATGTGCGGATGCGCATCGTGGCGTTGCTCATGCCACAGTGACAACGCCCGCGCACGTATGAACGCTTCCGGATGCGACAACCCTTCAGTCGCGACGTTGTCCTTCGCGAAGATTTCCTCCGCCTGTTTTAGATAAGCCTGCGCACTGACCTGCGTCAGGCCGGTCTCAATCTTGACGAGACCCGCGACTACAGGATGCACATCGCGGGTGACGTATAACGAGCCACGGTCGGCAAAAATTTCGGTGTAGAGCTGGAAACGCCGGGCGGTTTGCTCATGACTTTCCGCTGCGCGCGGATCGCTGGCGACGGCCTGAATCAGGCGATCCGCAATGTGCAATTCCCCGTTCTCCCACTGCCAGAGCTGATAGTGCGCGAGTTCATGACCGAGCACAGATTTGATTTCCTCAGCGTTTAGCAAGGTCAGGATTGGCCCGGAGAAAACCACGTGGCCTTCGCCGGGAATAAAATAGAGCGTGGCGTTGAGTTGCGGACTGTTCTGCGCCTGATAAACGGTAACCGGAATATCGAGTTGAAGACCTTGCTTCACCGCCTCGACTGCCACAGATAATTCCGGATGGCTCTCCGCATCGAGCCGATACGTGGACTTGAGAAGGTCCATGCGCAGATTCTCGGTGTAATCCGCCTGCGCACGCGCCGACGCGAACCAATTCCAAAGCTCACGTTCCTGCGACTTGAGGTAATCCCTCAACTCGAGGTGATACGGCAACGGTTCGAGAATGTGTTCTGCTTGTTCCACCGTACTACTTCCGTCAGACGTGCGAGGACATTAAACGAAGGAGCTGTCCGAGGTCAAAGGAACACCGTATCTGCAGGCTATGGACAGATCAATAGGGCGGGAACAATCGGCGAAAGCCGTGCGTGAGCACCACCGTCAGGAACAGCACATTCCGCACGACCACAGCCGGCCAAAAGCAGCGAACGGGCGTGAGGTCTTTCTTCGAGGTGGCTTGATCTGCCAAGCTGGCAGCGACCCGCTCCATGAAGCTGACAGAGCGCGGCCACTCACAAATTGTGTCGCGCCATTCCGCCGGAATTCCATTCGTGCCAACACTCGCCCCGACCATCGCCCCAAGAATTGCGCCCACCGTGTCTGTGTCACCTCCGCAATCCAACGCGGCAACTAGCGAGGTTCGAAAATTATTCGGATGCCGCAGCCACGAGTAGATCGCCACGGGAACGACATGCAAGGAATAACCGGTGACGCCGCACTCCAATCCTAGGTTGCGAACAAACTCGGCAACCGAACTCTGCCCGAGCAGACCTGCCTCAATTCTTGCAACAACGGATTGCCATTCAGCTTCTCTCGAAAGGGTGCGGAGCATCGAGAGCACTTCTGAGGTTTGTGGTTGGCTGTTACATCGGATCGTGAGCGCCACACATTCAGCGACGGCCAATGCCGCTGTTTCCGCCTGCCACCCACGATGCGTCAGCCGCGAGGACGCCAGAACAAATTCGCGCCGTTTTGCTGCGTTGTTCGCAAAGTATGTGCCGATGACGGCGCTGCGCATGGCCGGACCGCTGCCCGCTGAATTGACAGCGGCTTTCTCGGCCGGAAAACCAAGCCACAATCGCAGGCATGCTTTTGCCGTTGCCAACCCGACTCCGCCCGGCAAGCCGGCGAACCACCAGCGAAACTTCCAAGCGAGGGAACGTTGAAATGCTTTCACGTCCGCCGAATGCGCGAGTAACGCCTGGGCGACCATCAGTGTGTGCTCGGTGTCATCGCTGATCATGCCTTGTCTAAACAGCAGACGCATTCGCCACTCGCCCTTCCAGCGCTTACGAATTCGTGTAGGCGACAGATTTTCAGCAGGCAAACCCAGCGCGTCGCCCACAGCCGTCCCGAGCAATACTCCAGCAAAGCGATCCCGCAAATCAGGGCTGGAAGCAGACGTGGTCATATCACGTTATTTTGCGAGAGCGTCTTCGCACAGCTTGGCAAACTCGCGGAACAGACAATCTACATCGCCTTTGCGCGCCAGGTGGCTGATCCAGTCCGCAGGAATGGATTTGAACCCATAGATGACTCCCGCTAGGCCACCCGCGACGCAACCCGTCGTATCTGTATCTCCGCCGAGATTGACTGCTTTTAAAACACAATCGCGGTAATTATCCGTCGTCAACAAACACCACAAACTGGCGTGCAGAGTGTGCAAAACGTAACCCGTAGACACGATTTCTCCTTCGGGAACGGAAACCAGATCGTCTTCCAGAATGTGGTGGAAGGTAGCGAACTCTGGTGACCGCTCATACCAGCCCGTAAATTCAACTCGGGCCGAATCTAACGCGGCCTGAGGCTGCCAGCCCAGCAGAAGCTGTCGCACCATCAGCCCATAAAATACACAGGCCATCCTCGATCGGGCATGACCGTGAGTAATTGCCGACACTTTCTCTAAACGGTCTGAAAACGATCCCAGCGGCTCACCTGCGAAGCGCAACACCGCCGGCAAGATTCGCATCAACGAACCATTTCCGTTGCTATCCTCATGCCTTCCACCAGCCTGATCTGCAGGCATTCCCTCGGCAATCCGCATCAGGGCCGCGGAAGTGGTTCCGCCCATGTCGAAAACATCACCATGCGCCGTCCAGAGTCCGTCGTTCATCCACCGGACAAACCGTTCTCCCATGTCCTTGAGGCTGAATCCGTGGTTCACCAAACTGTCGGTCGTGCATAGAAGCATGGAGCTATCATCTGACCACGTGCCACGGGATTGATGATGAGTTCCATATTCTCGCATGTCTTTGACCGGATCGTCTTGAATTATTGCACGGTCTTTGAACTCCACCGGCACACCCAACGCATCGCCAGTCAGCGAGCCCCAAAGGCCACCGAGTATTCGTTCCGGTTTTGGTATGGATGTCAAAGGAGTCATTCCTTTCTCCCAATGAAATACAACCCGGCGTAAACTTTGGGATCAACCAGCACGCCGATTTTGGCCTTCGCCTCCAGCCACGCGTGCACCTCGGCCAGGGGCACTTCATGCACGGTGATGTCTTCGTGAGCAACACCGCCCCCCGCGCCTACACGACGGAGTTGAGAAGCAAACATCAACGTCACCGTTTCAGACGTCAGCCCGCTGCTCGACGCCCCGTGCGTCAGCGTCTCAATGTGCGCTGCGTCATAGCCGGTTTCCTCAATGAGTTCGCGCCGCGCAGCAGCGGCATGGGCTTCGTGACCGTTCCCAGGTTCATCACCGATGATGCCGGCTGGCAACTCAATGGTGCGGGCGTGAACTGGAATCCGGTATTGCTCCACCAGCAGCAGTTTGCGCTCCTCGGTCACAGCCACAATGATTGCCGCTCCAGTTGCATTCGTGCGGTCGACATATTCCCAATGTCCTTCTTTGATGAGCGCCAGAAACCTACCCGCGCGAAGCGTGATCTTGGACTGTGGATTCATGTTCCTCCAATAGTTGAGCGCTTTGCACGACACTGATCCCAGCGCGTTTCATTTCGGTGATTGCATTCGTTACATCGTCCGGACGCAGATTCACTCCGCGACTCGCATCTTCAATGAAGTGAGTTTTGCAACCAATCGCAACCGCATCCAATGCGGTGAACTTTACGCAATAATCCGTCGCCAACCCGCAGACAAAAACGTCGGTGACACCTTGCGCTTTGAGCCACTCGCTGAGGCCGGTGGACATGTGACGACCGTTGTCAAACATGCCGCTATAGCTGTCGATGTTTTTATCCGTGCCTTTGGGAAACACCCGGGCAATGCCTTTGCGATTGAGCGCGGCGGCGAGTTCCACCCCATGAGTTTGCTGAACACAATGCACGGGCCACAGCGTCTGCGGCAAGCCATTCAGTTCAATCTGCTCAAAGACTTTTCTTCCGGGATGGTTCGCCGCAAAACTGCGGTGATTGGCTGGATGCCAATCCTGGGTGGCGATCACAATCGGGAACAGCGGCTGCAATTGATTGATGACCGTGATGACCTTGTCGCCATCCGGCACAGCCAGAGCACCGCCCGGGAGGAAGTCGTTTTGGATATCAACCAGGATGAGTGCTTTCATGGGAAATCAATGAATTGGGGCGGCACTTGTTCAACCAACCAGACTCCGTTGGCTGAACAGCGGAAAACAAAGCCAGCGCGATGCATTTCACCGGCGCGAATCGTCAGCAGGACGGGCTTGCCATGCCGGCCACCGACTTGGAGCGTGACCTTCGTTTCCGCGGAAAGGTGGACATCATGCCTCGCCATCTTTTGCAGCCCATCTTTACGGATACCGTCGAGGGAGCGCGTTGCCGTTCCATGATACAAGACCTCGGGAGGCGTTTGCGGCACATACTGCAAATCAATGTCAACCGAGTGTCCTTGGTTCGCGCGAATCTGCTGACCATCCTCGCTGAATGCGTAGCGCCTCTTGGGACATGTAGCTACGATGTGCTTGATTTGATCCAGGGTCAGCGATGTTCCGTGACGATTCACGGCCTGCAGCAATTCATCCACGCTAACCCATCCCGCTTCACTTAACGTCAGCCCAAAGCGGTCCGGCTCATGCCGAAGGATCAGGCTGAGGAACTTGCTGGTTCTGATTGTTTCTTTGTCTGTCATAACTGAATTACCTCCCTTGCTTTCAACCATTCCGCCGGGATGCTTTCCCGCCCCGCGCTTAACGCGACGATGCCCCCCACGATGGCTGCGTTTGTATCGCAATCACCGCCAACGCTGATTGCCTTGCCGAGCGCTTCAACAAAGTTGTCGAGGTGATGCGCGGCCAACCAGATACAGAATGGCACAGTGTCCGGAGCGGTAACCAATGAGCCGTTGCCCAAAGAGCGGGCGACATCGGCTACGGGGATTTCTGGCGCTGTTGTGCTCGCGAGTAAGATACCGCGGCGCACCTTGCTTTCGGGCGTGTGTTGCAACACCGCGTCAAAAAGCCGCCGAACGCAGTCTCGATAGGTGTCTCCATGCAGCTGCCACGCCATTGCGGCTGCGATTGCTACAGCAATTGCACCAGCCACTCCTTCGGAATGAGTGTGCGTAACCAATGACGACAGGCGGGCTTCTTCCGCACAGCGTTCCAGATCATCGGCGAAGTATGCGCCCAGTGGAGCAACTCGCATCGCACTGCCATTGCCCATTGAGCCTTGGCCACCGAAGGCATTCGCCGCCATCTCGCGCCATTTTGCCCCGGCCATAATCTCCCGCATCTGAATGCGAGTCATCTTGCCGTAGCCGCGGTCCGGATCGCGCTCAAATCTCCGGGCGAACCTTTTGGCCAAGGCATCCTGATCGATGTAGCCATGCGACTTGAGAACGGCGACAATCGAGATCGCCATCTCCGTATCGTCAGTGTGAAACCATGGACCAGAGGGCAGTTGATTTTCCTTCAGTCTTTTTGGCGCGGCTTGAGCACGCGAACACAGGCTCTCGCCAAGCGCATCGCCCAAACCAAGTCCATCGAGCGACAACTTCATTCGCTCGACACGACCAGTATGATCGGTCGGCAAGTTTGCTTGCCAGGTGTTCGGGTTCTCATCGACCAACCGTTTCACACCCCGCAACCACGATGTCTGAATCCAATCTGTTCCCAGCGGTCCGACGCGATCCACCAGCCACCTCGCAAACCGCAATTCGTTGTGCATCGAGTAAACACGATCCGTATTCGAGGAATGAATCAACACGGGGCAGACCGGCATGAAGTCACCGAGAAATCTGGCGACATCCATGCCTGTGCCCGGATCAGTCGTAGCATCAGGAAGTGGATTCAAATCGTGATCGAGCGAGATCAACGCCGTAGTTGGAAAAAACTGTTCGCACTCGGCGATCATCGAAGGCGCATCACGCCAGATCTTCACCTCAAAGCCAGCGCCCAACCCAGCGGCGGTTTGTTGGAAAGCCGCTATGCGCTCGTCGTCGTCTTCAAGGATGAGGATAGTTTTCATATCAGGCTTCAAATTTTGCAGCGTGTGCTGTGATTCGTTCTGCCAAAGCCGGAAGTCTCACGCGCAGTCTCCCCGTGATGGTCTCGGCAGCGGGATTTTGCACGATAACCCGACAGGTTTCCGTCGCCGCGTTGAGCAATGACTCAAGAGGCGCCCAATCAGGTTCTGGAACGGAGTAACCTACGATCCACACTTCATCCGCGTTGCTCACAAACTCGCGAGCCGCGCGCCAAACTTCTGGAATGTAGAATCGGAAAGGCAATGTATTGGACGGATATTCCCTCAACTGGTCCTTTTCGTGAGGGAAAACAATTAGAGATGGCTTGGGTCTGTTGGAATAAATTCCGTGGCCGTTCCCAAAGATGAATTCTTCATCTGATATCGGAACGGCGTTCACAGGATCAGGAATCATGTGGTAGTGGTTGCATCGTCCGTATTCCTGGACTCCGTAGAACCCCACCGAACCATGCAGTTTAAGCAACGAGAAGCGGTTAGCATCCACTTGAACTTGCCCTGGAACGCCGAGAAACAAACCTGAATTGAGAATCGTCGGGCCATAAAAAGTTTGCGACATGTCCACATCGAAATGCTGACGAAACGCCAGCTCGAAGAGGCGGTCATAGTTGAATGTCAGCACCCGCCAAGGCGACTCAGCGAGAGCGCGGTGAGAGTGCGTCGTATTTGGAAAGATTCTCCGCAAGAAGTTCCTGTATGCTGTGAGTGCTTTGGCCGCAGGTTCACACTCCTTCGCAAGGAACATGGCAGTTACCACTGTCTTGGCCTCGAGGACGAGCCGATAGTCGTGCTCATCTTGAAATGTCCCCCGGTTGCATTTGATTTTTCCTTGATGAACAAGCCATGCAACGTCATCTATCGTTTGAGCGTGACACCCTTGATCTGCAAGCTTCTGGAAGAGATCAAGCGTGTTTTGAGTCATTTTGTGAAGCTTTGGGGCTGAACCTTCGATGCGCTTCGCGAATTCCATCAAGTGATCCCTCACTTGATTGGCAAGTGGGTATCCGCAAGCGCACGAGCATCCTGCGCCAAGAATTGCAACTTTCGTTTTCATTTCGCTCATTTATCTGTTTAATCCACCAACACACCTTTCCGTTCGGCGATGCCGATGACGGCCTGCGTGCCGGAGTTGAATTCCAAAAAGTCCTTTTCGATGCCGTCGCTGAAAATTACGCCGTTCTCGGCCATGCGTGATTCGACATGCAGCGGCGATTCGGGTGTAACGCGTCCGAACACGAGAGATGCGCCCGTCGTTTTAGTCGGAAATGGTTCGCGAACGGTGTAGAATAAATAGTTCGCATCCCAGGCAAACTCGGTCTTCACATTCAACCGAACCTTCCCGCTGCTTTTAGTCTTGTTCGCTACACCGGCGAATAAGTCCGACGTCGCCTGTCGTGCCAGTGACGAACCCGCCGATTGTGTGACCGCCGCCGCTCCGGTGAGCAGGCTCGTCAACCAGCCCGTTGAACCCATGCCGGTCGAAACGACTATGCCACTTGATGACTGTGTTTCACTCGCCTCGCCGCTACGGATGAGATAGCGCGCCGACGTGTGCGACTTTGGACCGATGAAGAGGTCATTCACTCCGTAAAGCGTTTGACCGTTGTTCAACGCCGCCTTTGCCATGGTCACCGAGCGCGTTCTTCGTTTCCGCAGCACAACTTCCGGCATCACTTTGGCCAGGTCGCTCACACGGAATGGCAGCAGTCGTCCATCCCACCGTTCCGGGTCAGGATTTACACCCACGACCGGCTGGCTGTTGAGATACTTCAACGTGTTGGCAACCAAACCATCTTGTCCGAGCGTGACAACGGTGTCATCCGGCGCGAAGACGAAGTTCTGGAGGAAACCGCGATCCACGATTTGCACACGACCGATTTGCCCGAGCGAGGCTTGCGCCTCGTGCAGCGCGCGGTGATAGATCTCGTCTTCGCGCAGATAATCCGAGAAGTCCGCGCCCTGATGCTCGACGTAGAACCGGGCCTGGCTGACGGTGTTGAACCGGATCACCAGTTCAGCTAGGCGCGTCGGTCGGGTCACGAGGACGATTTTGTTGTCGGTCAGCCGATTCATTTTCGAGCCGGTTGCGGCGTCAACAACTCGCGCAACAGATCAGGCGAGATGTTGAGTTGGCCAATCTTGTCCGCTTTGCCAGCCAATTCTTGAAAGGCAAAGGCGATGAGTTGTTCAGGCCTCATGCCAGTGCTCGCGAGCGCCTGGAGTATCTTGGCGTCCGCGCTGCCGAGCGCTTTCATGGTGCTTGAGACGCCATAAGCACGCGCGTCAGCTTCGGCTTTGGCGTTCTCCGCGGCCAGCGCAACGAGGCTCTTGCGACGGTCTTCCAAACCGATATTCGATTCGAGTGCTTCTTTTTTGAGCAGGCCTTCCTTCTCTTGAACCGCCCGTTCGGCGTCCATTTGCGTCTCGCGGATTTGACGCTTCTTGGTCTCGATTGCGATCTCGGTGTTCAATTCGTTTTCCTTGATAGCGCGCTCCTGCTCGACCGCGGACTTGCGGCGGGCATAGATGGCTTCGTCCGATTCGCGGAAGAGCTTTTCGCGAGTCTCGGCCTCGAGCGCCCGAGCAGTCTCAGGCGTCGGCTTGATGGCGAGGATCGAAAGGCCGAGGACTTCGAGGCCCAGCGACGTGATTTCGTCCGAGGCGACAAGCCCAGATTTGACACTCTTAACCAAATCGTCCGACGCGCGAATCGCCTCGCGCAACGCCAGCTTCTGGAGTTCCGCCCGCGCCAGCACATTGATCACGTGAATGACGCGTTCAGGGAGTTTCTCCGGATCATCCGAAACGTAAGTCTCACCGTCGCGTGCGAGCGTGTAATTCAACAACGCCGCCAGTCGCTTCGGTTCGCTCACGCGGTATGTCACCTGCCCTTGAACGGTGACGCTCTGAAAGTCACCCGTAGTCTCCTGAAAAATGAACGGCACGTCGCTGCTGGCGACTGGCACGGCAACCAGCGAGGTCGTTGGCGACCAGTAAAAGAAGGAAAGCCCCAGTCCTTCGCGAACAATCTGGCCGCCGCGATATTGGAGCAGGTAGGTGGTGGGCTGAACCTTGATGAACTTGATGCCGAACATAACTTGCCTTTCGTCTTGGTTGTTTCTGTCGTGAAAATCGGGTCAAAGCTCGAAGTTGAATCCCTTCTTCTTCAGTTTCTCGTATTTGTCCGCGTCGAACTCGAATAACTGCGCCGGGCGATGACGACCGGTCATTTGCGTTTCTTTGAGCGGAACGAGCAGGCCGAAGCCGAGCACCTTCTTGCGAAAGTTGCGCTTGTCCAATCCCGTTTCCAGGACGGCTTCATAAAGATGTTGCAGTTGCGAAAGCGTGAACTTAGGTGGCAACAGCTCGAAACCGATGGGCTGGTAACGCACCTTGCCTTTTAGTCGCGTGAGCGCCGTCGCGAGGATGTCCGCGTGATCGAACGCGAGCTTCGGCACTTGCGAAATGGGAAACCATCGTGCATCTGCGGCGTCAGTGGCAGCTCTGGTATCGTGGGCGGCCAATTTGACCAAAGCGTAATAGGCTACACTCACGACTCGCTCGCGCGGATCGCGCTTCACCTCGCCGAACGAGTAGAGCTGTTCAAGGAAAACGTTCTGCAAGCCAGCTTCCTCAGCGAGCTCGCGTCGAGCGGCGTCATCCAGGGTTTCGTCCACGCGGACGAAGCCGCCGGGCAGCGCCCATTTTCCTTTGAACGGCTCAAGCGCTCGTTGAATGAGCAGGACCTTGAGGTCGCCTTCGTCCAGGCCAAAGACAACGCAGTCCACCGTCAGTGCGGCGCGGGGATATTGGTAAGTGTGAGGCATAATGTTGGGCCATTGAGTTTAGGGTTGAAGGGTCTCGATCCGCCGCATCGTTTCCGGATTGTTAACTGGGTAAACAGCTTCCTGCGGAGTGATCAGGTTTGCGTGGTCGTTTGCTTCGGCATTCGCTCGCTGATTCGCAACAAACTCGGAAATATCCTCAATGCTAACAATCCAACTCTGTGTGTATTGCCGAAGCGCTTCGCCAGCAAGGCCAAGCTGAATCGCTCTTCGCTCCTGCTTGCCACCACGTGGATCGTGGTCGGGATCCCATTGCAACCGTACGGGCGAAGTAGCGAGGCGCATTCTCCAGTTCTCGTGAGAGCCGTAGATTTCCGGCACGTAACTGGAATGGACAGCCTGTTCCAGAATCTCATCGAAACCAGCGCGGCGTAGTCGCACCGCAAGCGTAATCTCCTGCCCCTCCTTCCTGCCCCAACCCGAGCGATGCATCATCCAGAGGAAATTCGGCTTAATCCAACTCATGCGATTAAGGCTGAACTCGCCTCCGAATCTTTGGTGCTCCGAAGCGAAAAGGCCTATCGCCGGTCTGTAGGCTTGATATACCACGATGGTGTCCCTATCGAATTGCGCCATGATGTGCTTTCCCGACACCGGCCAGCGCTTCAACTGTTCAATGTATGGTTCTGTGCGTAGATTCATTCCGCTACCTTTCCTCCGCTTTGTATTCCGCGATTACTTCAATCAAACCAACTATGTTGGCATTGAACTCAGACAATTCTTCGGCGGGAATCCAGAGCTCTTGGCACGTGGAATCGCCGACGACCTGCACTGGATACCTGGCAACGAATTCCTTCCTCACGTGAAACCGAGTCACGTAACCCGCGCCATAATCCCGGACATTCCATTTCCGCGAGATGTCTGCGGCATATGGCTCGTTCAAAACCGGGTAGAAAATGGGCTGCTCGGGCAATCGCGGCGGAAACTCGCGATAGCCGCTGGCTGCGATCAAGGCCAGCTCACCCGGTCCGACCGGGCGATAGAGGATAGTGGTTTCCGCATTCATCTTTAGTAAGTGTTCTCTTTACACGTTCAATTGATAGTGTCATATTAACACCATGTCAAGCGGGAATCTGAAAGAAGTGAAATCGGCGGTCAGGCCTGATAGTCTGCAGCGCGTGAGAATCAGCAAGGTCATCGTCGTCATCAACCGAACCAAGCCGCATGCAAAGCAAACAGCTGACGCACTTAAGGCGAGCCTGGCGCGCGAGCGGGTACGGCAGGAATGGATTGAAACCCTGCCCCCGCAAAAGCACCTTTTCCGGAAGCTGGCGGATTTGCAAAGGATGGATGCGGACTTGGTCATCGCTGTAGGCGGTGACGGCACGCTATTGCAAGCCGCGCATCGGTTTCGCGGATCAGGTGTGCCGATCCTAGGCATCAATATCGGTTACCTCGGATTCATCACGTCCATCCACGGCGAACGTGTAAAACAGGAAATGAAGCGTGTGCTGAACGCGGACTTCATCATCAGCCAGCGCACAGCGCTCGATCTGGAGATGCAGAATGGCAAGAAGCGAATCAGTGGTTGGGCGCTGAATGACGCACTCATCACCCGTGGCGGCAATCCCAACCTAATCGGAATTGATGCGCGCATCGGTCAACGCCGGTTGACGAGCTATCGTTGCGACGGTCTGGTGGTCGCCACACCCACGGGCTCGACGGCCTACTCGCTCGCGGCGGGTGGCCCGATCATCAGCCCGGAATGCAATGTGTTAACTGTGACGCCAATTTGTCCCCAATCGCTGACAAACCGGTCGGTGGTAGTGAATTCCACCGAGCCGATCGAGATGCAGTTGACCGAAACCTCCGGTCCGGCGGAGCTGCAGGTCGACGGCATGGAATTGGCAAAATTAACACCGGACAGTTCCATTACTGTGAAGACATCAGCGGACACCGTGCCGATCGCATTTCTACCTGAGGTCAATTACTACGACGTGCTCGCAGAGAAGCTGAAATGGCGCGGCGACGGACTTTCCAAACCCAAATACGGACACGCATGAACTATTTACTGTTCCCAGGCCGGCATCTGGTCAACACGCGTTTCCAAGAAGTCTACCTCCAGCGAATCCTGACTTCATCGCCGGCGCACCTGTCCGGTTTACTCAAAGGACGAAGTGAGTTGAGCTCGCCACCGGCCGAGATCATTTTCGCCATCACCTCAGCCAATCAGGAGAACTCGCGCTTTAACCCGATCCCTTTTCATGTTCGCGCGATGGGCGTGGATCGGTTCGCGCGCGACTTGCGAACCAAACTGCCCTTGCGTTTTCGCGTCATAGGCCTCCCGCACTACGGACACACACAGAATTTTGCGGAATTCACCATCAAGGAAATCGCCAACCAAACCGAGCAAGCCGTAAAGCTGACGCCGGAAAACTGCCTGGTGCTTTGCTCAACACCTGAGGTAATCCGGCTGTATCGGGAATTGGGTTTTACGATTGCGCCTGCGGAATTAGCAGAGGCTGACCCGAAGCCGGTGACTCCAATTGAGATCATACGTGAAATTGGAGCGCGTGGTTCGGATTGGCAAACTGGTACATTAGTGAAAACGCATCTAGCAGCGAGTCATCAAAGCTTGTTCGACGATCTGCCCGAGGTTGCCCAAAGAATTGCCCGGTTGTATCAAGACCCACTGACCAATCAGGACGGCAGTCTGACTGAAACGCGTAATTACAGCACATATGCGCGCGGCATGAATGAGATCATCCGCCTCAAGTATCTGGATATTCGTTCGGGCATCCGGCCGGGGCGTATCGTGGACGAAGGTTGTGCCGACGGAGCGTTGCTGGCTGAAGTTAGCCGCGACTTCCCCGACTCCGATCTGTTCGGCATCGATCTATCTGCCGAGTTCGCAGGGCGATTTCACGAACGCCAACGCGCTGGCGAATTCGCCGGGGCTTACGTCCATTTCTTCCATCGCAATCTACTGGATCGGATCTTTGAACCCGAATCCATCGACACCATCATCTGCAATAGCACCCTGCACGAACTGTGGAGTTATGGCGAAGGTGAGAAATCCGTTCGCAATTACCTCGCAGAGAAATTCAGGCAACTCCGCCCCGGCGGCCGACTCATCATCCGCGACGTCGTGGGACCGGAAGAAGGCGACAAAGAAGTCTTGCTCTGGTGCTCTCGCACCGATGGTGAAAACCTCCCGGCGGCGGAGTTGGCGAATCATCAGGGGCGGAATGCAACTTGGTTGACAAGCCTTTCTACGCGGAGTCGTTTTCTACTATTCGCCAGCGACTTTCTCGGCGGCAAAAGTCCAATCGATTTTACCGAATTGCAGCATGATGGCGAACCTGTGTTTCGACTCACGTTACGCCAAACTGCAGAGTTTCTTTCCAAGAAGGATTATGCCGATAACTGGAAGTCGGAGATGAACGAGGAATTTTGTTTTTGGAGCTTCGTGAAATGGAAAACCGTCCTGAGGGAGATTGGATTCGAGTTGCTCGAAAATTCGAACCAACCCGCCGAGGGATCGCGCAATTACACAAATCCGTGGACGGTTACGAATCGTTATGCCGGGAAAGTCAAACTGCACACCACCAATAATGTCCCGGTTTTGTGGCCGCCCACAAATATGGTGCTGATCGCCTCTCGTCCTGTCGGTTAAAATTTGCTCCCGCTCAGTTTGTCTTGTCCTTCTTCGTCGCCAAGCGAGTTGCTAGAGCCTTAAGGTCTTGCTTCTTCAAGACGCCCTCGATGAGTTCTGGAAGTCTGTTGGGAGTACAGCCGAAACAGGGAACGCCACCTTCGGAGAGCTTCTTGGCTACGCGTTCGTCAAAAGTCGGGATGCCACTGTCAGATAATGCCAGCAAAGTTATGACCCGCACGCCAGACGCTACCATCTCGTGCATGCGCCGGATGAGCTGCGATTGATTGCCGCCCTCGATCAGGTCGCTGATCAGAAAGAAAATGGTCTGGCTGGGATCGGAGATGAACTTCTCACAATACGCCACGGCTTTGTTGATGTCCGTGCCACCCCCAAGTTGCACGCCAAATATCATATCTACTGGATCGTTGCCGCATTGCTCGGTCAAATCCACGATCTCGGTGTCGAAAGCGACTACGCGAGTATTCAGTGCCGGAAGCGATGCGAAGATCGAGCCGGTCACCGAGCCATACACCACCGACTCAGCCATTGAACCGCTCTGGTCCATGCAGACGATGACAGTCCAGTTGTTCGAGCGTTGGGCGCGCGAGTAAAAATAGACTTTCTCCGGCACGATCGTCCCGAGCGACGGCTGGTAGTTCTTGAGGTTGCGACCAATCGTCCATTTCCAATCAATGTTAGCAGCGTTGGGGAGCGGTGAATGCTCCTTGCGATTCAGCGCGCCTAGGACCGCCTGGCGGATACGTTGCTCCAAAAGGCGTTTGATCTTGTCCACCACCGCCCGCACAACCATCCGGGCCGTTTCCTTCGTGCGCTCCGGAATGCGACCCTTCAGCGACATCAATGTGCCGACGAGCTGCGGATTTGGTTCGACGTTCTTCAACATCTCCGGCTCGAATAACAATTGCGTGAGGCCCTTGCGCTCAATGGCGTCGTTCTGGATGACGGTGACCACGTCCTCCTTGAAGTAGTTCCGGATGTCGCCGAGCCATTTGGCCAGGTTCGGCGCGGATGGGCCAAGCCCCGCGCTGCGCTGGCGACCCCGCTGGCCTTCGCCTTCCCCGGACGATTCGTCGTAGATCGCC
>Ga0315910_10000406_pt1 | contig 43211 bp, 34 predicted proteins | sample EdamamesoilMG_FD_204470 | JGI IMG/M metagenome (GOLD analysis project Ga0315910, IMG submission 204470) | Garden soil microbial communities collected in Santa Monica, California, United States - Edamame soil | ecosystem: Environmental > Terrestrial > Soil > Garden | place: USA: California...
TCTTGTGGCGCGCGACGAGCGTGCTCGCCAGGCCCGGGCGGAACTCCTGCACGTCGACGCCGTGGGGGATGACGCGCACGACCTCGCGCGCGAAGCCGTCGCCGAGGGCCTGCTCCTCGGCCAGCGGATCGAGGGCCACGACCGCGCCGGCGGTGCGGCGCACGTAGGGTCCCCACAGGCGCTCGCCCACGCGCCGCAGCAGGAACTCGTTCCAGCGCATGCTACCGCGCCAGCCCCCGGCCACCAGGACCAGGGTCGCGCCCAGGCGCCGCGCCATGCGCGCGCCGCGCAGGGCGGCCGGCGAGAGGGCGTCGTAGGAGAGGATCACGTCGGGCGCGAACTGCTCGAGCTTCCCGCCCGCGCGCGCGTCCTCGGGCGCGTCGGTGCTCGAGCGCGGGATCAGGCCGGGCGGCGCGCCGAAGCCGCGCACGTGGTAGCCGCGCCCGAGGAACTCGCGCGCCAGCTCGGGCGCGTGGCGTGCCCATTTGACGCGCAGCCCCTTGACGTCGAGGGAGAGCGCCAACGGATCGAGCAGTAGGGCGACGCGCAGTGCAGTCACGGGTGCAGAACTCGGGAGACTTCGATGGGACGTGCGGCCCGAAGTTTCTTCGGAGCACTCTTCGGAATCGCGGTCTTTCGCCCTGTAGCGCTCAAGGATCCGCGCAACGAGCCGACAACGGGCTCCGGCCCCGTCGATCCACTCCATGCACGTCCCCTCGCATCGTTCACCCTACCCGCCCCTGGAGGGCACGGTCCCCGCGCCGCGCGCGCTGTTCGTCGATCGCTGGGGCACGCTGCTCGAGCCGCCGAGCGAAGGTTTTGCGCGGCACCCCTCCGACGTCCGATTCCTGGCCAACGCCGTGCAGGCCCTGTTCCGCGCCTCGCGCGCGGGCTGGCAGATCTACCTGCTCGGCAACGAGGACGCGGTCGCGCGGGGCCAGGTCCCGCTCGAGGCCTGGAAGGAGATCGAGGAGAAGCTCCTCGCCGCCCTGGCGCGCGCGGGCGTCCCGATCGCCAGGAACTACGTGTGCCTGGAGCATCCGGAGGGCGCCCCGGGGCACCGCAACGATTCCGTGTACCTGTTGCCGAACACGGGCGCGTTCTACCACGCGACCCACAGCGACGGAATCGACCTCGGGAAGAGCTGGGTCATCGGCGACAGCACGCTCGAGCTCGTGGCCGGCTGGCGCGCCGGCTGCCGGCAGGCGGGCGTGCGCACGGGTCTCGCCCTCTCGGATCGGACCTTCCACGTCGATCCCGAGCTGATGGCCGACGACCTCGCGGGCGTGGTCGTCGAGCTGCTCACGCGCACGGGAGCCCTGCACCACTAGAGCGCTACCGAGCGCTCAGGGACGCGGGCGCGCGCCCAGGCGCAGCGTCCGCCCCGGAGCCAGGCGGCGCGGAGCGGGCTCGCCCGCGGCGCGCACGGTGAGCGGGCTGCCGCCGCGGTTGGTGAGCTCGACTCGCCCGTCGGGCAGGCAGGAAAGGCCCACGGCGCCGCCCTCCAGCGCGAGCGAGCCGCAGCCGGGGAGCTCGAGCTCGAGCCGCCCGCGGCGCACCTCCAGCTCGGCCGTCCGGCAGCGCACGAGGGTCAGGCGCGGCCCCGGAGCGAGCTCGAGGGCGGCCGGGCCCGTGAGCGTGAGGCTGGCGGCCTCCGGCCAGCGCAGCGTGAGGCGCGAGCTCGCCCCGGCCTCGAGGTAGGCGTCCGCGGGCAGCGTCTCGGGCGGCGAGCGGCGCGTCAGGCTGCGCACCGCGCCGCCCACGACCAGGTCGGCCGAGCCCGCCTCCAGGGCGAGGCGCGCGCGCCCGAGCTCGTTCCCGCCCGGGAAGAGGGCGGCCACGGCGAGCAGGAGGACGGCGCATTTCACGCCTCCAGGATCGGCGCGCGCCGTCCCGGAGCTGACGTCGAACTCGGAGGCGGAAGAGTCTTCTCGCCCAGCGCTCAGTTCGAGAGCTCGGCGAACCGGCGGCGCAGGAACGCGGCCCGCTGCCGGTCGCGCTCGGTGGCCTCGGAGAGCTTGCCGTTGGCGTCGCCCACGAGCATGTGCACGTGGCCCTTCTGGATCTGCACCGCGGTCTGGTTCAGCTCCGCCAGCGGCAGCCCGGCCAGGAGGCCCAGCACGACGCCCAGGCGCACGTTGGAGAGGTGCATGAGCGCCACCTCGGTCGCCAGCGAGCGCGCCGTGCGCAGCATGCCGTAGGAGCGCTTGACGCGGTCCTCCACCGTCGCGCCCTGCTCGGTCATGAGCACGCCGCGCACCTTGCGCTCGAAGTCGACGATGCAGGGCACGAGCTCCTCCAGGTCGGCGATCAGGTCCTCCTCCGAGGAGCCCAGCGTGACCTGGTTCGAGATCTGGTAGAAGTCGCCGGCCGCGCGGCTGCCCTCGCCGTACATGCCGCGCACGGCGAGACCCGTGCGCTGGGCGGCGTTGAAGACCTTCTCGAGCTCGCTCTTCACGAGCCCCAGGGCCGGCAGGTGCATCATGACCGAGGCGCGCAGGCCCGTGCCGACGTTGGTCGGACAGCCGGTCAGGTAGCCCAGCCGGTCGGAGTGCGCGAAGGTCAGGTTCTTCTCGAGCACGCGGTCGAGGTCGCGCACGCGCTGCCAGGCTTCCTGCAGCGAGTAACCGGCCGAGAGGCTCTGCAGGCGCAGGTGGTCCTCCTCGTTGACCATGATCGAGAGCGTCTCGTTCTCGCCGAAGGCCACGCCGCGCCCGGGCCGCGCCGCCAGGCTGGGATCGGTGGGCGCGAGGTCGCGCGACACGAGGTAGCGCTCGCGCAGCAGCAGGCGCACGATCGGCGCCGCCTCCTCCATCCCCACCCAGATCGTCTCGCCGTCCAGGCGCTGGTCGACCAGCACCTCGCGCAGGCGGTCGGAGAGCTCCTTCGCCTTGGCGTCGTCCAGGCGCAGGATGAACGGGAAGCCGTCGATGTTGCGCGCCAGGCGCACGCGGCAGGAGACGACCACGTCCGATTCCGGCCCCTCGGCCTGGAGCCAGGCGCCCACGCGCTGGGCGAAACGGTGCGGATCGAGCGAGAAGGACACGGGCGAGCGCGATCATAGTGCCTCGGCCCGCGGGATCCAGCGGCCGAGGGCGGGCGCAGGGCGCGTGCGCACGCCCGCGTCCCAGGGCAGGATGGGGCCATGCTCGGCGTCCTCGTGCTGGCGCTCCAGGCGGCTCCCGCGCCGCCGCCGGCGCGCGGCTGGGACGACTTCCCTGTCTTCGTGTGGCGCGAGCGGTACGCCGAGCGGCCGCTCCCTGAGGGCCTCGCCCGTCCCTTCGGAGGCGTGCTCCTGATGCGCGGCGAGGACTCCGCCTGGGCGCGCGCGGGCGGGCTCTCCTACCTCGTGTGGAACGCGGCCGGACGGGAGCCGCTGCACCTCGACCCCGACGAGGCCTGGCGCGCCCGCGTCGAGGCCTGGATCGAGGACCCCGCCGGAGACGCGCTCGTGCGCCGCCCGTGCTGGAACGATCCCGAGGTGCGCGCGGCGCTGGGGCGCACGCTCGCGGCCACGCTCGGCCGCCACGGCGCGCGACCGGGCCTGGGCTTCGTGCTGGGCGACGAGGTCGGCCTGACGCCGAACGGCGATCCCTTCGACCTGTGTCGCTGCGCGCCCTGCGAGGCACGCTGGCGCGCCTGGGCCGCCGAGCACGGCGCGGCCGAGCGCGCGCCGCTGACGGGCGAGGTGCTCGCCCGCCTGCGCGCCGGTGAGAGCGACGGCCTCGGAGACTGGCTCGCGCGCCGGCGCTTCGATCGGCTCGAGCTCGCCGAGGCGCTCGCGTCCGCGATGCGGCAGGTCCGCGAGGCGCCGACGCCCTTGCCCCTGGGCGTGCTCGGGCTGAACGCGGGGCTCTTCGCGGGCCTCGCCTTCGAGCCCCTGCTCGGCCAGCTCGACTTCGTCGAGGCCTATCCCCAGCTCGACACGCGCGAGCGCCTGGCGTCCTGCGCCGCGCCGCCGGCGCGTGCGCCCCACGCCCTCGCCACGGTGTTCGTCGACCAGGAGACGCCCGCCGGCGCCGCCTGGGTGGCCTGGGAGCACTGGGCCCAGGGCGGCGCCGGGCTCGTCCTGTGGAACGACACCGCCCTCGAGGAGCACGGGCCCCAGCGCGCGCGGCTGGCCGAGAGCGTGGCCGCGATCCGCGCGCTGCAGGCGCGCTTCCCCCACCTCCCCCACCCGCGTCTCTCGTCCTTCACCATCGTGCGCGACGAGGACTCGAACGCGCTCGCCTGGCTGCTCGATGCGACCGCGGACGGCGACACCTGGCCGCGGCGCACGACGGGCTACCAGGCCGCGCACGGGACGCGCGAGCGCGCCCTGGCGGCCTGGCTCGCGGCCCTGTCGGACGCGGGCATCGCGCCGGCCGTGCGCGCGCTCGGCGAGCTCGACGCGCGGGCCGGCGAGGGCACGTGGCTCCTCTCGTACGCACGCGTGCTCGGCGCGGAGGACGTCGCGCGGCTCGAGCGCCATCTCGCCGCCGGCGGGCGGCTCCTGGTCGAGGGCGAGCTCGGCTCCTTCGATCGCGCCGGTCGGCGGCGCGCCGAGGACGTGCGCGCGCGCCTGGCGCGCCTCGCGCCCGAGCGCGTCCTCGCGCCGCCGCCCGGGCTGGAGGACTACCCGGAGCGGCGCGCCGACGTCGCGGACACGGCCGCGCTGCGCTCGGCGCTGCGCGCGCTGGCGGCCCCCGTGCACGCGCTCGGCTTCGCGGGCGGGGCCGCGCGCGTGCCCTGGCGCGTGACGGTGCGCGGGCCGGTTCCGGACGGCGAGAGCACGGGCGAGCTCGTCACGCTGCTCCCGGCCTGGACGCGCGCCGAGGAGCGCGCGCGGCGCCTGGTCCCCCTCGCGCTCGAGCTCACGCCTCCGCCGGGCACCGCGCTCGAGTGGCTGCACCCGCGCGCCGGCGAGCTCTTGGCGGCGGGCGACGCGGCCGTGCTGCTCCTCCGGCCGGCGCGCTGATTCAGCCGTCGGCCAGGTACGCGTACGGCTCGTAGCAGCCGAGCAGCCCCTGGCGCAGGGCCTCGAACACGACGGCGATGCCGAGGTCGTCGTAGTGGTTCAGCCCGCGGCCCTGCGTGAAGAAGAACTCGTCGGGCGCGGTGCCCTGCTCGCGCTGGTGCTTCCTGAGCCAGCGCTTGGAGGAGACGAAGGCGAGGCCCTCGCGCTCGAAGAGCTCGTAGAGGAACGGCTCCTGCCAACCGTAGGGCCCGCGGCTCTCCAGCCCCTGGCGCCCGTGGAAGAGCACGAAGAAGAACGGGATGCGCCGCGCGGCGAGCTGGTCGCGGAGGTCGAGCAACAGGCGCTCGGCCAGGGCGCGCTTCTCCTGCTCGTGATCGGCCGCGGAGGTCCAGGAGAGGGCGCGCCTGCGATCGAACCAGCCCGACCCGAACAGGAGCGCGCGCCCGAGGTAGCTCGCGATGCCCGGCGGATGGTCGCGCGCGTAGGCCGCCGCGTCGTGCCCCTCGGGCGGGTGCAGCACGAGCTCGCCCTGCCCGTCGAGCGCGAACCAGGGCTTGGGGAGCTCGCGCAGCGGCAGGTAGATGCGGTCGAGGTCGTCGTCCACGAGGATCCCGATCACGACGATCGGATCCTCGAAGCGCGCCACGGCGCCGCGCGCGAGCAGTGCCACCTGGTCCAGGCCGTAGCCGCCGACGCCGTAGTTCAGGAGCGCGTAGCGCGACGCGAACTCCGAGCGCTCGAACAGGTCCTCCCAGCACGCGCTCGCGCGCGGCACGCACTGGGCGAAGGAGTCGCCGAAGAGGAGCACCGGCCGCCGGCCGGCGAGACCGGCCTCGCCGGTGTGCGCCAGCGTCCCGGCCGCGATCTCCTTCTTGCGCCAGCCGAGCTCGGGATCGAGCGCCTCGTGCTCGCGGGGCCGCTGGCGCTCGCGGGCGAACCGGACCTTCAGCACCCAGTAGTCGGGGCACAGGTGATGGGAGTAGAGCTCGGGCCGGCGCAGGCGCGTCGCCAGGGCCGTGCCGTCGAAGACGTCGGCGAAGAGCACCACGCGCAGCCCCGCCTCCAGCCCCGCCAGGCCGAGCGCGAGGGCCAGCGCGAGGCGCACGACGACGCGGCGCCGGGAGCGGGTGCGTGCGGCTCGGCGCTCGGCCCCCACGCGCCTCAGACGATGCGCTTCCCGAGCCCGGAGAGGACCAGGGCCACGGCCAGCTCGGCCGTGCGGTTGCGCTCGTCCAGGATGGGGTTGATCTCGGTGAACTCGAGGCCGAGCAGCTTCCCGCTCTCGGCCGCGTGCTCGAGCAAGAGGTGGCCCTCGCGCTGCGTCACGCCGCCCGTCACGGGCGTGCCCACGCCCGGCGCCTCGTAGGGGTCGAGGCCGTCCATGTCGAACGACAGGTGGAAGCCGGCCGTGCCCTGCGTGACGATGCCGATGGCCTCGCGCATGACGCGGTCCATGCCCAGGATGTCGAGCTCGCGCATCGAGTACACCTTGATGCCGCAGCGCGCCGCGAGCTCGCGCTCCCCCGGGTCGACGTCGCGGATGCCGATCAGGACGGCGTGGCGCGGGTCGACCATGGGGAAGCGCTCGCCCAGGCGCGTGAGCTCGTCCGGCCCGAAGCCCAGGCACGACGCCAGCGGCATGCCGTGCACGTTGCCCGTGGGCGAGGTCTCGGGCGTGTTCATGTCGGCGTGGGCGTCGAACCAGATCAGGCCGACCTTCTTCTTCTTGCGCGCGTAGAAGGAGGAGAGCCCGGCCACCGTGCCGCAGGCGATGGAGTGGTCGCCGCCCACGACCAGCGGGAAGGCGCCATCCTCGAGCAGGCGCTCGATGCGCAGGCGCAGGCGCCGGCAGCAGTTCGAGATCGAGTCCAGGTAGCGGGCGTGCGCGTTCTTGGGCTCCTTCGTGTCGGGCCGCAGCACGGGCACGTTGCCGAGGTCCTCGAACTCGAGGCCCAGGGCCGCGACGCGCCGGCCGAGGCCGGCGATGCGGATGGCCGAGGGCCCCATGTCGACGCCGCGCAGGCCGCCGCCGAGGTCCATGGGAACGCCGAGGAAACCGACCCGTCGCTTCATGCTCCGCCCTTCTTGCGCCGCTTGCCCGCCGCTCCCGCGCTCGGCTCGAACACGACCGTCGCGCCGCGCCCGAGCGCCAGCGTGCTGGCCGCGCTGCCGTCGCGCACCGCGAGCTCGAGCCGCTCGTAGGAATCCACCAGCGCCACGGCCGTGCCCTCGGGCGCGTCCGAGTACGTGCGCACGAGCGGCAGCGTCTCCGTGCCCACGCGGCAACGCCAGCGCGCGCGCCACTCGGGCCCGCCCGCCTCGGCCAGCCACTGGAAGGGCAGGTTGGTGATCAGGTTGCCGAAGCGGTCGACGTGGATGACCTCGGCCGTGACGCGGCCGTCGGGCGAGCGCTCCGGCGCCGGCCGCTCGAGGCGCACCCAGGCCTCGCTGCGCTCGCCGAAGGAAGCCGGCGGGTCGCCCTCGACCAGGCGCGCCGCCAGGGGCGCGAAGCGGTCGCGGCCATGGAACGTCGCGCTGGCGCCGCGCACGGGTGCGCGCTCGTCCGCGCGGCGCACGAGCGCCAGCGGCTCCGACTCGATCAGGGGCGCCAGGAGGCCGTTGTCCGGTCCGAGCAGGACGTGCCCGCGCGCCTCGACGATCAGGATGGCGCGCTCGCCGCCCACGCCCGGGTCGACGACGGCCACGTGCACCGTCCCGGCCGGGAAGTGCGACCAGGAGCGCTCCAGAAGGAACGCGCCCGTGCCCACGTCGCCGGGCGGCACGCCGTGGGTGAGGTCGATCACGTCGCGCAGGTGCGGCGCGTCCCGGTGCAGGACGCCGCGCACGATGCCCGCGTAGGGGTCGTCGAGGCCGTAGTCGGTCAGCAGGCTGACGAGGCCGCTCGGCCGCCAGGGCCGCGGAGGAGGCTGGGGACGCGCCATGTTCCGGGCCGACCAGTCAATCCCGCCCCGCCGCGCGGAACAAGGACCGAACGGCGCCGCCCCGTGCGGGGCCCGCGGGGCCTGGCCGGGCGGGAAGCCGTCCCCGGCCCCTACTGGCCCCGGCTGGCGGTGCGCGTGGAGAGCGCCCCCAGGACCGCGCCCTGCAGCGCCGGATCGGGCTCGGGCCGGCCGCGCGAGAGCGCCTCGACCGCGCCGAGCCCCCCCCACTCGCCCAGGGCGAAGCCGACGCGCCGGAGGTCGCGCTCGTCCGCCTCGCGCGGCGGCGATTCGATCTCGTCCACGAGCGCCTCCATGCCGGCCGCGCGCAGGAACACGCCGCCGGCGAGGACGCTGCGGTTCCAGGAGCCGCTCCACAGCGCCGCGCGCAGGACGGCGAACGCGGCCGGGTCCTTCTGGCGGATGAGCACCAGGGCGAGCTCGACGTTGACGTCGAGGTCGCCCTCCACGGGGAAGAGCCCGCGCAGGAGCACGAGGTCGCTGGGCTCGGGCTTGGCGCCCAGGGCGCGCACGACGGCGACGCGCCGCGGATCGCGCGTGGGAGCGGCGAAGGCGGCCGGCAGGGCGGCGCGCAGCCGTTCGCGCGAGGCCACCTCGCCCGCCCCCGCCAGTCCGAGCTCGAGCGCGAGCGACACCTCGGGCTCGAGGTCCGTGCGCCGCAGCGCGTCCAGGGCCGGGCGGCGCATGCGCCGGTCGTGCTGAACGCGCGCCAGGGCCAGGAGGACGCCCGTGCGCTCCGGCGAGGCCGGGCCCTTCACGAACTCGTCGAGCGCCGCGCGCGCGGGCGCGTGCCCGAGGCGCGCCAGCGCGACCACGCCCGGCCCCGAGAGGCCGAGGTCGGGGCGCTTCTCCAGCAGGTCGGCGAGATCGGGCAGGCGCCGGTCGTCGCCGCGGTCGCCGCAGGCCTCGACCAGACGCGCGCGGAACTCGGGCGTGCCGTCCTCGAGCTGATCCGCCACCCAGCGCCAGGGCAGATCGCCGCCCGCGCGCAGGAGCAAGAGCCCGGCCAGCGAGGCCACCTCGGGCACGTCGCGGAAGGCGACCTCGACCAGCTTCTTGGCGCGCTTCTCCGCGTGGGCCTGGTCGATCTCCTCCAGCATCGCGCGCCAGAGCTCGGGCGAGCTCGGCTTCCATTCGCCGGCCTCGTACGCGCGCGCGAGGTCGTCCGGCAGGAGCACGGCCGCGGCGCGCAGCACGCCCACGCGCTCCTCGCCCAGGAGCAGCTCGACCATGTGCGTGCGCAGCGCGTGGCCCTCGAGCTCCTGCGCCGCCGCCAGGATCACGCGGTCGAGGAACTGATCGTCGGCCAGCAGGCCCTCGAGCAGGGTCGTCTGCCAGCGCTTCTCGTCCACCAGGCCGAAGCGCTGCGCCGCGCGCCAGCGCAGCTCGTAGTAGAGCGCCAGCGCCTGCCCCAGCGCGCCCGTGGCCGCGGCGTCGTGGTCGGGCTCGGACAGCGCGCGCGCCGCGCGCGCGGCCTCGGCCGCGACACCGTCGCCCAGGGCCAGCGCCTCGAGCCGTCCCTCGGCCTGGGGCACGCCGCGGCGGTCGGAGACGACCAGCGCGACGGCGCTGGCGTACTCGAGGTCGGCGAGGTCGCGCTCGAGCGCCCGCTCGAGCCCGGGCCAGCCCTCGCGCCCGAGCTCGCCCAGGGCGAACAGCGCCGCCTTGCGCTCGCCGAGCTCGCCCTCGGCCGCGGCGGTCTCGATGCGCGGGAGGTCGGCGCCCGAGCGCCCCGCTCCCAGGGCGTACAGGCCCTGGGAGCGATCGGCCGCGTCGAGCGCGCCCGCGTCGAGCAGCGCGCGCGCGCGGCCGGCCGACTGGGCGGTGAAGCGCACGCGCGCGTCGCGCGCCACGAGCTCGGGGAGCTCCAGGCGCGCGGGCCCCGGCCGCGCCGTCTGGACGCCGGATACGCCGAGGAGCGCCAGCAGGATCGCGGGGAGGAACATGGGGAGCTGGACCTGGCCTTATCGTCCCGGGGCCGGGGCCGGCTGGGCGCGGGGCAGGGCTTTCCCGGTCAGCGGAGATAGAGGACGACCTCGAGCGTCCCCGATTCCAGGGCGCGCAGGGCGTTCTTGCCCGTCAGGCCGTCGGCCGTGGCCACGAGCTCGCCGGTCGTGCCCAGCGCCAGGCCGCGCAGCACGAAGCGCCCGTGGGAGTCGCTCTTGGTCTCGATCCCGCCCGGCCCGCGCACGAGCGCGCCCGCCAGGGGCTTCCCCGAGCGCGCCTCGACGGTCGTGCCGGTCACGACCGGGGGCGGACCGGACATCGAGGGGCCGCGTCCGAAGGCCGTGTCGCCCGCGGGCCCGTCGGTGGGCGGGTTGTGGCAGGCGGCGAGCAGCACGCACGCGACGAGGAAACGCGCCAGGTTCATCGGGGTTCTCCGCTATTCGGGTTGGCCGAGGAGGCCGACGAGCTCGCGCTGCTTGGCGTCGCGCAGCGCGGGGCTGGAGGCCTCGACGATCATGCGCAGCAGCGGCTCGGTGTTGGAGGGGCGCACGTTGAACCACCACCACTCGCGCTGGCCCAGGTCGCCGAACTCGACGGTGATGCCGTCCAGCTCGTCCTGGCGGCCGGAGGCGTAGCGCTGCTTCAGCTCGGCGATCTTGGCGGGCTTGTCGTCGACGTGGAAGTTGATCTCGCCCGTCGAGTGGTAGCGGCGCACGCGCGCGAGCAGCTGGCTCAGGGTCTTGCCCTTGTTCTCGGGCGCCGACAGGAGCGAGAGCACGGCCATCATCGCGATCACGCCCGAGTCGGCCGTGAAGTTCTCGGCGAAGTAGAAGTGTCCCGAGAGCTCGCCCCCGAACATGGCGCCCTTCTGGCGCATGGTGGCCTTCATGAACGAGTGCCCGACGCGGTCGCGCACGGGCTGTCCGCCGGCGCGCACGATCTCCTCCTTGACGGCCCACGAGGAGCGCAGGTCGTACACGACCGCCGTGCCCGGGAAGCGCCGCAGGAACACGGGCGCCAGCAGCGCCGTGATCAGGTCGGCCCCGGCCGTGACGCCCTGCTCGTCGACGAAGCAGCAGCGGTCGGCGTCGCCGTCGTAGGCCACGCCGAGCTCGGCCTTCTTCTCCTGCACGAGCCGCTTCAAGTCGGCCAGGTTGGCCTCGATCAGCGGGTTGGCCTCGTGGTTGGGGAAGGTGCCGTCGGGCTGCATGAAGAGCGTGTGCGCGCGGATGCGCGGCACGCGCTCGAGCACGGCCGGCAGGGTGTGCCCGGCCATGCCGTTGGCGGCGTCGATGGCGATGCTCACCTCGCGCCCGAGCTGGGCGAACTTGGCCACGTGGGCGGCGTAGTCGGCCAGGAGCTCGCGCCGCTCCTCGCGCCCGGGCTTCGCGACCGGCGCCGGATAGGGCGCGGCGCACATGCGCTCGAGCTCGGCGATGCCGGTGTCCTTCGAGACGGGCTTGGCGCCCTCGCGGCACAGCTTCATGCCGTTGTACTGGCCGGGATTGTGGCTGGCCGTCACGCACAGCCCACCGTCGCAGGCGATCGAGCCGATGGCGAAGTACGCCATGGGCGTCTCGGAGAGGCCCAGGCGGATCACGTTCGCGCCTGCGTCGCGCATGCCCTGGCTGACGGCGTCGGCCAGCTCGGGCGAGTGCACGCGCATGTCCTGGCCCACCACCAGGGTCTTCGCCTTCAGGAGGCGCGCGAAGGCGTTCCCGATCTTCTTCGCCAGCGCCGCGTCGAGCTCCGACGGCACGAGGCCGCGGATGTCATAGGCCTTGAAGATCCCCATGGGCCGAGAGCGTAGGCCCCGGCCGGCGGCGAGTCCAAGGCTCAGGGGCGCTCGGGCGGCAGGCGGACCTCGATCGGCTCTGCGACCGGCTCCGCGGCCGCGTGCGCCCGGCCGCTGCGGTACACGCTCACGTGCCCCTCGGCCGCGAAGCGGAGGTTGTAGGGCTCGCCCTCCTGGAAGGTGAAGCGCACGCCCTCCGGGCTCGGGTCCTGGTCCACCGGGTCGCCGCGCAGCAGCATGCGCGGCTCGGCCTCGGCCGCCAGTGGCCGGCCGTCGGCGTCGAGCACGCGGAAAGCCAGCTCCACCGGCGCGCCCTCCGGCGCCCGCGCGACCAGGACGGGCAGGTCGTCGAGCGCCAGCACGCGCTCGCCCGTCCAGGGCTCGAGCTCGGCCCGGCGCACGTCCTCCGCCTGCGCCAGCACCACCACGGGCACGCCGGGCGCGACTCGCACGGAGTGCTCGCGCGAGACGCCGTCGAGCGAGACCGAGTCGTTCCCGAACTGCACGTGCACCGCGCCCCAGGTGTGGCCCACGAGCCGCAGCGTGGGCCAGCCCTCGAATCCCGCGGGACGCCGGAGGTCCTGGCCGGGGCTCAGCGCGCACTCGCCCTCGAGCGGCGGCCAGCCGCCCATGGGCTCGAGCGCCTTGGCGCAGTCCGTCAGGCGGACCTCGCGGCTCTCGAACAGCGACTCGAGCCGCGCGCGCCCGTCGCCGTCGGTGATCACGATCGTGGGCATCGGCCCTTGCTGGCGGAAACGGCGGTACGCCAGCGGCGCGCCGTCCGCGCCGACGAGCCGCAGGCGCACCTCGGCGCGCCGCGGCAGGTACAGCACCGACTCGGGCGCGTCCGAGTCCGCGGGCGTCCCGATCCACGCGCCGAAGCCGGCGGCGCGCACCTCGTACTCCGCGCTCTGCCCGACGCCGGGCGCCTCGGGGAACACCACGCGCCCCTCCGCGTCGGTCGTGCCCGCGACCGCGGCCGGCGCGTGCCGGCAGGTCTGGTGCGAGCGCACGCGCGCGCCCGCGATCGGCCGGCCCTCGAGGTCGAGCACCCGCAGGCGCAGGGGCTCGTCGGCCGGGAAGAGCACGTAGCTGTCCTCGACCGCGGAACCCACCAGCGAGCGGTAGCCCGCCTTCGAGAAGCGGATCTTCTCGTCGTCGCGTGTGCGTGGCGTCAGCACGAACGAGCCGTCGGCCTCCGTGAGCGCGCGGTCGGCGAGATGCGCGGGCAGGTCGAAATCCTCGCTCCACAGCTCGCACGTGACGCCCGCGATGGGCGCGCCGGTCCAGGCGTCGCGCACCCAGGCGCGCGTCGGCTCCTGGAGCGCGAGGCAGAGGACCAGGGGGAGCATGGCCCCGAGCATGCCCAAGGGGACGACGGGCGCCGCGTTCTGTCGACGGAAAAGCGGCCGTCTCAGCCCAGGACCGCCGCCAGCGCCTTGGCCAGGCGCTCGACGTCGGGCGGGCCAAGGTCGAGATGCGTGACGAAGCGGACGGAGGCGGCGCTCATGGGCATGGTCAGGACGCCGTGGGCGCCCAGGGCCTCGGTCAGGCGCTCGGGCGTCCAGCCCGGGCGCTCGACGCGCACCATGACGATGTTCGACTCGATCTCGCCGGGCCAGGCCACGAGGCCCTCGTGGCGCGCGCAGGTCTCGGCCACGGCACGCGCCAGGGCGTGGTCCTCGGCCAGGCGCGCGAGGTTGTGGCGCAACCCGTACAGGCCGGCGCCCGCGATCACGCCCGCCTGGCGCATCCAGCCGCCGAAGCGCTTGCGCAGCACACGCGCGCGCGCGAGGAAATCGGCCGGGCCTGCCACCAGCGCGCCCACCGGCGCACCCAGGCCCTTCGAGAGCGAGAACATGACCGAGTCGGCGCAGGCCGCGAAGCGCGCGGCCGGGAGGCCCGCCGCAACGGCCGCGTTGGGCAGGCGTGCGCCGTCCATGTGGACGGAGAGGCCGTGCGCGCGCGCGAGCGCGGTCAGGCCCTCGAGGTGCGCCAGCGGGACCACGCGCCCGCCGGGGCCGTCGCCGTCGCCCATGAAGGTCTGCTCGACGCACAGGAGCTTCGTACGCGGGCAGTGGATCGAGTCCATGCGCAGGGCGCGCGCGAGGTCGGCCAGCGCCAGGCGTCCGTCGGGGGCCACGAGCGTCTGCGCCTGGACGCCGTGCAGCGCGGCCGCGGCGCCGGCCTCCCACTGGACGACGTGGGCGCTGCGCTCGGCCACGAACTCGTCGCCCGGGCGCGTCCAGGCGCCGATGGCGAGCTGGTTCGCCATGGTGCCCGAGGGCACGTACAGGGCGCCCTCCTTGCCCAGCCACTCGGCCGCGGCGCGCTCGAGCGCGCCCACGGTCGGATCGCCGTCGAGCACGTCGTCGCCGAGCTCGGCGCGCGTCATGGCCTGCAGCATGGCCGGCGACGGGCGCGTGACGGTGTCGCTGCGGAAGTCGCTGGCGCGCGCGCTCACGGGCGCTCGACCCGCGCCCGGCCCTTCTTCTTCGGCAGCGCGCCCTTGGGATCGGCCGAGAGCGTGATGCGCACGCGCTTCAGGGCCTCCTCGATCTTCTCCAGGCTGTTCGCGTAGGAGAAGCGCAGGTAGCCCTCGCCGAAGCGACCGAAGGCCGTGCCCGCCACGGTGGCGACGCCCGCGTCGAGCAGGAGCTGCTGCTCGAGCTCCTTCGACGTCTTGCCCGTGCCCGTGATGTTCGGGAAGGCGTAGAAGGCGCCCTGGGGCGTCACGCAGCGGATGCCCGGGATGTCGTTCAGGCCCGCCACGATCGCGCGTCGGCGCTCGTCGAAGGCGCGCAGCATGGTGTCGACCGCGTCCTGCGGGCCGCGCAGCGCGGCGATGCCGGCGCGCTGCACGGGCGCGCTGGCGCAGGAGTTCGAGTTGATCTGCAGGCGCTCGGCGTGCTCGATCAGGGCCTTGGGCCAGACTCCGAAGCCCAGGCGCCAGCCGGTCATGGAGAAGGTCTTGCTCCAGCCGTCGAGCAGGATCACGCGCTCGCGGATCGATTCGTAGGCGAGCAGCGAGTGGTGCTGCGCGGGCGCGTAGGTGAGGCGCCCGTAGATCTCGTCGGCCAGGATGGCGATCCTGGGGAAGCGCTCCAGGCCGGCCACGAAGCGGTCGAGGGCGCCCCTGGAGATCACGCCGCCGGTCGGGTTGGCGGGCGTGTTGAGCACGATCAGACGCGTGCGCTCGTTGCACTGCGCCAGCACGACCTCGGGGTCGAACTCGAAACCGCGCTCCTCGGAGAGCTCGATCGGCACGGCCGTCGCGCCCGAGCAGCGGATCATCGACTCGTAGATGGGGAAGCCCGGGTTGGGATAGAGGATCTCCGCGCCCGGCTCGCCGAACATCAGGATGGCGAAGAAGAGCGTGGGCTTCCCGCCCGGGACGATCAGCACCTGGTCGGGGTCGATGCGCACGCCGCGGCGCAGCTCGGTGTCCTCGGCCACGGCCTCGCGCAGCTCGCGGATGCCCTTGGCCTCGGTGTAGAAGTGCCAGCCGTCGCGCAGCGCCTTCACGCCGGCCTCGACGATGTGCGCCGGGGTGGCGAAGTCGGGGGCGCCGATGCCCAGGTTGATGATCGAGCGGCCCTCGGCCTCGAGCTTCTTGGCGCGCGCCAGCACCTCGAAGGCCGATTCCGTGCCGAGCTGCGACATGCGCTGGGCGAGCTGCAACGGGCTGGTCTTTCCGCTCATCCGGGGGTCCTCGGGGGTGGAGGGCGCGCGCGCACGGCGGCGACGCTCGTGGATCAAGCGTACGCGCCCCCGCGCGAAGCGGTCAAGGCGCGGAGCGCGCTCGCGCAATACACTCACGGCGTGCACCGCGGCCCGCGCATTTTTTTCGCCCTGCTCGGCCTCTTCGGGCCGCTCGGTGCGCACTCGGCCGGCGCGCAGGAGGAGCGCGTGCGCCCGGCGCGCCCGAACGTCCTGCTCATCCTGGCCGACGACCTGGGCTGGAAGGACGTGGGCTACCAGGGCTCGGCCTACCCCACGCCGAACATCGACCGCCTGGCGCGCGAGGGGCTCGTGCTCAGCCACGCCTACGCCGCCTCGCCCTGCTGCTCGCCCTCGCGGGCGGCGCTGCTCACCGGCCGCCATCCGGCGCGCCTGGGGCTGACGCGCGCCACGCGCAACCGCGACTACCTCGAGGAGCGCGACCCGAGCCGCGTGCGCCCCACGCCCGCGCACATGCCCTGGCTCGACCCGGGCAGCCGGACGCACCTCCCCGAGGGGACGCCCACCCTCGGCGAGCGCCTGGGCGCGGCCGGCTACGCCACGGCCTTCGTCGGCAAGTGGCACATCGGCGAGCCGCCGCACGATCCGCACGCCCACGGCTTCCCGTGGGCGCACTCGGTGGGCTTCTACTCGGCCTCGCCTTACTTCCCGCCCTACTCGGTGCAGCTCCCGAAGACGAAGCCGCAGGCGGGCTACCTCACCGATCAATTGACGGAGGACGCGCTCGCCTTCCTGCGCGAGCCGCGCGAGCGCCCGTTCTTCCTCGTGCTGGCGCACTTCGCCGTGCACGGGCCGTGGCAGGCGAAGCCCGAGCTGGTCGAGCGCTTCCGGAAGGAGCTCGATCCCGCCGCGCCCCAGGGCAACGCCACCTACGCGGCCATGATCGCCAGCCTGGACGAGGGCGTCGGGCGCGTGCTGGACGAGCTCGACCGACTCGGCCTGGCCGAGTCGACGCTCGTGCTCTTCACCTCGGACAACGGGCCCTCGCTCGCCAAGGACGAGCCGCTCACGAGCGTGGCGCCCCTGCGCGGCGGCAAGCTCGACCTGTACGAGGGCGGCCTGCGCGTGCCCTTCGTCGCGCGCTGGAAGGGCACGATCCGCGCGCAGAGCCAGAGCGCGTATCCGGCGAGCTTCCTCGACCTCTATCCCACGCTGCTCGACCTGTGCGGGCTCGAGCGCGGGCCGGGCGAGGCGCCCGACGGCCTGGACCTGGCGCCGCTGTTCGCGGGCGAGGAGCTGCCCGCGCGCGGGCCGCTCTACTTCTACGTCCCCCACGGACGCCGGCCGCGCGCGGCCGTGCTCGACGGCGGCGAGAAGCTCGTGCGCTACTTCGGCGGCGCGGACGAGCTCTACGACCTCGGCGCCGACCCGGGCGAGGCGCACGATCTCGCGGGCGAGCGGGCCACGCGCGCCCGGGCGCTCGGCGACGATCTGGCGGCCTGGCTCGCTCGCATGGGCGTGCGCCCGCTGGAGCGCAATCCCGGCTACGACCCGGCCGCGCCGGTTCCGGGGCAGGACGACGAGCGCGAGGAGTGAGCCCCTGCGCGCCTCAGGCGTGGAAGATGGCCCGGGCGATCAGCGCGCCCCACAGGAGCGTGTTGGCCAGGAACCAGGCGTCGCCGCCCAGCAAGATGCGCGAGGGGTTCTCGCCGCCGCGTCCGCTCTGCACCAGCACCATGTAGCGCCCAAGGCCGAAGGCCACGCAGGGCACGCTCCAGAAGAGCTGCGAGCTGGCGCCGAACTTCGCGGCCGTGTCGGGGTCGACCGTGTACATCGTGTAGGCGACGATCGTGCAGGCGGCGAGCACGCTCACCATCTGGTCGAGGAACGGCACGCTGTACTCCTGCAGGCTCGGACGCGTGCGCGCGCCGTCCTCGCCCACCAGCGCGAGCTCGGCGCGGCGCTTGTTCAGCGCCAGGAAGAGCGCCAGGAACAGCGTGCACAGGAAGGCCCAGCGCGAGACCTCGGCCCCGGCCGCGACACCGCCCGCCGCCAGGCGCAGGAGGAAGCCCGAGGCGATGCAGAAGGCGTCCACGAGCACGACGCGCTTCAGCGCCAGGCCGTAGGCGACGTTGAGCGCGCCGTAGCCGGCCAGCACGGCCACGCCCGCGCGCCCGCCGCCGAGCGTGGCCGCGAGCACCAGCCCGACGACGAAAAGGACGCCCGCCGCCGTCAGCGCCGCGCGCGGCGTGAGCTCGCCCGAGGCGATCGGACGCTTCTTCTTCTCGGGATGGGCGCGGTCCTTCTCGACGTCGAGCACGTCGTTCAGCAGGTACACCGCGCTCGAGGCGAGCGAGAAGGCGGCGAAGGCGGCCAGCACGGCCAGCACGCGCTCGCCCGTCATCTCCTGGCCGATGCGCCGATCGCCGGCGGCGAACACCAGCGCGGCCAGGACGAAGACGTTCTTCGACCACTGGGGCGGGCGCATGGCCCGCAGGAGCGCCCCCGGAGTGCCGGTCATCGAGCGCGAACCCTAGCGGAGGCCGCGCCCGCGCTCCAGCAAGAGCTCGGAGGCCGGAGCCAGAACCGGAGAGGGCGCGCGAGGATCCAGAATGCCGGAGGCATTCTGGTCCTGCTCTCAGTCCTGCGTGAGCTTGGTCAGGTCGGGCACGGGTGAGTCGGGGCCGACCACGAGCGTGGTCTCCTCCTCCATCACCGTGCCCTGCTCCTGCAGGATGGCGAACTCGAAGGTCTGCACGCTGCCGTCCACGTACAGCACGTTGGTGGTCGTGCGGTGGTTGAGCGAGGGATCGTTGTCGTCGGCCACGAGCGGCTCGGTGCCGGGCGAGGTCAGGCCCTGGCGCAGCGGGTGGCCCTTCATGTCGCGCCCGGCATAGGCGGAGTAGGTGCTGTCGATGCGATCGAGGTCGCTCCACCACTCCTCCCAGGGCATCTGGCCGATGGCGAGCGAGCTCTTCTCGATGGCCGGGCAGCTCAGGCGCTCGGCGTTGGTCTTGGTGTTGTCGATGGCCTTCTTGGCGTAGATTGCCGCGAAGAAGCGCACGCCGCTCTCGGCCGGCATGGCCTTGTACTTGTTGTTGTAGAGCACGAAGCCCTTGTGGATCTCGCGCAGGTTGGCGGAGCAGGCCGAGACCTTGGCCGACTCGATCGCGTCCGTGACCATGGGCGTCAGGGCGGCGACGAGGATGCTGATGATCAGGATGACGGCCAGGAGCTCGATCAGCGTGAAGCCGCGCCGGGCGGCGCGCGCGAGGGTCGGCGGTACGAGGGCCATGGGCTCCCCTACCTACCCGCCTTGGAGGCGCCGGTCACAGCGGCCGGCCGCCCGCCGGCGAGGGCCTGGACCGCCGCCGTGAGCGCGTCCTTGCGGCCCGTGTCCTCCCAGGCGAAGCCCTCGCGCCCGAAGTGGCCGTGGAAGGCCGTCTTGGCGTAGATGGGACGCTTGAGATCGAGGGCCTGGATGATCTTGGCCGGGCGCAGGTCGAACACCTTGGAGAGGGCCGCGCCCAGGACGTCGTCGCCCACCGTGCCCGTGCCGAAGGTGTCCAGGCGCACGGAGAGGGGCTTGGCGACGCCGATGGCGTAGGCCACCTGCACCTCGCAGCGCTTGGCCAGGCCCGCGGCGACGACGGTCTTGGCCACCCAGCGCGCGGCGTAGGCGGCCGAGCGGTCGACCTTGGACGGGTCCTTGCCGCTGAAGGCGCCGCCGCCGTGACGGCCCATGCCGCCGTAGGTGTCGACGATGATCTTGCGCCCGGTCAGGCCGCAGTCGCCGTGCGGGCCGCCGATGACGAAGCGTCCGGTCGGGTTGACGTGGTAGATCGTCTCGGCGTCGAGCAGGCCGGGCGGGAAGATGGGCTTGATCAGCTTCTCGATGACCTCGCGCCGGATGGTGGCCTGGTCGACGTCGGGATCGTGCTGGGTCGAGAGCACGACCGTGTGCGCGCGCGCGACGCGGTCGCCGTCGTACTCGATCGTGACCTGCGACTTGGCGTCGGGGCGCAGCCAGGCGAGCGTGCCCTTGGCGCGCATCTCGGCCTGGCGCTCGACCAGGCGGTGCGCGTAGTAGATCGGCGCCGGCATGAGCACGGGCGTCTCGTCGCAGGCGAAGCCGAACATCAGACCCTGGTCGCCGGCGCCCTGGTCCTCCTGCTCCTTCTCCGAGCGCGTGACGCCCTGGCTGATGTCGGGCGACTGGCGGTCGAGGGCGACCATGACGGCGCAGGTCTTGCCGTTGATGCCCCAGTCGTCGTTCGTGTAGCCGATGCGCTGGATCGTCTCGCGCGCCACCTGGGCGTAGTCGACGTGCGAGCGCGTCGTGATCTCGCCCGCCACCACGCACAGGCCGGTGGTCACGAGCACCTCGCAGGCCACGCGCGAGTCCGGGTCCTGGGCCAGGCACGCGTCGAGGACCGAATCGGAGATCTGGTCGGCCACCTTGTCGGGGTGGCCCATGGAGACGGACTCGGACGTGAACAGGTGTCGCGCCATGGCTGCGGAGAGGGCGGAAAAGGGGGGTCCCGGGCGGGTCCGGCGCCGGAGCGCGGACGCGGGCTGATCCAGAACGTTATCCGTTCGCGCGCTCGCTGGCCAGCGCTTCGAGCCCGAGCTGCTCGAGTGCCTCCAGGGACTGACGCGTCGCGCCGCGCTGGGAGGCCACGGCCTGGATCCCGGCCTGGCCCATGCGCGCGCGCTCCTCCGGCTCGGCCAGGAGGCGTGCGAGCTCGCGCTCGAGCGCGGCCGCATCGGCCACCGTGCGGCAGGCTCCGGCCGCGAGCAGGAGCGCCGCCTCCTGGTCGAAGTTCTCGACGTGCGGGCCGAAGAGCACGGCCTTGCCCTGGGCCGCGGGCTCGAGCATGTTCTGGCCGCCGTGGGCGACGAGGCTGCCGCCCACGAAGACGAGGTCGGCCAGCGCGTACACGCGCTCGAGCTCGCCGATCGTGTCGACCAGCAGCGGACGCTCGGGATCGACGCGCGCGCCGGCGCGCAGCTCGGTCAGGCGCTGGCAGCCGATGCCCGCCGCGCGCAGGCGCTCGACGATCTCCGGGCAGCGCACGGGGTGGCGCGGCACGAGCACGAGCCGGGCCGCGGGCGCGGCGCGGCGCGCGGCGACGGCGAGCAGGAGCTCCTCGGGCTCGTGCGTCGAGCCGGCCACGAGCACCAGCCGCTCCGCGAGCGGCCGCACCAGGCGCGCGAGCTCGGCGTCGGGCACGACCGGGCCGATGCGCACGCCGTCGAACTTGACGTTGCCCGTGACGCACACGCGCGCGCCATCGATGCCGAGCATGCCGAAGCGGCGCGCGTACTCCTCGCTCTGGGCGCAGAAGAGCGAGATGCGGTTGAACTCCGGCAGCCAGCGCTTGAAGGCCAGGTAGCGCGCGTGGCTCTCGCGCGTGATGCGTCCGTTCACGACCGCCACCGGCCGTCCCTCGCGGTTGCACTCGCGCAGGAAGTTCGGCCACACCTCGAGCTCGACCAGGATCACGAGCGCCGGGTCGACGTGCCGCAGGAAGCGGCGCACGACGGGCGAGAGGTCGGCCGGGAAGCGCACGCACAGGTGGCCCGGGTAGAGCGCGCGCGCCACCTCGAGGCCCGTGTTGGTCGTGCAGGAGAGCACGACCTCGAGCCCCGGATGGCGCTCCTCGAGCGCCTCGACCAGCGCGCGCGCGGCCTTGACCTCGCCCACCGAGACACCGTGCACGAGCACGCGCGGGCGCGTGGCGCGCGGGACGGCCGCGAGCCCTTGCCCCAGGCGCTCGCGCACCATGCGCGCGAAGCCGGCCGTGCGCAGGCTCTTCCACAGGAGCCAGGGCGAGCCCAGCACCGCGAAGGCGATCCAGGCCAGGTCGTAGAGCGCGTGCAGCGCGCTGCGACCGAAGCTCGGATCCGGATCGGCGCGCAGCGCGGGTGGAAAGCGCGGCAGGGCCTCGCGCCCGCCCGCGGCCGAGCCGGACAGCATGCGCGCGATCCTTGCCTGCGCCCGGCGCGGAGTCAAAAGGCGCGCGCCGCCTCGGGCCAGAAATGCGAGGAGCCGGGTTGAGCCGGCTCCTCGCGATCCACTCTGGGAGCGGAACGGACTACTGGCACCAGGACAGGTCGTCGATCCCGCCCGAGCCACCGAGGTGGACGTCGATCGAGAGGACGGCGGTCGGGTCATAGCCGGGCTGCTCGACGGCCGTGGCCGTCGAGGCGAAGCCGATCTGACCGCCCAGGGTGGTCAGGTCCAGGAGCTTCCAGCCGGGCTGCGGGAAGTTGGTCACCTTGTCCCCGGTCCAGTTGCCCGGGACGGTGTAGGTGCGGGTCTTCCCGTTCGCGTCGGTGAGCACGACCGAGCTGGACGCGTCGGTGCCGTCGATGTCGATCAGCACGATGCTGGTCGGAGTGGCCGGGACGCAGAAGTCGAAGCTCAGCGTGCCGCCGTTCTCGTCGTCGTTGTGGGAGCAGTACACGCCCGAGGCGGGCGGGCACTGCGACAGGTTGGCGTCGTTCTGCAGGATCAGGATGTTGCCCTTGCCGACCATGAGGTCGGGATCCTGCAGCGCCGGGCCGGTGGTGGAGTTCAGGATCGCGGCCGTGTTCTGGCCCGAGAGGTTGACGACGCCCGAGATCGTGATCGGGAACGTCGTGCCGCTGCAGTCGAACTCGGTGTCGACCTTGGCGCCATGGGGCATGGTGTTGCTGAGGTCGTCGGTGTCGAAGCCGAGCACGAAGCAGTTCGGGAACAGGTCTTCGCAGTTGATGTCACCGCACAGCGAGCCGTCGCCGTTGTAGAGACCGCCCTGGGCGGCGCACTCCTCGGCCGAGACCTGGATGCACGAGCCGTCGATCAGGCAGCAGGCCCCCGGCGGCGGCGGGCAGTTCACCTGGCCGCACAGCGTGCCGTCGCCCTGGTAGGTGCCGCCCGCCGCGAGGCAGGCGACCTCGCTGAGCTGTTCGCACGAGCCGTCCGTCAGGCAGCAGGCCCCCGTCGGATCCTGGCAGTTGGTGGTGGCACAGGTCGTGCCGTCGCCGAAGTAGGTCCCGCCCAGCGCGACGCAGTCGTTCTGGGTCGTCTCGACGCACGAGCCGTCCGTCAGGCAGCACGACCCGGTCGGCGGCTCGCAGTTGGCGTTGGCGCAGGTCGTGCCGTCGCCGTTGTAGGTGCCACCCAGCGCGAGGCAATCCGCCTCCGAGACCTCCACGCACGTGAAGTCGGCGAGGCAGCAGGAGCCGGTGGCCGGCGGCGCATCGCAGTCGGTGTCCGCGCCCGTGTGGTTGCAGCCACCGTCGAAGTTCGCCGCGCGCAGGTGCACCCCGCCGCAGCCGGAGGTCGGGCCCTGGGCCGACAGCGAGTTCGGGTGCGAGCACGGCGCGCCGGCGCCGCACTTGTAGCTGACCGGCATGGTGTTGCAGGCCGGGTCGGGCAGCGTGAAGGTGCCGACGTAGGTGCCGTTCCCGCCGATGGCGTTGAAGCAGAAGTTGCCCGTGTCGCTGCTCTGGATGAACACGGTGATCGTGTCACCGCTGCACTCGGTCACGCCGTCGATCGTGATCGTGTAGGTGCCGCCCTCCTCGACCTCGTAGTTGTCCGGGCCGTTGCCCACCGCGGGCGTGAAGGCCGAGCAGAACCCGCCGGCAGGAGTCACGGACGTGACCACGCCCGTGCCGCAGTCGTGGTTGTTCGAGAACGACGTCTGGCCGTGCGCGCCCGACGACGAGCCATCGGCCGTCGCCAGCAGCATCGAGCCCACGCACGCATCCTCGCACACGTGCCAGGAGGTGACGAACACGCCGCGGTCGTTGGCGGCCACCACCCAGGGCTGGTGGAACGGGTCGCTGGTCGGCGTCCCGTCCGCGCGCACGACGCTCAGGTGCACGATCTCCTTGGGCAGGAAGCCCGTGCCGGACAGGATCGCCAGCGTGCCCGGCCCGTAGTCGGGGCGGTCGCTCCGCAGGGTGGCCGGGGGCGCCTTCCTGGGCTTCGCCTTCGGGCCTCCGCCCTGGGCGGACATGCTCGGGGCTGCAAGGGCCAGGAGCAGAGTGGTCAAAGTACAAAGAGCTGCGAGCTTGCGAGACATCAGACCCCTCGTTGTTGCCTAGATTCCTGAGCCACCCTGCGGGTAGCCGGTGAATTTCCCGGGTGTGGGAACGCGCCGCCAGAGTACGGGCCTCCTCCCCCCTCCGCCAGCTCCCACCCGGCCCTTCGACGAAGGATCTTCGCCGCGAGTTCGGCCCTTCAGGGAACGCCGTGGCACTTCTTGTACTTCTTGCCGCTGCCGCAGGGGCAGGGATCGTTGCGGTCGACCTTGGCCACCGGCGGCGGCGGCGGGGGGGCCGCCGCAGGCGGCGGCTGGGAGCGGCGCATGGTGTCGAAGGCGGCCGAGGCCGGCGGCCGGCGGGCGGCCTCCTGCGCGCGGCGCAGCTGCTGCGCGGCCTGGATCTGCTCGGGCGTGGGCGGCTGCGCGCGGCGCGTGAGCGGGGTCGAGCTCGAGGTGAAGCTGGCCGAGGCCGGGCCGCCCTCGGTGCGCGTCCCCGCGGCGGGCGGGCCGGCCTGGGCGGTCCCCTCGGGCGGGCGCATCTGCACGCGCACGCGCAGGGAGAGGCTGGAGACCTCCTCCTCGATCGCCACCATGAGCTTCTCGAACAGCTGGAAGCCCTCGGCCTTGTACTCGTTCTTCGGGTCGCGCTGGGCGTAGCCGCGCAGGCCGATGCCGTGCCGCAGAGCGTCGATGGCGCGCAGGTGGTCCATCCACTTGGTGTCCATCGCATGCAGCAGGAGGTGGCGGTCGACGCGCCGCTGGAGCTCGGGGGTGAGCTCCTTCTCGCGCTCCTCGTAGCGCGACAGCACGGCCGTGATGGCCGGCTCGACGACCGTCTCGTCCGCCGTGGCCTTGCGGCCGACCTCCTCGGAGACCTCCATGCCGTAGAAGCGCTGGAACCAGTGGCGGAACTTCTCGGGATCGCCGCGGAACGTGGTGGCCATGCGGCGCGTCACGTTCTCGATCATGGCCACGACCTTCTCGCGCAGCTCCTTGTCGGCCAGCACCTCCTGGCGCACGCCGTACACGGTCTTGCGCTGCTGGTCCATGACCTCGTCGTACTCGAGCAGCGACTTGCGCACCTCGAAGTGGTAGTCCTCGACCTTCTTCTGCGCCTTGGCGATGGCGCGCGTCACCATGGGCGACTCGATGGGCACGCCTTCCTCCATGCCCAGGCGCTTCATCGCGTTCGTGACCCAGTCCTTGTAGAAGCGCCGCATGAGCGGGTCCTGCAGGGACAGGTAGAAGCGTGACTCGCCCACGTCGCCCTGGCGGCCCGAGCGGCCGCGCAGCTGGTTGTCGATGCGGCGCGCCTCGTGGCGCTCGGTGCCGAGCACGTACAGCCCGCCCAGGGCCAGCACGACTTCCTCGTCCTTGTCGGTGATCGCGCGCAGCTCCTGGCGCACGCGGTCGATCTCCTCCAGGTGCTCGGGGTCGCCCTCCTTCAGCCCCTTCTCCTCCAGCGCGCGCCTCAGGCGGAACTCGAAGTTCCCGCCCAGCTTGATGTCCGTTCCGCGCCCGGCCATGTTGGTCGAGACCGTCACGGCCCCCTTCTCGCCGGCCATGGCCACGATCTGCGCCTCGCGCGCGTGGTTCTTGGCGTTGAGCACCTCGTGGCGCACCCCGCGGCGCTGCAGCAGGCCCGAGAGCTTCTCGGAGTTCTCGACCGAGGTCGTGCCCACCAGCACGGGCTGGCCCTTCTTGTGCAGGCGCTCGATCTCCTCGACGATCGCCTTCCACTTCTCGGGCTCGGTGCGGAACACCGTGTCGACCTTGTCGTCGCGGCACACCGGCAGGTTGGTGGGGATCGAGACCACGTCGAGCTTGTAGATCTTGTGGAACTCGCCGGCCTCCGTGAGGGCCGTGCCGGTCATGCCGGCCAGCTTGCCGTACAGGCGGAAGTAGTTCTGGTAGGTGATCGTGGCCAGCGTCTGGTTCTCGGGCCGGATCGCGATGCCTTCCTTGGTCTCGACCGCCTGGTGCAGGCCGTCCGACCAGCGCCGCCCGGTCATCTTGCGCCCGGTGAACTCGTCGACGATCACGACCTCGGGCCCGCCGCTCTCGCCCGTGTCGAGCACGTACTCCTTGTCCTTCTCGTACAGCGCGTGCGCGCGGATCGCGTTCTCGATGTAGTGCGGCCAGTCGGTCTGGCCCGGCAGGTAGAAGGACTCGATCCCGAGCATCTTCTCGGCCGCCTCGATGCCGGCCTCGAGCAGGTGCACGGCGCGCTCCTTCTCCTTGACCTCGTAGTGCTCGTCGCGCACGAGCTTGCGCGCCACCCCGTCGGCCTGCTTGTACTTGTCCGGCATGAACTCGGCCGGACCGGAGATGATGAGCGGCGTGCGCGCCTCGTCGATCAGGATCGAGTCGACCTCGTCGATGATGGCGTAGGACAGGTGGCGCTGCACCTGGTCCTCCACCGACATCTTCATGTTGTCGCGCAGGTAGTCGAACCCGAACTCGGAGTTGGTGCCGTAGACGATGTCGCCGCGGTAGATGGGCAGGCGCTCGGCCGCGCCCATCTGCGCCTGGATCGAGCCGCAGGCGACGCCCATGTAGCGGTAGATCGGCCCCATCCACTCGGCGTCGCGGCGCGCCAGGTAGTCGTTGACCGTGATCAGGTAGACGGGCTTGCCGGCCAGGGCATTCAGGTACAGCGGCAGGGTCGCGACCAGCGTCTTGCCCTCGCCCGTCATCATCTCGGCGATCGAGCCCTGGTGCAGGACGATGCCGCCCACGAGCTGCACGTCGTAGTGGCGCAGCCCCAGGGTGCGGCGCGAGGCCTCGCGCACGAGCGCGAAGGCCTCGGGCAGGATCCCCTCCAGGGTGGCCTGGCCCTCCTTCAGGGCCGCGCGCCAGCGTTCGGTCTGCTCGTGGAACTGGGCCGCCGTCAGGCCCTGGGCCCAGGGCTCGAGCTCGTTGATGCGCACGACCTGGGGCGAGAGCTCGCGCACCATGCGCTCGTTGCGCGCGCCGAAGAAGGCCTTGAGCGAGCGTCCGACCCGGTCGCCGACGTCGGTGAGCTTGTCGCTGAGCTGAGTCCAGTCCACCATCGGTCCCATCGTCCCTGCCTTGTCGCGCCGCGCCCCGGACCGGGGCGCTCAAACGAGCGACACATTAGAGAGTCCACGCGCCCGCCGGCCAACGCCCGGACCCCGAAAACGGGTATGACGCCGGCGAGAGCCCGGGCTAGGAACCCGCCTCGGGGCGCGGCGGGTCCAGCAGGCGCGCGATCATCGCGAACAGAACGTGGCGCGGGTAGGGCTTGCGCAGCAGGCCCGAGACCTTGCGCAGGCGCGAGAGGTCGATGGTCGAGGCCGTGGCGAACAGGACCGGCAGGTGCGCGGTGCGGGGCTCGCGCCGCAGGCAGGCCAGGACTTCCTCGCCGTCCAGCTGCGGCAGCTCGTAGTCGAGCAGGACCAGGTCCGGCAGCGGGTCGGTCCCCAGGCGCCCCAGGGCCTCGACGCCGTCGCGGGCGTGCTCGACCTCGTAGCCGCGCGCGCGCAGCAGCGCGCACAGGCCCAGCGCCACGTCGGCCTCGTCGTCGACCAGGAGGATGCTCTTCTTCTTCTTCTCCTCGCGCTCCACGCGCGCGAGCTCCTCCATCAGCGCGCGCAGGTCGGCGTTGGTGGGCAGGCCGGCGCGGTCCCACTCGTCCTCGATCTCCTGCTTCAGGCGCCGGTTGAAGGCCTTGAGCCGCTGCCACTCGGCGTACTCCGGGTTGTCGGGCCGGATGTCGAGCTGGTCGTGCGTGTCCACCGACAGGAAGTACTCGCCGTTGACCAGGTGCTCCTGCACGACGAACTTCATGAAGGGATAGCGGTCGTTGCCCAGGCGCAGGGCGTAGCGCTTCAGCCCCCCGCCCCCGCCCTCGACCTTCTCGAAGCGCCGGAAGAGCTGGTCCAGGTCGGTCGCGCCGCGCAGCTCGTCCAGCGAGATCTGCGGCGTGCTGCCCATGCCGCGCGGCCAGGCGCGCGCCAGGTAGACGTCGAGCGCGCGGCGCAGGTGGGCCGGGGTGAGGTGCTCCAGGCGCATGGACTTCAGCGCGCCGGCTGGGCGCGCGCCTCCCGTCCATCGTGGATCGTGCCGACCAGCTCTTCCACGCGCGCGCAGCCGTGCCGCTCGAGGAGCTGCGAGAGCTCGCGCACGACCTTGCCGGGCAGGGCCGGATCGGCGAAGCAGGCCGTGCCGATCTCGACCGCGCGGCAGCCGGCGACCAGGTACTCGAGCACGTCCTCCGCGCCCTGCACGCCGCCGCAGCCGATGACGGGGATCTCGACCGAGCGCGCGCACTCCCAGGCGCAGCGCAGGGCGACGGGCTTGATGCCCGGCCCGGAGTAGCCGCCCTGCACCGTGGCCAGGCCCGGCCGACCCGTGCGCCAGTCGACGGAGAGACCGAGCAGCGTGTTCACGGCCGTGATCCCGTCCGCGCCCGCGCCCTCGACGGCGCGCGCGATGTCGCCGAGGCCGGCGGTGTTGGGCGAGAGCTTGGCGAAGATCGGCTTCTTCGTGGCGGCGCGCACGCGCGCGATCACCGCCGCGGCCATGGTCGGGTCGGTGGCGAAGGGCAGCTTCCCGCCCTGCACGTTGGGGCAGGAGAGGTTCACCTCCAGCGCGTCGACCGCGGCCTCGCCGTCGAGGCGGCGTGCCAGCTCGGCGAACTCCTCGACGCTCTCGCCGCCGATGTTCGTGAACACGACCGTGTCGGCCCGCGCCATGACCGGCAGCGTGTGCGCGAGATAGTGGTCGATGCCGCGGTTCTCCAGGCCGATCGAGTTCAGGAGGCCGGCCTCGGTCTCGGCGATGCGCGGCGTCGCGTTGCCGCCGCGCGGGCGCAGCGTGACGGTCTTGCTCACCCAGCCGCCGAGCTCGGCCGGCGCGGTGAAGACCTCCATCTCGAGCCCATGCCCGTACGTGCCCGAGGCCGAGAGCAGGGGATTGCGCAGTCCGAGGGGCCCGAGACGAACCGAGAGATCGCAGGCGGCCACGGCCAGAAAGACTAGTGTCCGCCGCCGGGGAGTCCACTCACTCGGGCGCGGTCTCGGGCGCCGGCTCGCGCTCGGAGCGCTGCAGGAATCCGGCCAGGATCCACAGGCACGCGCCGACCGTGATGCACGAGTCGGCCACGTTGAAGGCCGGGAAGTGCTGGCGCCAGCCGAACAGGGGCTCGAAGTCGACGTCGATGAAGTCGCGCACGCCCAGGAACCAGGTCGGGTGGTCGGCGAGCTGCGTCACCGTGCAACCGGTCCACAGGTTGTCGATGAGGTTGCCCAGCGCCCCCGCCAGCACGAGCAGCATGGCCACCAGCGGCAGGCGCGGGCGCGCCGGCGAGCGCAGCAGCAGCCAGCTCAGGAACAGGACCGCCAGGGCGCGCCCGATCACCAGCACGTAGGGGAACTGCTGGAACTTGCCGAAGGCCGCGCCCGGGTTGCAGGAGGTCCAGAAGTTCAGCCAGTCGGTGCCGAACAGGGGCGTGGGCCGGTGGCCGGGCTCGGGCTCGCCCAGGCGCGCGAACACCTCGGCCTTCGACCACTGGTCGAAGACCACCAGGGCGGCCACGAGCGCGAAGCGCGCCGCCAGCCGCTTCCCGGAGCTCCCGCCCCGCGCGGCCGCGGAGTCCGCTAGAAGCGGCTCTCCGCTTTGCGCTGACATTCGACGCAGTTGCGCGCGTGCGGCACCGCGTTCAAGCGCGGCTTGGGGATGGGTTCGCCACAGCGCTCGCACAGGCCGTAGCGTCCGCTCTCGACGCGCTCGAGCGCCTCGTCGATCTCGGATATCGTCGCCTCGTCGCGCTGCAGGAGCTCCAGGCTGAACTCCTGCGCGAAGCTCTCCGAGCCGATGTCGGCCGGGTTGTCGACCGAGAGCCGGTCGCCGTCGGTCGAGAAGGCGTCGGCCTCCAGGTCGTCGATGTCGTGCGAGAGCTCCCGGCGGAGCTGGATGAGGAGGCCCTTGAAGAGCTCCAGGTCGCGGGCGTTGAGCTTCTTGGACATGCGTCTGGGTGCTGGGCTCGGCCGTGGAGGGGCGGGAGTATAGGCGCGCCCCCCCACCCCCTCAAGAATGCACAGGCGGTCCGCGCGACGCTCCCTGCTAGGTTTGGAGGGGCATGGCCGGCGCCAGCGAGCCCGGCGCGAGCGCGCTCGCGCCCGAGTACGAGCGCGGGCTCGCCGATTATCAGGAAGCGCTGCGCGTCGAGGCCGGCCTGTCGCCCAACACGCTGGCCGCCTACGGCGGCGACCTGAGGCGCTTCCTCGCCTTCGCCGCGCGGCGCGGGGTCACCCGCTGGCGGCGCATCACGGGTGAGCTCGTGGTCGAGCACCTGGAGGAGCTGCGCCTGGCGGGCGCGGCCGAGAAGAGCGTGGCGCGCGCGCTCTCGGCCCTGCGCACGTGCCTGGCCCACCAGGTGCGCGAGGGCGTGCTCGCGCGCGACCCCCTGGCCCTGATCGAGGGCCCACGCCTGCGGCGCGCGCTGCCGCGCGTCCTGGGGGTGGCCGAGGTCGAGCGCCTGCTCGCGGCCCCGCGCGGCGACGGCTGGCGCGCGCTCCGGGACCGAGCCCTGCTCGAGGTCCTGTACGCCTGCGGCGCACGCATCGGCGAGGCCATCGGCCTCTCCACGCACGCGCTCGAGCCCTCGCTGCGCGTGCTCTCGCTCACCGGCAAGGGCCGGAAGACGCGCCTGGTGCCCCTGGGTGCGCGCGCGCGGGAGGCACTGCAGGCCTGGCTCGAGCACGGCCGGCCCAGGGTGGCCGGCCGAGCGCGCGCGGAGTTCGTGTTCCTCTCGAAGAGCGGACGGCCCCTCGACCGCGCCACGGGCTGGCGCATCGTCAAGGCCGCGGCGCGGACGGCCGGCCTCCCGCTCGAGGTCTCGCCGCACACGCTGCGGCACTCGTTCGCCTCGCACCTGCTGGAGGGCGGGGCCGATCTGCGCGCCGTGCAGGAGATGCTCGGGCACGCCTCGATCGCGACCACCGAGATCTACACGCATCTCGACGTCGAGCACGTGCGCAGCCTGCACCGGCTCTATCACCCGCGGGGCTGACGCGGCTGGCGCGGCTCAGAATCCGGCCCGCAGCAGGCCTTCGCGCGGCGGCGCATCCCTCGGCGTGGGCAGCGCGGGCGGCGTCGGCGGCGGCGCCCGCGGATCGAGACGGACGACGAGGGCGTCGGCCGGACCACGGCGCTTGCCGGTCAGGGGCCCGCGCTGCTCGAGCGCGATGCCGTCCGCCCAGCCGGCCACCGCCAGCCCGCCGCCCATCGCGTCGAGGTGCACGGCGCACAGCTCGTCCTCGCCCGCGCCCCCCAGCAGGCCCGCGCGCACGGGGGCCCCGGCCTCGGCCGAGAGCTCGACCAGGAACCCGTCCTCGGCGCCCTCCAGGCGCGCGCGGCCGAAGCCGTCGCGGACCGGGAAGTCGGCCGAGCGCGTGCGCCCCACGACGAAGGCCGCGCCGAACGGATCGAGGCACACGCCCAGGGCCTCGTCGGCGCTCGCGCCGCCCAGGCGCGTGGCGTACCCGAGGGCGTTGCCGGCCGTCGACAGCCGCACGGCGAAGCCGTCCTGGAGCGCGGGCGCGGGCGCGCCGGGCGGGAACGGGAAGTCGCTCGAGCGCGTGACGCCCACGACCACGGCGCGCTGCTCGGCGTCGACGGCCACGGCCTGCGCCTCGTCGGCGCCGCTGCCCCCCAGGAAGGTCGCGTAGAAGAGCCGCCCGCCCTCCGGGCCGAGCTTGGCCACGAAGGCGTCCGGCCCGCAGCGGTGCCGGTCGAAGGCGCCCTCGGTGGTCGGGAAGTCGTGCGAGAGCGTGCGCCCCGCGAGGTAGAGGTTGCCGCTCGCGTCCACGGCCAGGCCGCGGCACTCGTCGTCGTCGCTGCCGCCGAGCAGGGTCGAGCACACCAGCGCGCCGAGCTCCCCGTCGAGGCGCGCCACGAAGGCGTCGCGCCCGCCGCGGGCGTTCGGCTGCAGGGCCTGGAACGCGCTCGGGAAGTCGCGCGAGCGCGTCGTGCCGGCCACGACCACGCTGCCGTCGGGCAGGAGCTCGAGCCCGACCGCCTCGTCCTCCGCCGTCCCGCCCAGCAGGGTCGAGCCGAGGACGCTCGCCCCGTCGGCCGCGAGCGTCAGCACGAACACGTCCGACGCGCCGCGATGGCTGCGGCCGAAGGTGTGGGCCGTGGTCGGGAAGTCGGCGCTCTGGGTCGTGCCCGTCACGTGGGCCTGGCCCTGCGCGTCGACGCGCAGCGCACAGGCCTCGTCGTCGCCGCGGCCGCCGAAGTAGGCCGCGTACACGAGCTCGCCTCCGCCCGCGGCCAGCTTGAACACCACGCCCTCCTTGCCGCGGCGCACGCCCGGCTCGAGCGGCGCGCCCGGGAAGTCGAACGAGCGCGCCCAGCCGGCCACGTACACCTGGCCATCGGGGTCGACGAAGACGCCGCGCGCCTGGTCGGCGCCCGAGCCGCCCACGTAGGTGCTGTAGACGAGCACGGGGTCGATCACCGCCGGCCGCCCGGGATCGCGCCCGGCTAGGTCGAAGGCGAAGCTGCCGTCGGCGCGCGGGAGCCAGGAGCACGGCAGCGCCGTGCGCGTCCCATCGGCCTCGATCTGCCAGGCCACGGGCGCGCGCTGCAGCACGCTCTCGGCCCCCGCCCCGAGGCGCAGGCCCTCTCCCTCCGGCGCGACGCGCGCGCCCTCGACCACGAGCGCGAGCTCGTCGAGGGCCGCGCCGGGCGCGAGCACGAGGTCGTACTCGAGGCCCCCGGCTCCGTGGTAGAGCTCGAGGTCGACGCCCGGATAGAGCCCGACCAGGCGAACGCGCGCGTAGCCCACGAGGTCGCGGCGCCAGTCCGAGCGCTCGCCGACCAGGTAGTGCACGCGCGTCGCCAGCGCCTCCGAGCCCGTGGCGCGCGCGTCGGGCGCGGCGCCGAGGAAGCGCACGCGCAGCGGCGCCTCGTCCCCCAGGGCCAGCGCGAACCCGTCGCCAAGCAGCGCCGCCGTCAGCCCGGGAGCGCGCGCCAGGTAGCGCACCTCGGACGCGCATTGCCCCCGGTTCTCGACGAAGAAGAGCGGCGTGCCGGCCGGCGGCGCGCTGGCCTGCGCGCCGGGAGACGCCCCGAGAACGGGTGCGAGGGACAGCGAGAACAGCGCGAGCGGACGACGGACCTTCCCCATGGCGACGGATCCCCCAGAGACTCCCCGCTCGGCCTCGTGTACCCCCGCCGAACAGGTCGCGTACCTTTCGGACACACCCCGGGAGCGGACTGCAGGCGAAGCGCGAAAACCTCGGCCTACTGGGCGCGCCGGAGCTCGTCGAGGATGGCGCGCGCGAGCTCGGCGCCGATGCCCGGTACCTGCGCCAGCTCCTCGACGCTGGCCTGGCGCACGCCCTGCACGCTGCCGAAGCGGGCCAGCAAGGCTTTCCGGCGCACGGCGCCCACGCCGCGGATCGAGTCGAGCTGCGAGCGGATGCGGCCGCGCTCCTTGCGGTGGTAGGCGATCGCGAAGCGGTGCGCCTCGTCGCGCACTCGCTCGAGGTACAGGCGCAGTGCGCCGTGGCGCTCGAGCTCGAGCGGCTCGCGCTCGGGGTCGAGGTACAGGCGCTCCTCGCTGGCCGCGCGCGTGCGCCCGCGCACCTGGCGCTCGCTGCGCGCCTTGGCCAGGGCCACCACGCGCACCTCCCAGGCACCGGCGTCCTCGCGCGCCTCGAGGGCGCGCGCGAGCTGCTGGGCGCCGCCATCGATCACCACCAGGTCGGGCAGGTCGCCCTCGTCGAGACCGCGCCGCAGGCTGCGCCCGACCACCTCGCGCATCGAGCGGAAGTCGTCCTGGCCCTCGACCTCGCGCACGCGGAAGCGCCGGTAGCCCGAGCGATCGGGATGTCCGCCGCGGAAGCGCACCCGACTGGCGACCACGTGCGTGCCCTGGAGGTTCGAGACGTCGAAGCAGTCGACCACCAGCGGTCCCTCGCCGCGCGCGAGCCCGCACAGGCGCGCCAGCGCCGCCTCGGCCGCCGAGCGCCCCTCGCGCAGGTTTTCCTGGCGGGCGAGCTCGAGCTCTGCATTCTCGCGCGCCATGTCGAGCTGGCGCAGGCGCTCGCCGGCGCGCGGCACGACCAGCTCGACGCCGCCCAGGAGGTGCGCGAGCAACTCGCCCTCGACGGGCTGGACGGCGAGGACGATCTCGCGCGGGCGCTCGGCTTCCGCCGCGCCGTAGAGCGCGGTCAGCACGCTGTGCAGGCACTCCTCGTCGGAGAGCTCCGAGCGGAAGGCGTAGCTCCGGCTCTCCGCCAGCTTGCCGCGGCGGATGCACAGGCGGTGCACGAGGGCGCGCTCGCCCGAGCGCACCAGGGCCACCACGTCGCGCTCGGTGCCCTTACCCGAGAGCACGCCCTGCCCTTCGACCGTACGCCGCAGGGCCGTCAGCCGGTCGCGCAGGAGGCCGGCCTGCTCGTACTCCTGGCGCTCCGAGGCGGCGCGCATGCGCTGCTCCAGGTCGGCCTCGAGGTCCTGGATGTCGCCCCCCAGGACGGCCAGCGCGCGCTCGACCAGCTGGCCGTACTCGGCCTCGGCGATGCGCCCCACGCAGGGCGCGGCGCACAGCCCGAGCTGGTGCTTCAGGCACGGACGCGTGCGGTGGTTCAGGACCTGGTCCGTGCAGTCGCGCAGGGGCACGACGCGGTGCAGGTCGGCGATCGTCCGGCGCACCGAGCGGGCCGAGGCGAAGGGGCCGAACAGGCGCGAGCGCCCCGGCGTCTTGCCCGCGCGCGGCCGGTGGGCGCGGACGAACTTCAGGCGCGGGAAGCGCTCGTCCAGGTCGACCCGGATCATCAAGAACGATTTGTCGTCCTTCAGCCGCACGTTGTGGGGCGGCTGGTGGCGCTTGATCAGCTCGTCCTCGAGCAGCAGCGCCTCCTGCTCCGTGCGCGTGACGATGGTCTCGACCGAGCCGGCGTCCCGCTCCAGGAAGCGGACGTTGATGCGTCCATCTCCCCCCGTTCGGTAGGTCGCCAACCGGCTCCGCAGGTCGCGGGCCTTTCCCACGTAGAGCACCTTCCCGGCCCGCGAGCGGAACAGGTACACGCCCGGCCGATCGGGGACCTCGGCCGGCGCCGGGGGGGGCCACTCGAACACGCTCATCGCCGGGGAGGATAGTCGCCCGGGGCCAGAGGGCGCGCCCGGCCTCGCGCGAGGGATGCGGATGCAGCAAAACTTTCCGCCGCGACCCCCGCTTTCGCCCCTGATTTCGTACCCTGGGGGCGCCTGAGGCCATTTTCCGTCCCTTCGTGCCGACGCCCGGCTCGCGGGCGTCTTTGCGAGGATCCATGCTCCGAATCCCGACGCTTCTCCTCCCCCTCTTCCTGGGGGTGGTGTGCTTGGCGCCCGAGCTCTCGGCCCAGCGCAACCAGCGCCAGACCGCAGCCCCCGACGTGGCGCTCTTCCGCCCGCGCCCCTTCCAGGACCCGCACACGTTCCGGCGCGGCGCCGGGGCCCTGCGCTTCGACGTGTTCCCGTCCGGAGCGATGCTCGAGGACGCCTTCGGCGTGTATGGCCTGAAGCTGCGCCTGCGCGAGGACGAGGCGCCCATGGTCTGGGAAGACGTCGCGCCGCGCGTGTTCCCCCCCTTCGGTCGCCAGGCGCTCTCGAACCACGACCAGAGCAAGGACCTGCACGCCAGCCACCTGCAGGAGGCGCCCCCGCCGGACTTCGACGACGAGCAGGACTGGTCGCTGCAGGCCACCTTCGAGGTGCCGGTCAACCGCGCCGGCTTCGAGCTGCGCAGCCTCGACCGCCCCCAGCTCAACGTGCTCGTGACCTGCTACGTCCAGGGCCAGGAGCTCGGCACTTGCTTCTTCGACGCCACGCGCCGCTACTCGTTCATCGGCGTGGAGTGCGCGTCGCCGTTCGACGAGCTGCGCGTGCGCTTCACCAACCCGTCGCGGGCCCTGTTCAGCGTCGACAACTTCCTGCACGAGCTCGACCTGCGCGACGACGACCACGACAGCTTCCCCAACTTCATCGATGCCTGCCCCGAGACCGGCAGCCTGGGGCAGCTCGACACGGACGGCGACGGCCTGGGCGACGCCTGCGACCCCTTCCCCCAGGACCCGGACAACGATGGCGACGGGGACGGCTACGGCGTGCCCGAGGACAACTGCCCGTTCCTGTTCAACCCCGACCAGCTCGATCGCGATGGGGACGGCTTGGGCGACAACTGCGATCTCGTGGGCGGCGCCGACGCCGACGGGGACGGCATCCCCGACGCCTCGGACAACTGCCCCAGCGAGTTCAACCCCGAGCAGGCCGACTGCGACTCGGACGGCGTGGGCGACGTGTGCGACTCGAGCCTGATCGCGCCCTCCTCGGTCGACGTCACGCTACCCCTGGGCGGCTCGGTCACGATCACGAAGACCGTGTGCCTGCCCCCCTCGCCGCCCAAGGTCGACGTGGTCATCCTGGTCGACGTCACGGGCAGCATGGGCGGCGAGATCCAGAACGTGCGCCAGAACATCGCGGTCTTCCTGGTCGGCGTGCGTCAGGCGCTGCCCTTCAGCGACATCCGCTTCGGCCTGGCCTCGCTGCGCGACTATCCGGCCACGTACGACTCGTGCGGCTACCGGGCCGAGTACTCGCGCCCGGTCGACCTGCCCTTCGTCGTCGACGCGCCCATCGGCACGCCCGACCTGCTCGTCCTGCAGGCGGTCAACACGCTGGCCGCCGCCGGCGGCCGCGACCTGCCCGAGTCCTACGGCCGCGCGCTGTGGGAGGTGTCCCAGCCCGACTCCGGCCTCAACTTCCGGCCGGGCGCCGCGCGCTTCGTGCTGTTGATGGGTGACGCGCCGCCGCACGACTGCGACGTGGGCGCGGCGCTGGCCGGGTGCCTGCCCAACGCCTCCACCGGCATCGACCCGGGCCGCGACGGCCTCCTGTTCACCCCCGACGACATCGACTTCCAGACCAGCGCGCTGCTCGGCCTCAAGGCCACCAACACGAAGATGCTGGTCGTGTACAGCAACCCACTGGCCTTCTGCGCCTGGAGCAAGTGGTCGCTCTTCACGGGCGGAGAGGCCATCCAGTCCGACCGCGACGGCGCGCTGCCGCCGGGCACCGACCTGGCCCAGGTGCTGATCGACCTGATCCGCATCCCCGAGGTGAACGTCGTCAACTTCGGCCTCGAGAACCCGTGCGGGCTCGAGCTCACCTTCGACCCGCCCTTCATCACCGGGCCGATCGACGTCACCCAGGGCGCGCAGATCAGCTTCGAGGAGACGATCCACGTCCCTACCTCCCTGCCGCCGGGCACGAACAGCCTGGACTGCAGCGTGGCCATCACAGCCGACGGCAACCTGATCGGCGTGCAGACCATCCACGTCAACGTCGAGTGCAGCATCTACGTGCTCGACTTCGAGACCGAGGACGACCTGGCCACGCCGCTCGGCAACGGCCAGACGGTCTCGACCCCGCCCGAGTTCGGCGTGCGCGTGGCCGTGTCGGGCGCCGGCGCCAACCTGGGCCCGGCCACCTTCGACTCCACGCCCGGCGGCCCGAACGATCCCAGCATCAACAGCGACATGCTGATCGGGCACGGCAACCTGCTGCTGCTGCAGGACAGCGCTCGGCCGCAGCAGAACCCGGCCGGCTTCTTCACCCAGGTCACCGACGACCCCGACGGCGGCGACATGATCTTCGACTTCGTCGCCCCGGTCGATCCGAAGAGCGTGCTCCTGGCCGACATCAATCCGCCCCCGAACCTGGGCGCGAGCGTGACCCTGATCGACGGCTCGGGCCTGACGCGCGTCTACAGCGTCGATCCGGGCTGGACGGGCACCTACGGCAACGCCGGTCCGCACCGCCTCGACCTGACCACGCTCCTGCCCCAGCCCGGGAACGGCACGCCGCGCTTCGCGCGCGCGGTCGAGGACAAGGGCTTCCTGCAGACCGACGTCGTGCGCATCGTGGTCCACATGACGGGCTACGGCGCGATGGACGAGCTGACCTTCTGCCAGTGACAGGGCCGCTCGCGCGCCAGGACGAGCCTCCGAGTCCGAGCAAGAATGCCGGAGGAGCCCGGCCTCTCAACGCGCGAGCTCGAGCTTCTCGAGCTCCTTCAGCCGGTCGCGCAGGCGCGCGGCCTCCTCGAAGCGCAGCTCGCTCGCCGCGCGCAGCATGTCGTCGCGCACACGCGCGCTCTCGCCGCGCAGCTTCTCCGCGTCCCAGCCCTGGGCCGGGTCGGGCGCGCGCTCGTCCTCGTCCAGCGTCGGGCCGACGTAGTCCATCTCGTACAGCGCCTCGATCGAGTCGCGCACGGGCTTGAGGATCGTGCGCGGCTCGATGCCGCGCTCCTGGTTGTAGAGCGCCTGCTTCGCGCGCCGGCGCTCGACCACGTCCATGGTCTCGCGGATCGAGTCGGTCACCTGCTCGGCGTAGAAGATCACGCGCCCCTCGACGTTGCGCGCGGCGCGGCCGCAGGTCTGGATCAGCGAGGTGCTCGAGCGCAGGAAACCCTCCTTGTCGGCGTCCAGCACGGCCACCAGCGCCACCTCGGGCAGGTCCAGGCCCTCGCGCAGCAGGTTGATGCCCACCAGGACGTCGAAGGCCCCCAGGCGCAGATCGCGCAGGATCTGGGCGCGCTCGATGGCGTCGATCTCCGAGTGCAAATAGCGCACGCGCACCTCGAGCTCGGAGAGGTAGCGCGTCAGCTCCTCGGCCGAGCGCTTGGTCAGCGTGGTCACGAGCGTGCGCCAGCCGGCGCGCGTGGTGGCCTTGATCTCGTGCAGGAGGTCGTCGACCTGCGTGCGCGCCGGGCGCATCTCGATGCGCGGGTCGAGCAGGCCCGTGGGGCGCACGATCTGCTCGCTCACGCGCCCGCCCGAGTGCTCGAGCTCGTAGCGCGCCGGCGTGGCCGAGACGTACAGCACCTGGCGCACGAGCCGCTGCCACTCCTCGAAGCGCAGCGGGCGGTTGTCGAGCGCGCTCGGCAGCCGGAAGCCGAAGTCGACCAGCGTGGACTTGCGCGAGCGGTCGCCCTTGAACATGCCCCCCACCTGCGGGACGGCCACGTGGCTCTCGTCGACCACGACCAGGAAGTCCTCGGGGAAGTAGTTGAGCAGCGTGAAGGGCGCCTCGCCCGCCGCGCGCCCGTCCATCCAGCGCGAGTAGTTCTCGATGCCCGGGCACACGCCGGTCGCGCGCATGAGCTCGAGGTCGTAGCGCGTGCGCTGCTCCAGGCGCTGGGCCTCGACCAGCTTGCCGTCGCGCTTGAGCTCGGACAGGCGCTGCTCCAGCTCCTCGCCGATGCCCTCGACCGCCTTCTGCAGGCGCTCGAAGGGCGTCACGTAGTGGCCCGAGGGGTAGATCGTGACGCGCTCGAGCTCGCGCAGCACCTCGCCGCGCAGGGGATCGACCTCGAGCAGCGCCTCGACCTCGTCGCCGAACAGCTCCAGGCGGATGACGCGGTCCTCCTCGTAGGCCGGGAAGACCTCGATCACGTCACCGCGCGCGCGGAAGGTGCCGCGCCGGAAGTCGAGGTTGTTGCGCGAGTACTGCATCTGCGTCAGGCGCCGCAGCAGGCCCTCGCGCTCCAGCGCCGCCCCGCGCTCCAGCTCGAGCGACATCTCGGCGTAGTGCTCGGGCGAGCCCAGGCCGTAGATGCACGAGACCGAGGCCACGATGATCACGTCGCGGCGCTCGAGCAGCGAGCGCGTGGCGCTGTGGCGCAGGCGCTCGATGGCCTCGTTGCGGCTGGCGTCCTTCTCGATGTAGGTGTCGCTGGAGGGGACGTAGGCCTCGGGCTGGTAGTAGTCGTAGTAGCTGACGAAGTACTCGACCGCGTTGTCCGGGAAGAGCTCGCGGAACTCGCCGTACAGCTGCGCCGCCAGGGTCTTGTTGGGCGAGAGCACCAGCGTCGGCCGGCCCAGGCGCTCGATCACCTTGGCCATGGTGAAGGTCTTGCCCGAGCCCGTGATGCCGAGCAGCGTGGCCGCCGGCGCGCCGGCGCGCACCCAGGCGGTCAGGGTGTCGATCGCCGCCGGCTGGTCGCCCATCGGCTCGAAGGGCGCGACGAGTCGGAAGGACGTGCTCATGCCCCGGCGAGCCTAGCAAGTGCCCTCCGCGCGGCGTTGCAGGCCCCGCGGCCTCGCCTTAGTCTGGCGTGCCTGCGACCGCCTCCCGCGGTGGCACCTGCCCTCCGTCCGAAGGGCCGCCCCGGCGGCCAGGGGGCTCCGGACGAACCATGCACATCCAGTGCCCGAGCTGTCACGCGCGCACCAAGCTCTCGCCCGGCGAGGCCGAGGGCGCGCGCGTGCGCTGCTCGGAGTGCGGTCGCGTCTTCCCCGCGCGCGCCATCGGCGACGATCGGCGCGCCGTGGGCCGGCGGCGCTGGCTCGGCGTCCTGCTCGCGGCCGCGGCCCTGGCCGCCGGCTGGGTGGCGCTGCGCTCGGCGTCCGACCGCCCCGCCGCGGCGGCCGGCGCTTCCAGGGCCTCCGCTCCGACGACCGAGGCGCGCTGACCTCCCGCCCCCTCCCTCGCCCGCCCCTCCGCTCCCCACGCCCATGGAATACCGAACCGGCAAGTGCTCCCAGTGCGGAGCCGAGTACAAGATCCCCGCCTCCTTCGCGCACAACGTGGCGCGCTGCAAGGTCTGCCGGGGCGTCGTGCACGTCTCGGGTGGGGCCGGTCCCTCGGCCGGCCCGCGGCGCGAGGCCCGCGAATCCACGCGTTCCGAGGCGCGCGAGCCGGCGCCCTCGGCCCGTGCCGCCTCCGGCCCGCCGGGCGAAGCCGCGCCGGCCCCCGCTCGGACGACGCCCCCGGCTCCCCCCGCGCGCGAGCCCGTCGGTGCGCCGGCCTCGCGGGGGCTCCCGGCCGCCAGCGAGCCCGCGGCGCCGGTCGCCGCGGCGCGCTCCGGGCTGCCCGTGCCGCTGCTCGTGGTGGGCGCCGTGCTCGTGCTGGCCGCCGCGGGCCTGTTCTTCTTCCGCGCGCGCATCTTCGGAGCCGAGCGCGCGCCCGCGGCCGAGACGGCCACTCCCGCCGACCAGTGATCAGCGCTCGCCGCCGGCCAGGCGCGCGCTGCCGCCGCTGCGCGGGTCGCTCGCCCCGACCGGCACGCCCCCCACCTCGACGGCGATGGCCTGCACGCTGCCCCAGGGGTCCTCGAGCACGATCTCGTGCCCGCGGTTCTTCAGTCCCTGCACGAGCAGCTCGTCCCAGCCCGCCTCGAGCACCGTGCGCGTCGGGCTCCACTGCTGGTGCAGGCGCGGCGCCGCCACCGCGTCGCCGAGCTCCTGGCCGTAGACGACCACGCGCAGCAGCACCTCGAGCACGCCCGTGATGATGCGCGGCCCGCCCGGGCTGCCGAGCACCAGCCGGACCACCTGGCCGCCGTCGCGCACGACCAGGGGCGTCATGGAGGAGAGCGGGCGCTTCCCCGGAGCCAGCGCGTTGGCTGTACCGCCCACCAGGCCGTACTCGTTGGGCGAGCCGGGCAGGATCGCGAAGTCGTCGATCTGGTCGTTCAGCAGGACGCCCGTGCCGCGCGCCACGATGCCGCTGCCGAAGTTCGTGTTCAGCGTGGTCGTCAGGCTGACGGCGTTGCCCTCGGCGTCGAGCACGGAGAGGTGCGTGGTCTGGCCTCCCTCGGCCACGGCGGTGACCGCCAGCGGCCGCGGGCGCACGGCCGGGTTGGCGAGCTCGCCAATACGAACGCGCTGGCCGGTGACGTGCTCGGGCGAGAGCAGCTCGTCGACGGGAACCGGCACGAAGTCCGGATCGCCCAGGTACTCGGCGCGGTCGGCGAAGGCCAGGCGCATGGCCTCGATCCACCAGTGCAGCGCGCGCTCGGTCAGGCCGATCGAGTCGCCGGCGTCCTCGGCCCGCGCGCGGCGCCGCTCCTCGTCGAGCGGAAAGCCGTCCAGCATCGAGAGCACCTGCAACAGCGCGATGCCCCCCGACGAGGGCGGCGGCGCGGTGACGATCTCGAGGCCGCGGAACCAGCCCACCAGAGGGACGCGCCAGCGGGCCTGGTAGTCGCCCAGGTCCTGCAGCGAGAGCACGCCACCCTCGGCGCGCACCTCGCGCACCAGCGCCTCGGCCACCGCGCCGCGGTAGAAGGCCTGCGGGCCCTCGCGCGCGTAGCGCTCGAGCGTGCGCGCGAGCTCCTCCTGACGCAGGCGCGCGCCGACGCCGAGCGGGACGTCGCCCTGGAAGTAGAGGGCGTGCGCGCCGGGATGGCGCGCCAGCTTGGCGCGCTCCTCCTCCAGCTCCGCGGCCAGGAAGCGGTCGACGAGGAAGCCCTCGCGCGCCAGGCGGATGGCGGGTGCGATCACGCGCTCGAAGGAGAGCCGGCCCAGGCGCCGGTGCAGCTCGTACAGACCGCGCGGGCTGCCGGGCACGCCCACGGCGAGCCCGGTCTCGAGCGAGCGCTCGGGCACGCGGGCGCCGCTCGCGTCCAGGAACAGCGCGCTCGAGAGCCCGGCCGGCGCGCTCTCGCGGAAGTCGAGGAAGAGCGGCTCGGCCTCGGGATCGTGCGCCACCCACACGGCGAAGCCGCCGCCGCCCAGGTTGCCCGCCTGCGGATAGACCACGGCCAGGGCCAGGGCCGCGCCCACGGCCGCGTCGGCCGCGTTGCCGCCGTCCTCCAGCAGCTCCACGCCCACGTCGGTCGCGAGCGAGTGCTCGCACACGACCATGCCCGCCTGCGGCGGCGGCCAGGGCCCGCGCTCGTCGAAATGCGACAGCCCGGCGCACGAGGCCAGGACCAGCGCGAGCACCGGCAGGAACCTGGCCACGCCGTGCGTCAGCCGCGCGTCTCGTCCTCGCGGATCTCTTCGACCGTGACGCCGCGCTCGCGCAGGTAGATGACCGACTCGTCGATCTTCTCGGGCGCGCCCTCGATCTCGACCGCCACCAGCGCCACCTGCTCGGTGATGCTCGCCGCGCGGATGTTGGGGATGACGCCGAACTGCGCGTTCAGGGTGTGGCTGATGATCGGTTCCTTGATCAGCTCCTGGGGGAACGTGCAGAAGTACTTGCGCAGGGCCATGGGCGTCTTGTTCAGGGTCGATTCGCGGCGCCCGCGCCACCCCGCGCGCGTGCGAGCCACACCAGGGCGCATCCCACCACAAGCACGGCGGGCCCCGCAAGGTGTCCGGCGTAGGGCTTGCGTGGGAACCACTCCACCCCCGAGCGCGCGTAGACGTCGGGCTGGGCGTGGGCCCAGTCCCAGCCGGCGCAGTCGAAGACGAGCGTGAAGGGCGAGAGCTCGTGCAGGCCGGCCGCCAGGCGCGGGTGCGCGCGCGCGAGCTCGGCCTCGGGCCGACCGAGGCCGAAGCCCAGCGACGCGCCCGCGAGCGCGATCCCGGCCAGGAGGGTCGCCCCCGCGGCCGCGGCCGGCGCCCCGGGAGCGAGCCGGGCCGCGAGCGCCCAGCCCGCGCCGAACGCGCCCGCCACGGCCAGGAGCGGCCACCACGGCGTGGCCAGGGCGCGCGGGCCGAGCTGGGCCGCGGCCAGTGCCGCGCCCCATGTGACCGGCACCGCGGCCGCGCGCCCCGGCGCGATCCCGCGCGCGCCGCACCAGGCGCCCGCGGCAGGTGCGAGCAGGGCCAGCCAGGCGAGCTCGGCCACCGAGTCGAGCGCGCCGCCCGCGCCCGGTACCAGGCCGAGCGCGCCCAGCGCGGATAGGCCCGCGAGCTCGGCCAGCGAACGCGACATGCGCGCCATCCTAGCGCGCGCCCCGATCGGATACGGGCCGCTACGGGCCGCCGGCGTAGCCCAGCTGGCGCAGGAAGGAGAGCTCGCTCTCGCTGCGCTCGACGCGCTCGGGCGCGGTCCAGAAGCGCACGGCGTGCTCGAGCGCG
>Ga0315910_10000407_pt1 | contig 43180 bp, 37 predicted proteins | sample EdamamesoilMG_FD_204470 | JGI IMG/M metagenome (GOLD analysis project Ga0315910, IMG submission 204470) | Garden soil microbial communities collected in Santa Monica, California, United States - Edamame soil | ecosystem: Environmental > Terrestrial > Soil > Garden | place: USA: California...
TTTACAGTCACCACCCGAATCACTCTTGGGAGTGTCCTTGGAGCGTTCTCACGTTTAGTTCACTCCAAGAGAATCTCGTACAAAAACGCGCTCAATAGCGCTTTGTGTGGCTTTACAACTCGGAAACAACTTTGAAACCCGGAAGCTCAGGAAGCACGAAGATACCACGTCGATTCCCTACTTCTCCCCTATCTAAAAGGCCAGCCCGACTTATGTAAAGCAGAAGTTTGCGAAATCACGCGAAGCAGGCATGGCTGTGAACCCGTTTGGGGCGACCGCAAGGATGGCATGTGTTAATTGAATCCATAATTCCCCAAATAAAATTTGCTTGGCGAATCTCAAGCGATGCCGAAACGCACAAAAGCACGTGCGGTCCGTTAATTAAAGGAATTATGTTGAATAATTACGTGATTTCCGTAAAAAATCACGCACATCGCTAAAATCTCTTCCAGGGAGAAACATGGATATTCAGATTCATACGATTCAGTTTTATTTGGAGCCGGGCACTCCGAGTATTGCGCTACGGGATGTGCCGCGACCCGAGTGGCGTTTTGGTGAAACAGCGCAACATCATCAATGCCCCGTTGCGTATTCCATTCGATTGGCGCAAAATACGCCGCTTTTTATCAGTCTAAGGTTAAGCGGCCCCGCTGGGAGGTCGTTTCGTATTAGGGCGCGCGTTCCTGAGGAAGAATTGGGTTTCGGCTGCTTGTTCTTTTGGCTGCAATGGGTGATTCCCGTCCGTGAATGGCATCGGCTGAATGTGCTTGGTCCAATCGACGAATTTGAAGTTACTTTTCCTCCTGCACCGGATCGCCAGCAGCCGACCGACAAGCACGTGCGCACCGAGACAGTAGCGGTTGTGCAGCTAAGAAATCACTTGGTGGGGCACCGAGGAGTTGGGGCAAGTAACTGTACTTTGCGTTGGGAACAATTTGTCGAATCACCTTCATCCGGTGGCGGGTGGCAGGAGATAATCCCAACAAAACACCGCGTGTTTTGCCTGTACAACCAACCGACGCTACCTTGGAGCCAAGACGTCGCGAATAACGAGAAGTTGCCGTGGGTGGGTGCGCTTGAATACGTCTGCGGTTTTGTCTCAGGTCTAAGAACTCCAGAACAAATACTGGCGAATATCATTCAGGAAATCTGGACAGCCGGTCTTCACGGTCATTTGCGATATGACAGCACTGTTCCAGGTGCATTCACGAATATTCATCCGGGAGACGTGTTTCATCTGCGGGAATTCCTAAGTCACATGAGTGCTCCGTCACGAAGTCGATCGGTCCAATGTTTCGACACTGCCGCCGCTTTGGCAATACTCGTCAACCTTATCGGAATAGAAACGAGCACGCGAGTGATGACCTCCTCCGAAAGAACCCCTGGTGAACCACGCAGACCTTACTTACAACTGCTGGGCCGGACCGATAGGAACTTTGAACTTGCTTGGGTCGAACATGTTTGTGTGGCTTACAGTGGTTTATTGTGGGATGCATGTCTCCGATTCAATTATGGAGATGGAATAACGCCAGATGTGCGTGCGGTTTACGGATTTCAACCAGCCGAGTATAAGACCAGACTTGGCGGTTCATTTGCAGCGGACTACATTCGTATTGAATCTGGCCCATTGAACGACTTTGATTAGGGCCTTTTCCAAGGGCATAGCCAGGTTAAGCTAAATGTTGTCGCAGCGGTCATCGGGGGAGGCGTCAAAGGAGAGAGTGGAAAGAGCGGCGGCCATGCCGCGACCTTGAAATCTCAGGTTTCAATCCGATTGCAGTGCAAGGAAAGGGACGCTCAAGAGAATGCGGACTACCGCCTCATGAATTGATTTGCCAGCGGCGCGGTGAATACCTTAGCTCTGTCACGTTATGGGTAACTTTGAGGGTTCAGTGCTCGTCCAAGTTCTTTTTCTCGCTCCTGCTATCATTGCTGTTTATTGGGGTAAGCGAAAATGGGATGCCCAACGCTCACGCAGCAAAGCCCCGTTCCGAGAACTACGTCGACCCGCAGGCGAATCGCTCCGACACAAGCTCGAAACCTTGGATGAACAGGTTCTCTCCGGCATGGTTTGGCTTATTTTCCCGCCAGTCTTGGCAGGCACCGTAATAAGCAGCAAGAGTCCCTTAAACGCGGTCGCGCTGGTCATGCTTTGGATTCCTGCCACGGTGTGGACCATCGTTTGGGCAAAGCGACTCTGGCGACTGGTCCGGGAGCGAGCAAACTACCAACTCGGTTTCGATGGCGAACGCTTTGTCGGCGAGGAACTCAACCGCTTGGCTGCCCAAGGCTTTGAGGTGTACCACGACATCCCCTTTGATGGGTTCAACATTGACCATGTGTTGGTTGGCCCTCCGGGGGTGTTCGCGGTGGAAACAAAGACCCGGCGCAAACCGGTCGCGGAATCGGGCGTGAAAGAATTCCGAGTGGAGTTCGATGGCTTCCGTCTGCTTTGGCCGATGGGGGCCGATGATTATGGCATCAAGCAAGCCGCGAACAACGCTCGCACGCTGGCTCAGTGGCTCAGTGACGTTATCGCGGAGCCGGTGAGCGTTACACCAATTCTCACCCTGCCGGGTTGGATGGTGGACCGAAAAGCCCCGGCCAAGGAAGTCCACGTTGTCAATCCGAAGGAGATCATCAAGGTGTGCGACACCAAGCAGGTTTGCTTGACGGAGGCGTTGATGCTGCGCGTTTGCCGTCAGTTAGACCAGAAATGTAAACTTGGGATGGAGTGAAACCAATACTCGGCTCATTAGCTCCGCGCCTGTGGTCTTGACGCCCCAAACGCCCCGGCGCAGAGTCGGTGTGTTAGGGCAATGAGAAACAATTCTCTGCCTCGGGTCGCCAGTCCGCACACCAACCACAGAAACACAACCAGCCATGAAAAACCTTCGCCCTCTACGGTGAGCATTGCTGTCAGCCGGGTGAAGGTGACACAGAACGTGGTGCTTGGCAGAAAGTATGTGCTGGAATCGTCCGCTGACCTTGTGGCTTGGACGGCCACTGGCCCTGAGTTCACCGCCGATTCCGAAACCATCGTGAGCGAGTTTGAAGTCGCCGAAACCGGAGGCTTCTTCCGTATTCGGGAAGTGCCTTCGTGAACGTGGCGGGGAAGGAATCTCTATTCTCCCAGACCCGTCCCCACACCCCTGGGCGATACCCCTGCTGTGGATTTGCCCGTGCGAAAAGACAGGCTTTTACGACAGGGGATTTTTGGAAACAACCGCCTGCCAAGTTTGGAATTGGCGGGGGGCAATGGACATGTTGGCGCTTTGGGAATCCAATTTTGCGGTTGGATAACTCGGCCTCATCACTTCTCTCCGAAAAGACACGCAATTGGAGTTTTCAGGGCTTTCGCAATTGCGGCGATTTCGTAGTCCATAAGGTAGCGTGCCTGATTCTCTACGCGGGAAATGGCTGTTTGATCCATTACGATCCCTCGCACCGCCAATCTTGCAGCCAAATCTTCCTGAGAAACGGGCGGGTTGCATTTCAAACGTGCTTCCCGAATCCGATTTCCAATCAGATTTCTTGCTGCATTTTCGCGCGTTTTCTTCACAGCATGTGAGGTTCACATGCTTGACTTTTAGCCGATCACCACCCTTTCATTATGTGGACTGCGCATAATTGTGGACGGGCCGCCGTCATGTCGCCGGAATTGCCAACAACCAATAATGAAAATATCACCTGCCACACTCCCCGCGGACTTGCTTACCTCGACAGTGCAACGCAACGAATCAACATCTGACAAAAAGTCTCAGTTGGGGGATGGAAACCAACGATTGGAGGAATAATGGAAACTTACACCCTTATCGTGCTGGTGGCACTGTTTCTCGGAGTCATGGGCATCATCGCCATGATGGAAAGACGACAACGAACGGAGTCGGCGCAGTTCGAGCAGCTAAAGCAAACGCTCAATGCATCTCTTGGTTCGTTGCAGACGATTCATTCGAGCAGCGAAGCTCAATCGGCACAAGTGGCCGCAGCTTTGTTGCAACTTCACGCCGCGATTCAAGCCGGAGCAACGGCGTCTTCGGAATCCACGAGGAATCTATCGGGAGATGTGGTTCGGGCGCTTGACCAAACCGCAGCAAAATTCTCAGGCGTTTCACAGGCTAATACCAAAGACGTTCTTGGGCAGATCAAAGAGGTTGTTGAGCGGCTTGAGTGGTTCGCCAAGCAACTCACAACTGTCACGCAAACGGGGACGAAGCAACTTCAGGAGGAAGCGCAACGCACAACGAAGGCGGTCGAAGCTTTGAAAGCCAGCTTGGAGGCGTCTGTGAAGTTCTGAGGGATATATTATGGCTGCGGTTTCCATCCTTTCGTATCTGCATTATTTGCATGACGTGAACCGGAAGCTGCTTCAACGCGGCGGTCTGGAGAACGTTCTTTACCGGAAGTCCGTCAGTCAGAATCCGTACTACCATCAGCTTGACCAGCCCGACACGGCGCGTCCGCGCCATTGGCTCGGCTCACTGCGGCACATTCAAAATGCGGAAGCACGCGGGGTTGCACTTCGCCCGCTCGTTGGCCTTGGGTTGGTTGTCGGCCAGGCTGAAACGGCAAAGGGAATCAAACGTCTCACCGCACCGCTGGCTTTCTGTAACGTTCAACTCGTGGAAGATGACGAGAAGCCAAATTCCGTCACGATGGAAACGGTTTGGGATTCGGTCACGCTCAACTACGACTTGCTGACGCTTTTCCTGGGACAAATTCCAGAGGATGAAGGCGACGAAACCGGTTTTCCACAACTGGGCGTTGGCGGCGCAACGCTAGCCGTATTCACAGAAGTTGAGAACGACCTCGAAAAACTCGCCAACGATTTGAACCCGGAAGCGCGCTTCACGCCGGGCGCACTGGTGAAACTGATGAAATACGTCCACGACACAGTGCCAGAGTTTCGCAGCGTCAGCATTTCAACAATGCCCTATGACCACCGGTTGCTTGAAGCTCTCGTTCAAAAGCGTCCGGCTGTTTTCTTTCCACACCGTTTCTTTTTCGTTGCGCCTGCCGCTGGCGAACTGACCACGATGACGGCGCTGGCAAAGTTGATTAAGCAAACGGAAAGGAAAGGTTCAAATGCCGTTTGAGAATCCGCTGCTTGCGAAACTGTTTGAGGGCATTTTGGAAGGCCAGCATGTGGACTTTCGGAACGACCTGCTTCCGCGCGACGAAGTTCTGAAGGCGATTGATTTGCTTCCCATTCCGCTGTCACGCCGACAACGCGAAGCGGTTTTCCGCGCGTGGACACACGAAGTTTCTTATATTCAAGGCCCGCCCGGAACAGGCAAGTCGCACACCATCACGGCAATCATGCTGGCGGCGTTGTTTCTCAAGAAGCGCGTGCTGCTTGTTTCGCACAAGAAGCCGGCGATTGATGTCGTGTATGAGAAGCTTGCACAATTTCTCGGCGCGGGAAGTGCGATCTACGCTTCAAATGAATCGGCGCAGCGACAGCAGATGCGCGGCGAGCTTCAACAATGGCTTGCGCGTTGCGGAACTTTGCAAGGTCACGCAGAACTTGAAGAACTCCGCCGCAAGCGGGCGCATCATCGCGGCAAGGTGGAGCAATTGCGCGCGGAAGTTGGGCAGTTGGAAACTCAAATCAGGAATGCGTTGGATTGGGAGCGGGATTATTTCCAACGGCAGGAGCGACTTGACCGCAATCGCAAAGCTTACCTCGGACGTTTCGTCACGGCAGATTCACGCAGTCTGAAACTGTCATCCGCTGCCGATCCAGTCCGCGCTCTGACGGTTCTCGACCAAGTTCAACGCTTGCTTGGCGACGAGCTTCACGCTTCAGGCGGCGGCATTTCGCGCCAAAAGGTTCTCCACCTTCGCCGGTTCTTTGGTGCGTGCGTGAATCAGTTCTTTGCAGAGCCGTCGCGACTCCCCCCGAATCTTGCTGCCGTCAATTACCTGCGGGAACACCTTGAACTGACAGACGATTTTCAGCGTGCCAGCGAATCACTTGCTCGCGTCATCCCTGACTACCTCGCGCAAGCGCGCAAAACACTCCACCGAAAGCGCGCGGAGATGAGGAAACAACAGAGCGAACTGGCGAAAGCACAACTCAGCGCTCACGTTGTCGGCAAACTGCAAGACACCGGCGATGAAGTTCAGAAATTTCGCGGCATGATACATCACGCAAACCCGACGCTCATCGGGCAAAAGATGCAGGGCATCAACTTCGCAGAGGTCATCGAATCGTTTCCGCTGTGGGTTGGCCAGATGCGACATCTTGGCGAATTTCTCCCTTTCGAGCCGGAGCTATTCGACTTGGTGGTTGTGGACGAAGCCTCGCAAGTCAACATCGCTGAAATCATCCCCGCGTTTTATCGCGGCTCGCGCATCTGCGTCGTGGGCGACGACAAACAACTCGGCCTGAACGCGGCAGGGCTTTTTACTCTGAATCGTCAGTTTGAAGAACTGATTTGGAATCGGCACTTCGCGGATTCGGGCGTGCTCTATACGCAGGCAGACCAGCGTTTGCTGCTGGTCAGCAAACATTCCATTCTTGATTTCATTTGCTCGCTTGAAGACGGCAAAGTTCCAAAAACCACACTCGACGAACACTTTCGCAGTTACCCGCAACTCGCTTCATTCACCAGCGACACATTCTACAAAGTGGATGGCGGTCTGCGGCTGATGAAGGAAGTGCCAAAGAATTTGGAACTGGAATGTTTCAATTGCATTGAAGTAGGCGGCGCGCGGGATGCCGAGACGAAGGTCGTAGTGAACGAAGTTGACGAATTGCTTCGCTGGCTGACAAAGTTGATTCGTGCTCGTCACTATGAACACGATCCGGTTTTCCGGGCGCATGGATTTACGAATGAGCGCCCGCCGACTCTCGGCGTCATCTCATTTCTGACGAGCCAACGCGATGCGATTCGCGAGCGTGTCGTTGAAGAATTCTCTCCGGCTGAAATGCAACTTTGTCACCTGCTCGTCGGAACACCGGAGGACTTCCAAGGAAACGAGCGCGACATAATGTTCATCACACTTGGGCTGGACGGCGTGAGCAAATGGGGTCGCGGGCACTACGAAGACCGCAAACGCTTCAATGTCGCGACCAGCCGGGCAATCCACTACACCTTGCTTATCTACGGTGGCATCCCGTCAAACGCGCGGCTCATCAAATCTTACCTGACGCATTTTGGAAAATCCTGGCGAACACGCCAAGAGAGCGAAACCGGCGGTACTGAAAACCAAACAACCGTGCATCGCTATCGCTGGGACTGGAACCGCAAACTGCATCGGGACCTTTGCGAGTCAGAGTTTGAACATCGTGTCGCCGACTGCCTCGAAGAATTTGTCGAGCAACATGGCGGAACAAAGCGCATCAAGCTTTTCAACCAAGTTCAAGCCAGCCGTGAACTCGGGGTGGCAAGCTGCGGTCAGAAGCGGTTGGACTTTGTTCTGCTCAACGGCAGCAACGGAGCCTGTGTCGCCGTCGAAGTGGACGGGCGTGACCATTTCACGCAGGATGGGCGCTCGTATTCGGAAGCGCACTTAGAACGAGTGGAAGTTTTGCGCCGCGCCGGATGGGAAATTGTTCATGTGCCTTACTACCGTTGGTGGCGAAACGGTTGGTTGAGCGACCGTAACGACCCAGAATTTCAGAGGATTGTCAGCGACTTATTCTGTGAGCTGAAGCTTTGCTTGGCGGTGGTTTGATGTTGTTTGGCACTGTCGGCGGCTGCGTTCCAATTCCTGTACTACAACTTTGCCCGTATGGCTGGTCACACCCGCACGGTAAAGCCAACACAGATGAAAGATTCGTCGCCGTGTTAGAACTGCCGCCAGTGGATTCGGCGGAAAGCGCGGTAAAGGTAGGCGTTGCCTACCAGCTCAAAAAGGCCAACAAATGAAGCGACAGACTCCAATTCTAATCGCTGTTGTTTACATCGTGTATTTGGGGATAAGAGAATTCATCAAGGGAAACTCAACCCTAGAATCGTTGCCGCTTGCAGTATTATCGCGTTGCAGCACCCCGCTATCTATTGCCCTGTTTGTGGCGTTGATCGTGTGGTATGTCACTGACAGGCGCTCGAAACCAAATTAAGACACGACTGGATTCTTCGGCGATTTGATTTTTGTCGCGATTTGCGTCCTCGTTGCCGTTTGAGTGGTTGGCGCTACATCGCTGAGCGACATACGGGTCGGCGGCGTGGTGGCGGGCATGGCGCGGCCAACACCTTTGACCTTCAGCATGGCTTTGGCGAGCTCGCCCGTGGGGGGATCAGGGATTTTGGTGGGGAGCAACTGGGCGAAGCGGCCTTGCATTTCGTCCAGCGTGGGTGCTTCGGGTTCGCCGAAGCCGAAAAACTTACCGTTGCCGCTGCGGATGATGGGCACGAATTTTTGCTTGTGGCCGGTGTGGGATTCGCCGATGAGCACGATGACTTCGCGCCGGTCAATCGCCTCGGACGGGGCTTCGGTTTCGTCGAATTATTCTTCAGGTTTGGCAAACTTGGCCCACACTTCAAGCGCCATGACGACGGCGGTCGCCGCGTGGGCGATGCACACCAAACGAGCGTTGGTCGCGAAGTCGTCTTTTGCGCCGTCGTCGGCAAGTGATTCCGGCATGAACATCATGGGTCCGTCCGGCCCAATGAGGAAAAGCGTGGGCGGCAAGCGTCCCATGTTGCGCATGGAGTAATTGGCGTAGTGCTCGGCCTGGGCGAGGAGGTCGTCGAGGGTTTCGAGTTTGCGCGGTGGCTGCACCGGCGAGAGGGTGGTGAGGCCGGAGCGAAACGGCAAGAAACAGATGATTGGAGCGGATGTTCCGGGCTTGTGGCGGGATCGTCCGGGCTCTCGGCCATCGTGAGTATTGGTCAGTTTGACCGCATCCTTGCGGCGCGCATGTCGGCCAACAAACGCCTGACGGTATCCTCCCGGCTGGACTCGCGGACATGCTCGCGCCTGACTCGGAACAGGGGCTTGTTGTCCGGGGTCGTGAGCCAAACGTGATCTTCGTCGTCTCCGGGGAGCACTGGGCCCCCGATAAAGGTCATGCTCAGACCTTCAGGTGTCAGGACGTGGTAGTAGGTCAGTTTTTGGTTCATGGGAATTGCACAGGCGGGAAATTCTTTATTAAGGATTTCCCGCCTGTGGTTGTTGGGACTGCCAGCAAACTGCTTCGCGCTCGTTGGAAGCAAACCATTCAAACTTCCGGGTCAGGCGGAGTTCATGTTCCGGCCGGCCGTACTCCGGTTCGGCCTCGGCCTTGTCGCCAACTCCCAGGACGGCCAGGGCTTCCATTTCCCTCAGGGCCGTTGGTTTGCTGCATCGCAGGATTTTTTCGAGCTGGCTGGTCCTGAGGGTGCCGCCGTGGTCCAAGAGCGCGCGAAAGACTTTTGAGCGAATCGTCGGCGCAGAGTCAAACGTGACTTCCATTACCGGAGCCAGGTCCGTCTCGGTGATTTGCGTCCGTCCGCAAAGCAATGCGTGACCGCGCGCGAGATTATAGAGCAAGCAATTGATTCGGTCGGGCTGTTCTATGACTGGCATGTTATGGTTCGCGCTCCCGTCTTGTTCGTTGTGCCAGATCTGAATGGCCCCGCGCAGTGAGGCGAGCAACTCCGCGCAGCGCGCGATGACGCGCAAGCAATCCTCCGGGTCGCCGTCCTTGTTCCAGTCAATGCCGACAGGATTTGCCGACCACAAGGTCCGCAAAAGTAAATCGGTTGCTTCCCGGCAAACCCGTTCTTTCTCCTGCCGCGACTTTCCCCGGTTTTGGGCAATCAGTTCGGCATGACTTTTGGAGTTTGGATGGAGGGCGAGGAAGAACAGCCGACTGCCGAGCGTGCCCATGACTTTGAAGACGCGAGGCGGGATGGGCGTCGTGCCCGCGAGCAACATGAACAGCCAGTCACCTTTGTAGCCGCGTTTCCCATGAACCCCGCTGTCGGTTTCCAAGCCTTCGCCATCGAGCGCGCGGGTAAGGATGCCCATTGTTTTCAACAATTCATCTTCCTTCACGCCGAAAACCGGAGCGAGATCGCGGACGATCAGGGTGCGATACCGGATGCGCGGTAGCATATCTACCTTCGCCAGTTCCTCCCGCTTCACGTTGCTGGCGTGGCTGACGAAACTGGCAGGTGTGAAATTGTCGGTGGTGTAGGCAAGTTCTGGTATGTCGAAAAAATTCAGGGTGATGGTTTTGCCGCTTGAAGGGACATCCACGAGCGCAAGCGCAAAAGGATTTGCCACATCATTCAAGAGCAATTGAGCAACAGTACTGGCGCAAATTTCTGCGGGCCGCGCATAGGCGGGGAAGTGGGCCATGATAACCTCTCGCCACGCCTCGAAGCTCATTAGTGTCGCTGGCGGCGTGACCTTCAGAGGACGGTGGGCCTGATCAATGTTACCTCGTTCTGTTCGTGCGAGCTTCCAAATCGCTTTGCGGTGTTCGGGATCGTCCTGGTATTTAGCACAGCCAAATTTTCCGTCCGGGAACACAAGAAGGTGGTCGCCATTTGAGTCTTCTCCGATTGCCCGGCAGGCTGGGCAGGCTGCCTTGATAGAGCCGTCGGCATGGCGCTGAAAGTTCTCGAGCTTGGCTTCGTCCAAGTTTCCCAGAATTTCATTGGTCGAAGGTTTTTCTGCTTTCATCTCTGTCTTTTTCGCGGCCTGACTTGGCGGGTCTTTAATCCAATCAGGCCAGTTGATTTCGTCAAAGCGCAACGCCAGAGGGTCTGCGGGGACTGCGATTTGATACGGGAGACCCCCCGCCTCACCAGCCAAGACAGTCTGACCGCCATCCGCCCGCCATTCGCCGATTTGCAGCGGCTTGCCCTTGGTATTTTTCATCCGGGCATGATGAAAAGGTTTCAGGCGCGGGAACCGGCCTTTGATCCTGACCCAGAGGTTGCAGCCCCGCGCCCGCCGGGTGCGGAGGGTGCCGCGCAATCGCGGATTGGCTGCCAGAAATGGTTCGAGCAAGTCATCTTCGTCGAGGTCAATCGAACACACGCCAGCAGAAGCTTTCCCCAAGACAACGCCGATGTTGCACCCATTCGCGAACCGGGTGAGATATTCTGGCGACTCCATTTGCTCCTGACCGTAATGCTGCCAACCCTTGTCCTGAGTAGCAGGGACTTTTGCGCCTTTTGGAATTGGCAGGAGCACGGCCGGTAAACCGAGAAGCTTCCAAATTTCTTGTACGCGCCGGGTGCCCATTTCAACCGCACTTTCGGTTGATTGTGGGTGGGGTTTAGGGGATTGTATTTGCATCGTAGTTTCATTCGTCGCTGGTTGTCGGCCAGACAAAAGCCAGTGGCGAATTTTGTTTTAGGCAGCTTCCTTTTCCGTGATCAGGGCGGTCACGTCCGATTCGAGAAAACCGGAACTGCGCAGACGTCCGGGCAACCGCCGTTTTCGCAAAACTCCTTGCGCACCCAATTTGTCAATCGTGCGCAAGCTACAACCCAGTCTAGCGGCGGCTTCACGGCGGCGGATAAGGCGAGCAACGCGATCGCTCGTGGTTTCGGTCTTGGGGGCGCTAGCTCCCTTTCGGAGGAGCGCCAGCAAACGTGCGCGTTCACTCGGGGTTATTGACGGGTCGGCTTGCAACCCGCTTTTGAGGATTTGAATCGTTGTTGGTAACATAGCTCTTATTTCGCTTCGGCGCGCTTCGCTAACTGCGACCGATGCGAATAGGGTCGCACAGAAGCGCGAGGGAGGGTTAGCAGGAGTTAGGAGGAAAAAGTGACAGGCCCCGGCGGACGTGTCACAGTTTCAACAAGCGACGGCCAACATCGGTGAAAACGTGGCGTCCATCGTTCTCGATGGAGCCAATTAGCGGAGGACGGGAAGAATAAAAGCAGCCATTCCAACCACTGGAGTAGGACGCGCCAGGGGCACCCTTAGATCTTCTGCTTACGATCTGCCGCAGCCGGTAGCTGAATCTGCCAATAAGCTGGACGTTCTCCGGATCACCTTGAATCCTGGCCATGTCCGCCGCGACGGCCTGCAAAGGCATCAGCCACCAAAAACCTGTCAGCCAATAACGCAGCAACACTTGAGCAGTATCATAATTGTCGTGTTTCTTGCGCGGCGGATCATCCAAAGTGCGCCCAAGCATCCGCAAAAAGCCAACGTCGCCAACCAAGAAGGATGCCAAGCCGACCTTTGAGAAGCGGCCTAAAACCCTACGCCGTGCTTCGCCAGACGGTGTTCGGCGAATTGTGTCGAGAAGCAGGTACTGCCTGATCTTGAGCTTATCCCCGGCCGACTCGGCGCCCATACGGAATTCCAATGCCATGAAATGCGCCCACCCCCGCCGCACGGCGTCTTCGGCTCTCCGGTAATCGGGTAATTTTTGCGTCTGCCGAAACAATTCCAGTTGCCCCAGCTTTTCCAGACGCTTCTCTCCGGCGTATTGGCTGGCGAGAAATGCGCACCGGTGGATTGAACCATCCTTACGTGCGCGGTCCCCAAATTCCTCTTTGAAGGCTTGGTCAAAGGCCGTCTCAGCTTCCTCGTCACTCAACACATGGTCTGCGATTAAACGAGTTTCGTCGCCACAGTGGATGGCTTTTGCTTTTGGCTCGTAGGACACGCGGAACTTTCGTTTTAGGCGCGGAGGTTTTCGCCGGCGTTAGCGGCCAGCAAGGCCAGCAATTCGGCGCGTTTGGTCTTCCAATTCGCTCCGGTAATGCTCTTGGCGATGCGGTGAATCTTCGTCGTGATGCTTTCCTCTCCATTGCTTTGCGGCTTGCTGCCGCCGATGACAGAGGGCAACAGGGCAACGGCGCGGCCAGCGGCCAGTTCGCCAACGTGGGTGTAATGCCGTGTCATGGCCGGGCTGCTGTGGCCAACGATGGATTCGACGACGGAGAGCGGCGCGTTGCTTTCGCGACAAAGGGAAACAAACGTGTGGCGTAGGGAGTGAAAGCCTACTTCGACAACGGCGCGTTTGCCTTCTTTGCCGGTGCCGGGTTTGTGTGCAATGAGTCCGCAACTTTTAAAATGTTGTTGAACCATATCTGTAACCAAGTCGGTGCGGCGGTTGTAGAGCGCGGCGATCTCCGGTAGCACACAGTCGCGGCGTTCGCGGGTTGGCGTAGCGGCGAGCATTTCGCTCAAAACCGGATGGATTGGAACCATGACAGGCTTGGGATTCCGGCGGGCGGTTTTGTTTGGGATGCGGCGGATGATGTTGCGGGTCAAATCCACTTCGCCCCAACGCAACGTTGCGCAATCGCCCAGGCGTAAGCCGCTGTAAAGGCCCAAGGCCAGCAGAGTTTTCAATTCACCCGTCGCAGCCAGACAAACTTTCTTCAATTCATCCACGGTCAGTTCGCGTCGGCTTTGCGGGGTGATGTGTTTGCGTTGAATTTCTTCCCAAGGGTTGCTTGTCAGCTTTGCCTTATGCTTGAGCACGCGGAAAACCAGCGTGAGCAGGTTCAGATGTTTGTTGTAGGTGCTTGCGCTGAGTCTGCCGTGATTCAGGCTGCCAGCGTAATCTTCGGAAACCTCCTTCGTCACGTCGCGCAGCGTGGCGGTTTCGCCATGGTTTGCCTTCATCCAGTCGGCGAATGCGGAGAATTGAAACTGGTACTGGCGCAAGGTGGATTCACCGCTGTCTGGGCGGTTCGGTGAGTCGAGGTATTCAAGCCATGCCTTAGCGACGGGCAACGGTGGGTGCTTTTCATCCCCCCACTTAACAAGCTCGGCCTTTCGGCCTTCAAGCCTCCCGGCGATGGACTCCAGCACCGCGGCTTCATCCCCCGTGGCAATGGGGAGCATAAACTTGTCCCGAGCGATTTCAGCTTCGCGTTTGGCCGTAATCGCCTGGCCGTTCTCATCCCGTAAGGCACGGGTGAACAGCTTCCCGTTGACACGCCAAGCACAGTAAAAGGTTTTTCCTCGCTTGAATAAGTATCCAGTTCGACGCTTCATAATGCGCTCGCTTGCTCTTGTGTTCCGTTACGTGCGCCTATTTAGGCGAACCGATGCTGAGAAGTCAAACAAAAAGAATACATTGATACTCAAATGTAACGTATAGAACGTATAACAGCAGACTGTAAATCTGCTGGCTTACGCCTTCGATGGTTCGAATCCATCACCTACCACCAACTTTCCTGCTTGGACCATCCTGGTTTGATTTTCCATGACGCGCCAGCGGTGTTCCAGGAGCGCCAATCCACTCAGCGAAGTCTTGTCTTTGGTCATGAACCTGAAGTTCCCCGGTCTTCATCCGCTCGCTACCCGGAAAAACCTCTTGCTTTGGCTGGGCAGTGGGTGTCCTATCGCCAATGAAATCCGCTATCCCAACGGCACGCGAAGCAAGGCACGCTTCCCTGGTGATATTGGGTTGGCGCATCTGACCGCTGCTGGCCGGCGGTTCTTGGATCATGAGTGATAAAACATTTGTCCGGTCGGCCTTCACGCTCATCGAGTTGCTGGTGGTGATTGCCATCATCGCCATACTGGCGGCGATGCTGCTGCCGGCCTTGTCCAAGGCCAAGGAGAAGGCCACCAGCATCGGCTGCCTCAACAATCTCAAGCAACTTACGGTGGCCGCATATCTTTACGGCGTGGATAACAAGGACGCGATCGTTCCCAACCTGGTGGCTGATATCAATGCCTGGGTGGGTGGCAGGGTGCATGAACTGCCGGGGGCCACAAACCTTGCCGACATTCGCAACTCCAAGCTTTTTCCTTTCAATCAAGCCGTGGGAATTTACCGGTGCCCCGCGGACAAGTTTCCGGTCGTCGGCGCGAATGTTCCCCGGGTGCGCAGCTTCTCGTTGTGCGGCATGATGGGACTCAACTCCCCCGACGCCCGACAAAGTGTTCATCCCGGTCTGATGGAAAACCTCAAGTTCTCGTCAGTGAAGAACCCTGGTCCGTCGCTGGCGCTGTTTTTTGTGGAAGAGCAGAGTGATCCCAAGGATGCGAGCCGCACCGGCACCAGCCTTGAAGATGGCTATTTTGCGCTGAACTACCGGGGCAATGGCCCATCCCTCTGGCGGAATGTACCGGCCAGTCGTCATGGTCCCGCCGGACAGTTCTCATTCGCCGATGGACATGTCGAACGCCGGCGCTGGTTGGAATCCAAGACCAGCCGGCTCAAAGGATTGGATACGATAGGCACTGTGCCTGCGGATCGGGACTTGAGGCGGATGCTGGAAGCCATGTACGCGCCCGGTACGTTCAATTGAATCTCCGCAGTTGGACGCGAAACCCTCATAGGCTGTGCGCTTTGATGCGCCATGTTTACGGCACCCGCCCTCTCGTTTCAAATTGTGCGCCACATGCCGTTCTTCTAAGGTGACCCGATGTTCGATTCGTTAAGCAGCAAACTCCAGAACGCCTTCCGCAACTTGCGCGGGCTCGGAAAAATCTCCGAGTCCAACGTCAGCGACGCACTCCGCGACGTGCGAATGGCGCTTCTGGAAGCCGATGTGAATTTCAAAGTCGCGCGCGATTTCATCGAGCGCGTTCGCGTCAAGTCCATCGGCGCGGAAGTCATCCAGAGCGTCCAACCCGGCCAGCAGATCGTTAAGATCATCGCCGACGAATTGACCGAACTGCTTGGCTCGACCAATGCCGCGTTGAATCTCGCCGGCAACCCAGCCTGCATCATGATGGTCGGTTTGCATGGCGCGGGCAAAACAACGTCGTCCGGCAAACTCGCCCGTCTGATCCAGAAGCAGGGCCGCCAGCCGTTGCTCGTCGCCGCCGACGTCTATCGCCCGGCGGCGATGGATCAACTGGAGACGCTGGGCAAGCAACTGGACATTCCCACGTTCGTCAAACGCGGTGAGACGGACGTTTTGAAGATCGCGAGAGAGGCGCTGGTCTTCGCGACGGCGAACAATCGCAACACGATCATCTTTGACACGGCGGGCCGGTTGCAGATTGACGAACCGCTGGTGCAGGAACTCGTCCGCCTGCGCGATCTGGTGAAGCCGCAGGAGATTCTCCTCGTGCTCGACGCGGCCACCGGTCAGGAGGCCGTGAACGTCGCCACGCATTTCGACCAAGCGCTGAACATCACCGGCTCGATCCTCACCAAGCTCGATGGCGACGCACGCGGTGGCGCGGCGTTGAGCATGAAGGCCGTCACGGGCAAGCCCATCAAATTCGCGGGCACGGGTGAAAAGCTCGACGAGTTCGAGCCGTTTCATCCCGAGCGCATGGCCTCGCGCATTCTCGGCATGGGCGACGTCGTCAGCCTCGTGGAAAAAGCCGCTGAAGCAGTGGACATGGAAGACGCCAAGCGCATGGAAGAAAAGATGCGCAAGGGTGAGTTCACGTTGGAGGATTTTCTCGATCAATTGCGCCAGATGAAAAAGCTCGGCCCGCTGGAAAACATCATGAAGATGCTGCCCGGCGGCGCGGAAGCCATGAAAGGCGCGGACCTCTCGAAGTCCGAAAAGGAATTCAAGCACATGGAGGCGATGATCTGCGCCATGACGCCGAAGGAACGGAAGACGCCCCAAATCCTGAACGCCAAGCGCCGCATCCGAGTGGCCAAAGGCAGCGGCGTGACCGTGACCGAATTGAACACGATGATGAACAAGTTCGGCCAGATGCAGCAGATGATGAAAAAGATGGGCAAGTTTTCAAAGATGATGGGCCGCATGGGCGGCGGCATGCCGGGGATGATGGGGCGGTGACCTCGCTCATGCAACGGGTCCGGCCGCCGCCGTCTGGATGCAGGCCCGAATCCAGTGAATCGCAATGTCATGGCTGCCCAAGGGTCAACCGGTAGAACCGCCGATCCGCCGCCGTGTTGGTGTCGGTCAGCGAGAGCACACCTGATAAACTGGATTGCCAGGGCTGCCATTGCTGGAGATCACTGGAGACCTCAACTTGAAACGGAGTGAGCGAGGGTTGCTCCAGGAAGAGCCTGAACTCACCGGGCTGAACGGGACCGCTGCGTAGCCGCGGCACGGGGCGCAGGTAGTTCTGAAAGGCATGCCGGGCAATCTGTCGGCCCATTTCGGCTCCCGCGTTGCAGGAGTTGCGAAAGTGGGTGCCTCCGATGATGCGCGCGGTGATCGCATCCTGCACGTAATCGGAAAGCCGGGCAAACGTCCGCGTCTTACCCGGCGAAGTTGCGGTGAAGCTGAAATTGTCGCCATGCAGCAGGATGAGTATCTCAATGTCCGCGCCAACCCATGCCGCCAGGGCCGACGGGTATTCCGGATGCGAGTGGGTGCGGAGGAACGGTGTCCAGGACGGGTCGCCTGGGGTGGCGTCATTGCCGTCGTTGGCGCCCTGTTGAATGGCTGTAATCGGCCGCCAGAAATTGTAGGTGGATTTGGCGTCAGAAGTGTGACTGACCGTGTCCTGGTAAACCATCCAGGACAACGCCTGCCGGCGCGCGGCCTCGAGGAGCGGCAAGGGATGCAGACGCCACACCGCGCTGTAGTAGTTTTCTCCGTTTTCCTGAATCTGCGCGCTATCCGTCTGTTCGGGGGTGCGGTTCGAGTTGGCGATGGAGCCGAGCACGCGCACCTCATTGTAGTCGGCGGCGTATAGTGCGCTGGTCAGCGCCGGCGGCGGTGGAGGCCGGAACTGCGAGGAACTGCGCGTGGTCCAAGGGGAGAGATACCGATTCCGGGTGTAGGCGGCGGGCGAGAAGTTGGGTGGCGTCCGACGCCACTGTCCCGGCGCGGACCCGGGCGCGTCCGGCACGCTCGGGAGGGGATTGTCTCCCGCGCGGAGACGGATGATCGCCTCGCCAGCGAGCCTTCCGATCCGGATGCCTGCTTCCTCGGCGGGGCCGTCGGGCACGTTAGAAAGCGTGGTTGCCAGCGTGGAATTAAGGGTGCTGATGCCGTTCCGACTGAGATTGGTGAGCACCGTGTAGGCGGCCCCCGCTGCGGCGGCGTCCGCCGAGGCACCCGGCGCGACCACATTCAGCGCATAGGGCGTGTAGCCACCAATCACGGCGTTGATCGCGTCAAACATCGCCACCCGGGTCATGGTGATTCTGCCTTCGGCCTCAATGGAGTTGGTGCTGTTGGCCCCGATGTAGGCATCGGATGTCTTCATCCAGTCGTCGAGGACATCGGCTCGGGTTCGAGACAGGGGAGCGCTGAGACTCACAAGGGTCAATACAATGATGGAGAAGGTTTGAGTTCTGGTTTTCATAGGTCGATGTGGGATGGGGTTATGATTTCGGAGATTTCCGCGGCCAATCCATGGGGACTGGCGATTACCGGACGGTGGACGACAATGGATGTTTGCATAGTTTGCCTTTCACTCTCTTAAGCGCCATTCCCCTCCGGAAACGGACATCAGGTGCGATGAGATTTCATGAGGTTGAGAGAAACTCGAAATGGGCTCTGGTCTAGTTCGGTTGAGCCGGGCTGGCCATGCATGTCCGAGTTTGCAGTATTCGCTGGAAGTCTCCGAGAAACAGCAGAACCTCCTCATGGGGAGAGGCCTGTTCGAGCTGCCCGGTAGAATCGCGGCGACGGACCCGAGGTAAAAGCGTAGACGTTGAGAGTTGAAGCGTCGAAATCTAGAGTTGTTGAATTCGCTTTCTTGTTTGGCGCCCCAATCCATCGGTTCAAGTCTGCCGAACTGATGAGTCTGTAATGGAAGCCCGGAATCGTGCCGTGGAGCCGGAGTTTGTTCGCCGAAAGAAGTTGTTCCGTCCCTAGAAGCAGATCAGGCCAGATCACAACGGGTGTCGGCGCAGTGTTGGTGTAGCCCTCGCTCGGATTGCTCCACGCCAAGTTGAAGCGGAGGCGCCCCACGATTTGCGTTGACGCGAGTAAGGACACTGCGAACTCCTTGCCGACTTCCAAGGGAGCGAAATGAAGCGTTCCACTCTGAGGCACATAATCGCTGCCGGCTTTGGCCGTGTCGTCAACGGTGGAGTAGTCCACCGAGGCCGCAGCGGTGGTGTCACCGGTGCGGACGACCCGAATGACAACCGAACCTGCCGAGCGATCTGCGGATGGGGGCGTGAACACGCGAAAGTCAGGCTGCTGATGGTGATCTAAGAGACGAACAGGCGCGTTCCCGTTTCTCGGAAAACCATCCACTCGATCAAAGTATCCGGCTACAAGAATCCCAGAAGAAGTCAGTTTAGCAGAGGGGCCAGCTATACCCACTTGCGTGCATTCGTGGGTGAATGTCGCTGAGAAGCTCGGATCTAAAGAGCCGTCGCCGTTGAGACGAATCAACCGCCAGCCTGGGTTGCGCTGGTTGGGATCACCGGCGTAGCCCACCGACGCTAAAAGTCGCCCTCCTTGCTGCTCGCACAAGATTTTACAGGGCATGGCGGGACTGAAACTTGGATCGCTGGTTCCATCCGGATTCAGTTGGGTCTGCCCGTTCACGATGATTTTTCCATTGGCGCGAACAACGACTAAATCCACTGCATTGGTGAAGGGAGCAAAGCTGTTATCAAGCAATCCATCGGGATTGAGTCGCACCAGTCCGCGCCGCTCAACCCCGTTGAAGTGGCCAAATGATCCTCCCACGAGTATTTTGCCGTCAGCCAGCACGATTACCTTCCTAAGTCCTCCAGAAAATGTCCCCTGCGGGAAGCTTCCGTCCAGCGAACCGTCGGCGTTTACCCGGAAAAGAAGGGACTGCTCGCCGACATTGCGTGACATCAGGAGCTTTTCGTCGGGCTGCGCCATCTGAAAATAGGCCTCTGCCGGTAACTGGTCGAACACCTTGTCAACTGCGCCGTTGGGGAAAAGCCGAACATATCGCCACTCGTATCGGTACGACGGGCTGTATTTTGCAAGGATCTTCCCGTCGCCAAAAACATAAGTCGGAAGATACCGCCCATCCATGCTACCACCACCCGGGACAAAACTCGCGTCCACCCAACCGTTGGGATGCAGCATGATGGTATCGTAGGCCTGTGCGGCCAGCAGGCGACCATCGGGCATTTCCAGCCAGCCAAAGGCATCGGGTGCAAACGAGGATTCCAACGTCGTGGGCGGCAGTTCGTTGTCCTTGATGATCCCCAACTGATACGATTCGCAGCCGGTCAACTTCGTGTGAGGCTCAGGGTAAATGGTCAGGCTGGGACCTGCGTTCGTTAACACGAGCCGAAAACGCTTCTCGCTATCCACGAGTCCATTGTCGAGTAACGGCACGTCAATGTTGGCAGCAGTTTGGCCGACTGCGAAGATTACCGTGCCGGTGACGGCAACGTAATGCATCCCGGCCAGTGCCGTGACGTCCTGTGTGAAGTAGTCCACGCGTTGCACGAGGTTGGTGTCGCCATCCCGCTCCACGCGAAACCGGAGAAACGGCTCGTTTTCGTAAGCCTCGGAACTCGGTGCGGAAACGAATGCTGCCTGGGCCGGCGAGGCGAGGATTACGGCAGCAAGGGAGATCGGCGACTTCAAGTTTCGCAGTCGTCGGCAAGCGAGCGCTACTGTTTGAAGTGTGAAGGTTGTTCTCATCGTTTTTGCCTTTCACTCCTTTAAGCGCCATTCCCCTCCGGAAACGGACATCAGGCACGATAAGATTTAATGGGTGAGAGAGATCTAACGCGGACGGACGGACTGTGGCGGGTCAACGGGCTTCGCGAGGCGACTTACTTCCCGGGGCGATCAAGCTCAGCCAGTTGTTGCTTCCACTGGCGACTCCATTCCTGCGTGGGTTTCTGCCGCACCGTTGTTGCGGCGCCTTACTCGTTCAACCCAAGCAATGCCCGGGTCTCGCGGTGCATCAGGAGGTGCTGATAGATTTGCCACACTGGCAGGAAGCCTTCGGTCTCGCTGACCGGTTCACCGAGTTGCGGTTTCATAATCGTCGCGGCTTGTTCAAACACGGCACAGGCTTCTGCAGCGCGGCCCAAGCGATGCAGACACATCGCCTTGATAAACAAACAATAGGCATCGGGATGTTGTTGAACGAGCGCGGACTTCTCCAGCGCGGCCAGGCATTGATCTAACCGTCCGAGTCGAAGTTGCAGCTGGCCAATCGCCCGATAGCCGTAAATCTGCTGGTTGGTGCCGCGCTCTGGCAAAGCGGTTTGCAACGCCGTCATCATGGCATCGAGCTGCGTCGTCTGTTCTGGCGAGAACGAGAACGAGCCCAGCGCCGCAATTTCAAGCGGCGCGTGTTGATCGTTGGTGCCAACGGCCGTAGGAGGCAGGCTCAACACTTTTTCGACGATCTCGTGGTAGTGCTCCTCATCGCCTACGAAACGGAAAACCCACGCTTTATTCTGCCAAATCCAGAGAGAGTCGGGAAATGAATCGAACTGCTTTTGGCAGAGCAAGGCAGCAGCAGGCCAGCCTTGGGTGGCCGCGGTCGCGCGAATAAAATTCTCCAGTGCGGAACTGTTGCCTGGCGGATTTGCATTGTAGAAGTTGCCCAGCGCGCTGACGACGGCTTTGGCGTCCTCGTTCAGCCGGTTGCGCACAAAGAAGTCCGCAATCCTCCACGCGCTGTCATTGTGATGATGGCCAAAGAGAGAAAGGTTATTCGTAAAGCGCGAGTACGCGCTGCGATAAAGCCCGGCCGCGTCCTTAAGGTGCCCCTTTCCTTCGTAGAGTTTAGCCAAGCTCGTCTCCACGGAGGAGATCGTGTAGTCGTTCGGATCGAGGGAGCGGCGATAGATGGAAAGGACTCGTTCAAGCGCCGCGATGGTTTCGTTCGTTCGTCCAAGACCTCTCAAAAACTCTGCGTGAATCATCAAGAGGTTCGCGGTCATGGGATGGTTTGATCCGAATTCCCGCTCACGAAATTGAATTTGCTCCGCAAACATGGCCTCCGCCTCGTGGTTTCGACCAGCCGCCCCAGTGTACCGGGCGAGCCACATCAATTTGTTTTGGAAACGCCAACTCTTTGGATCCGCAGTCTGCCGGGCGACCGCGATAGCTTCCTGCAATAACGAGTAGGCCTCGGCAGGATCGCCCTCGAAATACCGCCGTTCCGAGTAAGCGGTCAGAACTTCCGCCGCTCCCGAAGACAGCGGGTGTGGAGACGCGAGAACAATCGCAAGGCCTTCCCGAAGCAGTTTCTCGCTCTCGTCTTTCCGGCCGATCTTGTAGTACTCTTCGGCGGTACTGGCCAAGGCCCAAAGCGTGTCAGAGTTCGTCAGGCCAAATTCCCGCCGTCGAATCTCCAATACTCTTTCAAGCTGCTTGATCATGCCGATTGGGTCGCCAATGCCTGCGTACGCGTCCCCAAGCGCGTAGCGCAACTCCGCTTCGACGCGCGGCTGGTTCGTGAATTGCGTTCCGATCGCACGGTCAACCCTCTCAACCAGCGCCCGCCGGTTTGGGTCAGGAACTCCTTCCATGTAGGGGTTCACTCCCAACACCTGTTGGATGAGGAAGTCTTTGGCAGCTCGCGCGAGTTCGGATTCTTGATTGGCGCGCTCCGCTTCCGCCTGAGCTTTGCGCTCTGCGCGTGTGGCTTTGGCAGCTTCCAGTGCTGACTTCCTTGCCTGCCAAACGCTCACGGCCACACCCGCCGCCAGTGTTGCGATGACTGCCGCCGTGGCCGCAAAGCCCACCTTGTGTCGATGCACCGTCTTCTGGAACTCATAAAGCCGGCTCGGGGGCCGGGCCAGGACGGGTTCGTCGTTGAGGTGCCGCTGGATATCCGCGGCCAATCCGTTTGCCGTCTCATAACGGCGGTTACGATCTTTCTCCAGGCACTTCATCACGATCCAGTCCAGGTCCGCATCAATTTCGGATTTCGGATTTCGGATTTCAGATTTGCCGAGGGTCTTTTTGCGTAATCGCGTGCTCGGTCGTTCTGGTTCTTCCTCGGCGATGATGCGTTGCATCTCGCCGTAGGCCACGCTGCGAAGTCGTTCTTCGGAGAAGGGCGGACTGCCGGTCAGCAGTTCGTAAAGCAGGACGCCTAGTGAATAAATGTCCGCTCGCGTGTCCACGTCCAGCTTGCTCATCTCAGCCTGCTCCGGACTCATATAGGCCGGCGTACCGATCATCGTGGCGAAGTTCGTGAAGAGCGTCTTCTCCGTGAGTTTCTGGTTCGTCGCCTTGGCCACGCCAAAATCAATCACCATCGGGTGCGGCGCACCGTTATGCAGCGTGACCAGCACGTTCGATGGCTTGATATCCCGATGAATGATCCCCTTCTGGTGTGCGCTTTGAATGGCCTGACAGACGGGCATGAACAACTCAAGACGCTCGGCGATGGAAAGTGGGTTTGTCTCGCAAAACTCGGTGATGGGGACGCCTGGCACGAGTTCCATGACAAAGTAAGGCCGGCCCGTCTCCGTGGCGCCGCCATCCAATACTTGCGCAATGTGCGGATGATCCATCAACGCCAGCGCCTGCCGCTCGGCCTCAAACCGGGCGACCACCTGCCGGGTGTCCATGCCCAGCTTGATGATCTTGAGGGCGACCTTGCGGCGCACCGGCTTCTCCTGCTCCGCCAGGTACACCACGCCCATGCCGCCTTCCCCGATTTTCTCCAGCAGCTTGTAGCGCCCGATTACGGTGCCGGGTTGCTCGATCCCGGTGCGGAGTTCCGGGGGAGAACCGTCCCGGACACAGAAGTAGTCCTCCGCCCCGGCGGCGTCCTGCAACATCGCTTCGACGCGGCGGCGCAACTCCCGATCCGCACCGCACGCCTCGGCCAGATAGGCCGCGCGCGCGGATGCATCCGCGATCTCCCGCGCCCCAAGATAAATCTCATCCAGCGATTGCACGCACTTGCCCGATCTTTACTTCAACGTTTTATCACTTCACCCCATTCAGGCGCCATCCGCTGGCGAAAGCGGACATACGCCATCGGGGATCACGGTCCCGACTTGATGGACTGGAACAGATGCACCTTGGCCACTTCCCAGTGGCGCCGCACCGTTTTCTCGTTTACCCCGAGCAGGGCGGCAATCTCGTCGTGGCTCAAGCCGACGAAAAACCGCAGCTTCACGATTTCCGCCTTCTGCGGATCCTCTTGGGCGAGGCGGTCCAGGGCCTCATTCACCTGGAGCACCTTTTCGTCCTCGGCCGGCGCGGCGATGGCCGACTCCTCGAGCTCCACCCGCTCCGGTTTGCCACCGCGCTTGAGCCGCAGTTTGCGCCGGGCGTTTTCCACCAGAATGCGCCGCATCGCTTCTGCCGCCGCCGCGAGAAAGTGCGCCCGATTCTGCCACTTCGACTCCGCCCCGCAACCGAGCCGCAGCCAGGCTTCATGGACGAGGGCGGTGGGTTGGAGGGTGTGTCCGGGAGCTTCGTGCGCCATCTTGGCAACGGCCAGGCGGCGCAATTCATCGTAGAGCAGCGGCAGCAACTCCTCCGCAGGCTGGGGGTCGCCTTGTTGAGCCGCCGCGAGGATTTGCGTGATCTCGCTCATGCGTGATAGTGGATGGGCCTTTTCTCCCACGATTCCGACGGCTTGAAAAGAATGAAATGAGCCAGCATCCCACCGGCGCGTCATGGCGCATCCCCCGTCACCCCTGCAAGTTGTTGAAAGTTGTCTGCGGCGATAAGCGGTGAGGAACCGCGAGGGCCCTAATCGCCTCTCGCAAGACGTGATCGCGGGTCTTGGTGCATACACGGTTGATGGCCAAGACCCGCTCTCTTCCGACACGGGAGGAAGGTTTGCGTTCAACCGCGCATTTTCAGTTTCGTTTCAACCGGTAGAAGCGATTGCCCGCCGGAGTGCCGAGCGTGGCCTTGGTTTCGCCGTTCGTCATGACAGGAGTCTGCACGACCGGCGTCCACGATCCGGCATGCAATTCTTCGGTTTCTTCCAGCACCCAAGCGCTGCTGGCACTGGGCCACCGGAACTGCAAACCTGTCGAAGAGCTGAGTGTGATGTTCAATTTCGGTGGCGGCACCTGGAACAACGCTGTACTGGTCACGTTGCCATGCGGCGTGACGACGGTAATGGGGCCGGAGATGGCATCGGGCGGAACGACGGCCGTTATGCGGAGGTCAAGGTTGTTCGTGAGGGCATTGGTGAAACTGGCGCTGGAACCGTTGAAAAGAACCGATGTCGCTCCAGTGAAGTTGGTGCCAGTGAGCGTCACTTTGGTTCCTGCTTCGCCGCTCGCGGGAGTGAACTGCGTGCCGTTGAATGCCGGCGGCGGTGTGGGATACCAAGTCAGCGTGAAAGGATTGGAAACGGTGAACGGATTCAGGTTCGGAATCGCACTTTTCCCAACGACCGCAATGGCGTAGGTCGTTCCAGCCGTTGTTGGAAAGGAAACGCGACTGCTTAGTCGAACGCCGTCATTGTCGTTAGTCGCAACAGCGGTCAGTTCTGCGAGCTCGCCGCCTGTGTAAACGGCAATGTATTGGTCGACAGTGCTGCTGCCGGTCAGAGCGAATGTGAACCAACCGCCAACGGTTGGCGCTGCCCAACGATACCAAACTGAAGCCAACCCATACGCGGAGAAGCCGTAGTCGGGCTCCCTGTCCTCCAGAATCGTGTAGCGGTTGTTCCCATTCGTCACCCCCGAACCACCACTCAGATCGTGCGCTTCCGCAAAGTTGTCATTCAGAACCGGAAAACGGAAGGTCCAAACAAAATCATCAGCGGGCGAACCTTCGAGCAACTGGTTGAAGTTTCCGTCCAGCATTTGACCGCCTTCATCCTGCGCCAAACCGCGAATGCACACCGTATAATTTGTCGTTCTGTCGAAGAACGCGGCGGGCCGGTAAGAAAACGAACGATTGTCCGCAGCCCAGACGAAACTGCCGTCGATAGACGGCGTGATGGTGAAGGCGCTCTCCACGCTCGTGGAGTCCATCGGCCGGCTGAACGTGACCCGGATGGGAAAATCCACCGGGGTTCTCTGGCCAGCCGGGAGCGCAGTGATGACGATGGGTGGGTTGATCGCATTCGTGAGATATTTCAGGGCTCGTGCAACATTCATTCGGCCGCCGGTAATCAATTTTCCCTTAAAACCGGGGATCTGGTCCACCGAGCCGAGGAGGGCCGCCTTCAGTTGATCCACGGTCAAATCCGGTTGAGCGGCCAGCAGAAGCGCAGCCGCCCCGGCAACCAGCGGACAAGAGAAGGAAGTCCCGGAATAGTTCTCATATCGGGCTCCGGGTGCTGTGGAGAGGATGCTGACGGCCGGCGCCGCCAAGTGGACCGTGCTCCTTCCGTAATCCGTAAACGACGCGGGTCGGTCACTTTGATCCGTGCCGGCCACGTAGAGGATCGGGGCAAGATTCTGGACATTAGCGTAGCCGGAAAAGATGTCGTGATCGATTCCGTCGTTGCCCGCCGCGATCACCGTGAGGATCCCCTCGTTACCAGCAGCGATAATGGCCTCGCGTACGGCAACGCTATGGGCGGTCAGACCTTCGCTGTGGCTGGTGACGCGAATGTTCACGCCGCGTCGCTTCATCTCCAGCACATAGTTCCACGCCGCCAGCATGCCACCCAGGCTGAAGGATCGGAAAATCTCGGGATTGCTGTCATCTCCAGCAAGAACCTTGATGGGTAATATCTTCACGGACCAGTTGATGCCTGCGATGCCCAGGGCATTGTTGCCGACCGCACCAATCGCGCTCGCGACGGCTGTCCCATGGTAAATAACGGTGGGAGGGAAAAACATCCATCCGGTATCCATCGGATCACCAGTCCCATCCCATACGTTCACCCCATGCAGGTCGTCTACGTAACCGTTGTCATCATCGTCAATGCCGTTAGTCGCCTTGTCGTTCCCATTCTGGTCCAAGCCGGTCTCACCTTGGTTGCGCCAGATGTTGGGAGCGAGGTCCGGGTGGGTGTAGTCCACGCCTGAGTCGAAGACGGCTACGACAACGTTGGTGCTCCCAGTGGTGGTTTCCCAAGCGATGGGGGCGCCGATTTTGGACAGATGCCACTGCTGGCTGTAGAGCGAATCATTTGGAATTACGCAGGGTGTAGCTGGAATCCAATGGTCTGCCTCCACGGCGAGCACCTCGCCGAGGGCTTGATACGCCTGGACGCCGGCGGCGCCGCGCAGGTGTGGCGGCGGTGTCACGAGTTGCCAACCGAGGGCGTTGAAGTTGCGTTGGACCACCGCGCCCAGTCGCGCGTTGCTTTCAGCGGCAGCGATGCTGTCGGGCCCATGTTTCCATTTCACCAGCAGATGCTCCCGCTCGAAACACGAGGCAGCCTGAACCTGATGGCCAAGCTGGGCGGCCACCAGTACGCCGAGAGCGAACCATCTGCTCCATGTGGGATGCGGTACGGGGCATGGGTCACCGGCTGAACGTGATTGATCATGTGCGCGAAACGCCCGGCGAAGAACTGACCCTGTTTGGCGGACAAAACCATGCGCGCCACTCTCGAAGTAGGACGAATGCACTTTTTTTTCTGTTTTCATATTTCTCTGTTTTCTTGTTGTGGCTGCACCGTTCTACTTCGCCGCCCTGTTTGAATGAGATCCTCGCTCTCGCATTGTTGGCCGGCCAAAGACAAAAAAGGTGCGCACCGGGTTTATCGGAAAACGGTCTTGATTTGTTCTGGCGGAACCAGAGCGAACTCAGCGCGGCTGCGACGAGTTGCTACGGCGGGGAATATTCACGCAGGGTCATAATCAACCTCACTGAGTCTTTCGCGTGACCCGCTCCTGCATCCAGATGATGTCTTGATTGTTGGGCGTGCGAAGGTCCCACGGCAACGGAGGGCCGATCGGTGGTGTGGTCCGCGGATCCAGCCAACGTTTGATCTCTGCATGTCCGTCGGCAAACGACAGCCCGCCGGCGCGGCCGTGATAGCTCGCGGGGTAATCATAGAGAAATCCAACGGCGCCCGGCTGGTCCGGAAATCCAGTCATGTCGATGCAGAAGCTGGGATCGGTGATGCCGTCTTCGCGCACATCCAGAAAGGCAATCGTCTGAGTCGGGCCGGGATCGGTCAAACTGTTGAAACGCTTATAGACGCGCCAGCCTCCCCCCGACGCAGGCCCGGCGCCGCCGCCCGGCAAGGGAATCAGGTCTTTGCCGTCCCAGCCACCCAGCCAGAGGTTCATGGCCATGCTGCGCACTCGCGGCACACTCTGGCCTTTAAACGACCCGGTGGCGGGCATTACCGTGGACCGGTCGGCCGGGCATTTGAAGATGGCAGTGCTGCCGCCGCAATAAGGCCAGATGAGCGACCGCTTCAGGTCCCTCTCCACATCCCAGTTTGAGGCGTTGTTGGAATCGAAATTCATCACGCCACGCAGATAGACGCGATCCGAGGTGCCCGTGGCGTAAGGCAAATCGTCCCGGTTGTCATCGACGTACATCTTCCACGCGAGCGTAAGTTGGCGGTGGTTGTTCATACAGTAGATGCCTTGCGCCTTCAGTTTGGCCTTGCTCAATGCCGGCAGTAGCATGCCTGCGAGAATGGCGATGATGGCGATGACGACGAGCAGTTCAATCAACGTGAATGCGCATTTGCGTTTCATGGGATCATGTCTCCTTGCATTTGATGAATCAGTTCTCTGGACGAGTCTCCCGCTCGTTCTTCAGTCTTTGAAGCTGATCGCTTACGCGCGTGAGATCGTGCCGAAGATATTTCAGCAGAGACTCCGAATTTAAACCGGCCACGAGGGTTTCGGCCTGATTCAAGAAATCCTGCGCCTGATCGAGCCGGCGCAGGCGTTCCGCGGCTGAATCCGCCCTTTCCTCCGCCCAGCCGATATACCCGCTCGCGTGAGAGCGGAGAATGCGGACCTTGAGCATGACAGAGCCGGGGCTGCGGGAATCGACCTGAGCCAGGCTCTCCGCCAACTGTGAGGCGGCCTGGATGAAGGGCAATGCATCGTCGGGCTTGCCCAAGGCGAGAAGCGTTTCCCCCATATCCGCCCTCGCTTCGGTCAGGTTGCCATTCCATCCCGCACTGCCAGGCCAGCGTTTGTGCCCGAGTTCGGTGATTTGCAACCGTTCGCGACGGTACCGCGCCGCGTCGTTTTTGTGCCCGAGTTCCATGTGCGCCAACCCGAGCAGCTCCAGTTCGCCATCCAAATCCCACAACTCGTTGTACGAAGCGTGTTCGCGATCCGCTGCGCGCTCTTCGAGTTCATTGAGCGAGCATCCGAGAAAGTTATCTAACGCCTGCTGGCTCCTCCCCGATCGGATCAAGATCATCGCCGTCAACTGTCGGGACCAGGTGCGCTGCGTCCGGCCTTTGTCGGCCGCCCACTGATTGGTGCGGTGGCCAAGAAGTCCGGCCCATTCATCCATTCTGCGCGCGTGTCCCATCGCCTCCTCAAAGCGCAGCAGACCCATGGAGGCAAAGCACGCGCTCATTTCAGCCCGACTCAACCAATACAAGTCAGAATCACTGACTTGCTCGGTGGCCGAAGGCTTCAAGAAGTCGATGGCATCCCGGGCGGATATCAATCCTTCCTCGAATTGGCCGGTAGTGTTGCCGTTGTAACCAAGCCATGCCTGAGCGTAGGAGAGCTGAAGGTAGAAGGAGCCGATGATCCGGCGGCGCTCCGGGCTGAGTTTGGGATCAAGCCGAAGCTCCTTGATGATTCGCTCCGCCGCCCTCGCGAGAGCTTCGCGGGGTTTGGCGCCGCCCGGCAAGTCGCCGAGCTCGGGCAGCACATTCTGAAACGCGTCCTTGGTCAGTTGCAGCATAGCTTCCAACTGCCTTTCCGCGCGCGTGCGCTCGCTGGCAGCGCGGTGCGCCTGCCATGCGCTGATAAAGGTGCCGAGTAGCAACGCCAGCGCGACTGCGGCAGCTGCCGTCACTTGCAGTTTGTTCCGGCGAACGAATTTCTGAACGCGATACGCCGCGCTGGGCGGGCGGGCGATGATGGGTTCCGTGTTCAAGTAGCGTTGGATATCGGCTGCCAGTCCATTCGCCGTCTCGTAACGACGGCTGCGATCTTTCTCCAGACACTTCATCACGATCCAATCGAGGTCAGTGGCGAGTGACGAGTGACGAGTGGCGAGTGGCGTCGCAGATCCGGTCAGGCCCTTTTTCTTGAGCCGTGTGCTCGGCCGCTCGGGTTCTTCCTCCACAATGATGCGTTGCATCTCGCGGTAGGCCAAGCTGAGCAAGCGCTCCTCTGGAAACGGCGTGCTGCCCGTCAGCAGTTCGTAGAGCAGGACGCCGAGTGAATAAATGTCCGAACGCGTGTCGACATCCAGCTTGCTCATCCCGGCCTGCTCGGGGCTCATGTAAGCCGGTGTGCCGATCATCGTGGCGAAGTTGGTGGAAAGGGTTTTTTCGGTCAGCTTTTGGTTCATTGCCTTGGCGACGCCAAAATCAATCACCATCGGGTGCGGCACCTCGGCATTGAGCGTCACCAGCACGTTCGAGGGTTTGAGGTCACGGTGAATGATCCCCTTTTGGTGCGCGCTTTGAATCGCATGACAGACCGGGATGAACAGTTTGATGCGTGCTTCGATGGAAAGCTGGTTCGCAACGCAGAACTCAGTGATGGGAACTCCGCGCACGAGTTCCATGACAAAGTAAGGCCGGCCACTTTCCGTCGCACCGCCATCCAGGACTTTGGCGATATGCGGATGATCCATCAGCGCCAGGGCCTGTCGCTCCGCTTCAAACCGCGCCACCACCTGCCGCGTATCCATGCCGAGCTTTATGATCTTGAGCGCAACCTTGCGGCGAACGGGTTGGTCCTGCTCCGCCAGGTACACGACGCCCATGCCTCCTTCACCGATCTTTTCGAGCAGCTTGTAGCAATCGAAGTGTGTTCCGATCGTTTCTGACGCTAAAGATGTGTTGTGGGACAGAACCGGTGCTTCGAGATGAATGGCGGGTCGCTCGAGAAAGCCGTCTTCACGGTGGCTGCGGAGGAGGGCATCGACTCGGGCGCGCAATTCGGGGTTGCACAGGCAGACACTGTCCAACCACGTATCCCTCTCGGCGGCTCCAGCTTTCGACAGCGCTTCGAGGAAAATCTCGCGGACGCTCGGCTCTCTCGGACTCTTGGATGATTCCATAGTTCCGTTCATCTACCTTTCAAGGCGAGTGAGCGAACGAAAGCCCGCCAAGATTCCGTGGGTTTTTTTATCGCTGGAGCGCATCGCGCAGCCAGGCCCGCGCGAAAGTCCAGAGTCGCTCGGTGTTTCGCAACGGCAGGCCCATTGCATCGGCGGCTTCGGGCATGGTCATGCCGACAAAATAACGGAGCTTTACGAGGTCCGCAGCCGTCGGATCTTCCTCGGCCAGTTGGTCGAGTGCCTCATGCACAGCCATGAGTTCGATAGGATCAGCGGCTAAGACGATCTTGGATTCGGTCAACTCCTGGCGTTCCGCAAAACCACCCTTTTCGAGCACAGCCCTCCGACGGGCCCGCTCAATAAGGATTCGCCGCATGGCTTCCGCGGCAGCGGCAAAGAAGTGGGCACGGTTCGCGAAGCCTGCCTCTTCGCTTCCGCCCAGGCGTAACCACGCTTCATGCACCAGCGCCGTCGCCTGCAACGTTTGACCCGGCGCTTCCTGCGCCAACTTTGCGGCCGCCAGCTTCCGCAGTTCCCCATAGACCAATGGAAGCAGTTCCTCGGCAGCCTGGGAATCACCATGCTGAACGCGATCGAGGATGCGGGTGACATCGCTCATGGATGCGCGATCATCTGCCAAACTCGCGACGGGTTCAAGCTACTTGCTGGTTTAAAGGAACCGAGCCAATGGTCTTTAGAAGCAGTGCTTCGGGGCTCCTGAGTTTTCCCAATCTGCCCAAATATGCGCCGTGATTGCCCAAAACGGACACCGCAGCGGAAGACACCTCAGTTCACCACGTTCTCGGGACGCCCGCTGAGAAAGGCGCGGATGTTGGCAACCGCGATTTGCAGCAGGCGCAAACGTGCCGCTCGTGTTGCCCAGGCGTTGTGCGGCGTGATGACGCAATTGCGGGCGGTCAGCAATGGATTGGTGGCGGGCGGAGGTTCAACGGAGAGGACATCCAATCCGGCGCCGGCAATGATTCCAGAATTCAGTGCCCCGGCCAGCGCGGCTTCGTCAATCAACGGGCCGCGGCTGGTATTCAGCAGGAACGCACCGGGCTTCATCAGATGCAATCGTCCGGTGTTCACCAACTCTCGGGTCTGCGGCGTGAGTGGGCAGTGCAGGCTGACCACGTCGCTGCTGCGGAAGACTTCGTCCAATTCGACCTGCGTCACGAAGGGCGGCACGTTTCGCGCGGTTGGTGCGTGAGCCACGACTTTCATCCCAAAGGCGTGTGCCAGCTCCGCCACCGCCCGACCAATGCGGCCCAAGCCCACTATGCCAATCGTCAATCCGTCCAATTCAATCAGCGGCGCGTCCCAGAAACACCAGTCCACGTTGTTGGTCCATCGGCCGGCACGGACGGCGGCGGCGTGTTGACCGACGTGGTTGGTCAGTTCCAGCAACAGCGCAAACGTCGCCTGCGCCACGGCGCGCGTGCCATAGGCGGGAACGTTGGTGACGGGAATGCTGCGTGCGCGTGCGGCGGCAAGGTCCACGACGTTCGTGCCCGTGGCCAGCACGCCGATGTATTTGACGCGCGGCAACTGCGCAATGCTTTCACGGGTTAACACCGTCTTGTTGGTTAGCACGATTTCAGCCGGCTGCGCGCGCGGGATGATATGGTCAGGCGGAGTACGGTCAAAGATTTCGCATGGCCCCAATTCGAGAAGAGGCTGCCAGTCGAGATCGCCCGGGTTCAGCGTGAAACCGTCAAGCACCACGATAGTTGGTTTTGAATCAGTCATGCAACACCACGCGGCAGTTGGGAGTTTTCAACACTTGCGGATTCACGACGAATCTCGGTTGGCGACCGTTTATGGCATCCAGGATGGCTTGGGCGGCGGTCTCGCTCACGCGTTCGCCGGTGTCACGCGCACATGAAGCCTGATGTGGTGTGAGCAGGAGATTGGGCGTCGAACGAAAGGGATGCTCCGGCGGGAACGGTTCTTCGCAGAAGACATCCAGAGCCGCACCTGCAATCCAATGCTCGTGGAGCGCCCGAGCGAGAGCCGTTTCATCCAGCAGCGCACCGCGCCCGGCGTTGACCAATAGCGCTGAAGGCTTCATGCGGCGCAACTGCGCTTCGCCGATAAGACCGCGGCTGCCGGGTGAGAGCGCAGCGTGGAGGGAAACGAAATCACTTTGCGCGAGTAGTTCGTCGAGAGGGACGAAACTGATTCCCAGCTTGTGAGCTTCGGGATCGGGCGAAGGATCCGTGGCGAGCAGGCGGAGCTTGAAGCCCGCCGCCCGGGCGGCCACCGCCCGCGCAATGCGACCGCAGCCGACCAGCCCGAGAGTCTTGCCAGCGACATCACAGCCCCAGTGGGCGTGCCACTGGCCGTTGCGGAGGGTGAGGTTGCCATCGGGAATCCGGCGTGCCAGGGCAAGCAGCAGTGCGAAGGTGTAATCGGCCACGGCTTCATCGAGCAGTCCGGGTGTGTTGGTGACGATGATGCCATGGGCGGTTGCGGCGGCGAGGTCCACGGCGTCGTAACCCACGCCCCAGCGGGAGATGATTTTCAGATCGGCGGCCCCCGGGGAAGAGAGCACTTCGGCGGAATAGGTTTCAACGCTGGCGAGAACCGCGTCGCAACGAGGTAATAGCCTGAGAAGTGCATCTGGTTTTAGCGATCCGGCCTGCTGGTGCAGAACGGGATCGCAGCCCGCCATCCTCAAGAGTTCGAGCGCGGTTGCGCCGGTTTCAACCATGGCCGCTGACGTGACAAGTATTCTCCAGGACACGATTGATCTTCATCGGCGGACACAGGGGAATCAAGCAGGGAGAAGTTGATCGTCATCCAACGCTTGGAAGCGACTAAGAAAAGCATAAAATATCGGCATGATAAAGCATTGCTGGAAGTGCGGTCGCGAATACAAGCTGGGCAGTTCGCCGGGCCGGTCGGAAACGTGCGAGTGCGGCGCAGATCTGAAGGTTTGTTTGAACTGTGTCAGTTACGATCGGACGGTCGCCCACCAGTGTCGCGACCGCCGGGCGGAACCAGTGTTCGACAAACACCTGGCCAACTTTTGCGAGTACTTCGAACTGGCGCGACGCGCATTTGTGCCACCCGCAGAGGAGAAATCGCGCGAAGCGCAAGCGCGGGAAAAATTAAAAGGCTTGCTGGGTGATTGAGCGGCGACGAGGGCGTCGCCTCAAAGGTCAGTGACCAGCGGCGCTGGAGAGATTGACCGAATCGCGCAGTCGTTTGTTGTCGGCGCGAATCCGGGCCACGAGGGTGCGGACGGTTGAAAGCAGAAAGGGGGCGGCCAGATTGGGTGCCTCTTTGGCCAGCTTTTCAAACCCGCCGGCAGAGAGCTTGAGGACAGTGCTGTCCACGTTCGCGACGACATCCGCCGAACGAGGACCCTGATCAAACAGCGAAATATCGCCGAAAAAATCCCCCGGGCCGAGCGTGGCAAGAATGGTTTCGCGCCCGCCCGCTTGAATGCGAACCCGCAATTCGCCATCAAGGATGAGATACATCGCATCGCCATGGTCGCCTTGCTTTACAACAACGGCCCATTGCTTGACCTGCTCCAACTCCATGAACCGGGCAAAACTCGTCAGTTGGGAGTCATCAAGGCAGGCGAGAATCTTGACGCGCCGGAGGACGCCGGGCTTGATGGCGGCGTCAGCGTCCAGCCGGGCGGCTTTTGGAAGCGATCGGAAAAACATTTGCAGTTCGGCCACTTCCTCCGCTTTCCGCCACGCGCCATCGCGTCCGACATGAATCCAGGTATCAGCGAGCACGCGCTCGTCTTTGATCCAAGCCACCAACGTCGGCAATTCCACCGGCCCGTAAACCGCCTGGTCCACACCCCAGATGAAGAAGTCGTTGCGGTTTTCGCTGGTTTGCATGAGGAGCTTTTACCAAGCGGCTGGGAGAAAGGGAAAAGAAAAATCCCCCGCCGGTTTCCCGGCGGGGGAGTGAAGATCAAAACGGATTAGAATTTGTAGATGAAGTTCGCCGCAACCATGGTGGCGCTTTGCTCATCGCTGTTACGGCCGTATACGTCACCATCCGGCGAATTGTCATAACGGATTTCGAGGCGGCTGATCACGTTTTCCCACAGATCGTACTGTATGGTGCCAGTCAACTCCCAGTTGTTAATGTCCTCAAGACCAGAACCCGGGGCATTCTCAGCGGTGCCATATTCCCCACGTGCGTGGAAGCCGAGCTTCTCGGTCGCTTGGAAACTGGCGTACACGCCTGCCACCCAAATGCTACCACTGTCAATGTCGCGATAGTCAAATGCGGCACCGACCTTCAGGCCCGTAACGGGCAGGGCCAATGTTGCACCAGCATAATAGTGGGCGACGTTATCACCAGTTGGGATGGTAGCCGCAGTTGGATTATTAGGATAAGCATTGTCATACCCTAAGATATAGCCGAGATAGAGTGAAGAACCAGCCGCCCAACCCCAACTATCCGGAGCTGTCAGTGCTACATTTGCCAGGATGGTTTTGCACTCCTCAGCTTCATCGTCATTGGTACCATTGATACCAGTTTTGGGTCGCTCGCTGATGTTAGGGCCATAAGTATTGGCCAAACCAAGCGATGCCGAGAAGGTGTCGCTGAAACGGTAGGTGCCGAGAACGCCCGTGTGCGTGGTCGGTTCGATACCAAACCCAAGGGAGCGAGAGTAGTTGGGATTGTTCCCGGACTCGAGGGTTTCATATCCGACAATGGTGTCAAACGTACCTACCTTGACGTCAAGGCCGTTACCAAACGGGACGCGCAATGCAACGTACGCCTGACGGATCGCAACTTCTTCACTGCCGAGTTGTGTGGACAAACCGTTGGCATCCGCGCCAAACCAGAGATCCGCGCGATAACCCGCTGCCCATTCGCTTTCATCCAGCGGCTTGGCGATGGTCAACTGAACGACGTTCAGGTTGAATCCGTCCGCTTTGCTTGAGCCACCGAATGTGTAAGGGGGCAAATTCCCAAAACCATTTTGCCCGGCTCCTTGGGTATGGTCGCCAATATTCCACTGAGCTGATGTATCCACATAGCCGCTGATGGTCGTGGAAGAAAGCGCCGCCTGAACAGGGGTCATCTTTTCTTCGGCCTTGGCAGCGGATGCAAGACTTACCACCCCGAGGGCGGCCAGACCTAACGTCCATTGATTAAACTTCATTTGGTTCCTCCGATGTTGGTTATTATTTGTTACACTTAATTACTACATGCATCTGGCGGGCAAATCCGGTTTGCCCCAGGCACCGTTCCGGTGCGATTGAGTTGTAATTAGGTGAAATTGGGACAGTTGACAATAGATTTTTTTAGTCAGATACCGGCCAGAATGCGCAAAGCGCTGGATTTCAAACGGCTGGACCGCTGTGTCAGGCAAAAAAACGCGTGCTTAAAAACTGTGCATTGCAAGTATTTGCCGACTCAAGGACGTAGGCCGCAACAGGTTTCCGTGTGGAATACCACGGTTTTTTTGCGGCTACGGCAGCATTGTCGTTGGAACGGGTGTTGCTAAACAGGCAGCATGTTCCTCTTCGCCGAAATGGTCGGGGCGGCGCTAAAAATGATAAGTGGATAATGATCAAACAACGATAATCTATGCCTTCATTTGTTTATGTGGCCCGCGAGACGGGCAGCGGCCGGGAGATTCGAAGCAGCGTTGAGGCGGTGACCGAACAAGCGGCCATCGCGGCCTTGCTGAACCGGAACCTGCTCGTGGTTTCCATCCAGGAGAAGGTGGGAAAAAAAGGGCGGACCGGTGGAGGCAGCGTCGCGTTGGCTGATTTGGTCATATTTACGCGGCAGCTTGCGACCATGATTGATGCGGGTCTGGCCATGGTTCAATCGCTTCAAGCCTTGGCGGAACAGACCACCAATAAGGTAATGCGGGATGTCATCAAGGATGTTTGTACGCGTGTTGAGGGCGGCGATAGTTTTTCAGAGGCGCTCCAGAAACACCCAAAAGTCTTCAGCCGCCTCTATTTCTCCATGGTAAGCGCCGGTGAACAAGGTGGTTTGTTGGCGGAGATTCTGGCCCGGCTCGCGACGTATCTCGAAAACACGGCGCGGTTACGCAAGAAAGTAAAGTCCGCGCTGATGTATCCGACCGTCGTGACGATCGTCGCCATCCTGATCACCGTTTTCCTGCTGGTCAGAGTGGTTCCCGTGTTTGGTGAGATTTATTCCGGCTTTGGCGCGGCGCTGCCCGGCCCGACGCAATTCCTGATCAATCTCAGCAACATCTTGAAGAGCTACTTCCTGCTGCTGCTACTGGGGGGCGGCGGCGTGGCGTATGGTTGGTTTTACTTTATCAAGACCAAGCCGGGCCGGGAGTTCTGGGATTCCTGGCGCATCAAGCTTCCCGTCTTTGGGGTGATCGCCCACAAGATTTGTCTGGCCCGTTTCACACGCACGCTGGCCTCGCTGGTCCGCAGCGGTGTGCCGATTCTTGAAGTGCTACAGATCGTATCGCAGACCGTAGGCAACGTCGTCATGGAAAAGGCGATCAAAGTGGCCATGAGCGACATTGAGCGCGGCGAAAGTATTTCCGCCGCCCTCGGCAAGCATCCAGTCTTTCCGACCATGATCATCCGCATGGTCAGCGCCGGCGAGCAAACCGGCAAGATAGACAACATGCTTGAGCGCATCGCCGACTTCCTGGACGAAGAAATCGAAACCACGCTTTCCGGGCTCACCTCGCTGATCGAACCCATTCTGATTGTGTTCCTTGGCGTGATCGTCGGCGGCATGGTCATTTGTATGTTTCTGCCAATATTCAAGATGGCAGACATCATCAACGCCAAGAAGTAGCGCAGGCAGATTTCACCCGGCAAATACGCCACGTCGCCAGCGGATTCCCCCGCTGGCGGCTTTTTGTACCCGAATAATTCGTTGACCCGCCGACGCGCCCGGATAAAATCAGGACGCTTGGGAAATCACCCAGTCTGACTTGAAAGGAATTCAATTATTATGGCAGTGAAAGTAGCGATTAACGGGTTCGGCCGCATTGGACGCTTGGTGTTTCGCGCGTTGGTCGAGCAGGGTTTGGTGGGCAAGGATATCGAAGTGGTCGCCGTGGGGGACATCGTCCCGGCGGACAATCTCGCTTACCTCGTGAAATACGATTCCATCCAGGGTCGTTTCAAGGGCGAGGTGAGTTCGAAGAAATCCGCCGCCGACAAACCGGAAGACGACGTACTCGTGGTCAACGGCAAGGAAATCAAGGTCGTCAGCGCCAAATCGCCTGCCGAATTGCCGTGGAAAGCTCTTGGCGTGGACCTCGTCATCGAATCCACCGGGCTTTTCACCGACGTGGAGAAAGCGCAGGGCCACATCACCGCCGGCGCGAAGAAGGTTATCATTTCCGCTCCGGCCAAGGGTGATTGCCTCACAGTTGTCATGGGCGTGAACGATGAGAAATACGATGCCGCAAAGCATCACATCGTTTCCAACGCTTCCTGCACCACGAACTGTCTGGCGCCGATCTGCCATGTGTTGCTCAAGGAAGGTTTCGGCATCGCCGAAGGTTTGATGACCACCGTCCACAGCTATACCGCCACGCAGAAAACCGTGGACGGCCCAAGCAAAAAAGACTGGAAAGGTGGCCGCACCGCCGCCCAGAACTTGATTCCGTCCACCACCGGCGCGGCGAAGGCCGTGGGCCTCGTGTTGCCGGAACTCAAGGGAAAGCTCACCGGCATGGCGTTCCGCGTGCCGACGCCGACCGTTTCCGTTGTGGACCTTACGGTCAAGACCGTGAAGGAAACCAGCTATGCCGAGATCAGCGCCGCGATGAAGAAAGCCAGCGAAACCTATCTCAAGGGCATCCTCGGCTATACCAGCGACGAAGTCGTCAGCTCGGATTTCATCCACTGCGAACTGTCCTCCATCTACGACGCTGGTTCCGGCATCGAGCTGAACAAGAACTTCTTCAAGCTCGTGAGCTGGTATGACAACGAGTGGGGCTACAGCTGCCGCGTCGGCGACCTCATCAAGCTGATGCTCCAGAAAGGCTTCTGAGCCTTACTCGCGAACGCTTCCCCACCGGCGGCCTGGCAACAGGCCGCCGTTTTTGTGAGGAACGGGAATGCGTTTGCCTTGTCCAACTGTCCGCCGTATCAGTCCTGACCGCGCTGGGCCGCGATCAGGCCGGAATCGCATGACATCAAGGCCGGGATTGAACCACTCGGCTGGTGTCCAGAACAACATGAAGTCACAAACGCATTTGATCCTCTGGGCCGCCACCCTGTTGGGCGCCGGCGCGCTTTACGGGGCGCCAGTCATCAGCTCGTTCAATCCCACTTTTGGGTCTTCGACCGATCCAAGCTTTGTCACCATCAATGGCAGCGGATTCAGTCCCGGCGCGTTGATTGTGCGGTTCAATGGGGTTCAGGATTTAACCGCGGCTGCAACCGCGGCTAACACCATTCTTGCCCGCGTTCCCGCAGGGGCGCCGCTTGGCAGCGGTCCGATCTTTGTATCAGTGGCAGGCGTGGGCACGTTTAGCGCACAGGATTTCACAGTCATCGGCCTCGGTCCCTACATCAGCGACTTCACGCCGAACCTCGGCGGCGCTGGAGCTGCCGTGACCATCAACGGCGCACATTTCACCGGGGCGACGGGGGTGCGCTTCAATGGCCGAAGCGGGGCCAATGGTGTCGTATTGTCGGACAACCAAATCCAGGTCAATGCGCCGGCCAATGTGACCACTGGTCCAATCTCCGTCGAGCGCGCGGGCGTTGGCACGAACACCAGCGTGGCGCTTTTTTACGTGCCGCCGGTCATCAGCGGCTTTACACCGCCATCCGGTCGGCAAGGCACAAACGTTTTGATTACGGGAACGAATCTCGTTGGTACAACCGCCATTCGGTTCAATGGACTGGACGCCACAAGCTTCACGGTCTTAAGCAACGGAGCAGTCCAAGCCACCGTGCCTGCAGGCGCGACCACAGGTCCGCTGCGCGTCTTTACACCTGCGGGCAGCTATCCGACCAGCAGCAACTTCCTGGTTCAACCGACCCTCAGCAACTTCACGCCACCCGCCGGCGCCGTGGGAACGAACGTCACAGTTTTTGGAGCGAATTTCAACGTCGGTACGCCCGTGGTCCGGTTCAACGGTGTCCAGGCCGCCAATCCCACTGGTGTCACCTTTGGTCAACTCACCGCCGTGGTGCCGGCGGGCGCGACTACCGGGCCAATTACGGTCACCACCACCAACGGCACAGCGACCAGCGCCACCAGTTTTTTCCTGCCGCCTGCGATTACCAGTTTCGCCCCCAGCAACAGCCCGCCCGGTTCTCTTGTAGTGGTCACCGGTGTCAACTTCACGGCCGCCAGTGCGGTGGCTTTTGACGGCACGCCGGCCGCCGCCTTTTATGTGACCAATAATACCACGCTTGGTGCGGTCGTTCCGTTTGATGTCACGACCGGACCCATCAGCATCACCACTCCGGGTGGCGTGGCGAACAGCACGGCAAGATTCTACGGCGTGCCGGACATCGAGGTTTTCACGCCCACGCACGGCCTGCCCGGCACGAATGTCGTCATCACCGGCCAGAATTTTCTTGATGCCACCGCGGTCCGTTTTGGTGGTTCCAACAGTGTTTTCTCGGTGGTCAACAACACCACGATCAACGCCACCGTGCCCGCCAATGCCCAAACCGGCCCGATCACCGTCCTCGCCCCCGGCGGCACCAACACGACCGCCCAGAGCTTCGTGCTGGATTACACCGCGAACATTTCCGTAAACGTGAACGATTCGCCTGATCCCGTGGTAGTGGGCAGTAATGTTGTCTATACAATCACCATCGTTAACGCCGGACCCTTTCCCGCCCCGGCGGTGACCTTCACGGACACGCTGACCGGGCCGGGTTTGTTGAAGGCGGTGACAACGACGCAAGGCACGCTCAACACCAATTCCTCGCCCATCACGGGTGACCTCGGCCAACTTGGCGTTGGCAACCAAGCGATCATAACCCTCACGGTTACCGCCCAGTCTCCGGGCCTGATCACCACCATCGCCACGGTGGCCAGCCAGCATCCGGATCCTGCGCCTGGCAACAACGCGTTCACCAACACGACGCACGTGCAACCGCTGCCCGTTTTGAATGTGCGGAGAGTGGGAGCAGACCGGGTGCTCGTTTCCTGGCCAGCGGCGTTGACGAATTATGGATTGGAATTCAAACCGCTTCTCCAACCGACGCCGCCTTGGTCGAGTCTCACCAACCTTCCCATTCTTGTTGGCAGCGAATACCAACTCACTGAAACGAACAGCGAGCCAATGCGCTATTATCGGCTTCGGCGAGTGCCGTGATCAGGAGCGCCGATCAATCCGGCGCTTTTCCGTTGGAGCTCAACTTCAGCTTGTTCTGGCGACACGCTAAAACGTGAACTCAAATGCACCGGGAGGGGAGCCGGGGCTCCGATTTCAAAACCGGCGCGGCCGGTAGAAGTGTTGCGGAAGCGCCAGGGGCAAACTGCGCATCAAAAAAGCCCGGCCAGTTTCCTGACCGGGCTTTTGATATTTGGTTCCTCCGAATCGTGCTGGATCAGTAATCCATGCCGCCGCCCATGCCGCCCGGGCCGCCGTGTCCGGCAGGTGCCGCCTTTTCCTTCTCCGGAATCTCGGTGATGAGACATTCCGTGGTGAGGAGCAGGCCGGCGATCGAGGCCGCGTTTTGCAGCGCGCTACGGGTGACCTTTTTCGGGTCAACCACACCGGCCTTCACGAGGTCTTCGTATTCGCCCGTGGCAACGTTGTAACCGTTGTTGCCCTTGCTCTTCTTGACCGCTTCCACGATGACGCTGCCTTCCACGCCAGCGTTCGCCGCGAGCGAGCGGAGCGGGGATTCCACGGCGCGCTTCACGATGCTGATGCCGATGGCTTCGTCCTCGTTGGCGCTCTTGGTGCCCTCAATCGCCTCGATGCAGCGAATCAACGCCACACCACCACCCGCCACAATGCCTTCTTCGACGGCAGCGCGGGTCGCGTGCAACGCGTCTTCGACGCGGGCTTTCTTTTCCTTCATCTCGGACTCGGTGGCCGCACCAACGTTGATGACGGCCACGCCTCCGGCGAGCTTCGCCAGACGTTCCTGGAGTTTTTCGCGGTCGTAATCGCTGGTCGTCTCTTCGATCTGGCGGCGGATTTGATTCACGCGGCCCTGGATCTCGGAGGACTTGCCGTTGCCTTCGACGATGGTGCAGTTTTCCTTGTCCACCACGATGCTCTTCGCGCGGCCGAGGTCTTCCAGGCCGATGCTCTCGAGCTTCACGCCGAGGTCTTCGCTGATGAACTTGCCGCCCGTGAGGATGGCAATGTCTTCGCACATGGACTTGCGGCGATCACCGAAGCCCGGCGCTTTGACGGCGCAAACGTTGATCGTGCCGCGGAGCTTGTTCACGACGAGGGTCGCGAGGGCTTCGCCTTCCACGTCTTCCGCGATGATGAGCAGCGGCTTGCCGAGCTTCGCCACCTTTTCGAGGATCGGGAGCAGGTCCTTGAGGGAGCTGATCTTCTTCTCGAAGTTCAGGATGTAAGCGTCTTCGAGTTTGGCTTCCATCGTCTCGGCGTTCGTGACGAAGTAGGGCGAGAGATAGCCCTTGTCGAACTGCATGCCTTCGACGACGTCGAGCGTGGTTTCGATGGACTTGGCTTCCTCCACCGTGATGGTGCCGTCCTTGCCGACCTTGTCCATGGCATCAGCGATGATATCCCCGATGGTCTCGTCCCAATTCGCGGAGACGGTCGCGACCTGCTTGATCTCTTCCTTGTCCTTGACCTTCTTGGAGATCTTGTCGAGGTGGCCGACCGCGGCTTCCACGGCCTTGTTGATGCCGCGTTGAATGCCGATGGGGTTCGCACCGCTGGTGACGAACTTCAGGCCTTCGCGATAGATGGACTCCGCCAGAACCGTCGCGGTGGTCGTGCCGTCGCCGGCGTTGTCGCTGGTCTTGCTCGCGACTTCGCGAACCATCTGGGCGCCCATGTTTTCGTACGGGTCTTCCAGTTCAATTTCCTTCGCGACCGTGACGCCGTCCTTGGTCACCGTCGGGGAACCGAATTTTTTGTCGAGGACGACGTTGCGGCCTTTCGGGCCGAGCGTGGCGACGACCGCGCGGGAGAGCTTGGTCACACCGCGCAGGATCGCCTGCCGTGCGGCCTCATCGAATAATAGTTGTTTTGCTGCCATAGAATTTTGTCTTGGTTAATCGTTGTTGGTTGTTAAATCGGATCAGTCAATGACTGCCAGCAGATCGTCGGAGCTGAAAATTTTGTACTCCTTGCCGTCCAGCTTGATTTCGGTGCCGCCGTATTTGGAAACGAGCACGCGGTCGCCCTTCTTGACTTCAAAGGCGAC
>Ga0315910_10000408_pt1 | contig 43080 bp, 50 predicted proteins | sample EdamamesoilMG_FD_204470 | JGI IMG/M metagenome (GOLD analysis project Ga0315910, IMG submission 204470) | Garden soil microbial communities collected in Santa Monica, California, United States - Edamame soil | ecosystem: Environmental > Terrestrial > Soil > Garden | place: USA: California...
GGGCGCTGCCACGAACTACGAGAACTGATCGACCTTTACGACACCGTCCTCGATCAGCTCCGCTTGGCCGACGACGACCAGATTCCTTTCTGACACCCCATCACGCCGCGCTCACGAGGGCCCCTCGATTTCATCGATCGAACCCCTCGTTTTTATTGACCACTGGGCCCTCAACTTTCGCGACCACGCTCACCGTAGCAGGAGGTCCATGGTCAGGAAACAGTCATGCAGATTCAGCACCTCTTCGCGAAGGGTGCGTGGCTGCGCCGGCTTTCGTGGCATCGTGCCGGCAGCTTACCGAAGAGTGGATGCAGCAAGAAAGTCGTGCGGTCATGCTTGTCGCTCTCGTTGCGTGTACCGTGGCCCCCCGACGTACACTGTACGTGCTGCAGCCAAGCGGAGACCGGCCCGGCGTGGCCCTAGGCATCGAGCATCTTACCTAGTGCTCGGCTGGCAGTGAGCGCGAAGCCACGAGCTGAGCTCGCTCACTGAAGCCAATACCTGAGCGCCACCCAGGCCGAGTTTTTCTGCCCCAGCGATGCGATCTTGCAACCAGGTGTCCGACGTAACAAACGCATCCGCGTATATGGGTGCAATCGCCGCATGTTCGAGGTCCCAAAAGTCTTGCCTGCGCGTCCGACGCGAGGGGTTCATCGTCAAGTCGCTCATCATATGGGCAAACAACTCCAATGCGGGCATCGCTGTCACAAACAGATTCGCCATGCGCTCAGCTGAGCCCTCGCCCGCGCGCTGCAACATGCTCGCAGACGGTCCGAAGTCGGCGACGAACATGTTTCTCATCACCGGAAACACGTGAGACTTCAGCAGGCTGAGGCGCTCGGCCTGGAGAATCCTTTGACGATCGAGCTTGTTGTCTTTGCGGCGGAAGTGCCCGCTGGCGACCAAGCGCCGCGCGTTCGATTCACGTTCATACATTTCCAAGCGCTCGCCGTGATGCGCACGCCGCTTGGTGATGTCCTGGTGTAACACGAGCCAACGCACGGACCTCATGCCGGGATGGCAGCGTAAAGCATCGAGCAAGGCATCGCGCTCTTCGATCGTCATCGCGGTCGGTACCACGAGGTGGCCGTCGCCGACGTAATCGGAGATGTAGGAAAAAAGCTGCTGCGATCCCGTGTCGGGGCTTCGTCGTAAAACAACAGCCGATAGGCTGCGGCCGCTTCAACAGCGAGAATGGACGGACTCACCCGGAACGAGATCCCGCCGCTGAGCTCATCCATCAGTGCTGCCTGCTTCTCGCGATCGTCCGACCTGGGTACAAGCATGAGCTCAGCGATCGCTGCGTGAGAAACGGGGAACACGGCTTTGTCTCGGCTCGCGAAGCAGAGTCCGAGACATTCGCGGGCTTCGGCACTAGCCGCATCGCGCAGGTCAATCCATATGTTGTGGTCGAGGTAGATGACGCAGCGACCGGCAACGTGCGCCGCGTATACGGCCACAGGCTCGAACAGGCGCACGCCTTTACCTTGTTGATTCGACCAGTTGGCCAAGTGGCTTATCGAGACCGCCGAGTTTTCATCGCGCTCGCTCGAAGGCTGCACATTTGCGTTCTAGCACACCGCCGCATCCTCGGCCGTCGAACGCATGCCGCTGCCCCCCCCCATTGTGAGCGGGCGGCCGAGGCCCGCGCGCTCGGGTTTGCTGAGCAGGCGAGGACGGTGTTCCCTCGCAGGGGCCCGTGGTGAGGCTTGCGTGTGGGGGAATGCGCGGAGGGGTGGCCGCTGATGGCGGCGCGCTGCGACAGGCGCTCTGCCAGGCGCGAGATGACGCGGCTGGACGCGGCTGGACGCGGCTGGACGCGGCTCGACGCGCCGCGTCGCTCGGTCTCCGATCACGACCTGATTCAGGGTCCGCCGCCGTCGGCTGCGGCGAGTGGAGCATGGCGATAGGGAAGTTGAGTCATCATGGCGAGGTGCCGTCGATATTTTCGTGTCGTCGCCGAAGAGCACCTGTCAGGCACCCGCGTCCCACTGTCGGCGCGGTCGCCTTCGGGCTTCACCGCTTGCGCGGTCGCTTCGTCTTCGTCTTCGGCTTGGGCTTCTTTTTGGGTTTGGGTTTCGTCTTCGTCTTCTTCTTTGGCGCGGGCTGGGCATGCAGCCTAAAGTCTCCGTCAATGCCCGTGACCATCGCGGTCTTCCCGTCGAACGTCACCTCGCCCCAGATTACGCGGCGGCCTTCGATCTGCCCCATCTTCACCTTCGCCGGGCCTTGCGTGCTCTTGAACTGCCCGTCGATCGCGAAGTCCAGCACGCGCTCGAGTGCGCCCCCGCCGTCGCCGTTCCGCAGGAACAGCCCGCTGCCAAGACGGCTCGTCAGCAGGGTCTCGCCTGGCGCGTGCCGCATCGGCGGCGACGTCCACACGAGCGTCGGCGACGGCTCTGGCGGGCGCGACCCCACCTGAAACCATCCAGCCTCGGGATGCGTCCGCGCGCCGAACAGGAGCTCCCGTCCCAGCTCTTCGCCGCTCAACAGCGGCATGACCTGGCTCCAAAGCGCGCCGAGCTCGCGGCCCTCGGCGTCGTAAAGACCGTAGTCCGGCTCCGTGCGTACCGGCTTGATGCTCTCGCCCGCAAGGACGGTCAGGGTGCAGCGCTCGACGACCATTGTGACGCACGCGAGATAGCGTTTCCGCGCGAGGCGCAGCGCCGCCGCGCCCCATTCCTCGTCGGGCGTGGGAACGATCAGGCCGATGTTCTTCGCGCGGGCCTTATTGCACGCACCCTCGCTGAAGCCACTCGAGCACACGAGAATGAGCTGCGCCGTCGGGATGTCGCTGTGCTTCCCGATCATCTCGTCGATGTAGGGGACATCGGCGGGCGTCTTCCGGTCCGTGCATTCGATGGCGACATGCGCGTCCCGCCCCAGGTCGCGCTTGTAAAGCACGATATCCACCTCGCGCGGCACGAGCGCCGCGCGGTCGAGGAACTCCTGCGACTCGCGGATCTCCAGCACCGTGTCAGGTCCGAAGCACTCGTGCAGTTGCAGGATCAGTTTCTGAAAGGCATTGGTTCTTGGTGGCATACGAAAAGGCTTTTTCCTCCCGGCAGACCTCGCGCGCACCGCGCCCGCGAACGAACCTGCCAGAAGGACCGCTTTACAAAAGGATTATCGAACCCCTCCTACCGCAGAGAATCACAGTTGGGCGACGCGCAGGTCGCCAGACTCCTAAGTTGCTGCAGGCAGGACTCCTGCTGTCGACGCATCTCGCTGTACAGCTCCATGTTCTCCGCGAAATGCTGCCCGCGGAGGAAGTACGAAGCACCAACCGCGCCGACGGCTACCCCACACAGCAAACAGGCGACTGTATCGATCAATTTTTTCTGGCGCTCACGATTTCCTCAGGGGGTATAGCCGGCGATGCCACGTGTGTTGAGCCAGCGTTGTGCTTCGGAGGGCCGTACGAGCGCAGCGCCATCTGTTCCGGGGCGACCTTGGCTCTCGGCCCGCAGTTGGCCGGCCCGGATAGCCGCGCCGACATGTCGCCGCGTGATTCCGGCGAGGATGGCGAGCTGGCTGCTCGTGACGGGCGTCGTGTTCTCTGTGATCTGGTTGCGGGCAACGGCAGCCGCGATGAGCAGCTTGATCGCGTGCGTCTCCTCGTCCGGGTTGATCGTGGCCAGGAGGGCGGCGAGATCGCGCGGCGGTGGCAGGGGGGAATGCAAGATCGGCTCGAGTGTCGCGAGCAGTGACGCCAGTGGACGCGCTGGCGGTGTGCCGTGGACCGCGTACTTCGCCACGCGCAGCACGGCACGGTAGAGCGGCGTGCGCTGGATCTGGTCATCGGGCACTGGATCCGGGGAGATGGTCGCGACGGGCGCAAGCTGTTTGAGCAGTCCAGCGCGCAACTGCGCGAGAAGTCCACGAACGAACGTCAACGACTCGTGCTCTGGGTCGAGTGTAGGAACGCGTGGCTTTGACGTCGGTCTCGCCACGCTTACAGCTCCGGGTTGGGTTCGACAAAGCCCGACCAGTCGATGTCGTCGATCGCGCCGGTCTCGCCCGTGTCGGGCTCTTCGCCGAGGCGCCAGTTGGTGCACCCGCCGGTTTCGCGCAGCTCAGCCAGCGCTCGCAAATGCTCGGCAGTCGCCTGCGGCGGTGGCATCGCTCGTTCTGCGCCGTGCTGCACCGCGCGCCCACGCTCGCGATCCCACGTAGACGTTAGTCCAGATCCGTCCGCAAAATGCAGTGTCAGCGACGTCCAGTGTCGCGCACTGGGCATCGCTCGATCCTCGCTGGTCATGATCTGTCTCCATTTCTCCAGGTCAACACTGGCCTCCTCTCAGCCCGCGACCGGCCGCGGTCGCGCGTTGAGAGCAGGGGGTGCGGCCCAGCCCGTCCTCATTCCTCCTTGCGACGTCGTAGCCGCTCTGCCGGAACCGCGTTGGCGCCCGCCCCATGCGCCGGAACAAAGATAGCGCGCGGGCCACCGTCGCACGCGCGGCATTCGATGCAGGTGGTGCCTGCGACGTCGTGGGGGCACTGCGTGGCTTCAGCGATGTCGGAGCCGTCTTTGCGGCCCACGCGAAACGTGCCCCAGCCTAACGCGCGCAGCCGCTGTTCTTGGGCTCGTGTCTCGACGCTCGCCATGAACACGCCGCGGCACCACTGCGCCCATGGGTGCATGTACTGGTGGGTGTAACCTGTCCATCCGCGGGAGGATGCGTTGCACTCGCGCACGAGCTGGCCGGGAAGTAGCGCTGGATCGCCGTAGGCGCCCCAGCGGATGGCTGTGCGTGCAAACGCGGCCGCGCTGATCGCGCGGTACAGGCCGGCGTGATAGGCCTCCCATACGCTGCGCGGGCCGTGGGCTGTCACGACGTAGCAGGCATCGCGCATCGCGCACTTGCCACAGACGCTGACGTCCAGGCCAAGGCGCTTGGCTTCGTGGGGCGCCCGATCTTGGCGCATGATCCAGACCTGGATCATGGGACCGGTCTTACGGTTTGCGGAGCCTGCCGTCGCGATCGCGACGATTGGAGCGTCGTCGATCAGCGAGCGGCCTTCCCAGAGGACTCCGTGAGCGGTTCGTCGATCCATGAAGGAAAGATATCACAGTTATCGCGTCAGTAACGAGATAATCGGTGCTGTCGGCGCGTGGCAGGGACTTTTGAAAGGGGTCTGCCGCTGTTGGCTGCAAGTCGTGAGTTGTTTCCGGTCTTACGCTGTGGTTGTGTTGGGCGAGTTGACGTGATCATGCTCGCATGCTCGCGTCTTCGTTGCGGCCGAGCGTTGCGTAACCAAGGTGCGCGCGGGGCCGAGCGCCGGGTGCGCTACCGGGAGCGGGCAGTAGGGGCGTCCCGTTGGCGACTGAGGGGTTCTCCGCCGCTGTATGAGGTGGCCGCACGCGCGTCAGTCTGTGCGCGTGCCGTTGTGTCGAAACGCTGCGAGCGACTGCTGCAGCACGGCGGCGATGTCAGCGTGTAACACGCGTAAGCTTTCTGCCGTGAAGCCGTCGAATGCCACAGGCAGCGAGTCGAGCCATGCAAGTCCATCGTCCGGCGTACAAACGAGCGGAAGACGGTACTGGAGGGCGGTGCGGGAAGGAGCGGCTGCCTCAGGTACGGCATGCTGCGGTGGCGGCGCGAGCGGCTGCGCTTTTGTGACCCAGGCCAGCAGAGCGAGCGTTGCTGCGAGCATCAGCGTGATCCACCAAGACGACACGAACGGCATGAGGATCAAGGTGGCGAGGGCAACCGCGGGTATGAGCCGAGGGTAAATCCTCGGTTGCGATCGCACGTGCGCGTGCTGGAGCGGTGGTGGGGGCGCCATGCGCGCAAGCGCGGCATCGATGCTCGCCTGCACTTGGAATGCGGCATCTTGAAGCAGTGCAGCGTCCTCTTTCCAAAACTCGATGAGTTGGTGTGCGACGTCAGCTGGAGAAACGCAGCTCGCAAATGCGTACTCGTCGGTAAGGCGGGCATCGCGCTCGTGCCCCGTCCCGCAGAGGACCGGCACCGAACAGCCGCTGATCGTGCGCACGAGCTGTTCGTCATCGAATGTGGCAAACGAGGCAGCTGCGCCGCCGCCGCGCACCAGCACGATCACATCCTGCGTCAGTGCGAGTTTACGAATCGCCGCGCAGCATCCGGACGCTGCATGAGGACCCACGAGCGGAACGAGCTCGCGCTGCAATTCGTAGGCGAACTCCGAGCGCGCCAGAACCGCTTCGAAATCCTCGAGTCCGGCGCCGTTCGCGCCTGCGATCGCTCCAACACGCAGCGGTGCGAAGCGTCGCTGAACTGCCTGACGCTGAACATCCGCGAGACGTCTGCGGACGGCAGCTACGCGAGCCGCCTCTTGCCCGATGCCGGTGGGTGTTAGCCGCGATATCACGAACTCAACGCAGTTGAAGCGCGGAGAAAACTGCAGCGATCCGTCGAGGCGTACGACGTGCCCGACGAGTTCCGCGCAAGACAGGCCCCAGTCGCCAAGCTCCGCTTCAACTTTGTTCCTGCGCGCCCCGGGCAAGAATGCTCCGAGATGCGCCTCTTGATTGCCGAGTTCAAATCGCAAGCCCGCATTGGCCACCGGGCGTGTGGCCAAGACTTCGGCGTTGATCGAGCGCACTCCGAGGCCGCGCACGCTGCTCTCGAGCCGACTGACCAGCGCCTCGAATTCGATCGCGGATCGCTCCCCCATCGAGCGAGCACCCTACTCGCTCAGGCTTCCTCTGGGCAAGCCAAGCAGCGCCCACTCGACGAAGCGATCGGCAGTCCGCAGCCATCCCAGGTCATGTGTAGGGGGGCATCTAACGCTCCAGGTCTGGTTCGGGCTTACGTCGGGAAGGCGCAAGGAGAAGACGGTGCTCGGCGGCTTGCCTTTGTAGCTGCTGAACGAAGGCAGCCTTGCGGTCGAGCGAACCTGCAGCATCGAAAGCGCGCCACACCTCACGCGCCGCTGTCGACTCCAGTCGTGCGGCTTGGAGTGTCTGGCTGAGTTGTCGGACGAGCCGGTGGTCCATGCGGCGGACGAAGTTGTCGAGAACGAGCTTGAGCCGCTGATCTACTTCGGGCGCTTTGCACACCCAACCTCGCACCTGGTCGATGAAGCGTTCCCGTTTGGCGTGGAGGGGTTCACGCCACAGAAGGTTCTGATCTCGGCGGTGGGCAGTCTCTGTTGCGCAGCGATCCACAGCCGCGAGCGCAACGGTTTTCACGGCCTCCCGCATGACGGGTTCACGGAACGCGGGATGGAGCACGAGCGGGTTGAAGCCGCCGAGCGTGTCAGGGTCATCGCGCTGAAGCCGCTGCTCCGGCGCACGGCGCGTGATCCGTTGGGGCGTATCCAGAGGCCCGTGCAGCGTATCCTCCAGCACGCTAAGGGCTTCTCTGTGAGCGAACGTGAGTGCGCGGTCTCGTGGCATTCGAAGAAGACTGTCGCCATGCGGCGGCTCATGCGCGTTGCGATGCATGACAAACCCGCGTTTTGTGCCTGGGTGCGGGTCTGAGGGGAGCTCGCTGAAGAACATGTAGCAGCCGCGAAAGTGCGTGTTCGGGAACTGAGCGCTCAAGAGCTCCTGCACGGTTCCCTTGAGGCTGCTGTCCACCACGGTGACGGCGCTTCCTTCTCGGCCGACGGGCGCGCCCACTTGTCGTAGATACCGGGTTAGTCGGCGATGTGCGCCTTGTACCGTTGAGGGATCGACACGCGACTGCGCCTGGCGGTAGCCCGCGAGCTCGGGAAACGTGAGGCCGGCGTTGCGCTCCAGGTCCTGCAAGCCCGCCTCCACCACCACGCGCGAGAGCACCACGTCACTGCAGTGCTGGGAGAAGAACGCGGGCGCGAGGGCGTGGGTCGCGATCGCTAGGCTGTGCCCGTCGCGGCCGAGGAACAAGATTCGTTCGGCTGCATTGGCCGACACGCGTGCTTGCAGCTCGGGCAGCATGTCCGCGGCTACCGAGGTCACAAATGGTGCGTGATGGCGCGCAAATACCGTGTACGCGTACTTGAGCGCTTTTAGGTCGGCCTCCGCTGTTAGCCGATACACCGCAGCGATTTTGTCTACCGCGTCCAGCGGCTCAGTCATGGCGAGGTGGTGACGCCCAGGCAGTTCGACACCCACCGCATGAAGGGCTCGTAGCGCACGCTGCGGCTGAGCCACAGTGGAACTCCCGCGTCATCGAGGGACATTCGGCCGTCGGCGCCGAGCGAGACATAGGACCGGTCCGTATCTACGAACGGCAGCTCGAGCGCGGCTGAGAGCGCGAGCGCGTCGTGTTGCATGGTGTGCGGATAGGCGCGCGAAAACCAGGCCTCCATGTGTTGCGCGAGCAAGCGCGCCCATGGCTCGCCTGTCTTTAAAGCGCGGAAGGCAGCGCTCGCTGCGGTGAGCTGTGTTTCCGGCGTGAACGTGACGTCGGCTAGGATCCACTCTGCGGTGAGCGTGTTCGACCGAACGGCATCGAATGCACGCTGCGCCGCTCCGAGATCGAGCCGGATGTTGTGCTCAGCGCGATCGGGGTGCCGGTACTGCAGTGCGCCGCCCATTTGTGTGACGCGCAAGCGCTTCGTCATCTCAGGCAGCTCGCTGAGCACGCGAGCGAGATTGCTCATCGGGCCAATGCCGAGCCAGCGGATAGGTCCTGGCGCCGCGGTTGCCAACGCGCGGACGGCTTCCACGATCTCGGTGCTCTGTCTGGGCGTCTGCACGGGAACGAGGTCTTGGACGCAACAGAAGCTCTCCGAGCTGCCGCGAGCGCCGGCGCGGACAGCAACGTCGGTTCGGCCCAGCTGGTCGAGCAGGTGCCGACAGAAGCGGGCACGAATGTCGCCGCCCTCGGCGGCCTTCCCTAAGGGTTCATCGGTGGTGAGGACCAGAGCGAGCTGGGGGACGTATCGGGCTGCGATCGCTATCGCGATGGCGTCATCTGGGTCGCCGCCGATGTCTGTGTCGATGATCAACGGGGCATCGTGTAGGCCTTCGGGCCACTCACCTTCGGCGCGCATCTGCGCGCTGAGTTGTGCCAGGCGGGAGCCTGTGTCGAGCTCGCCCGCCGTGACCAGTGCCTGCCAGTCACGCTGAATGTCATGGCCCATAAGATGCGAGCGTAGCAGCGCGGCGTTGCTCGTGCAGGCCCTCGGCGGCGCGCTGGCAACAAGCAACTTGCGAGGCCGTGGGTCGATGGTGGCTAGCATGATGACGTTGTGGCTCTGGTCAGAAGATGGTCGTGCAGTGCTCGAGCTCGGCGACGGCGACACAGCGCTCGAGCTGGTGATGTACTTCGATGATGCCGGTCGGACAGCCGGTGCAGCCTGGCTGCTATCGCAGTCAGGCCGCTTCCTCGAATGGGTTGAGGTCGGTGTTGCCTGATTTCCATTGTCTGGGCGCGTTCGCGGTTGGTCGATCGTGCGCTGCCGAGCTCGACGAGTCTTTCGATCCGCATTCCACTCGGTGTTGTGCGGTGTCATCAGTATCCGAGAAAGCTGCTCGCCAAGCTCTGCGTAAAAGTCAGCGAGGTTCTCGGCGTCGTCGCAGTGGCGCCTTCGTGATGGTCACGTGTGCAGCTGATTCGAAGTACGTCATGCTTTCTCCCGCGTGCGCAGACGTTTCTGCTTAAAGCGCAGTTGGAACTGGGTGTTGGGGCAAGCCGCGCCCAGTGCCGTGAGTGCGTGTCCTTTGTCGGCTCACATTAGTGTGAGTTCGAACCTGCAGCTGACGTCCACCTTCGAGAAGACCCCCGCGTCCCAGTCTTCTGGCTCCCGAAGGTTCACGCTGAAATTGAGGCTCCACTTGCCGAGCGTCACTCCACCGATCTGCGAGCGGGTATCGCTGTCGTATCCTCCGGGACCGGATGCGACCAGCGCTTTGCCGCTCGGAGAGGTGCAGTCCTGTTGCTTGCCGTTCGTGAAGTTGGTCGATGTGTTGTTGCTCGTCACGACGCTCTCGAAGTCCAGCGGGCCGCACGAGTGTTCTGGGGAGCTTCCTACTCGAACGCCGGTGATGCGGACGCGCGTTTGGGTCTTGGTGTAGCCGGCGATCGATGTCTCCTCGCTGGTCGTTTCGAGCAGACCATTGCTGTTCCTGCCCGTGCAGACCTGTATGCCGAGCCAGTGTTTGGGGGGTGGCGGGGGCTCCGCGCTTCCGCCTGCGCTCGTCGCTGAACCGCGCCCGGCAGAGGTGGCTGTTTGGGCGGTGGCGTACTGAACTCCGCTCTGCATGTCGTCGTCGCTGCAGGCAGTGGTCAGCCACGGGACGAATAGCAGTGAAAGAACCTGTCTCGGTGTGCGGTTGCGGGGTGTGTGCATAGTCCCTCCCTCGTCGTGTTATGTTGTTGATGCGGGTACGCCAGCGCGCCACGCTCGAGCACGCGCTGGCGGCGAACGGGTGCAGCCGGTGTCAGTCGGCTGTTGTTAGCTGAGGTTGATCAACGGGCGCAGGCGGTTCGGCACCAGAGCGAGCGCGGCTGCAGCAAACGGCGCTTCGTATGCGGCTTTGGCCGCTTCGGCATGACGCAGGGCGGCACCCGTGTTGGCGACGAGCTCATCGATACTGCGTACGAGCTTCGCGAGCGTGTCGGCGGATCGGTTGCACTGTCGAGCTGCTTTGTTGAGCGCGCTGATGTTGAAGACAGACAGGATGTCGCACCTGCCTGAGCCTGAAAGATCGACAATGAGGTCCCAGATCCCGCTCGGCACTCGGATGTTCGTGTTGATGTCGGCGGTGCTCTGATCTGGAAGCGCCCGGCGCAGTTCTGCTACCGCTTCTGCCGCGTTGCTGACGGCGCGCCTGGCCTCGCCCATGTCGAAGCTCGAGATCGTCGCCATGAGTTTGTTCTTGCTCATCAGGTCCCAGAACTCGCTGTTGCTAGCCGAGTTGCACCGGCGTTTCGCGTCGACCATCGCTGAATGCGCGGTTCGTGCAAGTCGCAGCCACTCGCGGGCCAGTTGATGATGGTGGGAGGCGTGGTTGACTGCAGCGACTAGTCGCGTGCGCTGACCTGCGAGCGCCGGCGTCTCTGTGGCGAGCTCTAAAATCTTCTGCTGCACCCATGCTCGCGTGCGGCTGCTTGCTTGGGAGCTGAGTTGCTTGTGACGCTTGGTGGCACGTTTCTCGGCTGCCCGTTCTCGGGTGATGGACACCACGTCGACGATTTGCAGCAGCAAGCTGGCTTTGCGGCGCGCTTTGTCTAGGGTACGGACATGGCGAGCGTGGTGAAGGAGCATCTCCGCGGCGCCGAGGGCGTCGTTGAGACGTTGCAGTGAGGCCTCGGCGGTGGCGATTGTGTCACGCATGTGTTCGGCCCGCTGGAGAGCGTGAATCAGCTCCGCTGTGTCATCGAGGATCAATGGGTGCAGCGCTTCCTCTTCGGCGACGCGGCGGACGACGTACCGAGACAGGCGGAGGGCGATGATGGCGACGAGGGCGGCGGGCGCGACGACGAGAGTGAGGATGCCGAGCACCTGGTACTCGATGGCCGTTCCTGCGTCGAACGTGGCCGAGTACGCATCCCGTAGAGTCTGATCTATTAAGGACCAGAATGTAGATGTCATCGGTCGCTGAAAAGGCTCGTGGAGTGGGACGTCGAGAAGGTGAATCGTGGACGGGCGCCTATGTGAAGCCACTACCCTTCCCTCAGTTCAGGTCTATCGCTAACTGTTGGCTGGTGTCAGTAGCATGCCGAGGCTAGCAGCGATTGCGATGGTGCCCAGTGCGATGAGGCCCCACCCAACCCATGGGTCGGCGCGGCGAGTGCGCCAGCCGGCCCATGTCATGAGCGTCAGAGCGGGTATGGCGAATGCGAAGGCCATCCAGCCTGCGGGCACAGACCACCAGACAGGACGGCTTGCTGTCGTCGCGTGTTGGCCCACGCTATACGCAAGCGCGAGCAATACGACCTGGACCGTCGCGCCCGCTGAGAGCGAAAGCCAATGGAGTATTGATGGCGGGGCGGAAGAGGCGTGCGGCGAGTTCAGCGCGGTCGCGCGCAGCTGGAGCTCGTCGCAGTAAGTCTCCAGAACCGCGATCACGCCCCAGATGGCGTCGTCGTCTTTCAGTTTGTACTGATCGCGTAGCTGGTGCAGGCGGTCGCGCAGCTGTGTCGAGCGCTGGCGTTGTAGCAGCAGCGTCAGCGGGGTAGCGGCGGGTGCTGCGCTCACGTCACGACCTGAGCGAAGGTCTCGCCAACTTCGCGGCGCCAACGTTTGAGCTCGATGCGGTTGCCGAATGGCATGTCACGGGCGGCGGCATGAAGAGTGAGGCGCCGCTCATAGAGTTCGCGCGTGACGCGACCGGCGAGATCCGGAAACGTGAGCGAGCGGCCGCCGTCAGCTTCAACCGATTTTTTTAGCTCACTGTCGTCGTAGAGCGGAAAGTTCGTGGCGCAATGCTCGTTGCGAAGGACGTGGACGCGTGCTCGAGGCAGGACCTTGCGGAACTGGAGCAGCAGTTCGAGGCTGTCGCGGTGCTCGTTGATGACCCAGAGCACCACGAGTTCTGCGCCGAGTTCTTCCAGGCCCAGAGCGAAGAGGTCAGCGTACTGAGCGACGGCCGCGCTGTTGCGCGACCCGGTGTTGATCACGATGGGTCGTTCTGACTGTTCGCATAGCGTGAGCAGCGCGAGCCATCCATCCCGCGCGTCGAGGTCTAGGAGCTCCGTGTCGATGGTGTTGCCGTAGCTCTTGCCGACATCGGGATTGCTCGTGTCGGTTTCGACGAGCAGCGGTGAGTGCCTGTTGGTGGTCAGGTAGTCGAGAAACGCCATGGCGGCCAGGGATTTTCCTACGCCGCCCTTGGCGCCGCCGATCCAATAGACCTTGAGTGCGGCGGGTTTAGTCTCAGGGAGTTGTTCGGCCATCGTTGGTCCTTCTGTTAGAGCTAGAGTTTCTCGGTGTCTGGAACGAGCTGAAATCGGCCGGGCAACGGTTTGTTGCTCGCTGCGGGTGGGCTCGAGCCCTCTTCCCTACTGCCCTGTGGACGTTGCAGTTGGGCAGGTGAATCCTGCACAGGCAGCGGCCGGTGCTGCGCGGCGCGGGGAAGTTGGTTTGTGGAAGCGCGGCGAGCGCGACTCAGGTAGTCGCGTACGGTTTTGGTGGCCAGCGTGACGCCGGCTTCGCGCAACAGCGGTTGGATGGCTTCGACGGAGAGGCCGCGGGCGCGAGCAGCGTCGATGGCTGGTAGCAATTGGGCAATGACGTCTGCTGGCTTGGTACGGGGCTGTGCTGGCAGGGCTTCGATCCGGTGCTGCAGTTCCGCGATGGCTGTGTCGTCGAGAGTCATGGGCTCTGTTATCTATGTCCGGGCTCGGCGTGGAAAGTTGCGGGGTCGAGGTGCCGTGGCGTCGATTCGCGATCGCCGTGGCAGCGATGCAGATGCGTTGCTGCCGCGGTGTCGCAGCTCTGAAGATGCGGAGTCGTAGCGGCGCGGGCGCGTCGTCGGCGCGAAGGGGCTGCGGCAATCGCGGCGCCATCGCGACCACGCGGGTCGACGTAGGTATCGATCCGCTGTCGATCGGTCGTCGACTGACGGGCGACGTGGACGCGTTGCGTCTGCGGTGTCGCCACGCAGAAGAGGCGGCGCGGCGGCGGGTCGGTCGCGTCGTCGACGCGAGGTGGATGCGTACTCGCGTCGAGTCAGCGGCTGTGCGGCGTCGACGTGGAGCGGCGATGGGATGCGTTCCGGCTGCGGTGTCGCGGCGCTATAGATGCAGAGCGGTGGCGTCTCGGGCGCGGCGACGCCGCTAAGCGGCTGCGGCAATCGAGGCGACGCCGCGTCTACGTAGGTACCGGGATGGCGGCGATGGGGCGGCGTCTCGGGCGCGGCGTCGCGTCGCTGAAGCAGCGGAGCGATGTCCGCGTGGGTGCGGCGTCGGTGCGGGAGCGGCTGCGCAATCGCGGTGACGTCGTGTCTATCCGCGTCGACATCGGTGTCTGCGTAGGGGCGATGGGTCAGCGCTTCGGCCGCGGTGTCGCGTCGCTGAAGCCGCGGAGCGGTGTCGGAGTGGGTGCGTCTTCGAGGCGGGTCGAGTGCGCAATCGCGTCGACGTCGCGTCTACGCGGCGTCGACGTTGGTGTCTGCATCGGGGCCGATGGGGCAGCGCTTCGGGCGCGGCATCGCGTCGCTGAAGCTGCGGAGCGGTGTCGGTGCGGGGGCGTCTTCGACGCGGTGCGGCGGCGCAATCGCGTCTACGCGGCGTCGACTGGGCGCCGCTGCGCGCGGCGGTAGGGGCGTTTCGAGAGCGATCCGCGTGCGGTAGGGCGGAGTTGAGGTGTCGAATCCGTCGAAAGAGAGATGGCAAGATAAAGGGCTGGTCCATCAGCCGCGCTACGGTCCTTGAAGCATTGCGAAAACCCGTGGACCACGTGAGGGCGGCTTGGACCGCGCTGCGCGTAATTGCACTGCATGACAAGTGAAATCGCGGACCAGTCCCGCTCCAGTGGGGCGGCGTGGGCCGTCAGGCGGCGCGCCGCTTGCGGAATTCAGCGTGACTGGTCGCAACTTGCGGCTGGGCCTCTGGATACAGTCAGAAGGAGGTAGGCCGATGCGCGACGCTTTGAACAGTTGGGTTGCGAGTCATAGCCACGAGGTGGGGGCTCTGGCTCCCATCGCTATATGGCTGTCGCTCAGATGCATGCCAAAGGAGCTTGCTCAGGAGCTTGTGATCCCGCATGCATGGTTGCTGGCGGTTGCGGGTGGAATTGTGGTGCTGCGCGCGCTCATCGGGGCCTGGCTCTATTTGTCCGGCCGTCGCGCGGCAGTGGCTGACCTCGTTGTCTTTCAGTTTCTAGTGGCTGGCACGCTTGTGCTTGGCTCCCTCGGTGGAATCGCGCTGATTGCGCGCGCGGTCGGCGTCGGTTCGGCGGCGGAGCAGCGGCCGACAGAATCTACGCAGTCAAGTCGCTGAGCGGCGATGGGGCGTGTCAGGTTGTTCGTCGACCGTGCGAGCGATGGCAGCCTGGTCGCCACGGTGTTCTTGAATGTCGAGCCGCCTAAAACCCAGAGCTGCTCGCTGCCATCAAGTCGGGGCCACTGGGTGGGGTGCCCGATCGTCAATCACACTTACGGGAACCGTCCGCGAGCTCTCGGGCGGGCCCAGGACGGAAAAGGAAAGGTATGCGCTTTCGGCTAACGGACGATGAAGCGTCGTGGACATTCGAGTTCGACGCGAATGGTGCGCTGGAGCTCCAGCAGCGCATTCAAACGGCTTGGGAGGCGTTTGGTACCGCAGGGTTCGACACCGAAAGCACCGCGCTACGGCTGGAGGCCCAGAGCGAAGTGGAATCGTGGCTCTGGCTGAAAGGAAGCGGTTTATTCGGACCGCGCGTTACTCGCCTGATCTCCGTGGAACGTGCCGAGCGGCTATTTGCAGAGTCGCGCCGGATGGTCGAATACGACCGCAGCATGTGGGCCGACGACGACGATTCCCCCGACACCAACTAGTTTGTGACGCACACCGTTCGCGCACGGTTCGATATGGAGGTTCCGATGTCCTGCTGCGAGACACCGCGGAGTGGCCACACATTGAAGCGCGCCGCACTGGGCACACGATCGGCGACTTCGTGAGACGTTCGAAGTCGCCCGATGTGACCGCTGATCGGCCCTACCGGCCCAAGGCGCGCACGCGCCTGGTGCCGGGGCCGCGCGAGTCGTTTCGCCGAGCGCTCTGGCTGTGCTCAGGGCAGCCGTCGCACACGAAGCGCGCGCAGCGCGGGCGCATTGCCGTACGTGCAACCAACGCCGGCGCACGGCGCTGTGTTGTGAAGGGTCACTTCGTGCGACTCGGTCGCAACGGTGGTGGGCCGGCGGAGTTTGCGAAGTCAGCGCGGCTACACCTGGCTTACATCGAACGTGAGGGGGTCGAGCGGGATGGAAGTCGGGGCGTGCTCTACGGTGCCGACAGTGCCGTCGCCGCAGACGACGCGCGTCATCAGATGCTGCAGCCTCATCCGGATGAGGAGCACCAGTTCCGTTTCACGGTCTCGCCCGAGGATGCGCACGAGCTGGATCTCACCGCGTTTGTGCGCGAGCTGATGGCGCGCGTCGAGCGCGACGTCGGGCAGCCCCTGCAATGGTCCGCCGCAAACCACTACAACACAGCACATCCTCACGCGCACGTGGTCGTTCGGGGGGTGGATCGCAACGGCAAGCGGGTACGCTTCGAGCCCCAGTACATCAAGAGCGGCTTTCGGGAACGTGCGCAGGGGCTCGCGACCGAGTGGCTCGGGCCACGCACCGAGCTCGACCAGAAACGGCAGTATGAGCGTGAGGTGGACCAGCATCGCTGGACGCAGTTGGACCGGAGCATCGAACGCAAAGCTCGCGAGCGGCGCGGCTTCGTGGCGGCCGAGCGTTTGAATGGGTACGAGCGCCGCCGCATGGGCGTGCTCGAGCAGCTGGGGCTTGTGACACGGGCAGGCGCAGGATGGTCGCTGGTGGACGGCTGGCGCGAGCGGCTACGAGACATGGGAGAGCGTGGCGACATCATCAAGCAGATGTACAAAGCGATGCCCGGCCTCGACAGCTCGCGCTTTGTCGTGATGGAGGACGCGCTGCCGAAGGTCGCCACCGAGGGAGATGTCGTGCACGGACGCATCGCGGCCATCGGACTGCGCGATGATGCGCCGGGCGGCATGTACGCGCTCGTCGAGACGGCGCGTGGCAGTGGCTACTACATCCCGCTGCGCAGCAGCCAGCTTGGTCAGATGCGTGAGGGCCAGGTCGTCACGATGCGTGCCTGGGTCGACCGCAAGGGGGCGCGCCGCGCGGCTTTCACGGCGCAGCGACTGACGCTCGAACAGCAGGTTTCGTATGTGGGGCCCACGTGGCTCGACGAGGCTCAGCCGTCGGGAGCGAGCGAGTTCGCACGACAGGTGGCAAGGCATCAGGGCGCGCGGGCGGAGTTTCTGCGCGCGCACAGGCTCGAGCGTTCGATGCTGCGGAATCTCGAACGCCGCGGGGTCGCGCGATCGTATGCGCAAGCGAGGCGCAGTCGGGTCTGCACTCGGCTCGACGGTTTCGTGGGGCAGGTGGTCGAGCACCACGAGGCTGCAAGCGGCAATCGCTTTTGGATCGTCCAGGGCAGCCGCGGGGTAACGGCTATAAAGGCAGACGCTCGAGGCGCTGCGCTCGTCGGGCGGACCGTGCGGCTGGGTTGGACTGAGCGCGAGGGCCGAAAGCGGGTCGAGGTTGAAATCGACCAAGAGCGAGCGCGCTAGGGCGCAACAAGTCCGGGCGAGCGTGGAAAAGATAAGCAAGAGGGTCGAGAGCTCTCTCGTGTGACAGCGGCTCACGGGCATGAGCGTTCGTGTGCCTGTGGAAGATGGGCGGCGAACGCGCACGCAGCATGCCTGCTGCCGCGCGCTTGCAGCACTGGAGGGTTATGTTTGCTCGGAAGCGTCTATACACGGTGTTCGATGCGCCGCCGCTACGCGCGCGGCAGGTTGTCGAGCCGACCACGCGGATCGATGTTGCACCGTTTACCGGTAGACGCCGCTTCATGGCGCGGACTCGTCTCGCGATCCGAGACACCAACAAAAGTCTCTTGCTGCTTCTGCTGTGTCTGCCTGTGGCGGTCTGGGGTGCGGTGATCGCCTCCACGCTGCGCTCAGTATGGGTTGGCGCGCTCATTCCCGCATTCCACCTGTTCGCGCCTTTGTATCTGACGATCGGAACTGTCATCGCGGTCGTCTCAGGACTTCGTGCGGCCCGTGAAGCCTACTTGGCTTGCTTGCTGCTCGTAGCCGCGAGCTACGCGGTGGCTGCGCTTTGGTAGAGGAGCGTTATGGAGCATCGTAATCCTACAACCAAGCGAGCAGTGCCGTTACGGCAACACACGCAGCGATGTGCGGAGGAACGCCTGTGACCAGCCGCGGCAGAGTCTGGATGGGCGTTGCGCTAGTCCTCCTCGTGTTGGTGGGTGGAGGCGAGCTTGCGTCGCTGATGGCGGCGCGACACCTGGACCTCAGTGGCGTCCAACCAGCGCTCCAGGTCTTGGGTTGGCCGCTGCATGCGCCGTGGCAGTGGTTGCTCTGGGTCGAGGCGTTCGGACGCGACCTGCCCGACGCGCTCAAACCTGCGCGTGACGTCGGATACGGATCGATAGGCCTGATTACGCTGATCGCGCTGGGGTTTCGCCTGTGGATGCCTCGCGAGACCAAGACTACACACGGCAGCGCGCGGTGGGCGAGTAACAAAGAGCTGCGTGAGGCGGGGCTCGGTACGGATGGCGTGGTCCTCTGTCAGACCGATGATGCGCGCTACGAGCTCGAGGCGCGAGCCGGGGCTGAGCCGCGATGGGTGCTGCGACGGGAAGGCGCGTTGCTCTGCGACGAAACCGATGGCCACGTGCTCGTGACAGCGTATACGGGGTCCGGAAAGGGGGTCGGCTGCTGCGTTCCGACTGGGCTCACGTGGCGACACTCGGTCATCTTCTACGATCTGAAGCGAGAGCTGTGGCAGTTGACCGCAGGGTTTCGCTCGCTGTTTTCCCGCGTGCTGCGTTGTGAGCCGACCGCTGAGTTTTCCGTGCGCTTCAATCCGCTGCTGGAGGTGCGCCCCGGAGATCGCGACGTCGGTGACGCCATGATGGTCGCCAACATCCTGTGCGGCACCCATGAGGACGCCGACCATGGCGCATCTAACTCCGGCCAACACTGGAAGCTGACTGCCACCGATCTCATCACCTGCGCCATCCTGCATGTGCTGTACGCCGGAGCGCGCAAGTCGCTAGCGGGCGTGCGTGAGATCCTAACAGGCGGCAGTGAGAGCCTGCCGCAGGAAGGAATTTTGGAGCGCATGATCTGCACCCGGCATCTGGGAGATCGCCCTCACCCGCAGGTCGTCGCGTTTGCGACGGCCGGCTTGAACATGTCACCGAACGAACGCTCTGGGGTGTTCTCGACAGCGGTCTCACACCTCGGGCTCTTTCTGGACCCGATCGTTGCACGCAACACGGATGTCAGTGATTTCACCATCGCGCAGCTCGTCGAGCTCGCCGAGCCAGTGAGCCTGTATCTCGTGGTTCCTCCCCCTGACGAGATGCGCATGCGCCCGTTTGTGCGGTTGATGATCCAGCTGATCGGGAGCGTGCTCATGCGCGAGCTCGACGCACGCGGTCCGGAGCCGAGACGGACGCTGCAGCAGCGGTTGCTCGCGGCATTTCAACCGTGCTCAGCGCCGAAACTCTGGCGGCACCGGTTGCTGTTCTTTGTGGATGAGTTCCCGACCCTTGGTCGCGTGCCTTTCTTCGAAGCGATGATGGCCAAAAGCCGTGGCTATCTGATCAAGCTTGTACTCGTTGCACAGAGCCTCTCGCAGATCCGTGCGGTCTACGGCGCGAATCAGGGCATCCAAGAAAACAGCCGTACGCAGCTGAACTACGGCGCGAACTGCTACGAGACCGCCGAGTACATCAGCAAACTGTTTGGGCAGCGCACGGTGAGCGAAGAGCGCGTGTCTGTCTCACGCAAAGCAGGGTCGCTGTTCAGCTCGAGCTACACCTCCTCCGCGCACGAGTTTGCGCGGCCACTCATGCCGCCCGAGGAGGTGACGACGCTGCGGTACGACCGCGCGCTCTTGAAGGTGACCGGTGTGCACCCGGGGCGAGCCAAGAAGATCATGTTTTATCAGGACAGCCGGTTTCGGGGCCGTGCGGGCCTGCCGACGCCAGACGGCGAGGAGGCGCAGCGCGCGGAGCTGCCCCCGCGCGTGCCGAACGCGTGGGACGCTGCGCCGATCCCGCATTCACAGGAGCTGCTCCATGCGCTCAAGTTGCGGAGGCAGAAACAGCGTGCCGAGTGCGAGCCCGATGGCGTGACAAACATGGCCGCGGTCGAGTGTGTTGACGGCATCGACGAGGAGGTTGCGCAGCCTTCGGCGGTTGACGGCAGGACGGACGCCGAGGTGCCTGTATGAGCCCGCCCGCGGCACGCCGCCAAATCAAAGTCCGCGTCGATCCTGAGCTCGGCGCGCACGTCAAGCGCTACTGCGCAGCGCACAACCTCACTGAGACCGCGCTTATCCAGGCTGCGGTCAAAGAATACCTGTCGAACACGTCACCATACGAGTCGCTGATGCGACGGCTCGACCGTGTGTCTCAGCAGCTCGAGCAGAGCAAGCACTCCGCGCTGACGCTCGCGGAGGCGTTCGCGGCCTTCGTTCGCCTCTGGCTCGCTCACACGCCCGAGGTGCCATCGCGTGATGCAGCCCACGTATGGCGTGAGGCGTTGCCGCGGTATCGCCGCTTCGTCGACCACGTCGCCAAGCGCCTGCAAGCGGACGATGCGTTCTTCTTGGAGCTTTCACGCGTATCTGAAGGAGGCGAGCCGCGTGACTGAGACGGTTCAGACGCGCATCACCGCGGCGCTCGACACCGCGCTCGAGCCCGTGGCCGGGTTCTTGCGCGATGCGCGCGTCGTCGAGGTGATGATCAATCCGGATGGCTCCGTATGGGTGGAGCAGTTGCGGCGCGCGCCCGCGCGCGCGGACGTCACGCTCGGACCGTTGGCAGCAGATCGGCTGGCGCGCGCGATCGTGGCAGCAGTTGGAGGCGAGCTTAACGGCAACCACCCTACTCTCTCCTGCATGGTGCCCGGGTACGGTGCGCGCGCGCAGATTCTGGCGCCCCCGGTGGTCGATGCCACAACGGTCGTGCTGCGCAGACCCGCGAGCCAAGTGCTCCCGCTTTCGCACTACGTGCAGCAGGAGGTTCTCCAAGCGCAGCACGCGCGTGCCATCGAGCGAGCGGTGCACGAGCGGAGAAATGTCCTGATCGGCGGTGGGACCGGTAGCGGCAAAACGACCTTCGCCAACGCCGTGCTCGGCGTGCTCGCTGGGACCAATGAGCGCGTGCTGACCATCGAGGACACGCGCGAGCTGCAGTGTGCTGTCGATGACTGCGTGCAGGTGCGTGTGGTTCCAGCGTTGTACAGCTGGCGGCAGGCGGTGGTGGATGCGATGCGCATGCGTCCGGACCGCATCATCGTCGGCGAGGTGCGCGATGGCGCCGCGCTCGACTTGCTCAAGGCGTGGAACACCGGGCATCCGGGCGGGATCGCGACGATTCACGCGGACAGCGCGGTGCTGATGCTCGAGCGCTTCTGCCAGTTGATCGAAGAGGTGGTGCCGCGCGCGCCGCGTGAGGTCGTAGCGTCGACCATCCACGTGTGTGTGCACATGCAGCGTGATGCGGCCTCCCCGGCGGGGCGCGTGATCACGCAAGTGGCGCGCGTGTGTGGGTATGACGGTGGTTGGTTAATCGAGGACATGGAGGTGGCCTGACATGGACGGCTTTCTGCAGTTTCTGAATACGCTCATCGAGTTCGCGACGACGAGTATTGCGCGCGGCCTCGGAATCACCGCGCTGATCGTCTGCATCCTCATGGCCATGTTTGGGCCATCCGGAGGCGTCATCAAGTACCTGCTCGGTGTGTTCTTCAGCGCGATCGCTCTCGCCAACGCCGCCAACATCTACGACTTCCTGGTGGGCAAGCACTGATGGACGATGGGTACGACGCGCGCGTGTTTAAATCGGTCGCAGAGCCTGTGCGGATCGGTGGGTTGCCCCGCAACGCCGCGATTGCTCTGTGGGGCTTGGCGACCGGCATTTTCGCAGTGCACATGACTGTCAGAAACCTCTGGGTGTTTCCTGGGGCGACTGTCGTGCATGCGGTGCTGGCGCTGATGACACGCAAGGACCCCGACTTCATTCTCGTGAGTCTGAGGGCGCTGTTTGCCTCTCCGCTCTTCATCGCCCGCACCCGTGTGCTGGCACGTGAACGACGCATCTTCTCGTGTTTCGGCTGGTCGCTCTACACAGGCCGAAGATTGGAGCCCTGACATGTTTGCGCTCGGCGAATACCGAACTCCGCGGTGGCGACTGCCGGACCATCTGCCATGGGCATGCCTGATCGATCCCGGCACCATGCTGCAGAAAGACGGCAGCTTGATGCGGTGTTGGCGCTTCCGAGGGCCCGACCTTGCGGTGGCAGATCGCAGCGAGCTCGTCGCGCTCGCCAAGCGCCTCAATACCGCAACGCTGCGGCTCGGCTCGGGATGGGCCTGCTTTGTCGAGGCATCGCCTCGTGAGGCGCGAGCGTACCCTGACGCGCGGTGGTCCACGGTTGCGGCGCGCATCGCCGACCTCGAAGCGCGCAGCGTCTTTGAGCGTTCGGGATTGGTTTGCAGCTTGCACTACTATATCTCGCTCGTGTGGATGCCGCCGAGCGACCGTGTCTCGGCGCTCGACAATAACCACGTGTTCTTCGAGGCGAATCACCAGGAGCGGGGCGCGTCTCACGAGTTGGAGTACTTCCGACGGGTATGCACAGAGACCGCGGGCATGTTGGGCAGCGTGCTGCCGGAGTTTGTTGCGCTTGAGGGTGATGAGCTCGCGACCTATCTGCACAGCTGCGTCTCGCTGCAAGAGCAGCGCGTGGTCATGCCAGAAGTTCCGGTGCATCTCGACGCGTACCTGCCCGATGAAGCTTGGACGCCAGGTGACGTGTCGATGCTCGGTGAGCACTGTCTGTCGATGTTTGAGATTCGTGCGTTCCCCGCGCGGACGCCTATCGGAATGCTCGAGGCCTTGAACCATGTGGGGCCTCACCGATGGGTCACCCGGTTCATCTTTCTCGATCGCGACGAGGCGGAGCAGCGCATCGCTGCGCGCCAGCAGCTCTGGTTCTTCAGTCGCAAGTCGTTTGGCAAGCTCGCCAAGGAGGCGGCGACCCGCAGCGAGTCTCCCCTCTTCGATCCCATTGCAGACGACCGAGCGAAGGACGCCGAGGATGCGCTGCGGGAGCTCGGTGCTGGAGAGATCGGGTTCGGGTACTTCACCAGCACGCTGGTCTTCTGGGACAAGGATCCAGACATCGCACGGCGCAAGGCGCAAGAAGCGAAGAAGATCGTGCAGAACAGCGGTCTCATCGCGATCGATGCGACCGTCAACGGTCTCGAGGCCTGGTTGGCTACCATTCCGGGCCACTTGCACGCCAACGTACGGCGCACCCCGATCAGCACGCAGAACCTCGTGCGTTTGATGCCGACGCTCTCCGTATGGTCCGGGCAGCCGCGGAGCGCACACCTCGAGAAGGTTTGCGGCGTCGGCACCCCGTTGATCCGCTGTGTCTCGGGCTCGACGCCGTTCGATCTGTCGTTCGACGTGGGCGGCGTGATGCATGCATTCGTCGCGGGACCGCCTGGCTCTGGCAAGTCCACGTTGGCGTCGACGATGGCGCTGTACTGGACGCGCTATCCCGGCGCGAAGGTCATCATCTACGACATCGAGCGCTCGAGTCGCGCTACGACGATGGCGGTCGGGGGAATGTTCTACGAACTCGGCGATCCGAGCGGCAAAGCGGCGCTGCAGCCGCTTCGACGCGTGGATGACCCGAGCGAGCGCTTGTGGGCGGCGCAGTGGGTGCGGACGCTGCTCGAGCTGCAGCATGTCACCTATACCCACGAGGTCCAACTGGCGGTCGACCAGGCGCTCGAGCGGCTGGCTGCAGAGCCAAACCCTGCTGCGCGGACGATGTCCCACTTCGCGAGTTGCCTCGGGACGTTCGGCAAAGCGCTGAGTGGGGCGCTGCGTCCCTATACGCTCGATGGGCAGTACGGACATGTCTTTGACGGCGACGTTGACCGGCTCGATGTCGACACGCCTTGGCGCGTGTATGAGCTGCGGCGGTTGCTGCGCCCCGGCGAGCCGGTGGATTCCGCGCTCGTGACGCCTGTGCTGATGTACCTGTCGCACAGTGACCGGCGCGCCTTCGACGGCCGGCCCGTGCTCAAGATCATCGATGAAGCGTGGCGGTTCATGGATCACCCGCTGGCGGTGGAACAGATGCGCGCGGAGGCGAAGCTCCTGAGACGGCACAACGTGTGTCTGGCGTTCTTCACGCAGGAAATCGCGGACGCCGCATCCAAGCCCGAGCTGCTGTCCACTGTGCATAGTGCATGCAAGACGGAGCTGTATCTGCCGGACCCTTCGGCGACGAAACCCAATGTCGCAGCTCTCTATGCGAGTGTGGGGCTTACGCCCAGGGAGATCGCTACGCTGGCGAGTGCGACGCCGCAGCGAGATATCTTCTACCGGTCGCCGCTAGGCCGGCGCTGGTTCTCATTGCCGCTCGGCCCGGCAGCGCTCGCGTTTGTTGGCGGCGCATCGAGTGATGCGGACCACCTGGAGCTCGACGAGATAGAGCGGCAGTGTCGCCCGCAAGAATACGCGGCGGCTTTGCTCGAGCGGCGTGGCGTGACGTGGGCTGCTGAGATGGCCAGGGGGAACCCGTGAACCTGCGCCGGCGAACACTCGCGCAACTCGTCAGTGCGCTACTTGTCGCAGCTGCGGTGCCGCCCAGCGCTCGTGCGAGCATCTTCGGTGAGGAGAATGCCACGCTCATCGCGATCCTCGCCGAGGAGATCGAAGCGGTGCTGCAGGCCTATCGTACGGTCGAGGGCATCGTGCAGCAGATCTCGAAGCTCGAGACGATGATCGGGCAGGGGAAAACGATGTTGCGGCAGCTCGACAATCCGCAGGGGTTTTACAACCTGCTGGTGTTTGCGCAGCAGGCTACGCGCACGCTGCAAACGCTCGACGCGAACATCAAGCACCTCGGCTACAGATTCGAGCAAATCAGCGGGCAGCATCGGGCGGTGTTTCCCACGCAACAATCGCTTGCAGCGATGCCGAGCGGGGATTTCCGCCAGCGTGCCCAGACGTGGAACGATGCGCTACGCGAGAGCAGTGAAGTGGCGATGCGCGTGCAGACGAGCGTGCGCACGCTCGAGGATCGAGGGCGGACGCTCGAGCACATCCTGCAGGCCTCGGGGTCTGCAGAGGGCGTGGTTGGCCAGTTGCAAGCCGTGGTGAATGGGCTTGCGCTGCTGCATTCGGACCTTGTCGCCATCGAAGAGAATCTGGCGGCGGGCCAACGTGTGACGGCGACGTGGGCGGGTGTGCACGCCTCGGAGCGCGAGCTCGGAAGGGAGCGGCGAAAGCGCATGATGCAGGGCTACACGAATCCCGGCGCGACACCGCGCATGCTCAAGGAGCTGTTGTGATGGTGCTGCTGGCGGTGGACTTCAGCTCGGTGACCGATGCGCTAACCACGCTCGTGACCGGCCTCGAGTCGCAACATCAGAGGCTGACGGAAGCTGGGCAGGAGCTGATGCACAAGCTTGGCTTGCTCGAAGTGGCGCTCGCATTGCTGTGGACGATGTTTCAGGGCGAGTCGTTTCGCTCGCTGCTGCAGAAGGCGTTCGGACTGTCCATCTGGATGATGATCATCACCAACTTTCACGACCTCGCGAAGAGCGCGACGAAGTGGCTCGTAGTCAAGGCGGGTTCGGTGGCGGGCGGCGGTGATCCCTGGGAGATTGTGCTCAACCCCGGCCTCATCATGAAGATGGGTGCGACGGCCTCCGAGCCGCTGATGGAGAAGGCAGCGGACGTCAGCCTGCTCGATGGCGGCGATGCGTTGATGATGGCGATCTGCGGTCTCTTGCTCGTCTTCGCGTACATCTTCATGGCTGTCCACGTGGCGTTCACGGTGGTCGAGTTCTACTTGTATCTCAACCTCGGCGCGCTGCTGTTGCCCTTCGCGGCGCTCAGTCACACACGGTTCATCGCTGACAAAGCGATCAACGCCGTGTTGCACACGGCCATCAAGCTCGCGGTGCTGTCGTACATCACGACCGCGATCAAACCGATTCTGTCTGCCGTGGAGCTGCATCAAGCGTTCGGGCAGCGGACTGAGCTCACCTGGAACGACATCTTCTCGATGTTGCTCGTGTCTACGCTGTGTTTGTTTTTGAGCGTGATGGCGCCGCGCTTGGCAGCAGGGCTCCTGCACGGGTCGCCGTCCATGTCGGGCACGGCTGCGGTGGTAGGCGCAGTCGCGGGCGCTTCGGCGCTTGCCAACACGGTCGCGAAGGACGGGTATAAGCTAGGGCAAAAGGCGTTCGGCTCCATCGCCGCGGGGCTGCAATCCCTTGGAGAGGGAATCCGGCCTGCAGCTGCGGCACAGTCTGCGGCGAACGCATCGACCGGTGACAGTGCGGCGAGCGCAGCGGCAGCTCCACCTACGCCGGTCACATTCGTGTACTTCGGGAATCCGGCGCTGTCGGGCGGGAATGGCGCAGCGGCGCTGCCCGCGCCACCTAAGCCGGCGCTCGACAGTGGGGGTGGTGAGATGCGGCTCGGTCGCGGCGATGCACCGCAGTTGCCGCCAGGAGGCGCAGCATGAGTGGCTCCCACGCGAATCCTTATGCCGATGGCGATCGGTATGACGATACGCCCTTTCGGCGCGCTCGGCAGGAGTGGGATAACCGTATTGGCAGCGCGGTGGTTCAGGCGAAGAACTGGCGACTGGCATTCTTCATGGCGTGCTCCGGCCTTCTGCTGTCGCTGGGTGGCTCGATCTACATCTCGACCCTGCCGCGCCAGATCCCTTTCATCATCGAGGTCGACCGAGATGGCCCCGCGCTCGTGCGGGGCGAGATCGGATCGGAGGCCACGAGGTTCACGCCGACCGATCTCCAGGTGCGGCACTACGTGCGCACGTTCGTGTCCGCCGTGCGCCGCGTCTCTACGGATGCCGCGGTCGTCAAGCGCGACCAAACACAGGCGTATTCGCTGGTCAGTGAGCGCGCGCATGACCAGCTGCGGGGCTACTTTCGCACGGTGGGCGACCCCGTGAAGCGTGCGAGTGCCGGTGCCATCCAGGTCGAGATCCCAAGCGCGATCAAAGTCACGGACTCGACCTGGCAGCTGGATTGGATTGAGCGGCACTGGGAGCCGCAGCGGGCGGAGCCCAAGGAGACGCGCTGGCGGGGCCTATTTCGCGTGCAGCTTCGCCCGCCGACGGCTGTGGATCCCGACAACCCTATCGGGCTGTACATCGACGAGTTTCACTGGGACCAGGTGAGGTGAATCGTGCGGCAGGGAAGAATGCAACGAAGCGTGTCTGTGGCTTTGGTTGCCGCTGTTGGCGTCGGATGTGGAGGCGGTGCTGTGCAGCCGCCAGTGAGGTACGCGGTCGCGGCGCAGCGAATCGAGGAAGAGCCGCCTGCGGCGCCGCCTTCGGTGCTGGTGTCCGAGCAGCGGTTGCAGCCTGGCGCGCTTCCGGTCTCGACGTTGCAGAAGCGCCCGACGGATGGCGAGGCTGCGCCCGAATCGAAGGCGGCCTACGATGTGGTCGACGCTGCCAATCGCGCAGCGGCGCAGGGACCCGACGCCTCGGCGTACTACAACGCGATCCAGGAGTACGTGTACTCGCCGGGTACGCTCTATCAGATCTACGGAGCGCCCACGCGTGTGACCGATATCGCGCTGCAGCCCGGTGAGCGCATCGAGGGGCAGGTGGTCATCGGAGATCTCGTGCGTTGGGTCATCGGTGTCGGCAAGTCGCCGAGTGCTGGTGAGCTGCAGCAGCAGCACGTGTATATCAAGCCCACGCGGCCGGGGCTGCACACCAACCTGATCATCAACACGTCGCTGCGCAGTTACTTCTGTGAGATCCACAGCTACCGCGAGTCGTACATGGTGGCTGTGAAGTGGCGCTATCCACAGGACGAGATCGCGCAGATGGTCGCCAGTGCTGAGCGCCAGCACGAGGGCGCGAAGAGCGCTGCGACAATCTCCAACCCGGCCGACCTCAACTTTCGCTACTCGCGCACCGTGGTGGAGGGCCCAGCGCGTTGGGCGCCTACGCAGGTCTTCGACGACGGGAAGAAGACCTACATTCATTTTCCCAAAGACGTGACCTCAGGAGAGGTGCCGGTGCTCTTCGTCATGCACAACGACGAGACCCAGCTCGTCAACTATCGAGCCAAGCGCGACACGTACATCGTCGACCGGTTGTTCGATGTCGCCGAGCTGCGCGTGGGCGCAAAGAGCCAGGAAGTGGTGCGCATCGAACGGATCTTCGAATGACGGACTACGTAGATCCGCATGCGTCGAAGATCTCTCCGGACGATCCACGGCTACGTCTGCCGGTGTCGAGGATTCGGCACATGCGGCGAGGGCCAGCGTTCATGATGCTGGCCGCATTGCTCGTGTTCATCGGCGTGAGCGTGGCGGTGGCGACGTCGAACACGCGCAAGCGTCACGACGCTAGTTCGAACGAGGATGACCTGTCGAAGGTGTTCCGCAGGCCACCGCTGCCGCCGGAGCTCATCAAGGCGCCCGACTACGTGCCGCCGCCTACCCTTCCCGAGCCGATGCCCGCCGCGTCCCAGGCCGCGCCGGTGGCGAGTGCTGCGGGCGTCGACCCGGAACCCCAGCGCGAGCTGATACGGCTGCCCATAGCGTCCCCCGGGGTCAGCGGTTCTGCAGACCGTGGGCCCTACTCGGCTGCGGCGCTCGAGCACAAGCGGCTCGAGGAGCACTGGCAAGCGCGACGGTCCGGGCTCTTCGTCGAGGTCCGCGACACGTCGCCCGACGACTCCGATGCCCACAGAGCGCATGGCGCCCCCTCGGTGCTCGCGCCCTCCAGCGAGCTCGGAGTGCCCAGCGAGCCGATGCCGAACTCGGCACCGGGGCTTGGCGAGCTCGGTGAACTCGATCCTAACCTGCAGGCGCACAAAGAGTCGTTTCTGCAGCGCGGCACGAAGGGAGACGGCTATCTGCGCGCGCGGCTGCAGCGGCCGCGCTCGCCGTACGAAGTTAAGGCCGGGACGATCATCCCCGCTGTGCTGCAGACGGGTATCAACTCCGACCTCCCGGGTCCGGTGTTCGCGCGCGTGCGTGAAGACGTCTATGACACCGTGACCGGCGACTACCTGCTCATCCCGCAAAACTCGACGCTGGTGGCGGCTTACGATTCACGCGTCGCTTGGGGACAGGAGCGCGTGTTGATGTGCTGGCAGCGCCTGATCTTGCCGAACGGCAGCTCGGTCAACCTCGACTGCATGCCAGCTGCGGACCTTGCTGGGGCCGCAGGCTTGACCGACGAGGTGGACGAGCACTGGTGGCGCATCGTGAAAGGCGCCACCGTTGCATCGCTGCTGTCAGCGGCAACGACTGCCGCTGCGGGCAGCACCACGGGGTTTCAGCCCACGATCCCGCAGCAGTTTGCTCGCGGCGCTGCCAGTGAGATTGGGCGAGCGGGCGAGAACATCACTCGCCGGAACCTCATGATCCAGCCGACTATCACGATCCGACCCGGCTGGAGTCTCAATGTCATGGTGGTCCAGGACTTGATCCTCGAGCCCTACGCGGATGACTGAAGCCCCGCTGCGAAGCAGCGAGCGCAAACACCCTTCGGTAGGCAGGGCCGAACGATGAACTTCGATAGCGCACGCGAAGAGCGCCTGCGGCGTTGGCGGGACGCCGTGGATGGATACAAGCGCGACATCAACTTGGTCGAGTTCGCCGTCTCTCGTGGCTTTGCACTGCGGCGCGACAAGAGCACCAAACGTGCGAAGGTCCTCAAGCACGCCAACGGCGATCGTATCCTGGTCTCGCAGAATGCTTCCGATCGCCACTGGGTCTACTACGCAGTCGGCGGCGACGAACGGGACCAGGGCACGATCGTAGACTTTCTTTTGCGGCGAGAGGCGCAAGGGATGAAGGAGGTGCACACCATTTGTCGGGAGCACCTCGGCAAACCGCGCGACGAGCGAGACGAGTACCGTGTCGTGGCAGGCGACACCGCCTTCCACCGTGAGCTCGTGACAGAGCGGTTTCTCCAAGCGCAGCTGTCCTCGACCAGTCGCTATCTCAACGAGCGGGGGATCCGTAGCGAGACGTTGGGCGATCCACGCTTCGCGGGCACGTGGCGCGTGGATGTGCGAGGCAACGTCCTCTTTCCACACCGGGACGAAGACGGTTTGTGTGGCTACGAGGTCAAAAACCGCGGCTACACGCGCTTTGCGGCGCAGGGGATGAAGACGGTCTGGCGCAGTCGCGGCTTCGAGGGGGACGACCGGCTCGTCATCACCGAGAGCGCCATCGACGCGCTGAGCTACCAGCAGCTGCATGGTGGAGGCACACGGCGCTACGTGAGTGTCGGAGGAGCGCCGAGTCCCTACGCCATCGAGCAGCTGATGCACTCCGTGCGCCGGCTGCCCCAGGGGGCCAGCGTCGTCCTGGCTGTGGATCACGACGCTGGTGGGGATAACCTGGCCAAGCAACTGAGGCCGGCTCTCGAGCCCGCGGGGCACGCTGTGCTCCGTCATTCGCCGCAGGCCTCAGGCCGTGATTGGAACGACGTCCTGAAGCTCCGGGAGCGGGCGTATATCGCAGGTCTAACACCGCCAAAAAAAAGAGTGGTTGATCTGGGGATCGAGCGCTAGCGCGCCCGCAACTTACTGTGCTCGCGCTGGATAAGGTCAGAGAGTACTCGGTGCGTCAAAGCGGCGCGCAGAGCGTTTGATGGTCCAAGACCAGAGGGGCGGATGACCACGCTCGTGCATGAAAGAATCTCGCCCGCCTACCGGCGGCGCGTGCTGTTCGGTTCTCCAGTGCGGATGCACGAGCGACCGGACGGTCGCGTGTGTTGCTTCGCAGAGGGGGCCGTTGTGGCGTACGAGATCGCTCACGGGCGCCGCTGTTTCGGCTGCGTCTTTCGAGCCGTGAGTGCTGGTGATTCAGAGTGTCTGGCGGTGCCAGGTGTTCGGCCCGCAGTGCGGATGCTGATCGGGTTCTGCAGTGGACGACGCTTCGCACGCGCTTTGGCGCTGCTGCAAGAGCTCGAGGCGCGGGGTGCACTGTCCGAGCTGACAGACGCGGCGCTGCTGCGGGCGAGCGTGGCGCTCGGCAGCGCCGTGTCTACCGCAGTGCTCGCGGATGCGATCTGTGATCGGCAGGAGCGACCATGGATCTCCTGACGGTGCTAACACAATGCAGTGTCCCGACGGACATCACGCTGCTGTGGTCGCTCGCGCTGACCTTCAGTCATGGCCACCCGTACACGGTGATGACGGTCGACGAGCTAGCGTACGGCAGTGCCGAGGTGGCGGTCGACGCAGCGTCCGCGAGCGCGCTCGACGAGCGCCCACTGACGCGGGTACAGGCAGCTGCGAAGCTGCGTAGCATGGTCCCGCCAGGTGGATCGCCCACGACCGTCCGTGTGCTGGTGGGGTTGGTGCCGGTGCCGAGCTCGTGGGCCTCGTTGTACCAGCAGCGTGAGGAGGACCTCCTCGAGCCCTGCACAAACGTGTCGATCGCGAGCGCGCAGCTCTCTGAGTTTGAGGAGTTGTGCGGGCGTAGTCACGACGCACGGCAGTGTGCGCTCGAGCGGTACGCCGCGGCTCTGGGAGCTCCGCTGCTCGCAGAGGTGGTGCGCGACACGATCGAGCAACAAGGGCTCGACGCCTCTGCCGAGGCCATGCTGGCGAGCGCCGTGTTCGCGGAACAGAGCGCGAACGCGCGGCCGTGGGGAGCGGACCGCATCTTTGTGCCGACGTCGAAAACGCCGCATGAGCGGCGACGCCCTACCAAGGCAAGTGAGAGCGCGCGAGGCGGGCACGGGCCCTAAGTGCTCGCGCAGCCGGCGACATGCGACCGCAGCTCGCTTCGGGTCGTGAGTGCGGCTGGTCGTCGAGCGGTGTGAAGACTCTGCGGGTAAACGCAGGGTGAGTGGAGTTGGACCAAACTCGATGGAGGGAATGCGGAATGCCGAATCTTTTTCAGCTGAATTTGCTTGGAGTCGAAGAGGTCGAACGCGGTTGTGATCCGGAGGTCATCGCTGGCGATTGTGAAGAGCTCTGGATGGATGAGCGAGCGCGTCAACACCTGCTCGAGTCAGTGGGCCAGTTGACCATCGCCGATCTGTTCGACGGCGTTTGCTGACGGTTGGACCAACCCGGACATGAGAGAAACGATGAACACTAGGCTTCAATCGCCGGTTCTTTTCATTCTGAGCGCGGCTGCCATGACGGGCTGTCCGCTGGAAGGTCCAGATGCTTCCGGTGTAGCAGGTGGTCCCGCGGCGCGCGGGCATGCTGGTTCCAGCGCGCTGGACTACGATGCTATTCGAAAACAGCTCGATGCTGTGTCGCGAAAGCAGTTGCCGCCCTTCCCGGACGAAGCGCAGCTTTGTCAGCTGCGGTTCACGCATGGCCCGGACTCGGTGCCCATCCGAACGAAGAAGCGGGTCACCGGGATGTCGATCGACGAAGTGCGAGCGCACTTGGGGCCCACAGACCAGGAATCGCAGGCAGCGGGTGACGCGAGCCTCATCTATCAGTACACGTGCCCGACGCAAGAAAACCTGCTGTGCGGCGTCAGCGCGAACTTTCTTTGGCTCGGCAACAACTGGTTCGCGACCGAGGATAAGTACACCAACTACTACCTGACGCAGGCGGACGTGCGTGGTGTGCCTCGGCCGCTGTGCTGGCCGCACATCGACCAAGGTGAGGCTGATTAGTTCTAGCCGGACTGGTCGGCAAGCCTCTCGCCAGCTACCTCTGGTAGCGATCATTGCAGTGCGATATAGCGATGCTACGAGTAGCATCTACACGGCTATGCAAATCACGATCTCGATGCCTGTTGACGAGGCAGAATGGCTGCGGTCTTACGCGGCCAACGCTCGTAAGCACCCCGAAGATGTGGTTGCGGCTGCGATCTCGCGGGCCCGACTGAGCCCAGAGCCGCCGCGCTACGTGGAGCCTGGTACGAGCACAACTCGTCGCGGTGTTGTGGAGGTTCGGTTGACGCTCAGCGGAGCTGATGCCCAGTGGTTGCTGCAGCGAGCGGCTCGAGAGGGTGTTAGTGCATGCGCGGTGCTTGGTGCGGTGCTGCGCTGTTACCAGCCGGTGGCACCTTGTCACGATGGCGATGTCCCCTTTACCACGGTCAGCCATTCACAGGTGTTCTACTACAGCCACATCGACAAGGTCTGTCGCGCAGTCGCTCGAGGAGAAATGTCTCCGGACGAGGCCGATGAGAAGCTTGCGTGGGCCACGACGAACCGTGTGCATCACCTGCTGCCGACTGTTGAAGCCGATGTGTTTCGTGCGGCGGTGAAGACCGCGATGCGTGAGCTGTGCATCAACCACCCTGGCATCCGGCGAGCGCACGGCCGTGAGGAGTGAATGGGGGCGCGCGGCCTACGGTTCGTGCTTTCCGAGTGCGTGTCGTAAGTCGTCGTTCGGCAGGTGGTACTCGCGGCAAACCGTGGCTAACGCCCATGGTACGCCGGGGTCCTCGCGCAGCTGACGAAAGAGGCGTGCGCGGCGTGCTGTGACGACTTCATGGAGCGTAAACACGCGAGTGCGTTCTTGCTGGCGCTCGAGCTCGCGCGCCAAGAACTCCCCTCCCCTGCTCCAGGTTGCCAAGGCGTAGCCGGTGAGTGCGTCGCATGCGGCGACGACTTCCTCGTTGAGCCACTGTTTGCTTCGCAGCAGCGCGAGCGCTTCAGTCCAATCGCGAGCGTGCTGTTGGACGACCTTGTCGATGTATGAGCTGTGATTGCCGAGGCGATCGAGGATCTGATTGGATTCTGGGCTGAGGCTGATCGTGCGTCGATCACGCTGGCTCATTCGAGCCGCCTTCCTCGGCGCTCATCTTCTCGCGCATTCGTAGCAGGGTCTCGTTGCGCATGTGTGTGACGCGTGTCTTGTGCACGCCGAGCCGTGCCGCAATATCTTTGGATTTAAGGTCTTCGATGTATGTGAGTACGAGGATCTCTCGTCTGCGTGGATCCAGTTCATGCAGCAGGGTGAGTAGTTGGCCGCGTTGCTGGTGACGTATCGCGTCGTCTTCGGGCGTAGTGCCACGGTCGTCGTCGCCGAGCCCTGCGGCTGTTGTTAGGCGCTCCTCGATGCTGTCGAGTAGCCACGTGCTCGCGTGCGCGATAAAAGTGTCTACCGCAGCCCCGACGTCGACAGGCTCGTTGGCGCCCGGCGGCGGCTCTTCGGTAGCGCGGATCCTTGACAGTAATTGGCTGCCGCGGGTCCACATCTCGAAGCCGTTACGGATGGCACCGTTGATCCTGTATTCCGCATACGTGGCGAACTTCACGCCGCGCGCGCTATCGAACTTGTTGGCCGCCTCGATCAGTCCCTGGGTTCCGTACGCTTCGAGGTCTTCGAGCATGGCTGCGGGGAGCTTCATGCTGCGCATAAAGAGCCGCGCGTTGATCGTCACGCGATGACGGTGGGCAAAGATGAGCTCGTCTCTTTCCCGTGTCTCATTGGCTGGGTCGGTTCCTTCCATGCAGCTCTTCCCCGATTGCATACGATTATGCACGCGCTGACAATCGTATTGTCAACCACAGCGCGGTGTTGGATGCGCTGGGGCCGCGCTATGGCCCTGGGTGGTCACTCGCATGCTGTTGCGTTGCAAAACAGTTCGCTTTCCCTGTCTGCGGTGATGACAACTGCACGGGTGCGGTTCGGATCCGGTGCGTTCGGCCCAGTGGAGACTAAGTGCTTGCCCGCGGACAATCGGAGCGTCTTCGGGCTCCAGCCCACCCAGCCAATCGCTTTCCCGTCGATCCAAATCCGGGCCATGGGCAGGGCCCCTATACGCAGGGTGCCAGTTGTAACGGCAGGCTCTGCGCCGGCGGCGGGCACTGTCGTGGGTGCCGAGGGGGATGGTGTCGACGGGCGCGGCGTAGGCGGAGCCGGCGCAGTGAATGCGGCTTCGGCGGGTTCCGGTTTCGGGGTCGGCTTCAGTGCTAGCGGCGAAGGTCGCTGGATGGGTTGCTGTGGTGCCGGCGATGTCGCGGCGTGTGAGCTCGACTCAAGTGCCCGGGTTGGTTCTAGGCGCATGCTCACCACCAGAACGGCGCATGCGGCTGCAACCGCGGCTGCAGCAGCGACAGTATGCCTTCGTCCGAACTGCCGCGACCGCTTGCCTGATGGTGGCGCGGCTGTCGCTACGCGTCGCTGCGGCGCGGGCGCGACCACCGTGGGTGATTGTTGTTGCGAGTGTGTCGGTGGTTCGGGCTCCTGGGGTACTGTGGGTGGCTCGAATTGCTGCAGCAGCGTGGGTGGCTCGCCGTGTTGCGGCTGTGTTGGAGGTTCTGCCTGGTGCGGCGCAGAATGCTGATGTGGTGAGGGAACCGTGGGTTCCTGGTGCAGTAGTGCGTTGAGTTCGCCGTCCAGCGCGCCGTAGTCGATGGTGTTGTACACGCGCCAGGTGCGAGCGAGTTCGCCGAGTTCGAGACACGTGGAGCTTGGGCGGGTGGCGATCGTATCTAGCGCTTGAAGCAGTGCGGCTGCGGAGGCGAAGCGATCGCGTGGTGATGGCGAAAGTAGGCGCTCAACAATCGCTTCCATCTCCGCTGGCACATCGGGTGCGAGTTCTCGTAGGGGCGGATGTCGCCCTGTGCTCAGTGCCTCGACGATGTCGTCGTCGGAGCCGATGGCAGGCAGCCGACCCGTGAGCATCTCAAACATGCACACGCCAAGCGCAAAGAGGTCCGCTCTTCCGTCGACTGGCTCGCCAAACGCTTGTTCGGGGGCCATGTAGGGGATTTTTCCGGCTGCGGCACTTGCCGTCGCGGTAATGAGTTGGGCCACGCCGAAGTCCGCCAGCTTCACTTCACCGGCCACCGAGACGAGCACGTTCGCCGGGGAGACATCTCGATGCACGACCCCAGCTGGTTCATCGCCGCGCGTGCGCGTGTGCGCGTAGTTAAATGCTTTCGCGAGTTCGGTTGTGATGTACGCGGTGAGGTGTGGTGGCAGGCGCTGCACAGAGCGCAGCAGGTGCCGCAGGTCGACGCCCTCGACGAGCTCGAAGGCCAGCCACTCTCCGCGAGGGCCAGCTTCTACCAGGGTTGCGATGTTAGCGTGCCGCAGCTCCGATGCGAGGCGCGCCTCGCGGCGAAATGCCGTGATGTAGTGCGGGTTGTTCACGCGGTCGGAACGCAGTCGCTTGACGAACACCTTTTGGCTGACGTTAAGCGTCCCTCTCCGAATGCGCACAGCGCGGTGGCCCTCGGCCATGCCACCGCCCCCGATGCGGTCCAACACGAGAAACGAGCCGCACTGCTCGGGCTTGGCCTCCGATTTCGTGCCGTCCACGTCTGACCTACCTCTTCGTGAGTCCGAGATACTCGGACTTCGCATCACGTAACACGCGCTCGAGCGCGAGTCGTTCCTCGGGTCGCACTACGCGACCAGCCAGTTCGCTCATGAGCTGCACGATCTGCTCCAGGCCTTCGTCGAGCGAGAGTTGACCGGTCCTGACGGCGGCTGAGATGTCGTCCAGCCGCGGGTCCAGCCGATGGCGGCGTTTTAGTTGGACGGCACTCTCAGGCTCGTCGGCTCCTGTATCTGCGCCTCTGATCGGCTCCGCCTTCACCTTCTCCATGCCCACCATCCTACCGGTCTCACTGCCCGAGGGTTAATACCACGCCGAGTCCGCCGCGAGGTCCCACGGGCGGGGGAGCCTGCACGACGGCAATGCCGACCCAACGCATGGCGGGGTCGAGCGCGGCCTCGAGGGTGGCAACTGCGTCATCCACCCGCTCGGCGAACGCAACTGCGCTGAGCGTCCTCTCGAACGTCAGTGCGAATGCCTGGAGATCCCGGTCGGCAGCAGTCAGAACTCGAGCTTCCGCACCCCGGCCTAGGCGTCGGTACTCCCCAGCCGTCGATTGCGCAATCAGGGAGAGACCCCGATCGATGCGCAACGGTGGCAAACGGCGCGCGAGCCGCTCTCGGTTCAGCGCTTGGAAGAGCGCGACCTCGGCTTCCCACGTGGCGACCGGCGCCTTCGGCTGACTCGCCGCGCTCCGTTCCGCCTGCTGGGGCGCCGGCTCGAATGCGGGGGGTGGGAGAACTGGCGACGAAGCGCATGCGCCCGCCAAGAGCAGGCCTGTAAGCGAAACCCTCATGATGTCTATATCCGGGCCCGCATGCAGTTGTTGCGGCGCGGTCAGAACGCGCCGGTGAGAAACAAGCTTCGTTGTCCAAGTTCCACCCTCACCGGAGGGGTGAATACACCGCGCAGCCAGTAGTTGAGCGGCACAGTGGCCAGTGGAATCGCGTGAAGCATCACGAGCTCGCCGAACAGTGGATCGTTCGTAAATCCGTTGCAGGCGTGGCTTGGCAGCGAGCACGCTCGTTGTGACAGCGCTGAGGCCGCGCCGAACGCAGCGAGCGCTACCCCCGCCCCACCCGCCAACCACGCTCCCATCGGCACTCCCTGCGCTTTCGGCAGAAAGACATACTCTGTGCTCGCGAGCATGAGATTGCCGGCTGCACCGAAGATCCGGCTGCGCACGGCATCTGTGTGGAAGCGGTCGCGATCGGCATAAGATTGTGCGTGCCAGCTTTCATCGCGCATGCTGAGTCGGTGCGCGTAGTAAGCCCAGCTGACAGTGATGCTGCCGAGTCCAAGGGCGAGCCCCAGGCCGGCGGTGACTGCTGGCCAAACGGGCGAGTCTGTGGCGGCAGTGGTTCGCGGCACGGGTGGTAGCAGGTGATCGGGTTCGTCTCGCTGCCTTGCGGCATTGGGCTGCGGTGTTGCTGGTTTGAGAATTGGCGGCGCGGGCACGGGCGTGCCGACCTGCATTTCTGCAACCAAGGCGGTCGGCGCGGAGCTCATCGTCGCAAGAGATCCGAGATCTTTGGCTGGATGTGTCGCGAGTAGACGCGCGCCACCTCCCGTCGCGGGCAGCAGCAGCACCACACGGGCATGAATAATGGGCCCTAGAGTTTCGCCCACGCGCGCGAGCTCTGCTGTGGTCATTTCGACGGCTGAGAGTTGCAGCCCGTGGTTGGTTCGCAGGAGCGCGTCGAGTTTGTCGTCGATCGACAGCTGATTCGCGCCGGGACGGACTGTCACGGCGTGTATGCGGCCTGGTTTGTCGTCGCACTCCAGCTGCACGCGCGCGGGAGCGATGTGCACGTCGATGCTCAGTGGCGCGCGGCCGATCGCGGTTCCGTTGAGGCGCACGATGCACCCTTCTCTACCGGTCACCAGCAAATGGCCGTGTGGCTCCTCGGCGACCTCGGCGGTCACCTTATCGAAGAGTTTCAGCAGGCCTTTGGGTGCGCTGGATGGGCGTAGCCCGGGAAAGGTCCGCACGCACCGCTGCAGCTGCTGGTGCGCCGCTTCGGTCGCGTTCGCGTGGTGCTCGACCCATGCGGCTGCCATACAGGCATCGAAAAGTAGTTGCGCGCGTTCGGGCTCGCGACGGAGGTAGTCGCGCACCGCGGCAGGCTCGGACTCGAGGCGTTTGAGCAGTGCGTTGCCCTTTCGCCGATGCCCCATGGCGAGCTCTCGGGTGCCGCGTGTAATGAGCGCTAGCAGGCGCTCGAGCTCCTCCGGGCCCGCCACCTCGGCGTCGCTGCTGTGCTCTGATTCGACCAGTACGGCCGCTTGTGCATTGGGCAGTAGGGGGAGGTGCTCGGATAGCAGGTGGCTTTCGAGTGCCGACGGATCGGGAGCATCCGCGCCGTCCAGCGTGACCGGGACCAAGGACCAGCGGTCTTGTGCACTTGCGTGCTGGGTCCAGAGCAGCAGCAGTGATGCGGCGATCGACGTGGTTTTCAACGGCCAGTGCATGCAATTCTCTTCCGCCGAACGCGGCAAAAGTTGCCCCCAGGGTGGAGTATGGTGGCCGCAAAAACCCGCTCTCGGGAGCAACTTCTGGCGACCGGGACGGATAAAGGGATATATGCGATACATCTCCGTCGTTGCTGTTGCGCTTGGCGTGCTCGGTGCCGCATGCGGGTCGGATCGCCAGTGCGGGATCGGTCTGGTCCCGAATGACACGTTACAGGCCTGCGTGACGTTGCCGCCCTGCGATGGCGGCGTGGTCAACGAGCGTAACGAATGTGTCGCGAGGCAAGAGGATGCTGTGGGCGGGGATGAGGACGCTGTCGACTCCCACACGGACGACGACGAGTCCTACTCGGCTGGTCGTTCCGGTGCTTCCGGTTCTCGGGTTGCAGTCAATGCGGGCGATGGGGGCGCGGCCGGGCGTTCCGGTCGTGCAGGCGCAGGTGGAGCCTCTGGTGCAGCGGCAGCAGGTGGCCAGCTGGCTGGGTCAGGTGCTGGTGTGACCGGCGAACGAGCGGGTTCTGGGGGTGCTGGAGCCTCCCTCTGTGGCAATGGAAAGAGAGAGGGGAACGAGCTGTGCGACGGGGATTGCCCCGCCAGCTGCGACGCGTCGGCCAATGCTTGTGTGTTGCGAAGGTTGTCCGGCTCAGCGGCTTCGTGCGATGCGAAGTGCGAGACGCTGGTGATCGACGCATGCAAGAGCGGTGATGGGTGCTGCCCTGAGGGGTGCACGCACGCGACTGACACCGACTGCTCAGTGTCGTGCGGCGATGGTGTCGTCACTGCGCCGGAGAAATGCGAGCCTGGTAGTAAGGAGAAGCCCTGTCCTACGCTCGCTGCCTGTGATGACCGCGATCCGTGCACGAAGGACACCGTCATCGGGAGCGCGTGCAGCGTCGAGTGCTTGCACGCCCCACTAACCCGGATTGTGGTCTCGTGTGACGATGGCGACCCATGTACCGATGACACGCCAGTGGAGAGTGCGACGAGCTGCAGCTACGAGTGCCCGCACACACGCAAGCAGCCCACTTCAGCCAACTGCGTGGATAACGACCCCTGCACCGACGACACGCCGATCATGAGCACAACGAGCTGCGGCTACGAGTGCCCACGTACGCTCGCGCGAGCGGGCACCGACTGCGGGAATGGACGCATGTGTACTGCCGATGGAATATGCAAGGCACCGGATCCGGTCTGTGGTAACGGGAAAGTGGAGCCCCCCGAAGAGTGTGACCCGTCTGCTCCTGGTAGCACTCCCTTCAACTGCTCGAAGCTCTGTCGCAAGCAGACCGTCTACACGCCCTGCAAAAGCAATAGTGATTGCTTGGGGGGCACGGTCTGTGGCCTAGAGATGTGCACGCGCGCGTGCGACGGGATCGAAGATTGTGACTACGTCACCGAATTCCCCAGCCTGCAGCTGTGGTGTCCACAGCCGCGCGGGACCCAATGTGTTATTCGTTGCGGTTCGGACTTCGAATGTCCGCCGGATACCAGCTGCAATGGAGGCGGGTACTGTCAGGGCCCGTAGTTTCGAATGATGGCGAACATGTCAAAGTATCTGATCGCAGCTATCAGCGCGCTCACCATCGTGGGTGCTTGCGTGGGTGCCAACGGTGATGGCGGCGCAGCGTGTGGCAATGGGAGGGTCGAGTCGACGGAGGAGTGCGACCCCACCGCGCCCGACGCTAGCCCCTTCACATGTTCGGAGCGGTGTAGGCGTCAGACTGTGTACACGCCCTGCAAAAGCGATAGCGATTGCCTGGAGGGCACGGTCTGTGGGCTAGAGATGTGCACGCGCCCCTGCGAAGGGGTGGATGATTGTGATGTTGTTGCCGAGCATCCAGATCTACGACTCTGGTGCCCGCAGCCGCGCGGTACGCAATGCATCATTCGGTGCGACTCGGATGCCGATTGCCCGCCAGGGACCACGTGCAATGGCGGTGCTGTTTGTCAGGGGCCCGAGCGCGTTAAGGACTTGTCGGAATAGGCCAACCGTCAGCGTCAAAGCGCATTTCCACGATGCGCAGCTCGGCGTCACCGCGTGGTAGTCGATAGGCATGGTACGCGTGATAAACGCGGTCGCCGACGGTCAGGATGTCGCTATGGCCTGCTGCTGCAAAAGTACTGCGGTCGCCCGCGACGACGAGAGTGCCGCCCTCCTCCAACAGTGGGCGCCCTTCCCTGTCGAGGTAAGGTCCACGGATGTTGTCGGACCGGCCGACGACTACGTGATAGGTAAGGTCGGCGACGCGCCGCTGTGCGCTCGGGCAACACTTTCCATGCGAGACGAACAGGTAGAAGTGTTTGCAGCGCCGGAAGAGCACGGGGGCCTCGATTTCGGGCGCCCATGCGATGCGCGTCGGACTATCGCTGTTTTTTCGGGCTCCCTTCTCGTCGAGCGGGAGCAGCATGATGCCATCCCAGAATGATCCGAAGGCCATCCATGGGTCGCCGTTTCCGTCGAAGCCAACGTCGGCGTCGATGGCATTGTAGCGGTCCGTTCTGCTGCTGCAGATAACCGGTCCATGGTCGGTCCAGTCGTTCGAGGCGATATCAGTAGCGGTTAGGTGCGTAATGCATGAGGTGTTGGCACCAAACTTCGCCGAAAAAGAAGAATACAGATGGAAGGTCCCGCCGAAGTGGGAGACGTCTGGGGCCCACGGGAAATTGAAGGTTTGGTCGGGTACGCCCGCCAGCCACTCGCGGCTCCAGGCGGGATAACGGTCTCGATAGACCGCCGGAGCGTTCGACCAGTGCCTAAGGTCCGTCGAGGTGGCAGACGGGATGAAGTCACCGGTCCAGAAGCGATAGAATGTCCCTTGCACTTCGATCATTGTTGGATCGTGCGCAAACGTGTTCCCCGAAAGGGTTAGGGGTGAGGGGGTCGATGTTCCGTTGCTCGCGTCGAAGGCGCAGTTCATCTCGTCCACGCTTGCGGCGCCGCCGACGCCAGCGGCAGGAATCGGCGCCGCCTTGCCTGCAGCGGCCGTGCCGCCTGCTCCAGCTTCGATGGAGCCGCCGCTGCCAGTCGCGGGGCTCGAGCCGGTCGTGCCTGCAGCACCGGTCTCGCGAGTAGTGCCACCTGCTCCAGCGGAGGTGGAGAGAGCGGTGGTGGTGCCGCCGGTGCCCGCAGCGAAGCTCGAATCCGCCGACCCGGCGATGGCTCCGCCTATCCCAGCTGAGGGGGTAATGGGCGCGGCTGTGTCGCCGTTAGCGTTGGAGATTCCCGCGCCTGAGGACGTGGCTGGTTGTGCGCTGCCGCAACCAGCCGCGAGTAGTGCCACTAAAGCAAGCTTGTGCTGGGACTCCGGCATGGCGAGATGGCGACATCAGCAGAGCAGTGACGCATCTGCAAGTGGTTTGGTCGGCTGCCCGATCTGTCCTGCCTAGCCGTGAACGGGGTTGCGTTGCGTAGAAGGGCGAAAATCTTATCGCCGCCGCTCAAGCCACTCCTCTACAGCCGCTGCAATGGCAGCGCTTTGCCGCCAGCCTGTATCCGCACAAAACAGTGTTAGCTCGCGAGCCAGCTCGATTGGCAAATGGACGGAGGTGGAGCGCGTCTTTACGCCGTCGGTCTTTCGAATGCGCGGGTTTGTGCGGGTCCCTATGGATTTTGAAAGTGGCGGAGTGTAGTTGCGAATGGGCTTTGGGGGGCGTGCAGGTTTTTGTGGCGCCGGGCTTTTCGGGGTGGAGCTTGAGCCTTCCTGGGGTTCCTCGGGGGTGCGAGCGATGGCGCTGCCTGCAATGCCAGAGCTGCTGCGATCCAGGGCGTCTTCGAACTGCCGCGCCACCGCGTCAGATACTGGTTTTCGTGGAGCTATAGCGAGTTTGGTTTTGCTCACGCCGCTTCTCCTTTTCGGGTTTTTCGCCGCTTTGAACTAGGTGCCTTGTCGCGTCTCTGGGTTGTGAGCTTCTCGATCTCGCTGGCGAGTGCGCGGATTTCTGCGGCTGCTAAGGACTTGGGCTCGTAGGCGGTCACGCCCTTTCCTGCGGCCAAGGTCTCAGCGAGGGGGTTTCGTTGATGCAGCACGGTCGTCATGACTGGCAGGCCGGCTGCAGACATGTTGTCACGGCTTTCGCGGCTCAGGCGTGTCCGTGGGTCCAAGCCATTGATCACGATGTATGCCTGCAGTTCGGGCCGGATAGTTTGTGCCGACTGCACGGCTTCGACCGTCTCGGCCAGTGTCCAGATGTCGGCTGGGTTTGGGCGGCATGGGATGATGGCGATATCCGCGACCATGAGCGCGCTAGCGAGACGCTTTCCTAAGCGGCCCGCGGTATCGATGACTGTGACATCTGCACCTTTTGCGAGGTTGGGGACGTCTTGCCGGAGGTTGTCCCCGATCGCGATCACGGTTGGTGCGACCACCCCGGCCTCTGCTGCCACGTTTCCAGCTGTTGTCGACGTCCCCTGCGGGTCCGAATCGATGAGGAGGGCGGTGGCACCTCGTGCCATCCACTCGCAGGCAAGGTTCCAGGCGATGGTGCTCTTCCCCACCCCACCCTTCAGTGCTCCGACGGCCACAATGATTGGATCCATGGGGTTGTGACCTTAGGTGTGTCTGCTGCGTGCCGTCAAGAAATGACGGTGTCGCGAGCCCAGGGTGCTGCGAGCCCAGGGTGCTGCGAGCCCAAGGTGCTGCGAGCCCAGGGTGCT